>Ga0126372_10000814_pt1 | contig 11742 bp, 13 predicted proteins | sample PanSoiMetaPlot_6_FD_92762 | JGI IMG/M metagenome (GOLD analysis project Ga0126372, IMG submission 92762) | Tropical forest soil microbial communities from Panama - MetaG Plot_6 | ecosystem: Environmental > Terrestrial > Soil > Tropical forest > Bulk soil | place: Panama | collected 2016-02-17
CGGATCCCGCATGACCGCAACTGTTTCCTCCGTCAGCCGGTCAACGATTGGTTTCGGGGTTCCAGTAGGAACAATGAGGCCGACCCAGGGGGCCATCTCGAAACCGGACAAGGTTTCGGCGATTGCTGGAATGTCAGGTAGCTCGGGCAACCGTTTCGGCTCGGCAACTGCTAGTGCGATCAGCTTTCCGGTTTGAGTGTGCGGCAATAATGTCGAAACGTTGTTAAATCCGGCTTGCACCTCACCGCCAATCATCCCCATGGATGACGGACCAGTCCCTTTGTACGGAACGTGGACAAGCTTCACGCCGGCTGCTAGCGAGAACAATTCCATTTCCAGATGGCTAAAATTACCAACGCCGGCGGAAGCATAAGTGAGCTCGCCCGGCTTCGACTTGGCCAATGCAATAAATTCGGCAACGCTGCGCGCTGGTACAGACGGGTGTACCGCCAGCATCGATGGAAGGCGTACCAACGAGACGACCGGTATGAAGTCTCGCAACGGGTCGTATGGAATGTTCTTATAAATCCAAGGATTGACCGTCATCGGGGTATCCGAGGTGACTTCGATCGTGTAGCCGTCTGGGGCGGACTGTTTTAATGCTTGTAAGCCGATCTGACCGTTCGCTCCGCCGCGGTTCTCAATGATGATCGTTTGCCGCAATCGTTCGGATAGATACTTTGCGACAATTCGAGCGACGACATCGGTGCCGCCGCCGGCAGGAAATGGGACGATCATTCTGATCGTTTGTTTTTGCGGCCAATCTTGAGCGATCGATGGTATCCCCGTTAGGGCCAATACGATCGGAGCTGCGAGTAAGGATATTAGGTTTCTCATTTCCGCCTACCAATCTTGCCGATCGCAACCTCGACGCACCGACTGGTCGCCCCATATAGTCCCACGTTGCTTTTGTCGGCGCTGGGCATTCTACCTTTATGCTCGATACAATGGCAGACGGTCATCAATGGCTCGAACAATTATCTTTCACTGCGTAATGTGAATCAGGAGTTTTCGCGGGGAATGGTCGTGAAGATCGGGGTTTTGCTGGGCGACGATATCGGCGGCGAAGTCGTGCCCGAATGCGTCAAGGTCATGAAGGCGGCGGCTTCCCGTTCCGGACTGACCATCGATTGGCAGCCATTGCCGATTGGACGAGCCGGGCATGAGAAGCATGGCGATACGTTGCCGACTGTGACCGAACAGGCTTTACATAAGCTCGACGGCTGGATTCTAGGACCCATAGGACATGCAAGCTACCCGCGCAACGACCCGACCTGGGTGATGCCGCCGATTCGGAAAAGGTTTGAATTATTTGCAGCCGCTCGACCAGCGCGTTCCTATGCCAATTTGAAGTCAATCCACAAGAACGTCGACATTGTCTTTGTGCGAGAACTCACGGAAGGGATGTTGTATTCGGAAACCGTCGTGGCGGGTGCGCCGGAGTTCAGACCGAACGACGACATCACCGTTGCGATGCGTGTGATCACGCGAAAAGGCGCTAGCCGCGTCGCGCGCGAAGCCTTCGAAATTGCACGCACGCGCGAGCGCAAGAAAGTCACTGCCGCACACAAGGAGCCGGTCTACCGGCTGGCGTGCGGAATGTTCGCGGAAGAATGCCGGAAGGTTGCGCGCGAATACCCCGATGTCACGTTTGAAGAATCGATGATCGACACGATCTCAATGAAACTTGTGATGGCGCCTCAGCAATATGATGTCGTCGTCACGACCAATCAGTTTGGCGACATCCTCTCCGATATCGGCGCAGGGCTCGTTGGCGGGCTCGGGCTCGCTCCCGGACTTTGTGTCGGCGAACGTCAGGCCATGGCGCAGGCTACCCACGGCTCCGCGCCGGATATTGCTGGACGCAATATCGCCAATCCCTACGCCATGATCATGTCGGGGCAGATGCTGCTGGCGTGGCTCGGCCGCAAGCACTCCGAACCGAAAGCGACCGCCGCTGCTGATTATATGCAGAGGTCGATCGGCAGCGTCATCACTGAAGGCAAACACCTGACCAGCGACCTCGGCGGAAAGGCCAGTACGCAGGACATGGGCGACGCAATCGCGGCGGCCGTCATGCAATAGTGAGATGCACAACATCGAATTCGGACAAGCATAGCCATGTACAATCTTCACCTCAGCACGGAACAGCTAAAAATTCGCGACACGATCCGCAATTTTGTCTCGCGGGAGATCAAGCCGGTCGTCCTCAAGGCGGAGCGGCTCGAAGTCTGTGATCGGCGGCTGCCGATGCAGCTCATCGATCAGGCCTCGCAGATGGGCCTGCGCGCGCTGGCCTTGTCAGAAGACGGTGGCGGCGCTGGCGCGGATCATCTCACCTGCTGCATCGTGGCCGAAGAACTGGCGACCGGCGATGCCGACATTGCCGCCGTACTCTCGACGACCTCCTGGCTTGGTCATCTCCTGTTTGACCACGTGATGAATGACGCCCAGCGCGAACGCTTCTTGCTGAAATTCGTCAGCGACGACCGCTTCCATCTCGCCTTCGCCAACCATGAAACCCAAACTGATACGCGACTTGGCGTGAACTATCATCGCCCGGCACCGCCCGACGTAGCGATCGAGACCGTCGCCGCAAAGGCCGCTAGTGGCGAGTGGATCATCAATGGCGCCAAGGACTACGTGGCGAACGCGCCAATCGCCGCGTTGTTCGCGATCACGGTCAAAATACCGGGGCAGCCGGTGCCCAAGGTGCTGCTGGTTCCGGCGGATGCGCCCGGACTAATCGTACGAGCACACGAGAAACCATGGGCTCATGGTTGTGGTGGCGATGTCACCTTCAAAGATTGCCGAGTGCCGGCCGGCAACCTTCTCGGCGACGATGCGGCCGCGCTGCTGACTTGCGCCGATGTCTTGGGCGACGCTATGCCGCTGTACCAAGCGCTGAACCTCGGAATAGGTCGTGCAGCGTACGAAGCTGCACTAGATTTTGCGCACCTGCGCGTGCAGGGAGGGCGACCGCTCATCGAACATCAGGCGATCGGAACCAAGCTTGCCGAAATCGCGATCCGGCTGGAAGTCGCTCGTGCCTCGGTCTGGCAGGCGGCCTGGGCGTCCGATCATCCCGAGGCGATTGCCGACGGCAGCCTGCCCGATCTGCCGCTGCAGGCGGTCGCGCAAATCTTTACCTCCGAAATGATGGTGAAGGCGACCAAGGACGCTGCCGAGATCTTCGGCGCCATGGGCGTGATGCGCGACATGCCGTTACAGAAATACATCCACGATGCCCGAGTTTGTCAGCACAGCGGAAATGGAAACAGCGACGCCAAGCTGCGCCTCGCCGAAGTGATCGCCGGCTTCCGGCGGCCAGCGCATCTGCCGATGGCGATCGCGGGCGAGTGATCGCCAGCAACACTCACGAGGTCAGGTGCGCTCATGGACTTTTCACTCAGCAACGAACAACGTTCCTGGCAGATCTTAGCCCGCAAATTTGCCGACGAGGAGATTCGGCCTATCTCGCTCGAGCGCGATGCCATTCCGACCGCACGCGAGACCTGGACCTGGGACATCATCAAGAAGGGCTCCAAACTCGGCTTTCGCACCATGGCGGTGCCGAAGAAATACGGTGGTCAAGAGACTGATTTCGTCACCCAGGCGCTGGTGATGACCGAGCTCGCCAAAGCCGACAGCGCGATTTCTAAAGCCTTCAGCCAGAACTGGAAATGGAGCCACCTGATTTCAGCTGCCTGCTCCGACGACCAGAAGGAGCGCTTCCTCAAGCCGTTCGTAGCCGACGATACCTTCGTGCTTGGCAAGGGCATTACCGAGCCTGGCGCGGGCTCCGACAATCGCCTGCCGCCAATCGACGATCCCAAGCCTGGCCTGAGGCTGAAGGCCGAACGCCAGGGCGACGAGTGGATCCTTAACGGGGAGAAGGCTTTCATTGCTAACGCCCCGGTTGGCAAGCTGTTCTTCGTCGACGCGCGTACTGATCCAACTGTCCCGCTCAAGCAGGGTATCACCATGTTCCTGGTGCCGAGCGACACGCCCGGCTTCCGCATCGGCAAGGTGTTCAACAAGAGCGGCTGGCGGTTCTATCAGAATGGCGAGATGATCTTCGAGAACGCACGGGTGCCGCACGCCAACGTGGTCGGCGAGATCAACGGCGCAGTCCACAAGACCGGCGGCGCCGGCGGCGACACTACTGGCGGCGATCTATTCGGTGACCTCGAACTCAGCGCCAACGCGCTCGGCATCTGCGACGATGCCTGTGAGAGCGCGCTGCGCTACGTCAAAACAGCGAGACAAGGCGGTCAGACTTTGTTCGCGCAGCAGCATGTGCAGTTGAAGATCAACCGGATGTACATGATGACCGAGGCGCTGCGTTCGTTCGTCTTGCGGGTAGCCTGGGAGCACGACAGAAAGATCCATTCGTGTAATGCTGGCCTGGCAATGAACTATTCCTGCGATGTCGTGCAGGAGGTGACCGAACTCTATATGGATATCCGCGGCACCGATAGCGGCCACATGGATCCGCACACCGACAAGCTGGTGCGCGATTCGTTCATTTGGAGCCATCTCGCCGGGGACAGCATTTCGCGCATGAAGGTGACGAGACGGATTACTAACTGACCGTTCGGGCAGATTTCCGCGGTGTCGCTCAAGGACAACAATGCATTGGGCGCCAACGTAAGATCATTCGTGAGTTGCAGTCTGACGTAAAGCCGGATGTTTACACTCGCTGAGCTAGACAACGTGATTCGGCTGGTTCGCGCGATCGTGCCGCCGACGCCACAATATGCTTGGCCTTTGCTCAAGGCGCTGACCGGTGTGGAAATCGTAGTGAAGCACGAGAACCATACGCCCATAGGTGCCTTCAAGCTGCGCGGTGGCATTGTCTATTTTGACCGGCTCAAGCGCGAGCGGCCGCGGGTGCGAGGGATAGTGACCGCCACGCGCGGTAACCACGGTCAATCGCTGGCTTTCGCCGGAACGCACGCCGGTATTGCTGTGACCATCGTAGTGCCACACGGCAACTCTACTGAGAAAAACGCAGCGATGCGCGCATTCGGCGCCGAGCTCATCGAGCTTGGCCGAGACTTCGACGAGGCAAAGGAAGCTGCCATACGGATCGCGACCGAGCGCGGGCAAGAATATGCACCTTCCTTCCATCGAGATTTCGTAATTGGCGTTGCGACTTACGCGCATGAGTTGTACAGCGCGGTCGATAATCTAGACACCGTTTATGTACCGATCGGACTAGGCTCCGGCATTTGCGGAATGATCGGCACGCGCGACGCCCTTGGGCTAAAGACAAAAATTGTAGGTGTGGTGGCCGAGGCCGCGAGCGCCTATCTTCAGTCATTCACAGCGGGCCGCGGGGTGGCGACCAACTCCGCGTTGACATTCGCCGATGGAATGGCGGTGCGCGTGCCCGATCCGACAGCCCTCGAAGTTATTCGCAAAGGCGCGGAACGAATTGTCCAGGTGTCGGACGACGAAATCGCCGAGGCGATTAGGAACATCTACAGTGCGACCCACAACTGCACCGAGGGCGCCGGTGCCGCGGCGTTGGCAGCACTGACCAAGGAGCGCGGTCGACTGCAAGGGCGGCGGGCAGCCGTCATCATAACCGGACAGAACATCGATCGCACATGGATGCAGACCGTCTTGGCGGGAGGAACACCCAAAGTTTGCTGACGGACTATTATTTGCACCCCTCGAAAGCGGGCATCGGTTTGCCTGCAAACCGTTCAGGTGTCGGGAAAGTCGTATAGCCTCGCCGGATTGTCGACGAGGACGGCCTGCTGACCATCGGACGTTGTCCAGTCGGGAAAGACCTTTAGCCGACTAGCCGCGTCTGGCACCGGTCCTTCCGGACGGGGATGGTCGCGACGGAATTCATTTGACACGCAAGCCGCGCTCGCCGGCAACGTGCCATTGCTTGAGTGTCGCGGCGTTCAGTTCGGTACCACCAACTGCAATGCCGCGCAGTCGCACAGGCGCGCGGGCCAGCGCATCCAGCATGGCGCGATTGTCGCGGCCATACGCGCCCAGCTGTACAAGAACACCGCGGTCGAAGCCGAGGCGGTCGAGCAGCGCGAGATAGACTTCGAGCGGCGCATCGTCCGGCGTGTAACTACGCAGCTCGGCATAGGGAAAGCGCGCAGCCGGACCAAATACGTGGCAGTGACAGTCACAGGCACCTTGCGGTAGCGCGCCGCTCATTGAGGCGAGATCCCAGTAAGTTTGGCGGCCTCGCGCATTTTCTCATAATCCGTATGAATGAATTCGGCGAAGCCGTCAGGCGTCATCTGCTTGTCTGTGGCGATTTCCGAGCCCATTTCGCGCAACTTGTCAGCTGTCGGGCCGTCGGCAAGTCCTTCGGCGATTGCTTTTTGCAGATCAGTGATGATCGGAGCCGGCGTGCCTATGGGTGCAAGTATTCCAATATAGCTTTGTGCGGTGAAGTCCTTCACGCCGCTCTCAATAAAGGTCGGGATGTCGGGCGCGAGCTCAGAGCGGCTGCTCGCCGCGATCGCAGTGATGTGGGCCTGCCCGCCTTTGTGCAGCGGCAATGCGGTGGAAAATTCCGTCATTGCTGCCTGAATACTGCCTCCGATTAGGTCCGGCATCAGGGCGCCGCCACTACGATAGGGGACGTGCACGATGTTAGCGCCGGAAGCGGCCTTGAAACGTTCGAGCGTCATGTGGGTTGCGCTGCCGACACCACTGGTGGCGATGCTGAGCTGTGCTTTCTTCGACAGCGCGATCAGCTCCGCGATGTTTTTGGCCTCGACTTTATTGTTGAGAATAATGACGTGCGGGACGTAGCTGGTCAGAGCGACCGGTGCGAAATCTTTCAGTGGATCGTAACCGAGTTTGGCCTGCACAAAGGGATTGACTGTCAGTGGTCCGTTCGAGCCGACCAGCAAGGTGTAACCGTCGGGCGCCGAGCGCGCCACGGTTTCAGCGCCGATGCTGCCGCCGGCGCCACCACGATTGTCGATTACTACCGGTTGGCCCAACGCACTCGAAATGCGCTCGCCGACTAGGCGCCCTACGATGTCAGCGTTGCCGCCGGCGGCAAACGGCACAATCAGACGGATCGGCCGATCGGGGTACTTCGCGAACGCTTCACGCCCCAGCAGCACTAGGACGGGAGTGAATCCAAGGCTAGCGATCAGCCTGCGGCGTGAAATCGACATGGAAGTCCTCGGTTTTCTCAGACGTGGTCGCGAAAATTGTCTCGACCGAAAGAAAATAGACATCGCGGACAAATCTCAAGGCTAGGATTGTCATACGACAAATCTCAGACCGAGATTTGTCACCGTTGTCATTCGCGGGTTCGTCTTGCTGCCGAGAAACACCGCGACAAATGTAAGTTCGTGCTCATGAGATTTCCTTTTCTCTTCGCAGAAATGATTGCGATTCTCGTCCGGAAACGTCGGCGATCATCTCGATCAGGACGCCCGGAATGCAGGCTGGTCGGATCCCTCGAGCACCGAGAACAGTACCGGCATAATTTCCCTGGTTGTGACCCTACCGTCTAGGTCCTTCTCGGCCACGACAAGCTGCTGGTCGCCGGGCAGGCCGACCGGGATCACCATCCTTCCGCCAGCCCTGAGCTGGTTGATCAGAGGAGGAGGGATTAGGTCGGGCGCCGCTGTGACGATCACCTTGTCGAACGGGGCGTGCTTGGGCCAACCAGTATGGCCGTTGCCGACGCGGACTTCGACGTTGGTATAGCCCTGTCGTTTCAGCCGCTGTATTGCCCGTTGCGCAAGCTCGTCGATGATTTCGACGCTGTACACCCTGCCGGCCAGCTCGGCGAGCACTGCGGCCTGATAGCCTAGGCCAGTGCCGATTTCGAGGACCACATCGTCTGGTTTGAGTTCGAGCAGATCGGTCATCACCGCAACCATCAGCGGCTGCGAGATCGTCTTATCGAAACCGATCGGAATTGGCCTGTTCAGGTAAGCGTACTGCTGAACCTCGATGGGCACAAACTCGTGTCGCGGTACCTTAGCCATTGCCCTGAGGACACGCTCGTCCAGCGCGGTCGTGCCAGCCTGGGCGGCCATGCGGTCGCTTATCGCCCTGACTGCCGCAAGCATGTCTCGCCTTTGTTTCTCGAAATATTCCGCGGTCATGAAACGCCTCAATAGCAGCCCCTCACCGGTCGCCGCCGCAGATCTACGATACGATTGACCCCGCACCGATCGGCGATAGTCTGCTTTTTATTCCTAACGCCTGCGGATTTGGAGCACCATCTGTGACTGAGATCGACCTCATTCGTTTCGTGGACGCCCAAGCTCAAGTCTATAGTCAGGTCGTCGAGGAGTTGACTGATGAACACAAACGGACCCACTGGATGTTGTGGTTCGTCCTTCCGCAGCTGTCCGGTCTAGGTCATAGCGCCATGGCTCAGCGATATACCATCCGGGATATGAATCAGGCTCGACGCTATCTGGCTGACCCGATACTTGGCGACCGCTTGCGTCATGACGTGCGCCTCATAGTCAATCACAAGGGCAAGTCGGCGCTGGAAATTTTCGGATCGCCGGACGATCTCAAATTTCGGTCCTGCATCACCTTGTTCTTTGAGGCCGCCTCCAATCAATCCGACCGTTCGTTATTCGCGCAGGCTTTGCAGCAATTCTACAATGGCGAGGCGGACCCCCGGACCCCAGAACTACTCCGCCACCAATAATTGTCTTGTTGGGTTATTTAGCGCAAGGCCAAGCCGCGACTAGGGCGGTTACTGCGGTCTGGTGAAAATTATTGAGACGTTGCTCCGGATGGCTTTTCAGATAAGCCGTGATGGAAAGGATCATTTGCGCAAGAATGTCTTTACTGTCTCGGAGCACATCGGGCGGTGGACACATAGCAAATTCAGGCTTTAAAAATGGTTCGAGCTTCATAATTGCTGTTACCGCCCCAAAGCATGCCGATGCTTGTCGTAGCTGCCTGGCGGCATCTTCTGAATCGGCCGCCGGACGCTTGCCTTGAACGATATCGGAAGCCGCCAAGCAACTAGGGTAAAATGCAGTACCGCTAGTCGCATCGCTTTGGGCATGTACTTGCGTTCCAATAACGACTGCTCCAACAACTCCGAACCATTGTTTCATTCGTAGTCCCCTGCAGGTTGCGTTGCGCGATCGCCGCGAATAAGCAAGTGACCACCATCAAAGGCTGTCGCTACTGGTTTCACACGGACGCCGTCGTTTGCGCGCCAGGCTGCCGCAGCGGGTGCTCCAGCGCAAATGCCTCGATCTGCATGCAGGCATCGAGGATGCGCTGCGCCGTTGGGTAAGGCGTCGCATCACGGTCACATAACATTTTGGCACTGGTGAGATGTGCAACTAGACAGATATCGGCGATGGTCGGTTGATCGCCGTAGCAAAAGCGCCCCGTTCGCGGGTCGCGAGCCAGTACGTCTTCGACCGCGCGACTGCCCGTATCGAGCCAGTGCCTGAGCCACTTCATTCGGGCAGGCTCATCGAGATGGAGCTCCTGTTCGAGATATCTCCTCACCCGTGGAACGATAAAGGGATGCGCGTCCATGGCCAGCATCTGTGCGAGCCCGCGTACATGCGCCCGTGCGCGCAAATCCAATGGCAGAATTGGTGATTGCGGATATCTCTCTTCGAGATATTCGAGGATCGCAAGCGATTGCACCAGCGGCGGGCCCTCGCCGTCGAGCAGAGTTGGTACAACCATCTCCGGATTGAGCGTCCTATAGGTTGGGTCGAATTGGTCTCCCTTGAGCAAATCGAGCGAAGTCGTTTCAGCGACCAGCCCTTTCAGATGCAATGCAATCCGCACGCGAAACGAGGCTTGTGATCGCCAGTAGGTGTAAAGCTTCATGCCATGCCGCAAACAATGTTTCGCCTGCTACCCCTCAAAATAGTTTTGCAACAGATCCCCCTGAAAGTGGACTCTTTAATAGCCAGCCGCGGATAGTACCGGGCCAGACACGCTAACAGCGCGCGCGACTGCGCCTATATCACGTGGTTTAATTTGGCGGACAATGTAAATGGGGGAATCGCCACAGGCGGGGGCGGTGACGTCGATTTGGGCGTGGCCATAATCCGAATGACACCAGCGCCCCCCTTCAAAGAGACCGTGCGCGGCAGCGATCTGACCGAGGGCAACACGGCCAGGCAAATTGCAGCGTGGATCAACCACGCCGCGCTTCATTTGGCACACGTCCAGCGCTTTTCCGCACGGATGCTCGCTTTCTGGCAAACATCTCCCCGGCCGAATGCCGCCCATGAACAACACCCGCGCGCCGTAGTTCTTTTCCAGGTCATCGATATACGCCTGGAAACGTGCGGCATAAGCGACGCCCACCCGAGCACGCGCACCTGTTTTGGCTGACATGACGATACCGTCGAGTTTGTCGCCGCTGGCACCGAGCGGGCGCGCAACAGGTATCGGCGTGGCCACGGAAGTCGTAGCCTTCGTGACCTCTGTTGTCACTTCCGTGAAGCCTGCTGCCGTAGCTGGCATAATTGTTTCGATCGTTTCTGTGGTTGCTGTCCCAGTAACGAGCGGCACTACAAGAATGTCAGAAAACAACACTGCAACATCGAAATCGAAATGATGCACTGGTTGCAAGGCTTCCAAGGATAACTCCGAATCCGCAGTGCTAACTGCCGGAGCGGTAGTTGCTGCTTCTGTAGCGCTAACTGCAGGTGTCACTACTTCCTTAGTGCCGATTGCGGGAGTTATGGTTGCCGAGTCGCCGGAGGTCGAACTAGTCGTGGCCACGGCGGTCGCCGTCAACGTTTTCCTTCGACTCGTTCCATTCCTTGCAACAAAACCGGGGGCCGCATTAAAAGTTGTGCAATGGCCATCGTTGTTGCAGATAACTGCCGGTGAATTGCTTTGATATCGACGCTGAGCGGCCTCGACGGGTAACCCGACAAGCAGCGTGAAGGCGACGATTGTCACTACCTTCATGCTCTCCCCCGTCCCCGTGACGATCGACGCTCCTCGGCAGACTTTCGAAATTGTCTGCTAAGTCGACCGTTCACATGCGGAAATCAGAAGCCCCGATGCTCTATGATCTTCGTAAATCTCCACAAGTTTGTAAACCCAAGCAATGCCCAAAGAAGCGGCCTATGTTGGTGGACCTGGTATGATGATCTTCCAGAGCGTCGGTAGGCGCCAAGATCGCGCACCGTCCACAAGCCGAGCTCCATGGGCGCAGTACCGCAATGAGTGAGGCCATCGATCGTTTAAGCTCGCCTCGTCCGCCATTCCAATCGTTAAGCTTTGCGTCATCGAGCGCTATAAGCCATTCTTTGTTTTCTGGCACGCTGAGCCACGTTACGAATTGGCGGGCAACTAACCGGCTCCACCTGCCTACGTAAGGTTCATAGGCATCACCACACGTCCGTGCGTTTAGTAGCCATTGCGTCGCCCCCCACAACGAACTTTCAGACAGCACAAATGAAGGTTTGTCTAAGGTAACTGCTATGTCCGCTTTGGGTCAAAAGCAGACATATGCAGCGCACAAGATCATGTCCGCTTTGCCCCCGAAAGCAGACATGTGCACTGCAATAGCTGATGTCCGCTTTGGGCCAATAGTTGACATTCATAGTTCGGCTCCTACCGAAAGAAAAACCCCAGGAAATTGCCCGGGGTTTTGTTTGCATTAGTCGATCTGGCTACGTTGAATCAGCCTGGGCATTCAGACAGGCCAGTGCATGCCCCGAGGGTAAAGTTCGCCTTCTCCTTCGCCGTGCCCGCGGCGATCTCCAACACTTCATC
>Ga0126372_10000815_pt1 | contig 11737 bp, 16 predicted proteins | sample PanSoiMetaPlot_6_FD_92762 | JGI IMG/M metagenome (GOLD analysis project Ga0126372, IMG submission 92762) | Tropical forest soil microbial communities from Panama - MetaG Plot_6 | ecosystem: Environmental > Terrestrial > Soil > Tropical forest > Bulk soil | place: Panama | collected 2016-02-17
CGTGTTCGATACACGATTGCCGAGGATGCAAAGGATAACGCGAACGATTCTCAAAGCAGCAGGAGAAGACCATGAAATACATCGTGGAAACGCCGAAGTCCGTGGAACAGGCCGTGGCGGATTTGCAAGCTGCGGTTCAGCGGCACAAGTTCGGTGTTCTGCACATCCACAACCTGCAAGAAACGCTGAAGAAGAAAGGCGTGGACTTTCCCAATGCCTGTCAGATCCTCGAAATATGCAACCCTCAAAGCGCCAAAGAGGTTCTCACCGAGGATATGGATCTGAACATGGCGTTGCCATGTCGTGTCTCCGTCTATTCCGAGGGCGGCAAGACAAAGATCGGCATGATGAAGCCATCCGCGATGCTGAAAGCGCTTTCCGATTCCCCAGCCTTGGCCCGCGTAGCGCAGGAGGTGGAGGAGGCGATCATCGCAATGATCGCCGAAGCCAAGTAGCCTTGCGGGTTCAGCCACCGCGGGTAGGCCGTAACCGAGTGCGTGCTTGCGGATCGCTCGTTCACACTTGGCACCTTCCTTACCATAGGGAGGCAATTCTGTAGTCGGGGGGAATGTTGAATTCAAGGTCTTCTGTTTGATGAGGGTTGGAGTTGCTGGTGGGCAATCGATAGAAGTTGGACTTAAAGCCGAAGCAGGCACCGAGGTCCGACACTGACCGTCTTCGGTCCCGATTTCCGTCTTGAACGTGTTTAGAAGACCAACAAGTAGGGAAATGTGGTTGAGCGAGAATGGAGTCCCGAACTTGGTTATGCGGACTTCAATAAGCTCAAGAAGTTACCGCTGCGCGTCTGGAAGAGCCGGCTGATCCGATTGGCAATTTGCCGGCTTCGGCAATATTCGAATGACGGACAAGACAGAAGTTGGTTGGCGAAACCAAACGTGTGGCGTGTGGCGATGTAATGTTCGGGTTATATGCAGGCCAGAGTACTCGATGCGCTCTTCACTGCTACATTCGGAGCCTTAGCCCGAGCTTACCTCGATGAGCTTGTCTGCCAACTCTGCCGATCGCGTGAACATGACCTCGTGACTACCATCCATTTCAACTAGTTTGAAAACTCCAAGACGAGAAGACATGCGCGGATGAAAATGGCCTTGCGGCAGCGCTTTGTCTTGTCGGAAGTAAACGAAACTCTTGGGCACGGGCAGTGAGTAGAACCGTTTTAGATCTAGTTTGTCGAGGTTGACCTGATTTGGCTCTGGAGACAATTGCTCCCAGACTGACCGTGCTACGGATTCTGGTGCATCCTGCATAAAACTGTCACGCCAAATTTCCCAAGGTATCAACATTGTATTGTCAACGCTAGCCGAGGCGAGATCATTGAACGCAGCAACGTTCTCCGCCGGCAGATTATCGAAGACGCATTCGTTGTCCGATAGGATTAGGGCATCGACGAACACGACACTTCCGATACGATCAGAGAGCTGTTCCGCGACTTTTTGAACTACCGAACCGCCGAAGCTGTGACCGACGAGGACGATCTCTTTCAGTTGGTGGTGTCGAATGTAAGCAGTGACACCATCAACACAGTCTTTGTGTGTAATTCCCACACGGTTTGAGCTCGGGCCATGCCCCACCAGTGTCGGCGCATGTGGGTAGTGGCCCTTTTTTGAAAGCTCGCGTGCCACGGCATCCCATGCCCAACCTCCATGCCATGATCCATGAACGAGTACAAAGGTTTTGCCCATCGTCTGTTCCTTTCAATCTTTATTGACCCAAACGGAGACGGCAGTGAGAGGTGTGGTTGGTTCACACAGCACAGAAAAATCTGCGTCACGCGCGTTCTGGGCCAGCGCGCTATTGGGGTTGCTCTGTCGTATTGTCGAACCGTTTTACGAGTGCGAGAAAGCACGAGCTGCTTTCCGATCCAATGACATTGATTAGCGCTAGTGTTCGCTGGCTGCTTTCAACCATCCTTTTCAAAGTTCGATGAAGATGTTCAAACTCGTCCCTCGATTCGATAGCGAAGAATAAATCGTTGACCTGCTGCAGTTCCGGAAAGAGTGAACCCAAGGCAATCCAACCTTTCTCGCCGATTACTAATCGCGAGACTCGCATGTCTTTCGGATCGTGACGCTTGTTGATGTATCCCTTTCTCGCAAGTTTTTCCGCCTCGGTAGTGACAAATGTTCCACTCACATGAAGATATCCAGCAACCTGACCAACACTGACCCCTGTGGAATCCTGTAGCTCTGCCACCGCCATCATGAGGTTGTACTGCGGGCCAGACAGGCCGATCCGTGAGCCGAGATAGCGCCGGACCTGTTCAAGGCGGTTGGAAATGGTAAAGAAGTTGTAGAGAAGTTCCCGAAAGGAATGGTCGGACTTGCCCGACAGGAGCGCCGAGCGAGTGACAGACAAAGGAAGTTTGTGGCCCTTTTTTGACAAGGAAGCTCCCATTAATGAAGTAACTTATCAAAGTTACTTATATATCTTAGAAAGCTTGCTGTCAAGGGCACACCCGTGTTGCGGAAGGCAGTGGAAATCGAAATTGTGTAAAAACAGAACGCCAGCCAGAACATCGACCGGGGCGTCTATTTTGTTTTGTCGTGCTTACCCCGGGTGTCCTGGACAGGGCCAAAACGAGTGGAATCTCCGCTCCTACGCCGCCAAAAGGGAGCTTCGATGAAGAGGCAGCCGAGCGCGGGGTCGTCTTCAACGGAACCGGGGAGTGTTGTTGCCGTGAGTGTCAGGTTAGGTAAACGCCTCCTGTATTCAGTGTACTTGGCATTGTATTCTTCCCATTCGGCCGCGCAGGGTTTGCAATCTGAGTGGCCACAGGTATTACTGGGGCGATATGGCACTCCACGGCCCCACCAATTTATCCACTCGTCCCTTACGGTCCTATATGGCGAGTCATCCGGGACCGATACCAGCAAATCCAGGCCGGCTTCGAGAACACGTTTTAACAGATCAGCATCAGCTTGATTCATAATACTTAACGTCCACCCCCGCTCCGCAGCCGCACTCACAGCCCGGCACGATCAATGTCCCGGCGATGAGCTAAACAACCTCGTCAATTTTTGGGGAAGGTGAGGACAACGCACATGCAAAACCCAAGCATGCCGGCAACGAAAATTCCTGCTACGCTGAAAAAAGCTTGCTTGCGGCGCAATTGTGCGTGCTGTACCACGTACGGCCTGTTTAGTTTTGTACCACCGTTGTAAGCACACAGCAACCCCCCACAGGCAATCCGCACAATGTGTGTGCGACTTGTAAGGAGTGATCTTTTTTGCATTCTGCACGTATGTAGGCGGTTCAGGGGGATCCCTATACCATTGTTTGCAGCTCCTTATGCCCGACTCCTTGCCTGAACTCCTCGACAGCCGGAACCATCTCCTCCAGGAACTCTCGGGCTCTATTATGAACCCTTAGTCATTTGGCCTTGTGGATGACAAACGACCTTCCTCTCCGCTGTCTGGGCCAAATAGAGCCTGACCCGCGCGTTGCGCCGCCGAACCTAATTTTCGGTCTTCGGGTCTTTGCTTTTATGTATTTTCCGCCCTGCTGGTTACAGAAGGAACAGGAAGTGGCGGAGGTGCTCGCGCCGCCCGGACGAATCAACTCACAAAAAAGGCCGACGCGGTTCAGAGATGAAATGGCAAGGCTGTTTCGGGCTTCGCCTTGCCCCATGCCGTCTCGAGGGCAATGATCCGCTTCCGTAAGGTTCTTGGCGCAAAGAGTTGCAATTCCGTCGAGAAACAAGGGGCTTGGATCTCGAGCTCCAATTCTCGAGATCTTCTTCTTGGCCTGTCTGGCACGAACCACTCGACTCGGGAGCCCTTCCTGGCGGGGAGCGCTCGATAAACAGCGCAAAAGCGGCGTGTCCGAGAGTTGTAGTTCATGCCAAAGTCGCAAACCTTTGCGGAACAGCAATGCAACTGCAATGGCAGCCAACAAAATCCATATCCGCAACATGTATTTCGCCGACGCACAGCAGGAGTAGGCGTTTTTCCTTGAGGCAAACGTAAGATAGGATGCGATTCCGTTGGCAATCCGGGCCAGATTCCGACGCTGCAGGGAATGACGATCATCGCGTGCTGCTGAATCGTTCGTCCGCCTCCAGTCCGCTGCCGCAGGAAGCTTGCGAGCAGCCTGTGTTGTTAGATGACTGCGAAGAACTTGGCTCGGGCGCTTTTCACTTAAGTCCGCTCTGAGTCCATTTTTTTCCTTTTTTGCCGCTGAGAATCGCACCAAGCATCGCGCCAGCGGCGGCCATCCGGTCGTCGCTATGGCATGGCTGTCAAACTGTAAACGTTAACCGGATATCGCTATGCCGAAGCAGGGTCTGCACAGTTTTGGGATCGGTCTCAATCCGGATAAGGAATGACAAAAAGGCTGTGACGCAGATTATGAAAAACAAATCGCCTTGGGTCATTCTCCATCACTTTCCCTTCTTTGTCCTGACGCGATGAAAGGAACGCCAGCCTTGACCGCAGCCGGACGCAGGTAATCCTCAACTAGCATGTTGGCTACACGGGGTGTCTGCCATCCAAACGGTTAGAGGAAAAGATCCAGTCACTCGGTCGCGAATCGGGTGTCTTCTGATCCAGCGCAACATGAAATCAGACAAAAGCGGAAGAAGAGGAACGGGAGTTCGTCAAGCTTTGCTCTCGGCAATCCTATGCGACCACACGTCCAGGTGCATCTAACACGAATCAATCCTTCAGCAAAACTGACTCTCGCCATTGCAAACCTAAGCATTCAGAGATGCGGAGACCTGTCGCTGCAGCCAGAAGCGTGAGAATCCGTTCCGGTTTCTGGCAGGTTAGCCAATACTGCATAGGCCAGCTCTGGTGTAAGGTCAGTGCTTCGTATCCGCTGGTGGTTTGCAGCGAACGAAGCGTATTGGGTTAGATTCTTGGTTTCGAGAAATCAGTTCGCATCTCTGGTCATGTCGATAGACCACGGACATCACATGACGAGTCTTGTCGGGGGTGGGATTTGCGAACCCTCTTTCTCGTTTCAAGTGCTTCAGCCATTGCTCTACTTCGAGAGGCTGCATACCGAAGGCAATTCTGCTACCCATCGCGGCAGAACGCGGTTCCGTAGGACTCTTTCATAAGCCCGCACGGTTGTGTGCGCCTTTCCGTAGATTGATTCGGTGCTGTCAGCCAATTCATGTTCCGTGCGCGCTTGCTCATCCTCTGCTGACACAAAACGAACTTTAGACAATTTATTGACATTGTGACGATATACGGAAGTGCTTCGGCGTTTACGATCAAAACTATGACCGAAACATCGAGCAATAACAGCATGGATGAGGCATGGTAACGGCCGAAAATTCTCCGGCGGTCGCGACCCTCACGCCGAGGCACCTTCCCGTTTCCACGCCAGCTCCCCGCCTCGTGTCTGTAGATATGCTTCGCGGATTGGCGATGGTCATTATGGCGCCGGATCACACACGCGATTTCCTGTCCTATGCGCGGCCTGCTCCGGTGGACCTTGCACACACGACCGGAGCGCTGTTTTTCACCCGCGTCGTTACGCACTATTGTGCCTCCATATTCGCGTTCCTCGGGCACTGGCACATTCCTCTCGACTCGTCGAGGCAAGTCCATCCCGCAGGTTTCGCGCTTCTTTCTGACGCGTGGCCTGTGGCTCGTCCTCCTCGAGTTAACGATTGTCGATTTTGCTTGGGGTTTCGTTCCCTGGGCACATGCAGGCGTGATCTGGGGACTGGGTTTGTGCATGGCTGCTATGGCACTGATCGTTTGGCTTCCGCTGCGCTGGGTCGCAGTTCTGGGGTTGAGCATGATTGCCACGCACAATCTGCTCGACCGCATCAATCCAGCTTCGTTCGGAAAGTTCTCGTGGTTGTGGATGCTGTTGCACTCACCTGGCCGCATACCGATCACCGCGAATTTTTCGTTTTCAGTCCGCTACGTTCTTATTCCGTGGATCGGAGTGATGGCAGCCGGTTTCGCTTTTGGAAAGCTGCTGCTCCGCCATGACCGCCGCAAGTGGATTCTTATGGTCGGAGTAGCCGCGACCGCACTCTTCTTCGTGCTCCGCGGGATCAACGCTTATGGGAATGGGATCGCAGGACTGCCATTTGGATACGCGCGTTCTGCAGGTCCATGGAGCATTCAACCCACGCTTTCGCTGACCGTGATTTCATTCTTCAACACCCGGAAATATCCGCCATCTCTCGATTATTTGCTCATGACGCTCGGTCCCTCCCTCATCTTGCTCGGACTGCTGGACGCAGCGAAAGCAGAGAAGGGCCTCAGCCGCGTTCTCCTCGTGTTCGGCCGAGTGCCGCTGTTTTATTACATCTAGCATCTCTATCTCATTCACATTCTGGCGATTATTACGTCACTAGCCTTTCACCAACCCGTCTGGCATGGAACGGTGATTGCCGACGTTCCCCATAGACCGATTGGGTACGGCCACGGCCTGCCCTTCATCTATGCCATGTGGATATTGGCCCTAGCCATTCTTTACCTGCCTTGCCAGTGGTTTATGAAACTGCGGACTCGTCACCGCGATTGGACTTGGCTCAGCTATCTGTAATGCGATTCTGGATGCGAGAGAATTGCGGATTGCGTGCTCTATCGGCAGCACGGAAACGGAAAGGAATGGTGACGATGTTTGTGAACTTTAACCTAGGACTTTCCGCTCGCCTACCAGTCATAGTGACAGGTGCTACACTCCGATCATGGCCGATCGTATTCCGACTGCTGACAATGTGAGCGGTATGACATCGCTGGACCCGCAAACAATCGATATCCACATGGGACTCGCGCAAGGCATCGCACTTCGGCGTGCCACATTGGACGACGCCAGGACAATTGCGAGACACCGCCGTTTGATGTTTCGCGATATGGGATATCACGATGACGCATTGTTGAATGCAATGATCGAAAAGTTCCTGCCGTGGATCAAAGCGAAAATCGCATCAGGCGATTACTTGGCGTGGCTGGCTGTTAGCACAGATGACATTGTCGTGGCTGGCGCCGGGCTTTGGCTGATGGATTGGCCTGCGCACATGGTAGGTTCCAGCGCACGGCGCGGCAACATCCTGAACGTCTATACGGAACCGGAGTTTCGTCACAGAGGATTGGCCCGCTGGTTGGTCGAGGCAGCACTCCATTGGTGCAAGGCCAACGAAGTCGACTTCGTGATCCTGCACGCCAGCTCGCAGGGCCGGAGGCTGTATGAGTCATTGGGATTCCAGGCTGGCAACGAAATGCGGATCAAACTGTAGGAGAGTGAATATGCCACGGCCAGCGCTAGGAAAGCGCTGGCTATCAGGGACTCCAATGCCAGCGCCGGCTGTCTGGGACAGCGAAATGGAATTTTTTTCCTTTCCTGCGCGTATTCTGGATTATTCCCGGGTGCTCGGAAAGGAACAGCGGTTCTAACGACGAACCCATGCATCATTCAAAGGCCGACAAAAGGAGTGGCCCAAACAGAAGCTTCGGCAGGAGTGACTGGATCGGCTTCTGGTTTGGGCTTCGCGTTTGCGAGGGAATTGGCGCCAGCCTGCAATCTCGTGTTGGTTGACTCGGATGGCGCCGGTTTAGAAATTGCCAGGCAAGGCCTTTTGGGAGATTCCCCGCCAGCAACTGCTCTTCTGGGAAGGCCAGGGTTATCACCTCACAGGGTTGTTCAGGTGAGTGATAACCACTAACTGAATCCTTCTATGAAGCGTGCGGACTGCGGTTCTGACGTCGGCTCTGCGTTGCTTCATCTCTGTGCGTAGCTGACGCATTCTTAAGATGGCAACCCCGAGCGGTTCTATTGTTGAATCGGGGGGGAGAAGTTTCGGAGCGATACTCACATGCCGTTTCGGACGTGCGGCCAGCCAGTCATCCAGTTCGGTTTTCGTGGCAACGACTGTTCCTCTTGGTCCGCCAGTCAGGCGACGAATCGGAAGTTCCTCTTCGCCTTCGTAACGCTGGATGGTGCGAACCCCCATGTTCAAATACCTTGCGATATGCTTCCAGCCCGTCAAAACCTGTGATTGAGCCGAGATGGGGTCATCACTCATGCCAGAACCACCGTGCAAGAATTGTATCCCCCCGGGCGGGAAACGAGAAGTTTTTTTGGCATATCCCAGCGCTTTGGACTAGTGTCGGCTTACCACGATATGGTGATAGCTCCGCGGATTCTCCTCGAAGGTCGCGCCAAGGTACGCATCCGACGCAGTCACGATTTCGAAGGATGGGGTGAGCACCAATTAGAGTCCAGGGACAGACTCGAACAAGAGGCGGATACAGACGATGCAGTATGGCGTACCAACTAAGGTAACAGGTCGCGGGACTGTACGAAAATCACGAGCGGACGTATTCGAATTTTTCAAAAACCGAGGAGCAAAGGTTAGCGATATCCACCGCCCCGCCTAGACAACGATCATAACGTTTCACGTCCTCTACTAATTTTGCCGCTAGGTCCGAAACTTCCGGAACCAAAGGCGCAGGTCTTCACCAGCAACTGCGATTCCTCCATTGCTGCAAAGTTGGCCACCTTGTGACATCGTCCAGCGCTGGACGTCGAAGAAGCGCGCAGCCCATTCACGCGGTCGAGAGCTAATATCCTTTGAAAAAAGGGCAAACGCGGTCGGGTACCTTGCATCGCCCTATCCAATTCTTGATGCTTTCTGTTATCCATGTCAGTGCGCCTGCATTTGCATACTCAGAACAGGGCAAGAACGAAATGGCAATCGATTCGCTCCGGGAGCGAAACTTTTCTACTATCCATGACGCTAGTTCTACGGGTGAATCGTTCAAGCCCGGAGCGAGACTATTCGGTTTTGGGGACTGGATTAACGCGTAGGCTCACTTCTTTCTGGATCCAATCTTCATTTCTCTTGAAGGACTTTCCTCATCTGAACTGGGTCGTTAGGTTTCTGAAAATGGTGTCCAAACGGCACGTCAGTTAGATGAATCGCGAAGACCGAATCTGCATTGCTGCGTGCCAATTGTTCGGTGACAGTGCTGCCACAATCGCCACCGCGTGCCAGAAACTTCTGATAGGCCAAGAGCTCCGTCATTAGGCGTGCCCAGAGAACATGGACTCGAAAGATCGTACCCAGTTCCTGAGTGTTGTCGGAAAGACCGTACCCGGAGGCGTCAGGCACGATCACATCGAAAGCGCCTTCCGGTTGTCCGCCGTATGAGGCCCGGATCGATTAGCGTTGGAATGAATTTCAAGAATCGACAGAATAAGTCGGATACCCGTGTGTCAGGATGATCGGCATCGGGTTAGGCCCTTTGCCGCGTTGATGGATGAAATGTACGCCGATGCTATCAAGGTTTGTCTTGAAGTTTGAAAACTGATTGAGCCTGGCTTCGTGATGACGCCACTCGTAGGACTTCTCCCAATAGTTGACAAGTTCGCGCAGGTATTCCGGCGACATTTCAGCCTGCCGATGGATTCCATCTGGATCGATTGACCAGCGTGCATGCGCCAAACGATGATGCAAATCGGAAGGACGTCATCTGAGATTGCGATCTTGAAGGACTTTGCTGCGTCATGCATTTACTTGTTGCGCTGTTCAGAACAGACGCTCTCAACCTCGAATCCTTGGTGTTCGATGCTCGGAGGCCAAGCTTGGGTTTTCAGTTTTGAATTCAACAAATACCACGCGAGTGTCACTTGGAGAGAAGAGTGAAGGACTTCTAACGCGGACAGATTGTGTGCCAACGAGTCGTTATCCTAGCCAACCTCTCTGGACCCACGGCATTCGCATGTCGACCCACCAGTGGCTTTTCCAGGCGACTCAATTGCGCGATATCCCCGATAAAGAACAATTTCAGTGCCCTGGTCAAGGCAATAGATCCAGACTTGCGGCACTAGCGCGTGATCTAGCATCCCGGACATTCTCCGTAATACGCATTCCCTCGATAGTCTAGTTCCTTGAGGCCTTCGGCGGAGGTGTAGTAGCCGCGGATGGCTTCCCTGCGGATGAGTTCGAAGAACTTATGCTCTTCGGTTTCTGCTTCGGCTTTGGAGGCGGTCATCAGCAGGTCGAATTGCTCGGCATCCGTCAACTCCAAAAAGTCGCGCTGGTAGAAAATGTGTGACAAATTTCGCAGGGCGCGGATTCCAATGCGCCCAACAGCATCGGGATGGGCTGTCTCCAGTTCGCGAACTTTATTTTCTCCGTAGGAAGCGACCGCCAAGGCCCGGTGCATGGGATCGAGTTGCTGCGCAGCGGTCCGAATAGCGGTCACCGAGGCGAGCCACAGGTCAAACCACCGGGCTGCTTCCACGGACGCCGCAGAATCCACCTTGCCCAACAGAACCTCGATTATCCGAGTGACGGCTTTGAAGTCGTCCGCCTCGAAAAACTGCGGCTCGTTGGCCACTGCAGTAGGCAGCTCGAATTCCGTCTTGGCTCCTGCTGGAGGAGTCCAGTTCTTGCCGCCGCTGCCCAACACGTGCACCAGATGGTCCTGCGAAGGCTCGTACAGGCCGGGTGGAAGAGCCGTCAGCTTTGACTGCTCAGCTTGTTGCGCACCTACGTCAGCCGCAACCTCCGGGACCAATCCGCTCACGCCGGCGAGCGCGACGAATTCGCCGAGGCGCAGAATCCATTGACGACGAGTGAGATCGTCGGGGGAGTCGAAGGAACCTTTGGGATCGTCGTTCACAGTTGCCCCTGACGGAAGGCCTTCGCTATGTGCTCTCCGGCGCGGGCTGAGATCGCCATAATAGTCAGCGTGGGTTCGTAACAGCCCTGCGTGGGAAAGACGGCGCCATCGGTTACGAAGACATTCGGCGCGTCGTGCACCTTGCAGTTGGCATCGACCACGCTTTTTTTCGGATCGCTGCCCATGCGGGCAGTCCCGCACTCGTGGATGTTCTTCCCGAACATGCTGATCTCATCTTTGGGCGGCGTGCCGTCAGCAAGATGCATTGCGTCGAGGATTGCGCTGATGTCTTGGCGCATGGCTATCGCCATCGATTTCTCATTTTCGCCATAGCTGGCATTGATGTGCAGTACCGGAATTCCCCACGCATCTTTCTTCTGGGGACTGAGTTGCACGAAGTTCTCGAAACGTGGCAGGCACTCGCCCTGGGCCTCGATACCGAAGCCGTAAGGAATTTCCTCGCGCACGCGTCTGCGCCATGCATCTCCGAACTGCGGCAGAAGAAAAGCATGGCCATAGAGTTCCTGGCTGCCGTCGCCGTCGAATCGGTATCCGCGGAGGAACTTGGAATTTCGATCCTTCGCTGAACTGATCGAGGTATTGACATACTTCGGAATCAGGAACCCACACGGACGTCCGACAGGCTGGCGCTTGGAAGAGGTGAGTTCGGCCATCAAGCCGTTGGCGCCCTCGACCGTGAAGTGATCCATCAGGTAATGACCGAGCATGCCGTTGGAGTTGCCGACGCCGTGCGAATGTGCGGACGATTTGGAGTTCAGCAGAATTCGCGTGGACTCGAGTGCTCCAGCGGCGACCACCACAACTCTGGCGGATGCCTCGCGATGCTCGCGGCTGTTGCGATCGATGTAGTGAACGCCGGTCGCGCGTCCGCTCGCGTCGACGAGGAGATCGCTAACAATGGCATCGCTGACTAACGTGAATTTTCCCGTTCGTGCCGCGGCGGGCAGCGTGACCGACGGACTGTTGAAATAGGACGCCGTGTGGCACCCGCGCCGGCATTGATCGCAGTAGTGGCAGGCCGGGCGCCCGCGATGAGCGACCGTGAGATTGGCGACGCGGTCGGGCATGACACGCCAGCCGAACTTCCGCCCGATGACTTC
>Ga0126372_10000816_pt1 | contig 11727 bp, 10 predicted proteins | sample PanSoiMetaPlot_6_FD_92762 | JGI IMG/M metagenome (GOLD analysis project Ga0126372, IMG submission 92762) | Tropical forest soil microbial communities from Panama - MetaG Plot_6 | ecosystem: Environmental > Terrestrial > Soil > Tropical forest > Bulk soil | place: Panama | collected 2016-02-17
AATGTGTTCGAACGCTGCGGGCACATCGGCGCGCTCGCGAGTCACGGCCGGTGGATTCTCCCTTAAGACCGACGTAACCGTATCCACGTCGGTTTCACCGCGAAAGGCACGCCGGTCCGTCAGCATTTCATACAAGATCGCTCCCAGGCTGAAAATATCGCTGCGCGCGTCCACCGGCTTCGCGCGGAGCTGTTCGGGAGACATGTACGCAACCGTCCCCAACACAGAGCCCATCTTCGTCTGCGTGGTCAGATCCTGAATGGACCTGCCGGCTGCGGCTTCGGGATGAATTAACTTCGCGATCCCGAAGTCGAGAATCTTGACTCGGCCGTCCTTGGTGATGAACAGATTTTCCGGCTTCAGATCGCGGTGCACGATGTGTTTCTCGTGTGCAACCATCAACCCCTTGGCAATTTGCAGGCTGTAGTCTGAGGCCGTGCGAACTGATAACATCCCGCGCGCCAGCGTTGCACGCAGAGTCTCCCCTTCCAGCAATTCTGTAACAATGAACGGCACACCTTCGTGGAGACCGACGTCGTAGACAGCAACGATATTGGGATGATTCAGGGAAGCAGCCGCGCGGGCTTCCAGTTCGAATCTGCGCAGCCGATCCTTGTCCTGAGCTGAGGCGGGATGAACGAGTTTGAGGGCAACATCGCGTCCGAGCCGTTCGTCCCGGGCACGATACCCGTCTCCCATGCCACCGGTGCCGATCTCGTCCAGGACCCTATAGTGACCCAGGACTTGCCCTGTCATGCGGGGGGAAGCTTTCTCGCGCTGGAATGTTAGGTGCCGCGTAAATACAAGTCAATATCCACGTGGGAGCTACGTCGAGTAGACTGACAGCGTATTCTTTGCGATTGCACTTACACGACTCCCATGTGAACGTCATTTCCTTTCGCAATGGCGGCCGTAACCTCGTTCCACCTGAGGTGAACTTACACCTGCGCGAAGCTGCCGAAAATTCGGCAATGCGGCACACTCGGGCCTAAGCATATGGTGCGCTTCGGAATTGTCGGCTTTGGATTGCACGCAGTCCGCAGGTTGATGCCCGGATTCTCTTTGGCGCGCAACTGTCAGGTCAAAGCTCTTTCCCGCCGAGATATCGCCAAGGCACGGGAGTCCGCCGAAAAATACAAAATCCCGCTGGCATTCGATTCGGCTGCGGACCTATGCCGCTCCTCGGAAGTGGATGCGGTGCTGGTGACCACTCCCAACTCCCTTCATCTATCCGACGTCTTGACCTCCATCGAGCATGGCAAGCCCGTATTGTGCGAAAAGCCAATGGCGATGAATGCGTCCGAGTGCCACCAGATGGTTGAAGCCGCGCGCAAGGCAGGCGTACCGCTGGGCGTAGCACAGGTGTTTCGCTTCGAAGACAGTACCGCGCGACTGCGCGATAAGCTGGCTGCGGGCCAGATTGGACGCCCCATCTTTGCACGCTCGGAGTTCTCCTATTCCGCCGGAACCCACCCCCGAAAGTGGCTGACGGATCCCGCCCTCTCCGGCGGCGGACCCATTGCGGATGTAGGCGTACATTGCGTGGATGCCCTGCGTTATGTGCTGCAGGACGAGGTCACCCGCGTGACCGCTCGTGGGGTGTGGGACGCTGCTTCTGGCGGAGTAGAAGCGGCAGCCGTTCTGTCTCTGGAGTTCACGCGCGGAACGCTGGGCGCGGTCCTGGTTTCCATGCGCTCCGATTACCGCACGCCCATCGAGTTCGTTGGCGAAACCGGCGTGCTGTGCGCTGATGACGGGCTCAACGTCGAGCGCCCCATCAACATTCAATTGCGCCGCAACGGGACGGTCGTTGACAGCGAGATCGTTTCAAATCAGCTTGCCTACGCGCGTCAGGTCGACATGTTTTCTGCCGCCGTTCTGGGTCAAGCCACGTTCCCGGTTCCCGGCGAAGAAGGCTGGCAGAACCAGGAAATTCTAGACGCCGCATTTCGCAGTTTGAAAACTGGTACAGCGGAAGATGTGCCACGCGTTCCGCGATCACAGGTCTAAAGAAAATGGATCAGAGACCATCCGCGCTCGTCACCGGTGCGAATTCCGGCATCGGTCAGGTGATTGCTTCACGCCTCGCCAAAGCTGGTTACGACATTGCCATCAACTTCAAAGTCGACGAAGCCGGCGCCGAGAGGATTGTTCGTGGATTGCGGGAACAATACGGCGGGCAGGCCATCAGCGTGTACGCCGATATCGGCAACAGCAAGGACGTCGATGCCATGTTTGGTACGGTGATCGAACATTTCGGAAGATTGCATGCTCTCGTCAACAATGCAGCCGTGCAAGTGTGGAAGCCCTTCCTGGACATCGAAGAATCTGAGTGGGACCTGGTGCTGACGACCAACCTGAAAGGATGCTTCCTCTGCACTCAGCGTGCGGCGCGCCATATGAAGCAATTTGGCGGGGGCGCCATCGTCAACATTGGCTCAGGATGCAACAAAGTTCCCTTCCCCGATCTCGCGCCTTACACCGCAAGTAAGGGCGGCATTGAAATGCTGACGAAGTGCGCAGCGCTCGAATTCGGCCCACTCGGAATTCGTGTCAACTGCATCGGTCCGGGCGCGATTGACACAGAAAGAACCCGCCGCGATGCCGCCGACTTCGCCGAGACCTGGGCAGCACTGACTCCTTTAGGACGAGTCGGCACACCCGACGATGTCGCCTCCGCTGTCGAATTCCTGCTAGGTGACCGGGCATTATTCATCAGCGGACAGACTTTGTGGGTCGACGGTGCCCTCTTCACCCAACCACCGTGGCCAAAGACACCCACTCACAAATGACCGCTTTTTCTGTAGAGTTATCCCGGGCAAGAAACCAGCCGCAAAGCGGCGCAAGAATGAAGCCCACGGCCTAAGCCGTGGGCAAGCCAAGCTGACGGAGGAAGCCGCGAAGTGGTCAGCGGAACCCGCTCATCGTAGATAATATTTTCAACCTGATTACTGCAGAGAATTGGCGGGATTCGGCGATTCCGGCAACTTCTCCGGTGGAACTCCCTTCGCCTGAATAATGGCCCAGTGCCACTCCTCATCTGGCCCGAGCGTGACAGTCAGCGGCGCCTTAAAGACGGTCACCAGAAATGGAAGCGCCGTTCCTTTCAAACGATGCAGTGTTGTTACATCCGAATGTTTCTCCGCAACCACAGTCGTTTCCGATGCCGCCGGAACCAATTTCCCCGATCCGTAATACCCCGCGACAGGACCGGCGCGGCGAACCACCGTCAACCCCACGGTGATCTCCTCGACTTGCCAGTCGGTCCCGTTAAACACCGAGACCTGTAAACCATCCTCCGTGATGGCCGCCGGACCATCCAGCTTGCGCATCTCTTCATCCGGCAAAACAATCGGTACCGAGGGCCGCGCCAGCAATGAAGATAAGTTGGCGTTGAACGACAGACTGCAGGTCACGTCCGGTGCTGAAACCTGAAACGTCTTGCCTAACCCGTCGAACGAGTAAAGCGGGCTCGACCCTGCCAGGCGTCGACTCGCCACCTCGTCCATAACCTGCGACATATTGTCGTTGTCTATGACGGTGCGTCCCGGAGCGGTCTGATCAGGGCTCTTGATTTTGTCCTTTTTCCGAAGAGAGCGTGCCAGATCTCCCAGGGGAACAGGATGTTCCTCGTACTGGGCCCAGGCCGATGAGAGCAGCACCAGTCCCAAAATCCCTAGAAAAATTCCCCGCCGGAATCTCTGCACCATGGGCCCTGACTCGTCCTTGGAAGCTCCAGTCGCCCGGGGGGGAGGCTGCCAATGGGACGACAATCGATCCGCCCGCAGCAGCCAATGCGCAGGAGCCGACACCAGAATTGTAACGAGATCAGTCGACGGAAACAGCGAACGTTGGTGCTAGAACCTCAGCAAACCCGGGAAAGCGAATAGGAAACAGAGGGCGCGCAATGGCTTAGACGTGGCGTGCAACGGGGCTACGCACCCTCAAACTGCACAGTCACCGCAATACTCTACAGCAGGCCAGACACACGATATCGCGTAACGGGATCTACCACCGGCTGACGTTTGAAAATCCAGCGGGCCACCGCAAATCCCAGTGCCGCGTAACAAACATGCATGAACCGCATAGCCCAACCCCCCAAAGTGATCCAGAGTGCAACCACCGCACCCTAGGGGAGGCCACTTACGCAGTCCAAGTTAGCAACGGGAGCACGAGAGTGCAATGTCCCAAAGGTGCTACCGCATAGCACTGAAGTAATACGCGGTCACACCTGAAGCCTTCGCCCTTGGCCCCTTAAACTCCTGGCTTTGGGCTCTTTGGCTCTGGCGCTTGCCTGGTAACTTTCAGCCCATCGGTAGTAATCGGGGCGAATGGGGATGCGACTGAGACCGCGAACGGCAACCTTAGGTCCGGCATTAGCGAACGCTCTCGTGAACATTGAACGAAGCGTGTTCCATGATCCGCTATCGGCCACCACGCCTCTCTATGACGATCAAATATCGGCCAAGGTGTACTTCCTGACCGACGAGGCGTTTGGTGTGGCGGTACCATACGCGATCGTGTCAGACGATTTCTCACGGGTAGCGCTGATGGTTGCCAGCGCACTGCCCCGATCGAAGGCGAACTGGAGCCATTTTCGGGTCTCAGATTTCCCTCGAAAAAACGCCTGCTTCACTCAATAGAACGGCGTCATCCGCGTAAAGAGCGAGGACAGCGTCCGCGTTATGCAGGTTATACGCATGCAGATACACCTCGCGGATCAGGTTGGTCGGCTCTTTGGGCAGGCTTGAATCTTGTGCCCAGGTCGACGCGATGAGGATTAGAAGAATTAGCCACTTTCTGACCATGCGTGGCAACGTACCACTCCGTCCGAACGTCAGATGTGATTTCTGTCACTACACGTCGACGAAGCAGGTCAGATAGTGATGGCCCAGAAATCTCGAAAATGAAGACCGGAGATGGCCCCACTGTGGACACGACTTCCTCTGATGACACTCGAGCGAACTGACAACCACACTCGGAGCTGTTTCTAACCGAAGGACCCCGCTGAGCGCGGATGCGCGCGGGGACGTTTTCGGGCGCGCAACCTTCTTCGATAGACCTCGACTGCCGCAACTTGGGCAATCGCGAAAACGGCGGCCGAAAGCGCCGACAGGAGCCAAAATAGCGGATTGTGAAAAAGTTCCCTGCGGTAGATGTCGAGGGCGACCGCTTCATGGCTGGTTGCGAAATTTACGATCAGCCACAGCACCCACGCTATGAAGAACACGGCGAAGCCCACGACGCACATCAGGGCGCTTTTGACGAAAGAGCCCATAAGGAACCCACACCTTTGTGATTCAGTGTATTCCTTGGGCCAACTTTTTGCAGGGGTCAACTGCCCTCAAATTCTTCCTTATTCCGTTCGCGATAGAGATGATTTCTTAGCCTGTCCGCGAGATAAAAGAATTTCGCTGTGGGCGGCACACCCCGGTTCGTTGCTTGCTGTGGACCAGGAAAATCGGTATGCATCAGGAAAACTTGCCGGCATTCTCCGGCACGACATCGATGACTTTGGTGAGGTTCAGGTCGACGTGATTCGCGGCAGGGTCCAGCGAAATGGCCAGCGGTTCTTCTACGTCATTTTATTATTCAGCGCGCCGGACAACCCATCTCACGCGAAGAACTCTTACATGCTGTGATTCATCACTTCCGCGTAAGAAGCGTGGGCTGCAGTCAGGGGGTGCTATCATGGCGAGTCTCTGCGGCCAACACTCTTTCGGCTCCATGGAATAGCCGACGTAGGGCGCGTACCACCCATCGAACCGCAAGCACGATGAGAATAATCGAGAGGAGGGCAATAGAGGCAGCAAGGTAGGGATGCTTGGTAGCAATCCAGGTGAGAAAGATGGCCAGGACGTCTTCGCCCAGGCTGAGACCGATGTTGGATAGAGGCTCAGGGGACGGGGTCACGGCGGCACGCACTGCGGTCTTGCCGCCATGCGCAGCGAGCGCGATCAGGCCGCCGAGCAGGGTGGCGACCAGCTGTTTTTCGGCCGACAGGTGCGAGGTCGCTCCATAAGCCAACAGGGCGGCGATTGGGATGCGGATAAATGTATGCAGAGCATTCCAGATCAGATCAAACGCGGGAACCTTGTCCGCAAAAAATTCGACGAGAAACAGCACCGCGCTGGCGGCAATGATCCACCAGTTTTCGAGCAAAAGCAGCGGCGCGGGTAATGTCAGGATACCGGTGTGAGCCAGAAGTCCCAGCGTGGTGAGTGTGGCGTAGACATTCAGGCCAGCCGCGAAGCTGACCGCCACCAGGGTCGCAGTGACTTCGTTGGGGGTGAGTTTGACGGCATCGAGCACGGGCGTGGAGAGGGTCACGACAGCTGGCATATGTCCGCTCATTGAAACTCAGCATCAGGCGCCAAAAGCCACACGCAATGCCGCAACTGAACCGCGGCACTTCAAGGCCAGCAGTGAATCAAACACAACCTTCGTAAGCACAACGACTGGACGGTCCGAGAAGATATGGACCATCAAGAATAGTCCCCACTCGGAGTAAATAAAAAGGGGCCACCCGTGGGCGGCCCTTTTCGATAGAAGTTATGAGTTTACAGGGTGGACTCGATCTCAAAACCCCAAGCTTCCAGGAGAGGCTCCGGGATGTACTTGGAGTTCTTGTTCCGGCGTGCCCATTCGCGCAAACGCGTCGACCGCAGGTACTGGTCGGGGGAGAGTTTGTACTCACGCACTACCTGTTCGAACTCGGTGATCGTGGGGGTGATCGGCCCAATGGGTTCTGGCTTACCCCAGTTTGGGTTTCCGCGTCGCTTTGCCATGAAAATTACGCCTCGTTCCGATGGGATAAAATTTTACTGCTCAGGTAACGCTGCCTCTAAACCCTTAGATTCACTGGAGCTTGGGTAGGATTCATCGCAAGTTTTCGAAAGGCGATAAAACTAAAGGTCCAGTGGACAGCAATCTATGGATATTGGAAACGCAAGATTATAGGCCGGTTCTGCGGTGAAGTCAACGGAATTGTGGTTTTCTGCGGCCCCCCGAATCAGCATAAACCCTGCTTTTTCAGGTAATTGTAATCCCTTCGCTCGGGTGAACCAACGGATGCACGGGTCAGGGAAATGTGATTTTTGGAAGGCCGCTGCAGGAACTGGAAGACGGCCTCGGACTTACCAAACGACGTCCCTGACACTCTTTCCTACTGGGGGTTAAATTAGGACAAGTTTCGCATCCGAGGCGAGTTACGGGGGTAACGCGAAGTCCCCTGCCTTCGTTGACGACGTAGTAAGCGAACCGTAAAGTTGGCCTCAGGAGGCAGTTGCGTGAGAGATATCCATGAAGTTCTCCGAAAGAAACAGGCCGAGCAGGCCCAGCTGGGCAAGCAGATTGAGGCCCTGCAGAGCGCTGCCGAGCAACTTCGCGGCGTAGCCCATCTGCTGGGCGAAGAAGAAGAAGAGAAAGACGGCGCGCACAGCGGTTGAGCTCGCATAGATCGCAACTTGTCAGTCTTCAGCAAGATGCCAAGGGCGATCGCGGTTTGAAAATTGCCAGGTGTGGGGGAGTTGAAGCTCTCTTATGAGTCTGAAGTCACTCGTGCTGTGCTCCGACGAGAAGATCGTGCGGGTGTTGCGGCGCGTTTTGAGCGATCTTGAGATCGGCTTTGATCATTGCACGGATCCCGACGGCGCAATTCGCAAGCTGACCCGCGAGCGCTTCGAGGCGGTGATTATCGACTGCACCGACCACAAGATCGCTACCCAGGTCCTCAAGAGCGCTCGCTCGGCACCGTGCAACAAGCGAGCCATCGCGGTGGCGATCATGGACGGTCATATGGGGCTGCGCTCTGCTTTCGATATGGGGGCGCATTTCGTCCTTTATAAACCGGTCTCAAGCGAGCGTGCCAAATCCAGCTTTCGCGCCGCGCGTGCGTTGATGAAACGCGAGCGCCGGCGTAATTCGCGAGTTCCAATCGAAGTCCAGATAACTCTCAACAATCACCAGACCGGCTTCAATCAACGGGTACCTACCACAGACTTGAGCGAGGGAGGCATGGCGATTCAGCTTCCCAAGAAGTACAAGGATCGCGGTCCATGGCAGGTGAGCCTGACGCTACCTGGGTCGGATAAGCCAGTCGAAGTGATGGGCCAGGTTGCCTGGCAGAATGCCGGGGGGCATGTAGGAATTCGCTTCACTAATCTGGGCGTGGACGCGGCTCATGTTTTGCGCACCTGGGTAAACCAGAATTGTGCCGAAAGTGAGAAGGATGACCCGCCAGTGCGTTGTAAGCTCACCGATCTGAGCCTGGGAGGCTGCTATCTCGAACTGGCCTCGCCTTTTCCCGTGCAGACAAGAGTTGTGCTGTCGATGAAGGTGGGTGATTTAGAACTGCGCGCCGAGGGCGCAGTGCGAGTCATGCACCCGGATGTCGGGATGGGGGTCGCATTCACGCAATCTACTGCGGAACAGCGAGTGCACGTGGAAAAGTTCATCCACACCTTAATGAACGCCGGAAACATGATGCCGGAACTGCTGGTCGAGCCTGAGGGGTTCGAGGCGGATGGACCGGCAGCGATCCCATCGAGCAATTCCGACGTCGAAGATCCGCTGTTGGATCTGTTTCATCAGAAAGCATCCCTTCCGGCTGAAGTCTTCCTCAAGGAGTTACGCAAGCAGCGGAACTCTAATCCACAGGACCCAGTCGACGAAACGATCCTGCCGGTTTAGTGGCAAGCTTCAGCCGATAGGAACACCCATTGAAACCTCTTACATATTGTGCTGCCCGTCCGATTGTGTTGCTCTCAGATTGTGTAGAGTGATTGCCGCCCTTTGGAGTTCAAGGGCAGGACGCCAGAGAAGTAGCGCCGGCGTCTCGCCGGCCGCCCCGAGGCATCCTGCACCTTGGAGACAGACCCTCCAGCGATAACCGCTGATCGCGCTGGGCTGTCGCCGTGAGGATCAAGCTTGCGGCAACCTCTCACCCTACCCGGATCCAATTCGCCATGGATGGGATACCGTCGTTATCGACCAGAAACAGCATGTACCAGCCGGGAGGTGTGAGGTTCGGGCTCGTTGGAACCCTGGCGCTGACTACGCCACCCGCACGACTGTTGATTTCGAGATCGACCAGGCGCTGGCTTCCGTCGAAGGAATGGGTGGTCACGCACGGCCGGATCAGGCTGGCCCAGCGGATGTTGCCGGCCTGGGCGGACTTGATGGAAATGGTCTGGCCATAGGTGCATTGGTCCGGAGCGGCCGAGATGACCGGGCGTGGACCGCGAAACAGGTAAGGCGGGTTGAAGATCTCCAGGCGCATCTCTTCCTCGGGATCATTGTCCCATTCCACGTGTGTACCACCCTCAGGATTGCCGCCAGCCGAGAGCACGGTGGCATCTGGCAGCAGAATGGCGGTGGAGTGATACAGGCGCGGCACGGTGGAAGCTGCCATGGGCATCCAGGTGTCAGTGGCGGGATCGTAGATTTCGGGTTGCAGCCGGGCGAGAGGTGCATCCTCCTGTTTGAGCGATCCTCCGGTGACGAAGACTGTATGGTCGGGAAGCAGAACAGCGTTGAGATGAAGGCGCGGGAAGTTGAGCGGTGATGCAGGAAAGAAGTGTGGAGCAGCGGCCTTCAGGTCGACGATATCGACGTTGTCGATGGCATCGGTCTTGTCAGGTTTGCCGTTGGGACCTCCGCCCATGATCATCACTTTCTGGTCCTGGGCAGGTGGCAACAAGACACTGGCAGACTGGTTGCGCATTCCGCCGTTCGACAAATTGTCGACATTGGTGATGTGAATCGGGTCATGCGTCACATCGAGGATGCAAGGATTGACCTGGAGACCATCATCCATGCGGCCGCCGTCGAAGAAGACTCGGCCGTCCGCCATCAGGAACAAGTGGGCGTAAAGCGGCAGACCCGGAAATCCATTGGGAAAATGCTTCATCTGCCAAGCGTCATGAGCGGGATCGTAGATTTCGATCGTGTTGTTGTGGGGATTGTCGAACGCTTCGGTGAGCCCGGTAGCCGCGAGGGCACGACCATCGCCGAGAGTGATCAAGGTGGGATACCAGCGGCCATGTGCCATCGACTTTACGAACTTCCACTGTTCGGTACCGGGATCGAAGACACAGGCGTCATTTCGTCCTGTGAACGGATTGTAATGTCCAGTGCCACCGGCGGAGAGAAGTCTGCCATCGGCCAAGTAGGTGTCTCCGCCGCAAAAGAAGTCGAAAGGACGGTGGTTGGGAGCAAGCAACGTTGCCGGGTGAAAGAAATTGCCGGGAGCAGGTGTGCCGGGATCCCAGACCACGCTGGTGAAGACGTTGCCTTGGCCGAAGTTCGGGGCGTTGAAGCGAGTAGCACTGCTGCCGGAGCCTGCGTAGAACAACACCTTTCCCTTCGGTAACAGTGCAACGTGCACGGGCAGCACCTGGGAGTGAAAGGGAAGAAGCTTCCACTGTCCATCGCGCTTCGGGTCAGTATCGAGCGGAACAACCCGATAGTACCCGGCATTTTGGCCCAGAGGGTTGTCGACCATCATCACAGCAATCGACTTCTTGCCATTGTTGGCCGTCGCGGCAATGCCCCCGCCCTGGTTTTCCCAGGAGAACCAGCCGGGCACGCCCAGCCAGGGGCCCCATCCCGTGACGTTACCGTCAATGTCGAGGCCCGACCCGATTTTGTAGAAAGCCTGGTTCTGGTCGACGGCGTTGTCGATCTGGAAGATGAGGAGATCATTTCGTCCGGAGTTGGTGAGATCGAGAACCGCCGCGCCGATTCCCTGATTCTCCCAGGAGAACCAGCCAGGCACGTCGTTCCATCCGGTCCACCCCCCCGTGACGTTGCCGTTCGCATCCAGCTTGCGACCGATCTGATAAATTCCGCGGTTTTGCCCGGGAGGATTGTCTGCTGTAACGACGACTAGCTCAGGATTGCCATCTTTGTCGAGATCGGCGACGGTAATTGTGCCGTATTGATTTTCCCAAGAAAACCAATTCGGAATCGGAATCCAGGGACCCCAGCCGCCCTGCGCGTTGCCATTGGCGTCGAGCTTCTTGCCGACACGATAGTAGCCTTGGTTCTGTTGAGGCGGATTGTCGATCATGAACACGAACAGATCTGGGTTACCGTCCTTGTCGACATCAAAAATGGCGGCGCCTGCGCCCTGGTTCTCAAACGAAAACCAGTCGGGGACATCGATCCAGGGGGTCCACCCTCCGGTGACATTGCCCCTGTCATCGAGCTGTCGGCCAATGCGATAAATTCCGCGATTCTGTCCACCGGGGTTGTCGACGGTCAATACGAGTAGATCCTGTTTGCCGGAATGTGAAAGGTCGGCAACGGCGATGTTGCCGCCCTGATTTTCGAAAGAGAACCAGTCAGGAACGGGCAGAAAACCTTTCGGCATGTGAGTGACTCCGCGTCAAGCCGCTACCAGGACCTCGCGGCGGAAGAAAACTGAAGGAGCAATCCCTGGGCGTGACGGAGCACGCCGTCCCCCAAAGCTTGGAACGATCACGGAAGGTAAAACAGATCGTTGCAGAATGGTGCTTCAAGTAAGCATGTCGTTTCAAGTGGAAACTGAGACGGGTGGCCGGGTGTTGACAAAAACTGGGGCAGGCCCTGGGACACAGCGATTCAACGCTGGTGCCCGGGGTGGGAATCGAACCCACACGGAAGTTTCCTTCCTCGGGATTTTAAGTCCCACAATCGGGGTTTTTGCGCGTGTCGCTATCTCAAAGCACACGCGCATTTTAGTTA
>Ga0126372_10000818_pt1 | contig 11700 bp, 12 predicted proteins | sample PanSoiMetaPlot_6_FD_92762 | JGI IMG/M metagenome (GOLD analysis project Ga0126372, IMG submission 92762) | Tropical forest soil microbial communities from Panama - MetaG Plot_6 | ecosystem: Environmental > Terrestrial > Soil > Tropical forest > Bulk soil | place: Panama | collected 2016-02-17
CGACTTATTGGCGCACCGAGAGCATGCTCAGAAACTGCTTGCCTCGAATGTCGTGCGGAGTTTCGATGTGCGGCAATGGCGCAAGTGGGGCAGGGAACTCCCCCGCCGTGCGGCACGAGTCAAGCGGGGCAGCATCGTTTTCAAGCATCTTGCGCTGGAGCGTTGGACAACCGCTTACGATTTGCACCGTCGGGCGCTGAGGAACCGCTCGCAGACCGCATGGCATGACTTGCGGATAGCGGTCAAACGTTTCCGCTACATCGTGGAGAACTTTCTGCCTCAGCAACACCGACTGTGGAGCAATGACCTGAAAGAGCTTCAGGATCTGCTCGGGGATGTTCATGACTTGGACGTATTGTGGGCGACTGCGATCGAAGTGAACGCCTTTGCAGGTGAGGAATCCCGGGGCCGGTGGTACGCCATGGTTCGCGAAGCACGCGATAAGCGGATCGCACGATACGAGGAGAGAACCGTCGGACCGAAGTCGCTGTGGCGTGTCTGGCGAACTGAGCTTCCCCGCGAAGATCAAATTCAAGCCGCCGCCATGGCCCGCATGAAGCTATGGGCGTCGTTCCTCGACCCGGATTTTGAGCACTCCCAGCGCGTTGCCTTATTGGCGGACCAGCTTTACGAGGGCCTGTACAAACTAGGCCTGGATACCCCGAATACGGAGCACGATCCTCGAAAGCTGCTGCGGGCCGCTGCGTTGCTGCATGACGTAGGCAAAGCACGGCGCGAAAAAGATCACCATCGCATGTCATACCGCCTAATTCGCAGGATGCCACTTCCTCTGGGATTTGCGGCCCTCGACCTGCAGTTGGCAGCTGTAGTCGCGCGCTTTCATCGCGGGACTCTACCTCAATCGCGTCACAAATTGATGAGGACACTCGCGCCATCGGACAAGAATCTGGTACTGCGCCTGGCAGGTATGTTGCGCTTTGCAAACGCATTTGATGGGACCGGTGACAATCGTGTTCCCAGGCTTCAGGTAGAACAGAAAAACGGAACTCTGGTCGTCTCGGCCACCGGCTATTCCCCTTGGGCAACCAACGCCGAAAAGATTTCGTCTGCACGGCATCTTCTGGAACTAGTCTTGCGAAAACCAATCGTAGTCAAAGCACTGAGATCAACCCGGTCGCGTGTGGCGCGGATGCAGGCGCAATCGAAGTAACTTTACCGAAACTATTGAGTCACTTCCCCTCTGGCCGAGGCCGGTGCAAGCTATCAGTGGAGTGTCATGACCCACGCCCTGCTCGTGCGCAAAGCCGTTGAGTGGTTGCGGCGTTATCGCTGCGGCATCGTTCTCTCCGAGCAGGCCTGCATCAGCGGAGAGATGCCCGACGCGATCGGATGGAAAAGGGCCTGCCACTCGGTGCTGGTGGAGTGCAAACTTTCACGTGCCGACTTTCTGGCCGATCGCAGCAAGCCGTTTCGGCAACGGCCTGGGCGGGGCGTCGGGAATGAGCGTTTCTATCTGGCGCCACGCGGACTCATCGGTCCCGAGGAACTCCCTTCTGGCTGGGGATTGCTGGAATACCAATCCCGTCAAATCCTCGTGCTCGTCCACTCGAAGAAGAATCTGCGCACCGACGACGGCTTTCGATGCGAGATGAATTTGCTGCTGGCCAGCCTGCGTAGGGTCGAGATCCGAATTGAGCCCCAGACCATCACCGAGTTCTTGAAGTGGAAAAACCGCATGGCTGAATACAACCGCGGCTCGTTGCCGGAAGGGGTTACTCCGCGGGAAGACGAGTCCAATTTCTACCTGCAGGAGGAGACCGATTGCGCCGCGGTTGCGAAATCTGCGAACCTTGTCAACACTCTGGATTCCTAGCAGCCATTTGACAGGAATGAATTGGACTTGGGCCGCTTGCCATGGCTGACCATGTACCGTTGGTTTCACCCGCAATTCGCGCAAAACTGGAAACGGCCCGTGTAGCTCGCTTGGCGACACTCGATGCCGAGCGCAGGCCTCACATGATTCCGATCTGCTTTGCCAGCGACGGATCGGTTTTCTATTCTGCGATAGACCGCAAGCCGAAGCGTGTGCCGGCCAGCCGGTTGGCGCGACTGAAGAACATCAAAAGTTGCCATCAAGTGGCGTTGCTCGTGGATCACTACGATGAAGACTGGACGCGTCTCTGGTACGTGCTGGTGCGAGGGCAAGCAGAGTTGGTCTCCGACCCTGCGGAACAGCAGCGTGCGCTTCAATACTTGCGAGCCAAATATTCGCAGTATGACGCCAACATGCTCGCCGAAGACGCTCCCGTTTTGCGCATCACGCCCGTCCACATCACAGCATGGGGGAAGATCTAGCGCGCATCGGCTTCGGGAGCCGCTAATTCAAGGCAACATCCGGCACTTGCCGCGCATTACAAGCTCATCATCACACGCAGCTGTTCCAGCAGAGAAAGCCAGAGGTCAAGTGATTGCCCTCCGGGAGAAAATGCCGGATCAAAAAATATTTCCTCGGCCCCGATTTTGGCGCATGCCCTAACATCTTCACTGATCTGTTCGAGAGAACCGGAAAATATCGGCCGGTCGTTGCCCAAAGGCTTTTCGGTAATCTCCACCCCAGCATGCACCACCATGGCAATGGCTGACGGATCGCGTCCCTCTCCCTTGGCCATTTGCTTAATTGTGCCGAACATCTCCGCCATCACCGGCACAGGGAGGAAAACCGGATTCCATCCGTCGGCGTGTCTTGCGAGGCGCTTGAGCGCTGCCGGAACGAATGCACCCAGGTAAATTGGTGGATGTGGTTTCTGCACGGGTTTGAGATCGATATATGACTTGGGAACGTTGAAGAACTTTCCATGAAACTCGACAGGATTGGTGGTCCAGATGGCCTTGAGCAAGGGCAGAAATTCATCCGCCAGCGCCCCGCGCTTCGTTATATCCGAGTTGGTTGCATCCATTTCATCTTTGCTCCAACCCAGACCTAGACCGACGGAAAGCCGCCCATGCGAAAGGACGTCGATTGTAGCCAGGCGACGAGCCAGGACGACCGGTTTGTGGTAGGGCATATCAAGAACGCTAGTCCCCAGCCTTATCTTCTTCGTCTGGGCCGCAACGTAGATCAGGGCGTCGAGCGGGTCGAGCACATGCCTGTAGACTTCAGGAAGATGCCCATCTGGCGTGCCGGGATAGGGCGTTTGCGGCTTTACTGGATAGAGCAGGCGTTCGATTGTCCAGAGAGAGCTGTATCCGAGAGCTTCCGCGCGTTGCGCGACTTTCGTGACAGCCTCCGCCGTGCCGATGGGTCCGATGTTCGGCAGAGAGAAACCAATCTTCATGCGAATCCCCCGAAACCAGGATGGCGGGTATTTAACCATATCCCATCGCTCAGTGGGAGGGCGCACGGCTCCAATGAGTGATCACCGGTGTCAATTCCAACGAGACTCCTCTTTGATTGAGTTTTGATTCCTGCTGTGGAAACAGAGAGGAACATGATCAAACAAGAAAACCGGGCTGGTTAGCCCGGTTTCAAGTGCGTCGGGTCGAAATGCGGTTACATGACAGCCCGGCGCGACTGGCGGCAAGGAGCGGCTGGTCTGGTTGTGGCCAGTTTCGGTTTCCCGAACTGCGCTTGCCTCGCGTCAGCCAATCTCAAACGGAGCGAGGAAACGGACGATGGCCTCAGTGCAAACACCCTGCCAATCACACTTCAACCAAAAAAGCACTTAAAAATCATAAGTTGTTGAAAGTACTATTTATAACTACTTCGTCGCTGCCCTTCGCCCGTTTCCCCGAATCTCATCGGCGCAACTTGTTGCACAAGGGTGGAGGATCGTTTGATTGGTTTGCCAGACGACCAGACTTCAGAAGCGGGAAAGCTGTGCTTACAATTCGCGGCGACCTTCCATCGCTTTCAGCATTGTGATCTCGTCGGTGTACTCAATGTCGCTGCCAACGGGGATGCCCATGGCGATGCGCGTCACCCGTAAGCCCTGCCTCTTGAGTTGCTGGGAAAGGTAGGTGGCGGTGGCTTCGCCTTCAACTGTGGGGTTGGTGGCGAGGATCACCTCGTCTACGTTACCCGATTCCACCCGGCGCATAAGGTTGTTGATCCGGAGTTGTTCTGGCCCCACGCCATGCAGCGGAGAGAGCGAGCCGTGCAGCACATGGTAGGTCCCATTGAAATGCTTGGTCTTCTCGATCGCGGCAATATTGGTAGGCTCCTCCACAACGCAGACGAGCCGCTGATTCCGCGTTGGACTGCTGCAGTAAACACAGGGATCGACATCGGTAATGTTGTTACAAATCGAGCAAAGCCGGAGGCTGGCTTTGACGTCTCGCACGGCGGCGGCGAGCGCCTCAGCGTCGTCGTCGCTTGAGCGCAAGATGTGAAACGCAAGGCGCTGTGCGCTTTTGCTGCCTACACCGGGCAGCTTCTTCAATTCATCGATGAGCCGCGTCATCGGCTCAGCAAACCTGGACATAGAGATTGAGTGATTGGGAAATTTGGTAATTGTGTAATTTGCTCCAACTTCGTGATCCCGTCATCCGCCTGGGCGACGGAAGAAAAATTACGCAATAACCCAATTACCAAATTACAAAATCCCTCCTAGTCCTCCCAGTATTCCACCCACAGTAGATTGCATGGCCTGGTCCACCTTACGCGCAGCTTCATTCACAGCGGCCGTGACTAAATCTTGCAGCATCTCGACGTCTCCTGACCTAACTGCTTCAGGATCGATTTTCAAGCTCAGCAACTGCTTGCGCCCGTCCATTCTGACGTTGACAGTCCCGCCACCGGAGGAGGCTTCCACGACTGTCTCCTGCATCTTCTTCTGCAGGGTTTCATACTGCTGCTTCGCCTGAGACACCAACTGCTGCAGGTTAAAACTACCCATGAACACCTCGAAACGCTAAGTCCACCACAATTCCTTGCACGGCCAAGGCCGAAACGACTTTGTAACAGGGACCCGAAGGCCCTTTTTCAAAGATCGATGAGTCGAGACCTTAACACCCGAGACCTGACATCGGCCACCTGCCTACTTCTTCTCCCGCTGGTCAATAATCGTCCGAATCTCGGCTCCAAACTTCTCCTGCAGCCGTCGCACGATGGGATCCTGCTCGGCGCGCGCTCGTCCGCCGCCGTTCGATGCCGCCTGGGAACGCGTCGCGGGTGCCTGCGCCGTGCCGCCTGGCAATACCTTCAATTTGACAGCTCTTCCCACGACGCCGCTGGCGGTCGCGATGGCGAGGCGTTTGGCCTCTGCACCCAATGACATGTCAATAACGGTCGGCGATGAGGCAACCCTGATAACGAGCTCGTTTCCTTCCACCGCCCACTCGCCCGTTTCCAGCATAGAAACGAGCATGCGGTGCCCGGCTTCGCTCAATGCGTTGAGAACGGCGGTACGAAGCTCGTCGATCATCGATGAGGCGCCAGAATTTTGCTCCTTGCGGAGCTCGGGCGTGGGATCGGCAACAGGATCTGCCATCGCGTCCGGGGCGGCGCTGCCCAGAATTACCGGTGTTGAGGAACTTGCGCTCGCGACAATGCGGGGACCAGTCGAAGGTGCAGCTTCCGCAGAGAGCTCGGTCTTACTTCCGCTTTTGCGCGCGGAGTCGGCTGCAAATGGCGACACTTGGTTCGCGCGAGCCGGAGTTGTGGACGATGCCGCTCGAGTTTCGGATATTACAGCCGGCTTGGATACGCTTCGGGTGGTGCCGCTGGCTCCTGTGACTTCACTCAGCAACTGCTCGAGAGGCAACAGGCGTTGGGCATGGGTCATCTTCAACAGACCCAATTCAAGATGAAAGCGCTGTTCCTGCTTGTAGCCGAGGTCTCCATGGGTTCGCAGCATGATCTGCAAATGGCGCGCAAGGTCCTCCTCGCTGAACAAATCCGCAATGCGTGCCACGCGAGCACGTTCGTCTCCCGAGATCTGCAGTAATGGTGAATTCTTGCCAGCTATCTTCGCGACTACAGAGTTGCGCAGAAAGCGCACGAGTTGTCTCGCGAAGTGCACGGGGTTCTGACCTTCGCTGATCAGCCGGTCGGCGAGGCGCACAACTTGTTCACTGGAGCCGCGAGCCACCGCCTGCATAACCTCTTCCAACACTCCCGAAGGTGCAGCGCCGACCAGCTGCTGGACTCCATCTGCGGTGAGGCGTCCGCTGCTGGAAGCGATCGCCTGATCGAGGATTGACAGGGCGTCCCGCATGGAGCCATCTCCGGCTTCTGCCAATAGGGCAAGGGCGTCGTCATCCGCCTCGATTTTTTCCTGGTCTACCAGGTTCCGCAGTTGTCCTAGAATTTCGTCGAACTTCACGGCTCGAAAGCTGAAGTGCTGGCAGCGCGACCGAATCGTCTGCGGAATGTCTTCGGGCTGGGTTGTGGCCAGCATGAAAACCACGTGCCCGGGTGGCTCTTCCAGGGTTTTCAGCAAAGCATTGAAGGCGGCGTCGGTAATCTGATGGGCTTCGTCGAGAATGTAGATTTTGAAGCGATCGCGTGCCGGCCGGTAGCGCGCCGCCTCCCGCAGTTCGCGAATCTCGTCGATTCCGCGGTTGGTCGCCGCGTCGATCTCAATGACGTCGACCGAGTTCCCGGCGCGAATCTCGGTACAGGATTCGCAAATGCCGCAGGGTTCCGGCACGGGGTGGTTCTGCGAGCGGCAGTTCATGGCCATAGCCAGGATACGTGCCACCGTGGTCTTGCCGATGCCACGATGACCACTGAAGATATACCCGTGGGCGGTTCGGCCCTGCTCAATGGCGTTCTTCAGAGTGCGCGTAACATGTTCCTGCCCGATGACTTCCGAGAATTTCTGAGGACGGTACTTGCGCGCCAGAACTTGATAGCTCATGGGAAATAGAACTCGATTATACGTGAATACGCAGTCGGTCAGGAGACGGCCTGGGGGCCTGTAGGATTCGATAAACCGCGCATGATATGGCATTTCCGCCCCTGAAACCCTTGCGCACAGGCCCGCTACGCGGTACGCTTTTTGCGGACGTTTTCATATCGAAGGAGTGTTCTCCCCATGCAACTGAAGCTGACGACGCGTACGGTTCAGGGAATCCTGGTCGTGAATTGTGACGGCCGTATTGTGTTCGGAGAGGAATCGGCCGAACTACGTGATACCGTGAAAAAATTGGTCACTCAGAACAATCAGATCGTACTCAACCTGGGTGGGGTTACCTACATCGATTCCGGCGGGCTGGGAACGCTGGTTGCCTTGTACACGACGGCACACAACTCTGGCGGAGCCATCAAACTGTCCAACCTTACCCAGCGTGTTGGCGACCTGCTTCAGGTTACCAAGCTGCTTACCATCTTTGAAGTGTACGACACGGAAGAAGAAGCCATCCAATCCTTCCGTAAGGGCGCGGCTGCGTAAGAAATCCCTCCTGTGAGCCGGAGGTATCCTCCGGCTCCCATGCATGTGATTACAAATCCCCAAGAATCTAGACGTGATGATCTGATTTCAGTTGAGATCGTTCAGAACTAGCTGGTTGTAGGGCGCGCCGCCCTGCGAACTGTCGATGATGACGATCGTTCGAATCTGGCCAGCCGTGAAAGTGTAGGTAACGTTCAGTCCCGAAATCAGGTTCTGCGTACCTGCCTGCGTGATAGCTACGTCGTAGTTCCCGGCAGCTACGGAGATGTATCCACTTGCATTCGGGTAGGTGAGGTTGAGTTGGGGATTCAGCCCACCGATCCCTGTACCACTGGTTACCACGTAAATATCAACGGATCCAACCGATGGTCCCGCATTGATAAAGCGCAGTTTCACATTCCCCGACGAAGGCGCCGTATTGTCATCCGTGTACGAATTCATAGTGATCGAGCTGAAGACATTTTCGGAGATGAGTGTAGTATCGCCGCTACCGAATGAGACTGTGCCTGTGAAGAGGGGATTCGTGGTCGTGCCGTTCTGAAAAATGCTGACTGAGTGTGAACCTGAGCTTGTTTTCTGATAGCTCCCCGGCAACCCATAGGCAGTATCCGAGAGAACAGTTTTTCCGTCGATTTGCACGTCTACCGCGCTGGGGGCTCCGGTTGAAGCTTGCACGTACCGAAAGCGGGCGCTACCTGAACTACAGCCAAGGGTTAAAAGAAGAATGCCCAGGCAGATCAAAGCCGTGCCGAGCGGCAGAACTTTCAGCAGGACCTTCATTTTGCTTCACTCCTATAACGGGATTGGAATAAAGCACGCCTGCCCCTTTGGCAAATTTTGGATGCGGAATGCGTTGCTCGGGATGCCTTCTGATGATTTGCCCGCACTCATCTTCTAGGTAGATGTGCTCCGGCGCATGGCATCGCAGAATCGAATAGGATGGAACGCAGAAACGCGATGCGTGACGACATTCTGAAGACCATTCGTTCCGTCCCGAAGGGACACGTGTCCTCCTACGGAGCTATTGCGAAGGCCTCTGGGCATCCCGGCGCGGCACGACAAGTAGTCGCGGCTCTTCGGGGTGGCTTCGATTTGCCCTGGCATCGCATTGTTGGAGCCGGTGGAGCGATCAAATTGCGGGGAGACTGGGCCGTTGAACAGCGCCTGCGACTGGAAGCTGAAGGCGTCACGTTTCGCGGAAAACGGGTGAATATGCGTCTGCATGAGCATCAATTCTCGGACCGCAAGCGCAAGAAGGCGGCCACCCGGAAACGAGGCAAGCGGAAGGCGCGTCGTGATGGAGTCTGACCCGGGCAGGAGTGTCCGCGCCGCAAATTGGCTTACGGTGTCTTGAAGCGATCGTCGATTTCGACCTGATAGCCAGCCACCAGGCGGTTAGTCTCGTTCGCCATTCCTACCACTGCCATCAGTTCCTTGAACATAGCATCGGTCATCCCCTGCTTTCTCGCCCCGGCAGTGTGCGAAGCAATGCAGTAGCCGCACTGGTTGCTCACGCTCACGGCGAGATACACGAGCTCTTTGGTCAGGGGATCGAGTGAGCTGGGGCCCATGATCTGCTTGATGTCTTCCCAAGTCCGCTTCAAGGTGACGGGATCATGAGCGATCGCCTTCCAGAAATTGTTGATCCAATCCGTCTTGCGGGTAGTCATGATGTCGTCATACACGGCTTTCACTTCGGGGCTGGCGTCTTTGTATTCAATGAGACCGAGGGTAGACATGGAAGTTCTCCAAAAGGATGTGAACTCGAACAACGGGTGAAGATAGCAGCAGGGAGCGGGATTGGTGACGTGGTTGAGACCAGGAGAATTCCCGAAACCCCACTCAACGCGGAACGTTATTTAGCGGCGTCCGGCAATTCTCCTGCCAGCAGCGTCCCGAGTTGCTCGGCCGGGCAGCGCAGTCCCACGTAAAACTGCCCAAAGAGCGCATACACGGCACTCACCTGGTCAAAGCGCATTTCGTAGATCAGCTTCTTGAAAACCAAGGGCCCATCAGCGAATAGGTCAACGCCCCACTCCCAATCGTCAAATCCGATTGAGCCGGTGATGATCTGACGCACTTCGCCGGCATAGCGGCGGCCGACGAGTCCGTGTTCGTTCATCTGCCGTGCTCGCTCTTCAATCGGAAGCGTGTACCAGTTCTTGTCCTCGCCACGCTTCCGGTCCATTGGGTAAAAACACGCATAGCGGCTGGACGGAATAGCAGGGAAGAGTCGTGGGCGCATCGCTTCCTTTTGCCGCTCGAGAGTCCGCTCAATCTCACGTTTCCATTCGTCGGAGTGCGGCTCAATTCCACGATCCACCAAGGTTTTGTAAACCTTGGTTGTCGATTCATAAAGGCCAAGCTCGATGATCGACAGGTACGAAGTCGTGGGCTCCCAGTATTCGCTCAGTCGCAGTTGCGCGAGTTGAAGTTCCGCCTGATTGAGTTCATCAAAGGACTCGCGGAAATGGATGAACATCAGGTCGCCCTTGTGCCCGATTAGCGAATAGAACGCGGATTGGCCTTTCGCATTCTGCTCCATGCCCCTCAACACAGGCACTGCTTCACCGACAATGTTTCGGCGCGTCGCTTCGTCAAGGCCGCGCAAGGCAGTCCATCGGAACCGCATCATCTGATGCAGGACACTGTAGCCTTCGATCGTCAACGGGACCGCTGGAATCTCAATCGCCGCGGCTCCACTGGGCAAGGGTTTCGTGGTGGACATAACCATCCTCTATGGTCGAACTATTGTACCTGCGAAAGATGGAGCCAGGGGAGTTCTTCCGGCCCACATGATCAGACCTGAGCCTCGGCCGTTGTGGATATCGTTCCATTTACAATGCTGCAATACTCGTGAACACCCTGAAATGAGAATTTTGAAATACCTGAGGTGTGCGGTTGTAGTGATCTTACTGATCGCGCCGGCTGCCGCGCAGAGGCGTCTGTGGATCCTGACGCAGCCCGACTTGATCGTCGAGTACGACCCCGCCACCTTTGCGCCCAAACGCACACTCAAGATTCCAGCAGAGATCCTGAAGATCCCGCGCATTCTGCAAATCAACCACAAAGGACAGATGCTGTTTGCGCCCAACACCGACGATCCATCTCCCGATGTCGGCAAGAGCGGCGAGCGTTTCTGGCTTTTCGATGGCCAGTCGGCAACCATGCTGGGACGCGGCATCATGCGAATTACTGGGCACGCTGGATCGAATGACAAGGTCACCGAAACCTCCCCATGGCCATTCCTGTCCGCCGAGGGATCGCATTTGTATTGGTTCGCAAATCAGTTCAACAAGCTGGAACGCGACAACGTAGAACTTTCTGTTTCCACGACTTTCCAAGCCTGGCGCTCCGATCTCAGTGGGCGGCAGCGCGAAGAACTCGCAAGTTTTGAGATCCCCGAGTGCCGCTGCCCCACTGGTTCCTGCTCAGAAAATTGCGCAGAGGCGCGCTTCTGGCTTCCCGAGGAAGGAGTCGACGACTACTTCGTGCTGACGCGCCTCATTCTCGGCCAGACCGAAACGAAATACCTGAGTAGCACGCTGTACGAGAAATCCGAGGGTCCTTCCTGGTCGAGCACCGACCTGAGCCAGCCTCTGCAACGAGTGCTGGATATTGCCGAGCATGGTTCGGTAATCATCAGTGCAGCGCTCGACACGGGATGTTGCGGTTGGGAGAACCAGAGTAACGACCAGACTCTCCTGCTCAGCTATGGCCGCACTGTGGGGTTGTTTGACGAACGGGCACAATACAAAAACCCGGACTACGATGTGAGCTTCTTCACGGAAAATGCCAAGCTTTCGCCGCAAATGGCTTCCGTGGCTATGACGATTGATGCGAGCGCGAAATCAAGTGCCCCAATCCAGCTTTCGGAACAGGGACAGGCCAATCCCCCCGAGTCTCAGCGGATCCGCAAGGCGCTCACCGAGCTTCCGGCGGTTGCGGTGGTTAGCGCCGTCGACCCCAGCAAGCGGGCGGCATTTTTGCCTCATTCCGTGTTGGTGGGATGGCTCAACGAGAAGGAAATTCTGATTGTGGAGAACCATCTGCTGGTGGCCTATGACGTGGTCGCCGGTACACGGCGAAAGTCGGCAATTCGAGTGGAGGAACCAGCATTCGTATTTGTTCGATGAAATCGAGAAACGCGCATTACGGTGTATGGCGTGCGAGTGTCTGAAAATAGCCCGACGCTTCAGCGCCCGGCTGTATCACTCGGGCGATGACATGGCTACTTTCTTGGCAACGGATCAAACAAGACGTCCTGATAATCAAAGCTGAAGTCCGCCAGCGGTGATACCGGAGCCATCTTGAAATGCTCGATCTGGCCATCGGGCCGTAAGGA
>Ga0126372_10000820_pt1 | contig 11697 bp, 11 predicted proteins | sample PanSoiMetaPlot_6_FD_92762 | JGI IMG/M metagenome (GOLD analysis project Ga0126372, IMG submission 92762) | Tropical forest soil microbial communities from Panama - MetaG Plot_6 | ecosystem: Environmental > Terrestrial > Soil > Tropical forest > Bulk soil | place: Panama | collected 2016-02-17
CACGACCGCCTCGCCGACGCCGGGCAGCAGCCCGAACAGGTCCTCGTTCCAGTTCAGCTTCACCAGGCCGCTCACGCCGAATCGGGCCTCGAGTTCCATGACGCTCGGCCCTGGGTCGTGTGGCGCGACCGCGGACAGCGCGCCGCGGACGAGGGCGCGCGGTTCAGTCATCCCGGCGCTGGGTGCCTTGGGTACGGCCGCGGACGCGGGCTGAGAGCCTGGGACTGCGCGTCGCGGCGCTGGACGATGCCCTCATGGGCGGAATCTATTCGCGGCGCGGGACAGCCCGCAAGACGGTCATGAGCGAGCCCGGGATACCGCGGATCGGAAGGTTGCTATGGCTGGTCAGGTCGACACGGTGCTCGGCCAGGTCATGGCGGGGATCTGGGGCAGACGCTCATGCACGAGCACCTGCTCATCGACACCCGCACCGCCGCCACAGGGAGGCGAGCCACCTCACCGTTCCGCTCGGGCTGCACAACTACTACCTCTCGCGGCGAAACGATGATCATCCGTACCGCCTCTCATCGACAACCCGGCGCGGGCGCTGAGCGGGGTGACGGCCCAGGCGTGAGGCCGAGGGGGCGGCTCGGCGCAGCGCCAGCCGGAAGCTCGAGTAGCTCGCGCATCGCGAGCGTCCCTTCGAGCACGGCCTCCTCGATCCCGCGCGGTGAGCAGCAGTCGCCGGCCTTCCGGTGCGCGATGCCCGCGCCGGTCAGGCTGCCCGGCAGGCTGTCGGCGGGAACCCGGCCGAGCGACAGGATCAGAACCTCAGCCTCGATACTCTTGCTGAGCTCGGGCGCGAAGACGTTGCCGAAGTGCACCCTGCCGCCCGACGCGCCGGCAAGCGCCTGGTGGTTCTCGAACCGCACGCCGGCCCGGTGTAGCCGCCCGAGATATGAGCTGCGGACGTACTGGTGCAGCCCTTCCCCCGCGACAAGCGCGCCCGTGGCGAGCGTGACCTCGGCGCCCTCCCCCGCGAGGACCTCGGCGCAATCGAGTGCCACGCTGTCCCCGCCCCAGTCGGCGATCACCACCCGGCCTGGCCGGCGCGCGCCAGCGAGCACGTCCCACGCGGAAAGCACCGCCACGCCCGTCAGTTCCGCTCGGCCCGCATAGGGCCGCGCACCAGTGGCCACGACGACGCAGTCGGCGCCAGCGTCGCGGATGACGGCGAGCTCGGCGCGGACGCCCAGCTCGATGCGGACGTTGGCCCGGCCGAGCAGGTGCCGGTAGTTGCTCAGCATCGTCTCGGCCAGCTCCTGGTGCCCTGGTGCGGCGCTGGCGAGCGCGACCTGGCCACCAAGGCGCTGCGTCGCCTCGTACAGCACGACGTCGTGCCCGCCGGCGGCCGCTTCGGCCGCTGCCGCCAATCCGGCGGGTCCGCCGCCGACGACAACGACTCGCCTGGGGCTTGAGGTCCGCGCCGGTCGTGGCAGGTGCCGCTCGCGCCCGGTCCGCGGGTTCTGAGCGCACGCGATCGGCGAGCCCGCGTGGTAGTGCTCGATGCAGACGTTACAGCCGATGCAGCGAATAACCGAGGCCAGCTCGCCGCTGCGCGCCTTGGCCGGCATATCCGGGTCGGTGATCAGGGCCCGGTTCATGCCGACCGCGTCGGCCTTCCCCGAGGCGATGATCTGATCGGCGTCAGCGGGCTCCACGATGCGGCCGGTCGCGATGATCGGATAGCCCAGGCCGCGGTACGGTCCGGTGGTTGCCGCGACCATGTTCCGCGGCCACGGGGGCGGCGGCACGATCCCGGCGGCACCGACGTGCGTCGCCGAGTCCCCGACGGTGAGATGCACGAAGTCGATGAGACCAGCCAGGCTCGGCGCGACGGCCCGGGCGGCGGGAGCGTCGGCGGTCAGCCGCACGCCGAGGGCCAGCCCTGGCGCCGCCGGCCGCGCCGCCGCGATCACCTCGGTCAGGAACCGCGCGGGCTCAGCGAACCGGTCCTGCCGGTCGTTGGTCTCTGGCGTGAAGAACTGTGCCGGCAGATAGTTGTGCGCGGCGCTGATCTCGATTCCGTCCAGCCCGCCCTCCGCGGCGATCGCCGCGCAGCGCGCGAAAGCCTCGATCACTCCTTCGACCTCGGCGGTCGTCAGGGCGCGTGGCTCGGTGTGGTAGCGCGTCGACGGGACGGCTGCCGAGGACACCACCACCGGCCGCGGGCCCGGGCTGTGCTGCTCGCGGCCGCCGTGAAACAGCTGCACGAACACCCCGGCGCCGTACGGCGCGGCGAGCCGCTTCAGTTGCCGGTAACCGTCGAGCGTCCGGGGCAGGTAGCCCGCCATCATCGTTTCCGTATCCGACAACAGCCCAGACGGCTCCACCGCCGCGGCCTCCATGATGATCAGGCCGGCGCCGCCGCGGAGGCGGGCCTCGTGGTAGGCGAGCAGCTCGTCGGAGACCACATGGCCGCGGGCCAGCATCGTCTGGTGCGCGGTGGAGACGATACGGCACGGTATCGTGACCGGCCCGAGATCAAGCGGGCGGAACAGGTGGTCCAGCATGTCCGGCTCCATGTCACGTGCTGTGGCAGCTCTTGCCGCCGGCCCTCTTTGCGAGAATGCCAGGCTCGCGTGAAATGCGCTCGCTAGTCCTGCGCGTCCACGGCCAGCTTCGGGACGTCCTCCATCAGCCGCGCCGTGTAGGGATCCTTCGGGTGCTCGCCTGGCCACTGCCTCGCGCGCTTGGTGACCGGGGCGCCGCTAGAGTCAGTCGCAGCGTAAACGTGACGCGTCACTGCGGAGGCGGTTGCATGAGGGCGGCACTCTGCACGGAGTTCGGTGCGCCTCTGGTCATCGAGGACGTTGAGTTGCGCCAGCCCGGGCCGGGCGAGGTGTCGGTCCGCGTTGTGGCATGTGCCGTGTGCCATACCGACGTGGCGTACGCCCGGGGCGCCTGGGGCGGCGTACTTCCCGCTGTCTACGGGCACGAGGCGGCGGGGGTCGTGGACGGCGTGGGCCCCGGTGTCCGGGCCGTCGCGCCGGGTGATCACGTGGTCGTCACCCTGATCCGGTCGTGCGGCCGGTGCCCGCGATGCGTCCGCGGAGAACCTGCCCTTTGTTCGTCGAGCTTCCCCCTTACCGAGAACAGCCCTCTTCGAGAGAAGAACGGCACGGTCATCCACCAGGGCGTGCGCACCGGAGCATTCGCGGAGCGGGTCACGGTGGACGTGTCGCAGGTCGTTCCGGTCTCGCGAGAGATAGACCTTGAGGTCGCGTGCCTGCTAGCTTGCGGCGTGATAACCGGCGTAGGTGCCGTGACACGAACCGCTGCCATGCCCGTCGGCTCTAGCGCAGTCGTTATCGGCTGCGGTGGCGTGGGAGTCAATGTAGTTCAGGGAGCAGTACTAGCCGGCGCCGTTCCGATCATCGCAGTGGACATCGCGGCCAGCAAACTCCAGATCGCGCGCGATTTCGGCGCGACCCACACCGTGAACGCCGCAACGGAGGACGTAGGCGCCGCAATTTCAGCTGCTACATCCGGTGAAGGGCCCGACTTCATCTTTGTTACCGCGGGCGCCAAAACGGCAATGGAGGAGGGCATCCGGCTGATTCCTAGGGGGGGCACTCTTGTGGTGATTGGGATGCCGCCGTCGGGTACCGTCATTGGCATAGACCCTGAAGCCATCGCCGACGGCTCTTTGCGGATCCTCGGGAGCAAGGTCGGCGGCGTTCGGCCCTACCTTGACATCCCCAATCTTATCGACCTGTACCGCAGCGGGCGCCTCAAGCTCGATCAGCTAATCTCAGGCCGCTACACGCTGGAGGATATTAACGAGGCATTTGCCGCTACTGAAAGAGGCGACGGCCTGCGCTCGCTGATTACATACGGCACACCGGCCTGACGAGCCGGCCGCCGCCTCGGACCTGGTGTTTCTGGACCTGCCGCGCCGCGTCGCCAAGGCGCTGCTGAGCCAGCCCCGCAATGGCGCGGGGGTGATTCACGGGCGGCTAGGTGTCGCTTGAGCCCAGCAGCACCCAGCAGGCGAAACTGTAGACCACCCTATCCGCTCACTTATCAACCGATCATCCATTCCCGCAGTACAACGGCCGGCACCGCCTTGGGTGGCGGGTTGTCATCGTCATCAAATCCGGACGGAGAGGCTGTCAGCCCTGGATGGGGATGCGGGCGACAAAGGCCTCCACCTTGTGCTGCCAGCCCTCCTCCAGCGGTCCCTTGACGTCGGCCACCTGGACCTTGCCCCCGGCGACCTCGACCAGTCCCTTGCGCTGCAGGATCTCATTCATGATCGGGCGGACGCGCGTCCACTCGGCCAGCTCCTCTTCGCTGGGCATGCGCCCGGCCTGGCCGGGATGCGGAGCCGCCTCTGTGGCCAAAATGGCGTACTTCGTGCCCGCAGGCAGCTCAAGCTTCTTCACGAACCGGCGCATGCTGCCGATGGGCTTGCCGAAGCGCGCGGGCGAGCTGAACACATACAGGTCGGCCGGTGGCAGCTGTTTCGGCTTCGCCTCCCGGATGTGATGGACCGTGACCGTGACGCCCTTGGCGGCCATCTGCCTGCTGAACTCTTCCGCGATCATCGCCCCGTTGCCGTACTTGGAGGCGTGCAGGTACTCGATCTTCATCGTGACTCCTCTGCCGGGTCCCAGTTCAGGTTCTCGTGTCCGTGATTGCAACCGCACCGCCGGCGCCGTGCCGGTCACCGGTGGCGGGCGCCATGGCGCTGGCCGCCAGCGCCGCATTCGTTGGGTTGGCCAGCGACGCAGCCGACGGCTGCGAATGGGCCTTGCCGCCACCGCTCTTGTCCGGGTGCACCGCGATGAAGTGGTCCGCATAGGTCCGGGCCTGCGCGCCGTTGGTCATCAGGTGGCCCGCATACGTGCCCATGGCGTCAGCGGGCGGCCGCTCCTTGATCGCCGCGCTGCCAGGCGCCGGGAACACGATCTTCTGCGCGGCGAGCTCACTACTCACCTGGCTGTTGGCGAAGCTGTAAGCCCAGGTCAGCGGCGCGCCGGCGCGGATCAACGCGGAGCGCGCGACGATTCGGCGGCATAACGGCCGCCGTTCGGCTGATCCCGCGCCGGCCTACCCGGCCGGGGCGGCTGAGGCGCGCGGTCCGTTTGGCATCAAATATCGCTGATACCTCAGCTTCACCCGCACTTAGTATGATCCCGCGGATGACGGCGACAGGCGAGAGCGCCCACGCCTCCGACGATTCCGGCGGCCTGGTGCTGGTGCTCAACTCGGGCAGCTCATCGGTGAAATTCGCCGTGCTGGCCCCGGCAAGCGGGGAGCGCGTCATGGCGGGAATGGCCGAGAAGGTCGGCACGCCCGAAACCGAGCTGCGGGTCCGGCGGTATCCCGACGACGTCGTCACCGAGCGGCTGCCCGAAGGCAGTTACCGGGCCGTTATCTCCCGGATCCTCGACCACCTGCCGGAGGTCGGCCTCGGAACGGCCGAGGACGGAGCGGCCGGGCCGGGGCGGGCTCACCTGGCCGGCGCCGGTCACCGGGTGGTCCACGGGGGCGAGCGGTTCACCGCGTCGGTCCTGGTGGACGACGAGGTGATCGCCGCGATCCGTGCGTTCAGTCACCTGGCCCCACTGCACAACCCGGCGAACCTGGCCGGCATCGAGGCGGTCCGCGCCGTCCGGCCCGATCTGCCGCAGGTCGCCGTGTTCGACACCGCGTTTCATCAGACGATGCCGCCCCGCGCCTTCCGCTACGCGGTGCCCGCGGAGTGGTACACCCGGTACGGAGTCCGCCGGTACGGCTTCCACGGCATCAGCTACCGGTTCGTCAGCGAGCGTGCCGCCACGCTGCTGGGCCGGCCGCTCGCCGAGCTCCGCCTGGTCATTGCCCACCTTGGCAACGGCTGCAGCGTGGCCGCGGTGCGCGATGGCGTGTCGGTGGACACCACGATGGGGCTGACCCCGCTGGAGGGGCTGGTCATGGGGACTCGGTCCGGCGACGTCGACCCCGGTGTTTTCGGCTTCCTGGCCGACCAGGCCGGGCTGACCATCGACGAGCTCACCAGCACCCTGTACACCGCCAGCGGGCTGCTGGGGCTGTCCGGCGTGAGCAACGACATGCGCACCGTCGAAGCCACGGCGGCCGAAGGCAATGAGCGAGCACGGCTCGCCCTGGACGTCTTCGTGCACCGGCTGGCCAAGGCGATCGCCGCGATGGTGGTCGGCCTGGGCCGGCTCGACGCACTGGTATTCACGGCTGGCATCGGCGAGGGCAGCGCCTTGGTCCGCGGCCAGGTGCTGGCCCGCCTGGGTTTCCTCGGCCTGACCGAAGACGCCGAAGCCAACGCGCGGCACGGCCGGGACACCCGGGGGCGGATCAGCCCGGACGGCCCGGCTGTGGCCATGGTCGTGCCGACAGATGAGGAGCTGATGATCGCGCGCGATACCGCCCGTCTCACCGCCGTCGGCGCACGGACCGAGCCATGTACCTGACGCCAACCGAGGAGGACCGCCTGCGCGTCTTCACCGCAGCCGAACTGGCCCGGCGCACCCTGGCGCGCGGACTGCGGCTCAACGCCCCGGAGGCGGTTGCGCTTGTCTGCGATGCGATGCACTCGGCGGCCCGCGGTGGGGCGTCCCTTGAAGACGTTATGGAGGCCGGCCGCAGCGCCGTGCCCGCCAGCCAGGTGATGGACGGGGTTGCGGACATCGTGGACGAGATCCGGCTGGAAGTGCTGCTGGACGAGGGGTCAAGGGTGGTCGTGCTCCATCATCCCTGGGGCTCTGGCGGCGCCGATGCCCCCGGAGCGGTGCGGACGCAAGACCCCGCGGTAGAACTCGCGGCCGGCCGCGAACGCCGCCGGCTGACGGTGCAAAACCAGTCCAAGCGTCCGGTCCGGGTGTCGTCCCATTTTCCGTTCTGGCGGGCCAACCCTCGGCTCGCCTTCGACCGGGAAGCGGCGCGGGGGTTCCGGCTGGATGTGCCGGCCGGCTCGTCTGTCCGGTGGGCACCCGGCGAGGCGAAGGAAATCGGCCTGGTCCGCTACGGAGGACAGGAGGCGAGCCATGACGACACCGCGTGACGAGGGATTCCGCATGCCCGCGGAATGGGGGCCGCACCAGGCCACGTTGATGGCCTGGCCGACCCGGACGCGAAAGGCCCTCTGGGGCGCAGTATTCGAGCGGGCCAGGGAAGACTATGCGGCCGTGGCGCGGGCCGTCGCCGCGTTCGAGCCGGTGATCATGGTGTGCAACCCGGGGGAGGCCCGCGCGGTGCGGGATCGCTGCGGCACCGGCGTCGAGGCCATCGAGGTGCCGATCGACGACTCGTGGATGCGTGACAGCGGGCCGATCTTCGTCCGCGATCGGCGGGGCCAGGTGGCCATGGTGCATTTCCAGTTCAATGCCTGGGGAGGCAAATACCGGCCGTGGGACGCCGACGCCGCCGCTCCGGAGGCCATCGCGGCGCACCTGGGCGTGCGCCGGTACGAGGCGCCCTTCGTGCTCGAGGGGGGCGCGTTTCTGGTCGATGGCGAAGGCACCCTCATCACCACCGAGGGCGTCCTGCTGAACCCCAACCGCAATCCCGGCATGGCGCGCACGCAGATCGAGCAGGGACTCGCGGACTACCTGGGGGTGGAGAAGGTCATCTGGCTCCAGGCCTACCCCGACCGCGACACCGACGGCCACGTCGACGGCATCGCCCAGTATGTGCGTCCGGGCACCATATTGCTGGAGGTGCCAGCCGACCCCGCCGGCCACAACTACCGCCTGGCCCCGGAGAACATCCGTCGGCTGTCCCAGGCGCCGGATGCCCGCGGCCGCCCCTTCACGGTCCTTCGGTTCGAGCACACCGGCTGGGACGAGGTCGCCGGGACGGCCTTCGAGATCCCCTACCTGAACTGCTACCTGGCCAACGGCGCCGTTGTCATGCCCACGGCAGGCGCGCCGCAGGACGAGCAGGCCAGGATCCGCGTCGCCGAGGCTTTCCCGGACCGGGACGTGGTCTGCGTCCCGGGAGCGGTGCTCGCGTACGGCGGCGGGGGCCCCCACTGCATCACGCAGCAGGTTCCGGCGGGGGAGTACGCGCGGTGAGCCGCGCCCCGGGCGAAAGTGGCGGGCAGCGGTGAGGCTCACCCGGGATGAGTACGTCGCGCGTTACGGGCCCACCGCCGGGGACCGAGTCCGGCTGGCAGACACCGACCTGTGGGTACGGGTCGAAGCCGACCACGCGCTGCCCGGCGACGAGACCATGTGGGGGTACGGGAAGAATCTCCGCTCCCGGATGAGCCAGTACGACGCGGCGACCACCGCCAGCGAACTCGACATGGTCGTGCTTGGCGTCGTCGTGATCGACCCCCTGCTTGGCGTGGTCAAGGCCGACATCGGCATCAAGGACGGGCGGATCGCGGGTATAGGGCGGGCCGGCAGCCCGGACATCACCGACGGCATCGATCTTCACATCGGGCCGAACACCTGGCCGGTGAACGGGCACGGCCTGCTCGCCACGGCCGGCGCCATCGACAGCCACGTGCATCTGATCACCCCCCGCCTGGTGCCCGTCGCTCTCTCGGCGGGCGTCACCACCCTGATCACCGCCGGGTTCGAGGAGCCTCCCTACGTCATGCGGACCACCCTGCGGGCCTTCGAGGACCAGCCGGTCAACCTCGGGCTGCAGGCGAGCGCCCGGACCGACCGCCCCGGCCACGTGGAGCGGGTACTGGAGGCGGGCGCCTGCGGGCTGAAGATCCACGAGGACTGGGGGGCCTATCCGGAGATCATCGACGCCACGCTCCGGCTCGCCGGCCAGCATGACGTGGCGGTGTGCCTGCACACCGACGGGCTGAACGAATCATGCGAGCTGGACGACACCGTCGCCGCCATCGACGGCCGGGCCGTCCACGCCTACCACGTCGAGGGCGCGGGCGGGGGTCACGTCCCTGACCTGATCGGGATCGTCCGCGAACCGAACGTGGTGTGCTCCTCCACCACCCCCACCATCCCGTACGGCACGAGTACCGCGCGGGAGCATCTGGAAATGATCCTCGCCGTGCACGGGGGGTCGGCCGGCGTGGCCGACGACGTCAAAGCGGCGAGAGAACGGATCCACCCGTCCACCATGGCCGCCGAGGGCCCACTCCACGAGCTCGGGGCCATCAGCATCGTGAACAGCGATTCGCAGGGCATGGGGCGGATCGGGGAGACCGTGCGCAGGACTTGGCAGCTGGCCAACGCCATGAAGGCCTGGCGGGCAAGCGAGGCGGGCCAGGGATGGCCGGACGCTCCCGCGGTCCGGCGGATCGCTCACCCACCGTCCCCCGGCACCGGCCTGCCAGACGCGGACGACAACGAGCGAGTCCTCAGATACCTGGCGAAATATACCCTCGAACCAGCGCGGGTCCACGGGATCGAACGAGAGGTTGGCAGCCTCGCCCCTGGCCGGCTGGCGGACATTGTGCTGTGGCGACCGGCACTGTTTGGCGTTCACCCGGAGGTCATACTCAAGGGGGGATGCTTCGCGTGGGGGGCGCTGGGAGAGGGCAACGCAACCATCGAGGCGACCGAACCGCGGCGTTATGGGCCGTACTGGGGCGCGCTGGGAGCGGCGGCGGCGCCGCTTTCCGTTACGTTTGTGTGCCAGGCGGCCGTAGCGTCCGGCATTGGGGAGTCGCTGGGCAGCCGGCGCAGATTCGTGGCCGTGCACGGATGCCGCGACGTGCGCAGGGACCGGCTCGCCGCCAACCGGGCCTGCCCGCCGGTCGACGTCGATCCAGGCGATGGCGCGGTTCGGCTGGCGGGACGGGTGCTGGCCGCCGAGCCGGTGACCAGCGTCCCGCTCAGCCGCAGGTACCTACTGGGGTGACCGGTGTGACGGCTGCCCCCTCCCGGCCACGCGCAAGCAGGTGAGCCGGGTGCGCAGGCTCAGGCGAAGTCCGCCCCGGTGATGCCGTCGGCATGACCGGCCGGCCACTGGACCAGTTCGATGCGGTAGCCGTCCGGGTCGGTGATCCAACTGGTCCGCGGGCCGTCCGCGCCGGCGGGAAGCTCGGGTGGCTCGGCCGCGATCCCCTTGGCGGCAAGATCGGCGAGGGTTGCGTCCAGCGACTCGGCCTGGATGACGAGGTGGTTGATGCCGGTGCCGAGGTCGACCTTGCCCCTCGCCGGGTCGTAGACCAGCTCGATGGTAACGAAGTCGTCGCCCGGCAGCCGGAGCATGGTCAGCCTGCCGAACGCCGTCCCCTCGACGGCCCCGACGATCGCGTAGCCGACGGCGGTGTAGAACGCGAGCGACCGCTCAAGATCGCTGACCCGCAGGCCGACGTGCAGTGTGCGCATGGTGGCACCCTAGATCGACGCTCACACCCGTGGCGTGCTTGCGGGTGTCCAGAAGGGATCCCGGCCGATGAATCCCAGCAGCCTGGTCTGCGGGCCGGCATCGTCGGGCACCTCGACCCTCGCCCCGTAATGGCCGGAGGACCGGATGACCTGTTCCATCGGCTCCATCCCGGCCAGCAACTGGGCGCAGAAGTCCGGGTCCAGCCGGTCGTCCTGGCCGGTGGCCCGGGCAAGGTCCCAGGTGTGCATGAACACGTCTGCGGTGTAGAACTGGTCGATCGCGCGGTCCAAGGCCACTGCGCCGGTGTGCGGATTGGCCAGGACCCGGTCCGCGGTCGCCGGATCGTCCAGCAGCGCTTGCACGGCGGCGCAGTGGATCTGCCAGGCGGCGACCGGGTCATCGTCCACCGACGGCCCGGGGGGCAGCTCGATCGCCGCGCCGGCGGAGAGAAACCCGGGCAGCCACTGGGTCAGGTGTCGCACGATATCGCGGGCGGCCCAGCCAGCGACCGGGGACGGGGCGGTCCAGAAGCGGGTTCCGCGCACCCGGTCGGTGAACAGCTGGCCAACCTGCCGGTGCCGCTCGGCGGGGCGATCAGACAGTGCCATCGGCTAGCATCCGGTCGAGCTTGGCGTATCCGTCGTTGACCCCGGTCTCCATGCCACTGGCCAGCCAGGCGTCCCGGCCCTCGAAGCTGTCGACCAGCGACTGCGTGTGCAGCCGGGTGCGGCCGTCACCGAGGTCCTCGAACCGCAACGTCTCCAGCGCGACGCCGTCGGGCTCACCCTCGAAGGTGAACGTCTGGACGATACGGTCCGGGCGTACCTCGTGAAAGCAGCCGCGGAACGCGTACTCCACGCCCTGATCCATCTGGACGAACCTCCAGCTACCGCCCGTGCGGGCAGCCCAGTGCTCGATCCGGGTGTCCAATGCGTTCGGGCCCACCCATTGGGCGAACAGCACGGGGTCGGTGTGGGCCCGGAATAGCTGTTCGGGCGTTGCGGCGAAATCACGAGTGATACGGATGATCGGCAGCTTCGGGTCGGCTTCGATGGTGGTCTCTGCGGTCTTGGTCATGGTGGGCCCTGTCCTTGTCGTCGGTTTCGTTCATCTCTGCCAGGACGGCGTCGAGGCGCCGGTAGCGCTGCTCGGCCCGGCGCCGGTAGCGCTCGATCCAGTCGTCCATCACGTCGAAGACCTTCGTCTCCAGGTGCACCGGCCGAGGCTGCGGCCCGTGCGCCCGGCTCACCAGCCCGGCGTCCTCGAGCACCCGCAGGTGCTTGTAGACGGCCTGCAGCGTCATCTGGTACGGCTCAGCTAGCTGGCCTACCGTCGCGTCACCCTCGGCAAGCCGGGCCACAATGTTGCGGCGCGTCGGATCGGCAAGGGCGGAGAAGACCCGGGACAGTGTGTCCGCCG
>Ga0126372_10000821_pt1 | contig 11696 bp, 4 predicted proteins | sample PanSoiMetaPlot_6_FD_92762 | JGI IMG/M metagenome (GOLD analysis project Ga0126372, IMG submission 92762) | Tropical forest soil microbial communities from Panama - MetaG Plot_6 | ecosystem: Environmental > Terrestrial > Soil > Tropical forest > Bulk soil | place: Panama | collected 2016-02-17
CCCGATATGGCCGACCCGGAGTTGGCTGTGAGCGCACAACCAGGGGCAACGAAGGCACAGGTGCTTGACGACCGTGACTGAACCGCCGGCGCTGGCGTCGCGCTCACAACTGGCGGAGCGCGCGGCGTGGACGAAACCGCGCGGATCGCAGGATAGTCATCGTGGTCGCTGTACGAGCTGGCTCATCCAAACTCCGGCTCGGACCATGGCCAGCACCCCATGAACTACGGTAAGATGATCATCGTGTGGCGTGCTCGGCGGACGGCTCAGGCGGAGCGTGCAGCGCCGACCCCGGCGGCCCGGCCCATTCCGGGTAGCGGCGCCGCTGACTGGTTGCTGGCCCGGCAGGCCCATGGCGGCAACCAGATGGTGTTGCGGCTGCTGGCGGCCGCCGGCACAGAGCGGCCGCAGCCGGCGGACGGGCTCGCAACGCAGCTCCAAGCGCGGCTGGGCGCGGGGGAGCCGCTGGCCGCTGACGTGCGGTCGGACATGGAGTCCCGCCTCGGGCACGATTTCGGCGCGGTCGTGATTCACCGCGACGCCGCCGCCACGGATCTCGCCGCCAGGCTGAGTGCGCGGGCGTTCACCACCGGGCAGGACGTGTTCTTCGGCCGCGGCGCCTATAACCCCGGCTCGCCCGAGGGCCGGGCCACGCTCGCCCACGAACTCACCCACACCGTGCAGCAGAGCGCCGGTCCCGTTGCCGGCCGTGAGGTGTCGCCCAGCCTGTTCGTCAGCGACCCCAATGACGCCGACGAACGGGCGGCGGCGGCCGTCGCGCGTGACGTTGACCGGGCGCACGGCCAGCCACTGGAGCCACCGCGGGCCGGCGACACCGTGCCCAGCCAGCTGCTCTCGATTCAACGCCAGGGCAGCGGCACGATCGTGGCACCGCCGGAACGCATCCCGGGGCCCAACGACCCGCTCACCGGCACCACCACCGGCGATCTCGCCCCGAGGCCGCCGAGGCCACTGCTGCGGCTCCACTCGGAAGGGCAGGTCGTCGCCGAGCTGCAGGTGCGGCTGAACGAGGACGGCCAGGACCCCCGGCTCGAACCGGACGGCGACTTCGGCGGCGCCACCGATCGTGCGGTGCGCGCCTTCCAACGCCGCCATGGGTTGAAGGTGGACGGCATCGTCGGCCCCCAGACCTGGGGAATGCTCGACGAGCTGTCCCGTGCTGACATCCTCGGCCCACACGACGTGCTGGCCGGCAGCCATGCCGTCTCCGACGCGGAAGCCGCCGCGGTCGCCGGCCACATGTCCACCACGCCCCCGGCACCGGGGCGGATGACCGGCGCGGGCAACGGCGGGCAGTACGAGGTCGAGATCTTCGCGGCGCTCGACGCCTACTACGCGTTCCGCCGCGCCCGCGTGCTGCCACCCACGACCACCATGGGTGAGGCCCAGACGATCGGTCGGATCGCGCAGCGGCTGGTCGACGACTTCTACTCCGACCACATCGTGATGGCCAGCCGCCCACCAGGGCTCAACCAGTACCACCCCGGCTCCTACCAGCTTCCGCTGGCCGACGCGGGCACCCGCCAGGTGGATGCGGAGTTCGCCCGGCTGTGGGTGGAGCAGAACATCCAGTTTTCCAGGAGCGACCCGGATGCGCCGAGCCCCCAGCCCGGCGACGTGTCGCTGGCTCACGGCGTGGACACCCGCCGGCCATCAGACGCGGCGGAGGTGCGGCGGGTCGCCGACAAGTACCTGCAGTCCGGCCGGCTGCCCACCGTGGTCGCGGTCATCCGCACCTATCCCGCCGAGGCGAGCGAGGCCTCCGGCGGCGGGCACGGCCCGGTCTACCTCGGCCTGGGCGACCCGTCCTTCCAGGGCCGCAAGGGCCGCTGGGACCTGCTGTCCGGGCTGATGCACGAATACCTGCACATCGCCGCGCACCCGCATTTCCAGCACACCGCCGAACGGATGGGCGGCGCCGCCCGCAGGGTGCTCATCGAGGGCATGTGCGACTACTTCCGTGTGCAGGCATGGAACGAACTCGCCCCCCGGTTCGAGGCCGACACGGGCCTGCGCCGCGACGTCGAGGGCCAGTTCTTCACCGACGTCCCGGACCCCTCGTCCATCGTCCCGCACGGCACCTACGACGAGATCGCCGACGCCAGGCTCATTGTCTCCGAGCTGGACCGGCCACCGCCCGGCAGCGGGCCGATCCCGCTCGGCTCCGCTGGCGGCGAGGCCAACGTGCGGGCCGCGTACTTCATGGGGCACGTGGACCTGCTCGGAATCGGCCCGACCACCCGAGGCGACGCGCCCGCCGGAAACCTGGGCACCCGCGGGCCGATTGACGACACCGACGCCGACATCTATGTGGTTCCGCCGGGCGGGGAGACCCTGGGCGTAGTGGAGGAACGGACGAACTCCACCCGGGTGTTCACCGAGGACGGCCTGGGCCTGGTCGACCCGGCGCAGCGGCTGGCCGGGGGAACCCGGCTGCGGGTGGACGGAATCCGGTACGTGCGGGCGGTGGAGGACGACACGCGCGCCCAGGTGGCCAACCAGAACGGCGTCGAGCTTCACCAGTTGGAGGTGGCCAACCGGTGGGTGCCGGCCGCGGGAAACACCGCCATCCCGGTCGGCACCAGGGTCATGATTCCCAGCCACTGATCTCCCAGACCTTTGCCAACCTTTGCTCGGCACAGCCCTTCCAGCCGCTGACAGACCTCCCAGAAAGGGGAGCGAGCCACCATTGACCGCGCTTGAGGTCGCGCTCGCCGGCCGGTGGGCCCAGTGGCGAGGGCTGGAGCCAGGCCTTGACCCGGCCGAACTGGCCATGCTTTACCCGCCAGCACCTGACCGTCGTGGACCGCAAGGAAGCGAACAATTCGGCGATATGCTCGACCTGAGGCCGCCCGACCCGCTCACGGCGCTGCGCGTCTGGTCCCGAAAGGGCCGAGTGGTACTGGTCGAGTTGGAAGACCCGGTCGCACCGGGCGGCCCGGACGCCGCGCTGCAGGCGCTCGGGCAACCGGAGCTGACCCAACCGGCCCGTTTCACCCGCTACGGCTACGAGACCACCGACCACGTCTATCCCGCCCGCGGCGCCGTCCTGGTCACCGCGCAGGCCTACGACCATGGCCTGCCGGGCCCACCGCCGGACCGGACACTCCGGCTGGCGCGTGCCGAGCTGTTCGTCCCCACCGACCTGGCCCACTGGGAACAAGAATGGCACCATTTCGGCAAGACCCGACCACCCCTATGCGAAAGCTCCCGTCAATGAGTCAGTCGCTTTCTCAGCGCCACACCAAACGAGTACCAACGGATTCGCTACGTACCTTGTGGCAGAGTGGTTGTTGCGTCGGATCGCGGTGGTGGGTCAGAGGTCACGCGCACGAGCCACTGCAGCCACTCGGCGCCGGCGGCGTCGACGTACGATGCACCGAGCGTCGCCTCCTGCAACGCCGCCGGTTCGAGCAGGCCGGCCACCGCACGGGCAGCGGCGATGCCGAACAACCCGTCGGAGAACACGCTGTCATCATTGCGGCGCAACATCTCGATGATCTCGGTCGAGAAGAGCGGTGATTTGTCGGTGATGCTGCGGAAACACAGCAGTATGCACCGAAGGTAGAGATCCGGGTCATTCCTGGCCGCAGCCGGCCAAACGGCGTCGCGCATCCGGACAAGCCCCTCCAGCGCGATCCGCCGAACGGCCGGACACTCGTCCTGCGCGGCCGACACCAGTAAGGGCCTGGTCGCCGGATCGTCACCCGACCGAGCGAGAACGGCCACTAGGGACGCCGCCCGGAGGATGTCGTGGTGCGGGAGACGTTCGCGCAGGACCGCTGCCACATCCGGATCCTCACCCCACCACGATGCGAGGAGAAGGAGTTCAGGGATACTCTGCGCGGCCATTAGGGTCGCGCGATCAGGGACCCCATCGTATACGTCCCCGCTCAGACGCTCGTAGGCCATGTAGTGCAGCCCGTCGAATGACGAGCAGACCGCCCACCCAAGAGCGTCCCGCGTCTGGTCATCGGTGGGCCAGCCAGTGATCAGACCAAGGACGGCCTGGTAGTGGACATTGATCACCTCGTCCCGGGCAGCCTCGGCCAGACCGGCCTGCGCCTCCGGGCTGCGCCATAGCCGCAGCAACCGGGCCGCACTCACCCGGTTCGGCCAGTACGGATCCCGCACCGCTTGGCAAAGCATTGAAACAGTGGCCGACGAACTCAGGAACTTGCCCGCCAGCTCCTGCACGGCAGCGTCGCGAACGAACTCGTTGTCATCGTCCAATGCGCTGGTCAACGCCGAGTCGGTCTCGGACCAGTCCGGCCATCGCCGCGCCAGCACCCGCAGCGCCAGCACCCGGCTCTGCCAGTCGGCCGAGCTGGCGAGGCCCAGGACGGCGCGCTGGGACGCGGGATCGTCCGGAACCTGCAGATCCGCTCGCCGGAGCCGATCGAGAGCGGCGGCCCGCGGGTCTGCTACCCAGGTATTGGCGGTGCGGGTCTCACGCCACAGCCGCGTTCCGGTACGACGGGCGAAGTCTTGGGCGGAGGGTTCGACGTGGGTTTGCGCATCCCCGAGGGCGGCCAGCGTCACTGGGTGTCGCGGCCATCCGATCACTAGGGCCTCCAGCGCGGCTTGCTGGGTACCCGCGTCGGGGTCATGGCTGGCCGCGGCGAGTCGGGCGAGCGTTCCCGGCTCCTCCGGCCAGCACGTGGCGATCAGCCGAAGCGCAGCGGACCGCACCTCCTCGTCAGGATCACTCAACGACCGGACCGCGACATCGAGGGATGAGGCCTCTTCGGGATCGGACTCGATGAGCAGGTCAATCGCGGTCTTGCGGACCAGGTAATCGATGTCGTCCAAAGCCTGCCGGATCGCATTACGAGACTCGGCCGAGTCGGGCCACCTCGCTACCCGCACCTGAAGGTTGATCATGCGTGCCCCGTAATGCGGGTGAACACCGGCGGTCCGCAGGACCGACTGGACCTGCTGCTCGTCGGCCGCCGATATCAAGGCGAACTGGACCCGTGACCGGACGCTCTCGCTGTAGTCACGAATGCCGAGCCGGAACAGGTCTGAGTAATCAGCGGTGGCCGACGAGGGGCGCGCCAGCCGCTCCGCGCCGAGCCGGCGGTAGACGACATCGGGGTGGCGCAGATCCGCCTTGTACGCGTCACCGAACGTCCAGTTGCCGTCTGATCCGCGTTGCAGCTCCCAGGCTGCGGTGGCCACGTCCGAATTGTGGTCGCGGCGGGCGATCTCAAGTAAGCCCCGGACCCGGCCGTCGTGCGGCCACCCCACCGCGAGACTGCGCAACGCCTGGATACGGAGGCTAGGTGCCGGATCACCTACGCGGTCGGCCAGCGCGTCGAACGTCAGTTCGTCGTCCGGCCAGGCTCCCCGCAGGGTCTCGGCGACGGCCTGGCGAACGCTCTCCTCGGGATGGTGCATCGCCGCGTGCAGGCTCGTGAGGGTTTCGGGTAGGTCGCGCCATCGAAGACTGAGGGTGTCCAGGGCAAGCCGGCGGGTAGTCCAGTCGCTGTCGGTGATGGCTGCGGTCATGGCGCGGCGGGTTGCTGGTGTGTCCGGTTCATTGAGAATCAGCGACTCGATCGCGAGCCGGCGGATCTCGTCGGAAGGGTCGGTGAGTCCGCGACGGCGTGCGCCGCTTGTCTCGTCGTGGTCTGGCCAGGCTGCCAGTAGCGCGGCCAGTCCGAGTAGGCGGATCTCCGAATCGAGGTCGCGCGATGACTTGGCTATCAGGCGTAGCGCGTCCGGAAATGCGTCACGGCGTGCGCTGACGATTGCGTAAGCGGCTAGCTGTACGTCCGGATCCGGATCGTCCGTCGCGGCCCGGACCGCCGATTTCGCCGCTTCGTCGAGCCCGTGCCGTACCGCGGCGTATAGCGCCGCTGCGCGGATAGTCGAGTACCCGGCGAACGCCTCGACCGGACGGGGCCCGTCCGAATCGACCGCCAGAGCACAGAGCAGCGTCGCGGCCCACCGCCGAATCCAGACATCCGGGTCCGTGGTGGCCGTCTCGACCACGGCGGCGCGCTCGCCGGCGTCCTGCGCAAGGCTCGCCGTCACGGTTGTCGCGGAATAGCGCACCGAGCCCGACGGATCGCGGCGGCCTCGTCGCAGCGCCTGCCGGGTGTCGGCGGCGTCGGGCCAGCGTGAGGCAAGAGATTCCAGTGCAGCCCGGCGCAACTGCCAGGACGGGCTCCGCGCGGCCCGGTGCAGGATCCGCACCACCTCTGTACGATCTCCCCAGAACCGCGCCGCGATCCCCACAGCCTGCTGCCGAACCTCCTCGACGGGGTCCACGCACAAGCGCAGCACGGCCGGCAGGAAGATGGACAGCTGTGGTGTCGCGCCTGACAGACTCCGCAGGGCGGCCTGCCGAACATCCGGATTGGGGTCGGCGATCGCACGGTTCAGTGCCGGTCCGCTGGACTCGGCGGCCTCGGACACCAGAAACTCAAGCGCCGCCCGCCGGGCGTCGGCGACCGGATCGCCGGCCACGACCGGGTCCAGGATGGCGACGTACTCCGTTACGTGGCTGATCGGGTCGGTCCATGCGGTTAGTGCCGCAACGCGAACGTCGCCGTGGTGATCGGTCTGTGCGAGCTTCAGGGCCTCCGCAACCTCCGGGTCGTCCGGCCACCGTTGGGCCATGGCCTGGACGGCGGCACGCCGGACCTTGGGGTCGGCGTCGCGGATAGCCTGGCGGACGGCGCCGAAGGAATCCGGAGCCTGCGGCCATCGGCCGGCAAGCAACTCGACCGCAGTCTCCCGGACGTCCTCGTCGCCGTCCCGGGTGGCAGCGAGCACCCGGCCGAACACCGCCGGCTCCGCCGCGAAACGGGCCACCACAAGGCGCAAGGCCGAGCGCCGCACCTGCCAGGCCGGGTCGGAGCAGGCCTGCAGCAGGTGCGCCATCGTCTCCTGTGGGCTCGCTGAGTCGGAGGCCAGGGCGGTGACCGCGGCGTTTCGTACCGCCTGATCACCATCGCCGTGCAGTGCCCGGATCACCGCCGGCCACGCACCGTCCACCTTCGTCGCGTGCTGCGCCAAGGCCTCGACCGCCCGGCGGCGGACGTCCTCGTCGTCATCCTTGGCGGCACGACGCATCAGATCGTGCGCACGGTCGCCGTCCGGCCAGTTGGTGACCAGGAGATCGAGGCTGGTCCGGCGGACATCGGCCTCCTCGTCGGACAGGCCCTCCGCAACGAGTTCAACGGTCGCCGGATCATGCTTCCAGAACTGCGCAAGTCCCAGCAGAGCGGCCTCGCGCTGCTCCGGGATGCCGCTGCGAGCGGTCCGGTGCAGCAGCTCGCGCACGTGGTCGTCCTTCGGGAACAACGCCGCCACGAACTGCGCGCCAACCTTCGCAGCAGGCGGGGTGGTGGCGTATCGCCCCGTCTGGACGAACCAGTCACGAAAGGCGAAGCGCCCAGGCCACGCGGAGACGGCGCTCATCGCGGGAAGGACGGTCTTCTCCAGTTGCGTCTCGCGATCGTCGTTACCGAACGACCGCGCTGGCGACCCGAGCAGCTCAATGATCGCCTGCAGGGTGCGTTCGGCCGCGCCGGCCGCGGCGTTCACGTTGCGGATCTCGGCGATGCACTGTGCGGCCAGCGCCACCGCCGCGAGCGGTCGCCGGTCCAGCGCCGAGGAGCGATGAGTGCCGGTGCTGGTGAGCAGGCGATCGACCAGTCGGGTGGCCACCGTCGCATCGACCATGCCGGCGATCAGCCGGAGCACCTCGGCCCAGGCCGGGTCCCCGCTGCGCGGCACGAAGACCTGTTCGACCAGGTCATCCTCGGACAGGGTGCGGGCCTTCTCGAACCGGTTGACGATCTCGCTGGCGCTGAAGAACTCCAACAGCGCGCGATGGACGAAGCCGTACACCCGTGAGCCGTACCGGGCGAAGATGAAATTACGCTCGCGCAGCTGCTTGACCATCGCTGTGGTGATCGCGGCCGCTTTCGCCGGTTCGTACCGGAAACGCTCGATCAGATAGCTCTCGATGTCCCGAAACAGATCGCTCTCGACCAGACTGTTGCCGGCGAACCCATGCTTTCCCTCCTGCATCCGGATGGCGAGCTTGCGCAGGAGCTCCTTCTTGTCGTCCTCGCGAATGACGTCCGCGTCGATATCCGCGTCCACCAGGTGCTTGTTGACGTCCCAGTGCTGCACGAGCACACCGGCCGCGTGGTCGTAGACCTTCCAGCGTTCACGGGGCAGCTCCTGATGCTTGCCGATGATCGCCAGGATGGTCAGCAGCAGCGGATTGCCGGCTAGTTCCCGAATAGGCGGGGAGTCCTTGATCGCACGGGTGAGCCGCTCCTGGCGTATTTCGGCCGCGCTGGGGCGGTCGTGCAGGGCCAACTTGTACCAGCTGCGCAGGAAGGCGTCGATCTTGTCGGTGCCGAGGTCCTGAATGGTGTACTGCACGAAGCCCGCATCCCGGAGGACGCGCGGCCGGTAGCCAACCACCCGAGAGGTCACCACGACCCGGATGGCCGGAAACTGGGCGGCGAATCCGGCGATGCGGCGGGACACGGTCTCGCGTAACCGCGGTTCGAAGATTTCGTCCAGACCATCGAAGATGACCAAGGCACGCCCGTCGTCACGTAGATACGACTCGACCGTCGCCCGCTCCATCCCCAGCCCATCGGTGCGCCTGCGGTAGCCGAGGTAGCCGCTGAACGTCTCGTACTCGCGACAGTTCAGCGCGTAGTCGCGCAGCTCGATCAGGATCGGCCGCCAGCCGTCGAGCGCGGCGAGGGCTGCCGAAGTACGCCGTTCGGCCAGGGCCAGCGCCAGGTACCGGGCAAGCGTCGACTTGCCCGCGCCCGGATCGCCGAGCAGCACGCAGGCCCTGGCAAGCGGCGCGGTCAGCGCCTCGAAGGCACCTCGGGCCGGCCAGCGGCGGTACGACTCGCGTGTCTGCTCCACCAACTGCCTGTCCAACCCGCGTGGCAGCTCCGAGCCGGTTGGGTTAGCCGTCTCATCGAGCTGCCCGCGTGGCAGTTTGGAGCTGGTTGGGCTGGCCGCCTCCTCGAGCTTGCGGAGCAGTTCCTTGGGCAACTCGGCGCCTGGCATGTCCTCCCGGACATCGGGTTCGACGAAGACATCCCGCAACGCGATCTGCAGATGCTCATCGCGGTCCGGCGGGGTCAGCGCCTCGAGATCGAGCCGGCGGTATTCCTGTATCAGACGGTTGCAGTAGGCATCCCATGCGGCGTCCGCACCCGAAGTGATCCCGTGCCGGCCCCGCAGATGCCGGCCCACCGCCTCGGCGACCTTGGCCCGGAGCTCCTCGGCCGAGGTGAAACCGTCGCACACATGCGCGTTGAGGACGTGGTCGCGAAATGCCTCGATCCGCGCCGCGTCCTTGTCCATGGCCGAGCGCGGCCACGACGCGTCTGGGTCGAGCACGAAGACCAGCCGCGGGATACCGGCCTCACCCGCCGCACGGTACTCCAATTCGGTGATAGACAGGGCGCCGGCCGGTACGAACCCGTACCGCCAGGCCAGGACACCGATGTAGAGGTCGGCCGACCGCACGTCGTCCAGGCAGCGATCGACCGGTCGTTCCTCGCCCGCGGTGTACGTCTCCATGGCGACGTCGTCCAAGCCCATTCGCTGCAGGGCAGATCGGATCGCATGACGGCAGTCCTGGAGATCCTGGTAGGTCGATGAGACGTAAACCCGCGGAGAGCGTGCCGGGGCCGGTTCGGCGCGTGCCGCGGGAATCGTGCGGTTCTCGCGAGACAGCGAACCGGCGGAAGAACTCATGCTGGCCCCCCTCGGCACGCTCGGAGTAAACCAAGCTTAACGGTTTGCCATGGGGGCCATGCCCATTATCGACCTGTGGGTCCGCGACCCCCGGCGCCACCGGCACCGCCGGGGTGCTCTTCCGCAGCGATGCGATCTCCGGCGGCCCGGCGCCAGATCCTGCTCACCGACCCCGCCGACGACCTGATCGGCACGCAAGCTCCCGGCATTGCACCCCAGACGCGTAGCGCTGCCAACGTCCTTGGACACGGATGGAGGCCTGGTTGTTGATCTCGAACCAGGGGACGGCGAGAGTGTAGCTGTGGAAATCGAGACATCGCATTGGGATCTTCCGGGCACCTCCACCGCCGGCTACGGTTCAAAGCTGGTCCGGGTCCCCGGTACCACCAGCGTCCTGTCCACCCTGCCTGGCGGAAGGATGTATCTGTGCGATGTCCTGACCGGTGCGATACGGACCGGTCAGCGCCTTGCCGGGGAACTCCGTGCCGTCGTATTCGACGGCGGACACGTGGGCCGGGATGGTGGGGCGTGGGCGCTGACCACGTTCGGGCTTTGCCGTATAAGCCTTGCCTCTTTGACGCGAACCGGCGAGAACATTCGGCAGGGCCTCGGCAAGTATCAGGGGCGCATGGTCGCTCTCTCGCACGACGTACTTGGCATCTCCGCCTTCTACGGCAGATCCTTGGTACTGGTTTCCCGTCACGACGGCACGGTCCTCAAGAGGGTCAGAATGGGGGCGCCCGCGCTGGTGTATCCGCTGCCCGACGGTCGGCACCGTTGTTGGTCTCCGCACAACGCCGTCGCCACCGACCTGGACCTCGCGTCTGCTCGTTGCGCCGCCCGGCACCCGCTGCCATACGGAAAGGGGCCGGCGCTGATCGGTGACCGGGTCCTCGCCCTGACCGGCGAACGGGAGGACATGCCCGGCGTGCCGGACGTGTGGGACGTCCGGGTCAGGCACGTGACGACCTTCGACGCTTGGACCCTGACCGAGCTTCGTCGAATACCGGCACCGGAGGACAGCATCGAGGTTCTCGGGACCGACGTCGAGGGCCGGATTTTGATCACCTCGCGGCGCGTGGTCACCTTCCTTACCCCCGGCGGCCTCGATGTCGAGACCACCTACCAGCATCATGCCAAGCTCGGTGGCGCGGTGCTGCTTCCCGAACACAACTGTGCCGTTCTGCAGAGTTCGATCACCACCGGCAGTGGACTCACGGTCATCCGGTGGAAGTGAGTTGGCCGGCAGCGCGCTCCCGAGCACGCTGGGCTGAGACGAGCATCCGCCACGCGACGGCCTCACCTTCGCGGCCGACGCGGGGGTTGACCCGACACGGCCGAAGCGCGATACGGTCTGCGCCACTGAACCATCGGTCGGACTTTACGGCGAGGATGTGGTTATGGAACGACCAGCGTGGGTTGGAGCTGAGATCGACATGTCGCGGCCGAGCGTCGCGCGGGTTTACGACGCTCATCTGGGTGGGTCACACAACTTCCAGGCCGATCGGGACGCGGCGCAGCAGGTCGTCCAGCTCATGCCGGAACTGCCGGACATCCTGTGCGCCAACCGGTCGTTCCTGCGCCGGGCCGTGGTCCACCTCGTGGAGCAAGGCGTCACTCAGTTCCTCGATCTCGGTTCGGGCATCCCCACCGTGGGCAATGTGCACGAGATCGCCTGGACGGTCAACCCCGACTGTCGCGTCGTCTATGTCGACATCGACGTGGTCGCGGTCGCGCATAGCCGTTCAATCCTGCACGGCTTGGATAATGCCACCGCGATCCTGGGCGATCTGCGTCGACCGCAGGAAATCCTGAATGACGCGCAGACGCGGGAGATGCTGGATTTCACTCGCCCGATCGCCGTGCTGATGGTCGCCGTGCTGCATTTCGTGCCAGACTCCGACGACCCGCGCGGCATC
>Ga0126372_10000822_pt1 | contig 11694 bp, 10 predicted proteins | sample PanSoiMetaPlot_6_FD_92762 | JGI IMG/M metagenome (GOLD analysis project Ga0126372, IMG submission 92762) | Tropical forest soil microbial communities from Panama - MetaG Plot_6 | ecosystem: Environmental > Terrestrial > Soil > Tropical forest > Bulk soil | place: Panama | collected 2016-02-17
GGAAGAACGTCGCGCTGCCGCCACCCGGACAAGCCAAGGTCGACCAGGAAATTCTGTCCACGATTTTCCTGAAAGTTCGCGACCTCTATCAGAAGGAAGGGGGCAAATTCCCCGACGCGATTCTGAATGCGTGGTGGCCATACACCGACCGGAAGAACCCGTCGCTCGCGGAACTCGCGAAAGAGATCAACGGCAAAGCCTTGGCCGACGTCACCGATCCAAAGACCAACCAGACCTTCAAGGCAGGACAGCAACTGCCTGGATTCGCCATGCTGAAGGACGACGGTACTACGATGTGCGGCAACTGGCTCTACTGCGGGTCGTGGACGGAAGTGGGTGCGATGCTACAGCGGCGCGGCACCGAAGATCCGTCGGGCCTGGGAATCTATCCCAACTGGGCGTGGTCCTGGCCGGCCAACCGCCGCGTGATGTACAACCGCGCTTCCTGTGATCTCGACGGAAAACCGTGGGATCCCGAGCGCCGGCAAATCTGGTGGGACGAAGCTAAACAGAGCTGGGTCGGAAACGATGTACCGGACTTCAAGGTTGATTCCAAGCCCGGGGATCACATGGGTCCGTTCATCATGAATCCGGAAGGCGTCGGGCGGCTGTTCGTTCCTCTCGGCGCTATGGCGGACGGGCCGTTCCCGGAACACTACGAGCCGATTGAGAGCCCTGTCGCAAATCCACTTCATCCCAACCAGTCGAACAACCCCATGGCGAAGAAGTTCAAGACCGACATGGACAAGTACGGTACTGCCGATCAGGGGTACAACATCGTCTGTACGACTTACCGTCTGACCGAGCACTACCACTACTGGACTAAAAACAATCCCATGAACGTGCAGCTAGTGCCTGAACCATTCATCGAGGTTCCTTACGAACTGGCGCAGAAAATGGGGATCCAGGGTGGCGAGAGAATTAAGGTCTCGAGCATCCGCAGCCAGTACATCGCAAAGGCAATGGTGACGCGGCGCATCAAGCCGATGAAAATTGATGGCAAGGAGACCTTCCAGATCGGAATACCCATCCATTGGGGCTTCCGCGGCATTGCCGAGGACGAAAACAAAACCGCCAAAACGATGGCTAACCAACTGTCTCCGACAGTTATCGATCCCAACGCATATACGCCGGAATTCAAAGGCTTTCTCGTCAAGATAGAGAAAGCCTAGAAAGGTGGACGAGGATGAGCGACCGACAAACGCTTCGGATTAAGCAAATCTCAGCCCACCCCGGTCCTGTTCCTGGAGTGGGAACCCAGCGCAATCTCGAAGTTTGCAAGCTGGTCGATACGACGACCTGCATCGGATGTAAGGCCTGCGAGGTAGCTTGCGTCGAGTGGAACGACATGCCGTTCAGTCCAACGACATTCGATAACACCTACCAGACGATGCCCGAGACGCGCTGGAATTTCTGGAACCTGATCAAGTTCAACGAGCACCAGAAAGAAGACGGCTCCATCCAGTGGCTGATGCGCAAGGACCAGTGCATGCACTGCGCCGATCCCGGTTGCCTGCGCGCCTGCCCGGCCGATGGTGCGATCGTGCAATACGCCAACGGAATCGTCGACTTCCAGCAGGAAAACTGCATTGGGTGCGAGTTCTGCGTATCAGGATGTCCATTCAACATCCCGCGTTTCAACAAGGAAACCAAGAAAGTCTACAAGTGCACTCTGTGTTCGGACCGTGTCAGCCAGGGACTCGAACCCGCCTGCATCAAGGCTTGCCCGACGGGCTGCCTGAAATTCGGCACCAAGGAAGACATGACTTTCATCGCCGAGGGGCGGGCGAAACAACTGCGCGACAACTTCGGCTTTGACAAAGCGGGCGTTTACGATCCGAAGTCGATTGGCGGCACACACGTCATATATGTCCTGCACGACGCCACCGATCCGGAACGTTATGGCGGGCTGCCCGCGAATCCACAGATCCCGTGGAGCTACGCCATGTGGAAGTGGCTGTTCAAGCCCGTGCTTGGCGCGCTCTCTCTGCTGAGTCTCTTCGGTGTCTTGTTGCACTACGTGACGATCGGACCGCGACGTCCGCAACCGGAACCGCCGGTAAAGCGGAAGGAGGGCTAAATGGCGACTTCGGTTGAGCGTTTCGACAACAAGGCGCGCGGCGCATTCGAGAACATCGGCCGGACCGAAGCCCATGAGGGCGAACTGATCCGTCATCCGGTTTACACGCGCTTCCTCCACTGGATGGTGGCGCTTTTCTTCTTTCTCGCGCTGCTCACCGGTTTTGGCATTTACCTTCCCTGGCTGTTTCGCTGGTTCACACCGATCTTCGGGGGCGGCCCGCTAAGCCGTGCGCTGCACCCCTGGTTTGGTCTCTTCTTTGTTTTCTTCTTCGCGCTGCAGGCCTTGAACTGGCTTCAGCCCATGCGCTGGGTGGATGCCGATTCACGCTGGATACGAAATCTCCGGAGCACGGTTTCAGGAAACGAAAAACTGGAGCCACCCGACACCGGGTTCTTCAACGGTGGCCAGAAGGCCCAGTTCTGGGAGATCGTCATCGGCTGCATCGTCTACCTCATCACCGGAATCATCATGTGGATGGGGGCGGGCACTTTCGGCCGCGCAATGGTTGCGATCAGCTATGTCCTGCACGATGTCTCTGCCCTGATCATGCTCGCCGGCATTTTCATTCACATGTATCTGAGCACGATCGGAGAGCCGGGAACGTTTCAAGCGATGACGCGAGGCGTTGTGAGCGAAGCCTGGGCGTGGACTTTCCATCCTGCCTGGTATAAGCAAGTCACCGGACGCGATGCGCGCCAGGCTCACGATGAAGCCGCGCGGGAGATGGCCGAGCGAAGACGCCTGCTCTAGCTTGTGCGGGATAGCCGCCGCGAAGACGCCTCGGCCCGACTCAAACGGCCCACCAACCCGGTGGGCTTTTGTGTTTTCTTGTCCTGCTGAGCGCGTCGATCTAATCAACACCATGATTTTTGTCATGCTGAGCGAAGCAAGAGCGCTCGCTTGCGAGGGATCTTGCGCACTCGAAGCATCCCTGTACTGAAGAACACATCCGTCACACGGCAAGAGCCTGCCAAATGCAGGGATGCTTCGGGTCGCCTAAGACTTGTGCCAGGCCTCAGGGCTCCCTCAGCATGACAATTCAAAAGCCGCCCACTGCTTCCGGTCGCTCGCATATGGAAGCCTCCCGGTTTCAGCCGCTCGTCTCGAAAAGAATTCGCGACGTGAGCTTTTATTCTTAGTTGATCCCGATCCTGACCACAGCCATCGGCCGGCTGGCTTGACCTTTACTCAGCCGTTGATATGATGGCGGAATTCATGCAGATTTTCGGTCGACGCCTTCCCTTCACTCCGCTCGTGATCTGCATTGTTCTCGCCGTTATCGCTGTTATTCGCATCGTCGCCACTTACCCGTCCATCTCTCTGGCCTACGATGAGCCCGCGCACATCGTCTGCGGAATGGAGTGGCTCGACAAAGGCACTTTGAGGTTAGAGCCATTGCATCCACCACTGCCGCGAGTAGCGGCGGCACTCGGACCTTACCTTGCCGGCGCGCGTCTTCCGGAAGTAAAGATGATCGCTGAACCAGGCGGGGCGTCGTTCGATATTTATCCTGCCGGGGTCGAGATTCTTTACACGAACGGGCGTTACGCGCGGAACCTGGCGTTGGCGCGAATCGGAGAATTGCCATTCTTTATTCTGGGTGTCGGCCTGGTTTTTCTGTGGGGCCGGAGTCTGTACGGAAACTCGGGGGGCGTCCTCGCGGTCCTTCTTTATACGACTTTGCCGACGGTACTAGCGTTTGCCGGCATCGCGTACGTTGATTTCGCATTGTCGGTTTTTCTTCCCTGGACGGTGTTCGCGTTTGTGCTGTGGCTCGAAACTCCCAGCCTGAAAAGAAGTCTGCTGCTCGGAACGGCAGGTGGACTGACAGTACTCTCGAATCTCTCGGGACTTTTGTTTCTCCCGATTTGCCTGGTGGTGACTTTCCTGTGCTGGGTGTTCAGAAAAAAAGAAATTCAGCGCGAAGCGGGATCGAGATACCTGGCAAGAGCGGTCATTGCAATTGCCATTGCCGCCTTTGTCATCTGGGGAGGATACCGGTTTTCCGTCGCGCCGTTGAAAAAGGCCTTCGCGAAGCCGGCAGAAGATGTAGCGCGGCTGCCGGGGCCGGTCCGGCCTATCGCTCGAGCGATTATCAACCTGAACCCGCCGGTTCCTGCTCCTGACCTGTTCAAGGGAATTCTTTCGAGTTGGCAGCAAAACAAGAAATCTCTGCCCTCCTATGCACTGGGGCACGTGCGTCGGGGAGGGTTCTGGTACTTTTACTGGCTTGACCTGGGTCTGAAGACTCCGCTGCCGTTCCTGATTCTCGCGCTCGCGGGATTCTACCTGATACTGCGGTCGCCGACGGACTGGCTCGTGCTTGCTCCGGCGGCGTCGGCACTGGCCACTCTACTGGTTTTAATGTCGGTAAAAGTTGATTTCGGCATCCGCCATATTCTCTTCGTCTATCCTTTTCTGGTGGTGGTTGCGTCGACGGCCGGAGTCTGGCTGTGGCGGGAGCGCACGCGTTGGCCGGTGGCTGCACCTGCATTTCTGGCCGTCCTTCTCGTGGCACAGATCGCGGCGTCGCTGGGAGCGCACCCGGATTACCTGGCCTACTTCAACGTCTTTGGCGGCAAAGCTCCGGAAGAACGCCTGCTGTTCGGGTGCGATCTGGATTGCGGCCAGGACGTCGGCAACCTGGTGGAGACAGTTCGCGCGCTGGGGATTTCTCATCTCCACGCGCAGCTATGGACCAGCGCCGATATGCAGCGGTTGAATCTTCCTCCGTTTGAAACCCTTCCCATTTATCAGCGAGCCGGGGGATGGATCGCAATCAGCTTGCTCTATCTCCGCTCGGGTCAAGCCATCTTTGACGGCAGCAACCCTGATGCCTATGCGTGGCTGAATTCGTATCGACCGGTGAAGACGATCGGCAAGACAATCCGTCTTTATCAGATTCCTGACAACGGCTATTCGAACTCAAACCAGACGGTTTCGCCACCTGAGCAGAGGTCGCGTCCGCCCGATTAAGAAGTTGTTTCTGGTGTACGTCTGAGGCAGCGATTTCGAAGACGGGCAGAACCTTATTTATGCACGGCTACTTGCGTCGTGAGCTCGTATCCCAGGTTTTGCATCAGCAATCCCCAGGCTGACTCGATTTGCGCCACGGCCACTTCGGGCAACTCGGACCGCCATGTTCCGGCCTGGGCCTTGCGCACGAAGGGCTTGTCCTGCCGCGTCTCTTTGGTCAACTGCCAATCCTTGGATTGGGACTTTTCGAGCTCACGCATTTTGTCCGCCGAGCTGAGCTCGATGATGTGGTCGATCCGCTCCGGGGTGACAGCGATTCCAAGGAAAGCAGCCGCCTTGCGCAGTTCACGAGGCGCGTCGTCCAGCATATCTTCGTAGCGCAGCAGCAGGAATTTGCGGTTGTGTTGCATGGCGAGCCAACTGGCTACGTTGTCATACCACGAACCCCAGCGCGGGTCGGCCAGCAAGCCGGATCCGAAAGTGCCGCTCATGAAGAGGGGAACGAAGTCCTCGATCTTGAAGCTGTCAGGCAGTAGCTTCACCTTGATGGAATAGTGAAAGGCGGAGACGGTGACGTCGCGGGGATCGCGCACGATGTATATGACCGTGCGGTATCGTGGATCGAAGCAATCGTGACTCTTGAAGATGCGCGGCAAGCTGAGCAGTTGCCGGTCGGAATAGATGTAGATGGATGGGATGCGGGATTCGATGTTCTTGAAGGTAATCGGTTCATCCTGATAGATGAGATTGCCGAGAAGAAAGCGAGTCCAGGTGTTGCCGGACCGCGGATAGGAAACGATGAAGAGATCGTTGGGGAAAACAGTCATCTGGCGGCCGGCGGGCTTGCGATGAAGCAGGAAGTCGCGAGTGGTTTTCAGGTGGGCGACGGCTCGCCGGATTCTCGTGAGATTATCCTTCATCGTTGAATTCCCAATGGGCAGCCAGTTCCGAGTCTGTGGAGAACAGACAAGCGCAGACGGACGTGTTCACCTCGCTGAGGACGAGAAGGTTGTGCGACAAGCGTCCCGCTGTGCCTGGGGAATCTCCCAGCTTGTAATCTACGCGACTTTTCATTGGCTAGAACGTTGGAGGTCACTGGGACTGGAGGGTTTCGCACTATGAATGAGGTTTACCACTGTTGCAGTTCGAGGTCCCTAGTCCGTCGTCCTTAGAAGCATTATACGAAGCAAGCGTTGGAAAACAAAGATGCGGGGATATCTGCCGGCCATGTCCGAGTGGGGTGTGCTCGTTCTGATTCCACGCAAGCTAACTAAGCGGGCAGGGTCGCGGATCGTTTTTGAGCAAGGAAATCCGCGACTGTCCAGGCCGCTCCCGCGTCCACTGAAAAACTCATCTGCGGTATACGCGTTCAACATGGCCCTCCGAGTCCCTCGGCCCCATTCATGGCAGTAGTTGGCGGGTTGGTGTGTACTCCTCGGCAAAATGCTCCCTCGCTGCCCCTTTTCCCAGGAACTTGTCGAAGCGGCGCGCAGACTTAACAGGCCACCGGGGTGGTTGCTAAGCGATAGTGGAGCTCTTTGAAAGATTGGAAGATTCGGCGAGCTTCTTATCTCTTTCGAAACGCTTTGCCAGTTCGCCCGTACTTATTAACTACTTTATGCGTTATTAGCCCACGTAGCAATCACAAGGTTATCTAGGCGATCCTGTCGGCCCTTTACCCATTTTGCATAGTGCCGCTCGGTGGTCTTGATGCTTTCGTGGCCGAGCAACTTGGAGACTTCCTCCAGGGGCACACCCTTTTGAAGCAAGTCCACCGCAAAGGTATCGCGTAACCGGTGGCTCATCATGTGGCCGTTGTTAGGGATCTTGGCCGCCTCAAAGAATGGGCACGCTTACATTGGTGCCGGTCTTCTGCCGCGCCGTCACGATGCGGAAAAGGTTTTTGGTCTCATCGTGCTGGATTTCCTCGCGCTTCAGCGTGAGCGCGTCACGGATAGCAAGACCGCTCCAGCGCATGAGCTGTAAGAGCGCATGGACCCTCGCCCGTTGCACCGGGTCCGCGACGGTGACGTATACCGCTTCTAGCAGTCGGGTGTATTCGGCCTCGGTGAGCGGCAAGGTTGGCGGCTCTTCTATTTTGATCTTGGGCAACGGGGGCACACGGTCCAGCCATTGCGCCTCAAAACAGTAGCGAAGGAATGACCGCACACGCTCACGGACCTTGGCGCGTGTGTAGCTGGATGGGTACGCCTCGGGCCAGGTGGCACAAAAGCCGGTAACCAACTCGCGGGTGATGCCCTGGACGGTGAAGACACCCACGCTTTCACAGTACACACGAAGCCGGGCCAGCTCGCGCGTGTACTTGTCAATCACCTTGGCCGTGATGCCTTGGTTCTTTTTGTCCTGAATGAAGATTTCTATGCATTCCTGAGTGCCGCGGCCGACGGCCGCCGCGGTTACTTCGTGAGTGCGACCGGCCAATTGATCCTCAAGCCGTCGCTTGACATTTTCCGCTTCGGCCCATGAGCGTGTATGCGCTTGCTTCCGGTATTGCTTGCCGTTCTGGGTCCACCGCAAATGCTTGCGGCAGTCGCACCGCTTGCAAAACTCATCCCCGCGGTATTTGCAGCTCGCGGAGTGTCGAACGAAGATCGTAATCAGTGGTGGCGTATTCATGGGGCGACGTTAGCACAGATTTTGCACAATTTCTGTGATGCATGTCACAAACCAAGCATGAATATTGAAGAAAATTATGGCGGAGAGAGTGGGATTCGAACCCACGTTACCCTTTCGAGTAAACACGCTTTCCAAGCGTGCGCCTTCAGCCACTCGGCCATCTCTCCGGCGAGACGGAATCGGGAAGCGTCGAAACCGGAATTCTTGGGTGCATTACGGGTAGAAAAAACGTCCACAACCCGCAAAAATCCAGCTAATCGATTCTATCGGTCAGTCCGTATGCCCGCAACTTCGATTGGGGTTTAGGAGGATTCTCTGTGCCACGCAACACTCGGACACGGACCGTTAGTCTGTCGCAAAAAACTCGCACGATTGGACTTGAGCACTCGAGGAATCTTTAGCGGTCGTGCAATCCTGAGCAGTCCTGGGGCTTACTTCTCTTGGCTTACTTCTCTTCGCCATCGTGCAACTGCTGCGCCAGGTAGTTTTCGATCCCCATCTCGCTAATGGCGTGGAGTTGTCCTTCCAGCCAATCGATGTGCTCCTCTTCATCGGTCAGGATTTTTTCCAGCAGCTCGCGCGAGCCGTTGTCTCCCAGCTTCACGCAGGTTTCGACGCCCTTGTTCAGGCGCTTCACAGCGTCGTACTCCAGTTGCAAATCATTCTGCAGTTGCGCCTTGACGGTTTGCCCGATATTGATCTTGAAGTAGTCGCTCATGTTGGGCGTGCCGTCGAGATAAAGAATCCGCTCCATCAGCTTTTCGGCATGGGTCATCTCTTCGATGGATTCCTTTCTTGTGTGGGCCGCCATCTTCTCGTATCCCCAGTTTTCACACATTTCAGCGTGCAGGAAATATTGATTGATTGCGGTTAGCTCCGCCTTCAGAACTTCATTCAGTACTGCGATAATCTTCCCATCACCTTTCACGGTTGCCTCTCTAGCAGGAATGAGGATTTCGGGAATTGCTTCTGTTCTGGGTGCGACCAATCAGGTCACAACCAGAAGCGCAGATCGCGGTCGACGCGAGTGCCCCGAAAGAATATATCTGGTCAGGAGATTGGAAACAATGCGGGAGTTACGGAGGAAATGCGGTTACGACATCGGCTCGGACGCATCGACGGCGACTTCCTCTCCATTTTCCGGGCTCGTTTGCTGAAGAGCGGGAGTGGTGGGTTCCGCAGGTTTGATCGCGCCATCCAGCACGCGATTGTGCAGACAGTAGAGCGCGAGCTCCAGACGGTCTGCGACACCCAGCTTATCGTATACCTTTCGCAGGTAGTTCTTAACAACCTGCTCGGTGGTTCCGACTCGGGTAGCGATTTCTTTATTCTTCATTCCCTGGGTTACGCAGGAAACGATAAGAGTCTCTTTGGGCGTCAGTTGCACCTTGGCACGCCCGGTTGAGGGACGAGTCGCCTGGGTGCGGTAGGCCTCCAGAACCCAAGTGACGGCCTGGGTCTCAAGCCACGGTTCCCCCTGCGCGACCTTGCGCAGACACTCGACCAGCATTTCCGGTTCGACTTCGCGGGACACGATGCTGTGAGCTCCACGGCGGAACAGTTCGAGGGTAACTTCCTCGTCGGCGTTTTCCGTGACCACAACGACGCGGCAGCCGGGAGCAACGCGGACAATCTCTCCGACGGCATCGGAAGGATTCGGAGTCAGGGCCGCTTCCAGGATTAGAACATCGCCAGAAAATTTCTTTACTGCGGAGATCGCCTGCTGGTAGGTCTCAGCCTGGCCTACGACGCGGATGTCGTCTTCCAGAGCAAAAATTTTGCGGAGTCCGGCGCGGAAGATCGCCTGCGTATCGGCCACGATGACACGGATCGGCTGTGTCTTGCCCGATCCATCGCCCGGCTTGTCGATCTTCTCTTCTACTCCCACCGGAATGCTTGCCATCGGATTTCTGCCTTCAGCGCCGCTCGAATCTGTATTCGTCAATGACCACGCCCACACCGCGCCGCCCATCCTCTTCGTAGCTGCGCACCACGCGGCCTTTGCAATCCACACGCACATCGTTGTCGGAGCCGACCACATCTGCCGGGAACGAAATGGTAAAGTCGATCATCGAACCCACCGGCATATCGGACTCCACTTGAAACAGCACTCCGTTGGCCGAGATATTCTGTGTTTCGGCGCTCTTGCTGCCCGCTTCGGATTTCACGGCAACCGGCAACTTGATAGGAAAGCGTGAAGCACCCTGAACGTCGTTGTAGCGGCTGTGTCGTGCTTTCATGTCTTTCCCTTTTTCCTGCGGTTCTCTTGGCCCGTGTTCAGACGAGGCTTGTTTCTTGGGCGCCGCCGCCGCTCCACCTTCTCCCGATTGGCCATGATGGGACATTTCGTTCGCAGATTACACCCCTGCAAAACCTGTGGAAAGTTACCGAAGTCATCTCACATCCGGTGTGCTGCCTAGGCTCAAGCTATTGAGGAGTGCGAATTTAGGCGGAAACGTGGCTGGTGGCCGACTGGCCGGGGAAACACATCGTAAGTATTCCGCCGAGGACGGACTTTGGTCAGGGCCAAGACGCTTAATGCCCCCACGGAGAGCACTTCGGACAGGAATGACTGCCTATGCTCGGTTAAGGCTTTCGCCGACATCCTCCCTGACAACAAACTGGGGTGTTAAAAGAGACAACTCCTCAGCTTCTCGAAAGCGGCTCTCTAAAACTTCGTCACTTCGGTGAAGTTGAAGTCGCGGACTTTCATCGCCGGGGCGACCATGTCGAACGATTCTTCCCCGCTCGAACGCACCGGCATTCCCATCTCCTCTACGTTCGAGAGAATGTGCAGCAGGCTTTCATTGAAGCGAAAATTGCGTAGGCCGTGGCGGACCTTGCCGCCTTCCACGTAAAACGTCCCATCGCGCGTCATGCCGGTCATGAGCTTTTCGTAAGGATCGACTTCGCGTATGTACCACAGGCGTGTCACCAGCGCTCCACGTTCGGTCGACGCAACCATCTCGTCCAGAGTTTTAGCATGCGCCGGCTCCCCAAAAACAATGTTGAGCGGAGCTTCCCCCATTTCGCTGGGCAGCGGGAAACCGTGACCTGTAGCCTCAATCGTGCCGACTTTGTCCTTGAACTCAGATTGCAGCATCTTCGCTGCAGTCGCCCGGGCGTATACCAGGCGGTGGACGACGCCATTTTCCACCAGTTGCACGCGCTGGCGTCGCATGCCTTCGCCGTCGAAGGGCGCGCCTAGTTGCAGAGGATGAGCAACATCGTCCCAGATGTTGACGTTATCGCCGAAGATTTTTTGTCCGACGCGATTTATAAGGAACGACCGCTGGTCGAGAAGGGACAATCCACCAAAGTCATAAAACATGAAGCCCACGATGTCGAGCACGGCCGCGGGCTCGAGGATTACCGTGTACTTGCCGGGAACGAGTTCCCTGGGGCCAGCCGATTCGACCGCCTTACGTGCCGCAGTTTCTGCAAGAGTGACGGCATCGAGTGCATCAACATCCGGCGAGTTCGCCTTTTGCCATCCTGATGAGTCCGGCGCGATCATTGTGATCGAAATATCGGAAGAGGTCTGCGAGTGCCAGGCGGCGAGACCGCGCGAGTTGAAGATTCCCTCAACCGATTCCGCCGTGGCAAAAATTCCGGCCGTTGTCAGTTTGTGCCTTTGCGCCACAGCCACCATTTTTCCCACGGCAGCGGCCCGCTCTTCCGGCGTAGTTGCCGCCGTACGCTCGAAGTAGCGCGACGGGATTGCGCGACTCGTCTCACCGTTTTGGGTTTCATTTACATCAGGCATGGGCAGAAGGTCCGGATCAGCATGCTGGACTCTCGCCAGGCTTTCAGACGCTTCCACTACACGCCTGACACCCTCGTCATCCAGGCGGTTCGTGCTGGCGCGCGCGGTCTTCCCACCAAAAACAGTTCGAACGGAAACGCTAGAGTGCTCTTCGGCGACGTTCTGATGAATAGTATTGTTGGCGAAACGGGTAAGCGCGCTTCGGGCACCGTAAAAAAGCGCTTCTATTTCA
>Ga0126372_10000823_pt1 | contig 11693 bp, 11 predicted proteins | sample PanSoiMetaPlot_6_FD_92762 | JGI IMG/M metagenome (GOLD analysis project Ga0126372, IMG submission 92762) | Tropical forest soil microbial communities from Panama - MetaG Plot_6 | ecosystem: Environmental > Terrestrial > Soil > Tropical forest > Bulk soil | place: Panama | collected 2016-02-17
GCGCGAGAACGGCAACCGCGGCACCGATCACGGACACGCCAACGTCATGTTTGTGATGGGCGGCGCCGTCAAGGGCGGCAAGGTTTATGGAAGATGGCCGGGGCTCGACCAGTCGCAGCTGTATGAAGGACGCGACCTTGCCGTGACTACCGACTTCCGGCTCGTGCTCGGCGAAGCAGTTTCCTCTCATCTCGGCAACAACAACCTGGACGCGGTGTTTCCGGGGTATGCCCCGAAAGCGAGAGCCTTCCTGAAGTATCTCGGCTAGTTCGAGAATCGCTGCTGCGAGAATCGCCGCCGGCAAAGTGTACGTGTGTGCCTGCGAGCTTAGCCAAGGTCGATCAAGACGTCATTGCCTTCCAGCTTGATGGGATAAGTCGCCACTTTCGCTGCGAGATTATGCGACGCTTCCCCGGTCTTGGGGTCCCACTGCCAGCCGTGCCACGGGCAGACAATCTTTCCGCCTTCGATCATTCCCTGTCCCAACGGGCCACCACGATGCAGACAGACGTTGTCGATCGCTGTCACGGAACCATCGACGTTCGCAACGCAGATTGTCTTTTCGCCGCAAGCGAATTCACGGGCTTCGTTGGCAGCGGGGAGTTCTGACTGGGTGGTAAGTTTGGTGAAAAAGGCCATTAGCTCTCAGCTCCTGGCTTTCAGCCTTCAGCGGTTCGTTCTAAGCTTTCGGAAGCAGTCGTCAGCGGTCATGTGCTGGTTCTCTGCTGTCCGTGCCCGTTGCACTTGTGCCATGTGAGGTGACGCCCGAACTCGTGACTAAACAGGTTATTGCTGAAAGCTTCAAAGTTGGAAGGTGCCTTTGAGAACTGACAACCGAAACTGTCATTTCGGCTGCAGGGTCTGCGCGATCATGACCTGGCGCTTGAAATTCTCGGCCATGCTCTCATCGAGCCGCACTTCGGTAGGCTTTTTGGCCAGCGACATCTGGTCGATTTTGTCCTGCAGCTTGAGCAGGGCATAAAAAAGATTCTCGGGACGCGGCGGACAGCCAATCACGTAAACGTCCGTGGGAACGATCTTGTCCACGCCCTGGAGTACAGCATAGGTATTGAACGGCCCCCCAACGGACGAACACGCGCCCATGGAGATCACCCACTTGGGGTCGGGCATCTGGTCGTAGATGCGCTTGACCACGGGCGCCATCTTAAGGGTGACGGTGCCGGCTACGATCATCAGGTCGCTCTGCCGCGGGCTGGGGCGAAACACTTCAGACCCAAAGCGCGCGATGTCGAAACGCGCTGTTGACGACGCGATCATTTCGATGGCGCAGCAGGCCAGGCCGAATGTCATGGGCCAAACCGCCGACTTTCGGGCCCAGTTGAAAACGTAGTCGACCGTGGTGATCAGGAAGTTCTTTTCAAACTTGTTTTGTAGCCAGCCCATTTGCCCTCGAGTCGCTGAAATGCAGAGCAGTTGCCTTCGCAGTTCAGTCTAGGTTGCGATGGAATCGAGTGTCAAATGTGGTAAGGGGATAGGAGACAGAGCGCTTCAAAACCGGCCCTCCCCTGATTCTTCGCACCATTGTGTGTGCAAATCCGAGTCGGAATCGGAACATCAGGGGACCAGCCCGCGCGCGCTCTCGCTCCGCTGTGTCGGCCGTAGCTCCTGTAAGAATTCGGGCAGGGTAGGAGGTGTGGCACTCGGGTGTACGACTCTGCAGTGCTTGGTGAATCGGGAGTATATCTTGCCCAAATCCCCGCTGGTTAGTTCACGACGGACCCGGCCGAGAGCGAAAACCTGGCCACGTGTTGAGCACTTCCACATGCTCGGGTGGATCTGAGCTTGGGCCTTTTGCTATTCCTCTCTCCCATGCCTTGGCACGATTACTCGACTACGACGCGCAGTCGAAACTGCTCCAGAGTTCGAAAAAACTAATCAAGCAGTCTTGCGTGGCCTGCTCGCAATTGAGGATCAACCGGCCCGGCAATCGCATTGCCCTGGAGCTTTCAGTGACAGCTAGAACTTTTGGCCAAGGCTCTGAAGTTCGCTTTTCAGTCGCTGCGAAACGTAAGAGGCGAAATCCAGGATTACAACCAAAGCACGCCTCACCCCAGGCGGACGGCAACGACGCAACTTCCTCCCGGCCGATGATTGACCAAACGTTTAACGGGAGCCAGCGGTCGCCGGATCGATGATCTTGCCGATTTCGGTGATCTTCGTAGCGGGGAAGCCGCTGAGTTCGGCGTGGCGGCGAATCAGCGACTCATCTTTCGCCAGATATACGCAAAACGTCTTGTCAGCAGCGACAAAGGATTCGAACCACTGAATATCGGGCCCGATCTGGCGCAGCGCGTCGTTCGACTTGGCCGCGGCTTGCCGCAGTTGTTCCCGCTCTAGGGTCCCGACTTTCGGAATCTCGCGCTCGATCATGAACTTCCTCATGGTGCATCCTCCTTGTGATACGTAAATGTAATTTTATTTTCGGCACTCTGAAGATAGAGGTTGTGGAGGCTTGCCACAAGATGGCAGATTTGCCATTATAGGTAGGTGATTACGCCAGGTGAGCCAGACTTAGTTAGGCCGGCCCCCAGCGCCTGTCGGCGACGTTCGGGCAAGCGGCCGATTAAGCCGTAGGAGAACGACCCCCATGAAAAAGATGACAGACGTCACGATTTTGTTCCTGGATGGAACATTTTCGTCGACTGCCACGGGGCCCATGGAAATCTTCCGCCATGCCGGCACGCTGTGGAATTTTCTCACTGGCGTGCGCCAGACCCCCTGTTTTCGCGTGACCACGGCGTCGGTGAACGGACGTGCGGTCCGCTGTGATGGACCGATTCAGATACGGCCGGACGCGGCGCTTTCCGCGGTTCGCGAGACCGATCTTATTTTTATCCCGACTACGGGACTAAGCATTGAGGATGTGGTGGAGCGGAACGCGCCAGTTGTGCCCTTCCTGCACCGCTGGCACCGGCGCGGAGCAGCGATCGCCAGCGTCTGTTCCGGCGTCGGGCTGGTCGCGGCCACGGGCCTGCTTGACGGCAAACGCGCCACGACGCATTGGGGACTGGCAGAACGTTTTCGTGAGAAGTATCCGCGAGTGAACTGGATGCCTGAGCTGATGGTGACGGAGGACCGCGGCTTTTACTGCGGAGGCGGCGTGCACGCCGCGCTGGATCTGAGCTTGTACCTGGTGGAGAAGTTCCGCGGGCACGAGATCGCGATGCAGAGCGCCAAGGCGATGCTCATCGAGACGCCGCGCGCGTGGCAGGCCGGCTTCGGCATTGTGCCGTTGAAGACGGAGCATCTGGACGACGCCGTCTCCAGCGCCCAGGAGTGGTTGCACCAGAATTTTCACAAGACGTTTGCCCTGGAGGAACCGGCGCGTCGCGTCGGCATGAGCCCGCGCAACTTCATTCGCCGGTTCAAGCACGCGACCGGCGACAGCCCATTGAATTACGTGCAGAAGCTGAGGATTGCGGCCGCGAAACGTCTGCTCGAGAACGACCACCGGACGGTGCAGGAAATCAGTAACGCAGTGGGATATCAGGACGTTGCCTTTTTTCGCCAGCTTTTCCAGCGGCACACGGGCGTTTCGCCCAGCGTCTACCAGAAAAAGTTCGGGCAATAGGCATCGGCATCCGCGCAACGGCTTTTTGATCTGGTCATCCCGCCGGATGCAAGCCGGCGTTCTTGTTCTGATTTCGTAACAAGAAAATCTTGCTTCTTGACTTGGGTTTGGCACGGGGGCACAATCGCCGCGGATCTTCCTCTCTAGAATAGAGTCAGAACGCGTCGGCTATTCTCTTCCCCGGGACCCGAACTTCCTCGCGATGAGAGTCTATTTCTCTCTGTAAGGCGCGGGGAAGGCGAAATCTTTTCCAAGGGAGAATCCGATGAAGTCTTCTCGCTTGCGACTAACTGCCATGGTGGTAGCCACGCTCGTCTCCTTTACGGCTCGGGCACTGGCTGCCGACAAATTTCCCAAAGCCTGCGTGCCGTTTGGAGCGGCAGCGCTGCATCATCCCATCGACACGGCGTGCTCGAAATCGGGACAGCCCGACACCGACGCGGACAAGCTGCAGGACCTGCTGAAGAACAACTTCTGCGCGACGGGAACTGCGACGCAGATAAAAATCTCCGACTTGGTTGCCCTGCAGGCAGCCGTGGACGCCGACCCTTCGATTAAGTATGGAAACAACCACAAGGGAGGGCACGGGCCGCCGGATGACCGCACGCCGCTGAAGAACCTGCCAGGCGTGTCGTTCAAGGAAGGCGATGTGGTATTCATGGTGGGCTACATCGTCGACGCCCACTACTCGCCGAAGAGCAACGGCACAGTCGGCGAAAGCTGCAACTGCCATCGTACCGGCCAGGCAAGCCACGACATTCACCTGGCATTGAGCGACCAGCAACTCCAGATCACCAAGGCGAACAAGACGTCCCAGTTGTGCGGGACGGTGTCGGCGGAGGTCATACCGCACTACCGGCCGCAGACTTGGGAGGTGGCAAACATCGAACAGGCATCGGACTTTCCCGTGAAGATCACGGGCCAGCTTTTCTTCGATGGCAGTCACAAACCGTGCAAAGGGAAGAAAGCGGGAGGCGGCGACCCAGCGCGGGCTTCGGAGTGGGAGATCCATCCCGTGTACAAATTCGAAGTGTGCACCAATCACGACCTCAGTGATTGCGACCCCAACAACGCTTCTGTCTGGACACGACTCGACAAGTGGACGGAGGAGGACTTCTGAGAGTCGAGGCTTGGAAATTGTCTCTGAGGCGCGGCAGAAGGTTGTCATTGCGGGAAAGATCATCGTCCACGAGGGCGTGGGGATGGGTCAGGGTGGGGATCCCTCGACTGCGCACTCCGTCCGCTGCCCGGATGCGTGCTCCGCTCGGGATGACACTTAATTTTCAAATGGGATGACATTTAAGAGAGTCTCGACTAGAAGGTGCGTCGAGTAATTTGCGTGGGATGAAAAAACTATCACGTGGTGAAACGACTAGCAGCGGATGAAGCAACTATGCTGCCTTGACGCCGCCTTCAGCCAAGCTTCAGAACCATGGCGGCCGCGAGTGCGGCGTTCTTGTGATCTTTGGTCCAGGGCGGGCCCATGGAGGCGGCCAAAGTTGAGATCTGGCTGATCGTCTGTTGCGCGGCGGAACCGAAGATCGTCTTCGCCTTTCCCGCAAGCTCCCGCTCTGCGATTCGGGTGATTGGAATCTGCTTATCTTCACAAGCTGCGACGACGGCAGCGCGAAAGAATTCTCCTTCCGCGGTGTGAACCAGCGGATGCGATGCGAGAATCTTCGCCAGCGAGGGTAAAGGACGTCCGGAGGCAAGAAGCACGGCGCAGCCGAGGATTCGATATCCATCCAAATCCCGGAGTACCCGGCTGACTTCTGCCGACGCCAGCCGCAAGGAGAGAGCAGCGTAATCGGCGAGGTAGCGCTCCGAATCGCTCAGATCGAGGGTTGCTGCGTGGTGATAAGGCTGAAAAGCACCTGGGACGGTCGAATCGATGGTGACGATGCGTCTTCGATCGAGCAGTTCCAGGCGGCCGGAATCGACGGAGAGAGCCACGAGCGCTCCCCAACCGGAATGCATTCGAACCCCGATGGCGGCGCGCTTCATCTTGAATCTCCCCGCAACGTGGGCAAGTCTACAACGGCTGGTTCAGGGTATCGGGACAACAGAAAACCCTCTCAGTACTGACTGAGAGGGCTAGCGAATGGCAGGGAGGTCAGCAGCCCTAGGCACGTACGACATTGGCTGCCTGGAAGCCCTTGGGGCCTTTCAGCAGATCAAATTCCACCGTTTCACCTTCGTTCAGTGTCCGGTAGCCGTTCTCCTGAATCGCTGAGAAATGCACAAAAACGTCCTCACCCGTGGACCGCTGGATGAAGCCGTAGCCTTTAGCCCCATTGAACCACTTCACTGTACCCTTCTCTCTCACAAAAAACTCCTTTCGACTCTGCGCGTTTAAGTTGAGTTTCCGCCGCGTTTCCGCCGTAACCCGAGCTCTTACGATTCCCCTGGAAACACGTCAGAAACAAAATGGGTTGCCACCGCATACCTGGCGACAATTCGCGCTAAAAAGCGGGGCTCCCGAGTTTTGCGTCCACCGCAAAAGCGGCGGCGCAAAGCTCTGGAGCCCATTCTTTGCGCGAGTTTCGACTGCCAGACACTGAAAATCAACCCGAGTTTACTGCCGAACTGTCGGCAGCGGGAACAGATAATATGCAAAGTCCTTATTTTTTTGCAAGGAAAAGAGTTATTGATATGACCCGGGGTCATTTTCAGGTTTTTCCTTACCAGAGTACCACTTGCAAGTGGAACTTCTGGTCAAGGCCAGGCAGAAAATGCTTTGGTAGGATAGCGGGACGCGATGTTTGAAGTCACTCCAGATGAGATCGCAGTTCGGGCCCGCGCGATCACCGACGCAGTGCAACGTGGCCGTGAGAAGCATTCCGGAACCATCCTCTCGACGGTAAAGTACCTGACGCAGACCGAGGTTCACACGTTTGCGTTTTCGGTCGCCGCCAATGCCCTGCTCTCGTTCTTTCCTTTCGTCGTGTTGATGATGACGGTGATCCGCCGGGTCTTTCACTCGAAGACCATGTATGACGTAGTGGCGGATCTGCTGCGCGACAACCTTCCGGCGGGGCAGGATTTCGTAATCCGCAACCTCAATGCGATCGTGAACGCGCATCACCGGGCGCAGGTGGCCTCGCTGATCATTCTGTTGATTACTTCAACGGGAATTTTTCTTCCGCTGGAAGTCGCGCTGAACGGCATCTGGGGATTCACCAAGAACCGGTCGTACATCGGGAACCAGCTGATTTCGCTTCTGCTGGCGTTCTCGTGCGGCGTGCTGGCCTTGTTGTCGATCGCAGGCTCGGCGAAGAACATCAACTTCCTCGGATCGCTGCTCGGCGGAGAACAGAATCTTCTGGTGAGACTCGTGGGATTCCTGGTCATGAAGGTATTGGCGATCGTGACCAGCATCGCGATCTTCTTCCTTATTTATTGGTTGCTGCCCAATGGGAAGGTGCCTGTGCGAGCGATTCTACCGACAGCGGTGATCACGGGTCTGCTGTCGGAGGCGCTGAAGTACGGATATATCCTCGCCCTGCCATGGCTGAATTTTCAGGAAGTCTACGGTCCGTTCGCGTTGTCGGTGACCCTGATGTTCTGGGCCTTTCTCTCGGGACTGCTGCTGCTGACCGGCGCGCACCTGTCGGCGCGGGAACATAGTGAGCAGGGGCGGCAAAAGATTGAGGCAGGTCCACAGTCCAATCCTCATCACCCCCGTTTGTGACGTCGAACACTGCCAGTTTCACGGGTTGCGTCCTAGCATAGTCAGGTTCCCGGTTCTTGCTCTTTCCTAGCTCAGTTCCCTTTTCTCCCAAAAAACTGCGAGTCCCCAGAGTGTCTTCATGTCGCTGCTCAAGCATTCGACTCTCGTCGCTCTCGCGCTGATTTCGACGAGCATGGCCGGACTCGCTCAGACGCAGGACGCACTGTCCGTTCTTCCGCTGAAGCAGATTACCCGGCCGGCCGGCGTGATCTTTGCGGAGAAGGTGGTTACACTTGACTATGAGAAGCCGCGGACGAACACGGAGGTCGGCATCATGCGGATCACATTCCAGCCTTCGGGGAACCCAGCTCCAATCAGCGTGACGGTCACGCTGGGTACTGCCAGGGAGCTTCAACTTGTACGGTATTGAGCGACAACAACGGCGAGGTCTCGACCCGCGTCACCCCTGCCAGTGGGTTCGCGCATGTCCGCGGCCTGGCTCGCGCTGCCGGTCATCAGGATGTCCTGTTGAACATCGCCGGCGGGCGTAAAGTTCTGGCAGGTTGTGTTTCGCTCCGACAACGACACTTATGGAACAGACCCTGGGCAGGCTGGGATGCCAGTGATCCTGTCGTCGACGCAGTCGATCGTTGTGCCGGATGCAGCGGAGCTGGCGTCGGTGACGCCGTCGGCTGCAGGAACTCCCGGAGCCATGGAAGTCATGATTATGGCGATGGCGGGAACGAGTGCGACCTATCAATTTCAGGTGGAGTCCTCGTGGATGACGTCAGGCCGTGGAGCAGGGGGATCTTTCCAGAACCATTCGACGGTTTTCAAGAGATCAATGCCACTTCAGCTTCATGAGTTTCGTCACGTCGCAAGCTGAAAATAACCCGAGAGATCACTAATTCCCCTGCCAAACATACGAATCAATCTCGGAGGGAATATGGAGTACGTCTTTTTCTGGTTTCTACTGTGTTTTCTGCCGTCCCTTGTTGCAGTCATTCGGAACCACAGCAATAAAATGGCTATTGAAGCGACGAACCTCTTTCTCGGGTGGACGGTATTTGGATGGATCGTGTCACTGATTTGGTCTTGTACTGACAATGTAAAGGATAAGCGGTCATACGATGCCGCACGCGAGTAGGTTGACGACTCGCCCTTCCCAGCACCCTACTCACTTTTTCAGCCATTGGTCGACCCAATCGTTGACGGTCTTGTACCAGAGACGGCTGTTCTGCGGCTTCAGCACCCAGTGGCCCTCGTCTGGGAAGTAAAGCATCTTCGACGGGATATTGAGACGCTGCAGCGTGGTGAACAGCTGGAGGCCTTCAGACACGTCGAGGCGATAGTCGCGCTGGCCGTGAACGACGAGCGTCGGCGTCTTGAAACTCGTGGCTGAGAGGTGCGGCGACCACTTGTAGTACATGTCGCGATTTGAGTAAGGGGTGCCTTCAAATTCCCACTCGTTGAACCAGAGTTCTTCGGTCGTGCCCCAGGCGGATTCAGTGTTGAACATGCCGTCGTGCGAAACGAGGCACTTGAACCGGTTCGTGTGGCCGAGGATCCAGTTGATCATGTAGCCGCCGTAGCTCGCACCCAGGGCACATTCGCGGTCTTTGTCAATGAAGGGGTAAGTCTTCTCAGCGTAATCAAGGCCTTTCATCAGGTCTTCGAAGGGAGCGCCACCCCAGTCGCCGTTAATGGCGTCGATGAACTTCTGCCCGTAGCCGGTCGAGCCGTGGAAGTTGATCATGATGACGACATATCCGTTGGCAGCGAACAGGTCAGGATTCCAGCGGTAGGACCAGTCGTCTCCCCATGCGCCCTGTGGGCCGCCGTGGATGAGGAATTTAACCGGATATTTTTTGCTGGCGTCGAAGTTCGGCGGCTTGACGAGGAAGCCCTGAACTTTGTCGCCGTTGGCGCCGGGGAGCCAGAAGGTTTCGAGGGGGGACATGGCGATTTGGGAGAGAACGGGGGCGTTGATGTGGGTAAGCTGTCGTGCCTTTGCCATCGCACATTGCGGCGGCGGTTCTTTGGACTCTCCCAGGAGCAGCGCTTTGATCTTCTCCAGGCCGATCACGCAAGAACCACGCTCGGCGATGTAGACCTCAGTCGGGGCGTCAAGGGACATTCGGCTGAATAGAACTGTCTCCGAGGTGTCAGTTTTGTCATGCACAACAGTCTTCTCGCGGGCGGCAACGTCGTCGTTGTACCCATCGAGGATTTTGATTGGATGGCAGCGCTCAAGGCAGATCTCCGGGTAAAAATAATACATTGGGGATTTTCCGTCATTCTCAGCAGTAAAGAAAATCTCGTGTTGTCCAGCCCAGCCGAATGACCCGACCCACCCGTCGAAGTTTTCCGTTAAATTAGTGATCTTTCTGGTCGAACGCTCGTACAGCATCAGCCGGAAGCGGTCGCTCTCATACCCCGGGCGCTTCTGGGCGCGGTACGCGATGTACTTGCCGTCGGGCGAGTATAGGGGAGTCGAGTCGCTCGCAGGATTGTCAGCGGTGATGTTTTTTGCTCGGACGGGTGAGACGCCCGTCCCCACATCGCTCGTCCCTGCATCGTTCACAGGGACGATCCAGAGATCGCTGTTGGTCGAGGCGGCTTCGACTCTGTCGTGGTTCGAGGTATAGCAGATCTCCTGACCGTCGGGGGAGAAAGAGTAGTTGTCCTGGCCGCCGAGCGAGAAGACGGGAGCGTCGAAGTCGCCAGGGGTGAGATCGCGGGGCGTACCACCTTCGGCGGGAAGCACAAAGATGTGGCTGCGCTTACCTTCTTTGTAAGCATTCCAGTGGCGGTAGAGCAGGCGGTCGAAAACGAGGGCCTTCACCGCCGACTTGGCGTGCTCGTCGAGCTTTTTCGCGTTGCAGCCGGCTTCAGCGGGAGGCGCGCCGTCACATTCGGGATAAACGTCAGAGGTAAACAGAATATTTTTGCCGTCCGGAGACCACAGATCTCCTCCGGCCTCGGTAGCGATGGAGGTCAGCTTGTGGGTGGCGGTGACGGTTGCGGTGGCAGCATCGAAGTCAGCAATCCAGACTTGAGATCCTCCTTCATTTGTCGACAGAAACGCAAAGCGCTTGGCGTCGGGCGCCCAGCGAGGGCGGTCGGCGTCCTGATCCTTGATGATCTCACGGCTCTCTCCTCCGGCGGTGGGAACGATCCAGATGTGAGGCGTCTTGGTGTTCTTTTCGAGGTCGACGTCCACAACGCTGAAGACGACCCACTTGCCATCGGGCGAGGGAACGGGCTCGCCAACACGCTTAAGGGCCATCATGTCTTCGAACGTAAAGGGATGCTTGGCCTGACAGAAGGCAGGAGGAGCGAGAACGACGACTACAGATGAGATGAGAAAGAAGGCGGATAGACAGCGCATGACCCCTCCGAAAGGAAACGCGCTAGTGTAAACCATCAAGAAGGCTTTAGGCTGTGGGCTCTGGGGATTCGATAAACTCTGACTCAGGCCGTGACGCCAGGTCTTGAATGCGGACGCCAGCGGCCGACGGACGGGGACGTCCGTCGCCACATTCGAGCATAGAGCCATGAGACTCCGGAAATGACAAATCTTTACAAATTAAGCCTTCGAGGCCGCAGAGTTCGCCCACGACAGGCTTTATGAGCGGTACCAGCGTAAAGTTCAACTTTCCGTAATGTTCTTCGGGAGTCAACTAGTGTTCTTCGTGGTCCAAAAAATAACCTAAAAGGGGCACGAAGGATCACGAAGAAAACAAATCTCGGATCCTCGCGGATCGCCGCCGTGGCACCTAAGACGACTGCAAGAGCATCTAAATAACAGTCAATCCTCAGTCGGGGTAAACTGAATATCTATGTCAATCAGCATTCTGGTGCGCCCTTTTGTCTTTCTTCTAATGCTTCTGGGATCGACCGGGATCTCGCTGCGTGTGTTTGCGCAGGAAGGGTCGCTCGACCCTGCCCAGCCCACGGCAATTAGCCCAGACGAGATCATCCGGCGCTTTGCGGCGAAAGAAAAGGAATTCAAAGAGGCGCGCGATCAGTATACCTACCGGCAATCAGTCAAGATGCAGACTCTCGATGGAGACACGCCGGACGGAGAATACCAGGAAGTGTTCGACGTGGTTTTTGATGACAAGGGCAAGCGCCTGGAGAACGTAGTTTTCGCTCCGCAGAACACCCTGCAGAAAATTCAGATGACCCCCGAAGATCTGGATGACATTCGTCACCGCCTGCCGTTCGTCCTGACGTCGGACGAGATCGGAGAATACAACATCCTGTACATGGGCCAGCAGCAGGAAGATCAGCTGCACTGCTATGTATTCGACGTGGCACCCAAGCAGATTGTGGGCAAGAAAAGATATTTCCAGGGACGCATCTGGGTGGACGATCACGATTTTCAGATCGTGAAGACGTTCGGCAAACCGGTGCCTGACATACGCA
>Ga0126372_10000824_pt1 | contig 11692 bp, 8 predicted proteins | sample PanSoiMetaPlot_6_FD_92762 | JGI IMG/M metagenome (GOLD analysis project Ga0126372, IMG submission 92762) | Tropical forest soil microbial communities from Panama - MetaG Plot_6 | ecosystem: Environmental > Terrestrial > Soil > Tropical forest > Bulk soil | place: Panama | collected 2016-02-17
TTCTTGCGTTCCATGCAGGAGATCGGGCTCGAATCCGACCCAGAGCTGGTTATCGAGAGTGACCACACCATGGAAGGCGGCATGGCGGCTTTCACGGCTCTGCTCGAGCGCACGGCGCCGCCGACAGCCGTCGTGTGCTCGAACGACATGACGGCCATTGGCGTTATGCGGAAGAGTCACGAAGCTGGGATTTCCATTCCCCGCGATCTATCCGTCGTCGGCTTCGACGATATCCGCCTGTCGCAATTCGTGATTCCGCCGTTGACCACCGTGCAGATGTCACAAACTGAACTGGCCCTTCTGGCCTTTGATGCCCTGAAGGAGGAGGTTGCGCGCGAAGCTCCCTTGCCGAATGGCAGCGAGTACACGCTCAAGACTCACCTTGTGTTGCGCGAATCCACCAGCCTGATTTCGCCTGCCGCCAAACACGTTTCGAAGTAAACCACTTGTCTAATGCGAGTCTCGCGCCACTCGTGCACCGCTTCGCCCCACAAGGAAATCCAGATCAGCTCCCTGATGCGCCTGCTGCACGTGCTGGACGTAGAGCCGTTCCCATCCGCGCTCCGGAAGTGGAGGTGGCGACCATCGCGCCCGACGAGCCGCAAGAGTGGCATCGTCCACCTCCAGTTGGAGAAGACGCTTGTGCACATCGAGTGTCACCATGTCTCCTGATTGAACGAGTGCAAGCGGACCTCCGGCGGCTGCTTCCGGCGAGACGTGCAGAACCACGGTGCCATAGGCTGTTCCGCTCATGCGCGCATCCGAAATACGGACCATATCGGTTACACCCTTGCGAAGAAGTTTCGCCGGCAGCGACATGTTCCCCACCTCGGCCATTCCCGGATAGCCCCGCGGCCCGCAGTTCTTCAACACCATTACGCAGGTTTCATCGATTTCGAGATTCTCATCATTCGTGCGCGCGTGGCACTCCTCGATATTGTCGAAAACCACTGCTCGACCGCGATGCTGCAACAAGTGAGGACTGGCGGCAGAAACTTTGATGACCGCCCCGCAAGGTGCGAGATTCCCGCGCAGCACTGTGATTCCTGCGTTCTCTTTAAAAGGGCTCTCATAGTTGTGAATCACATCTCGATTCCAGCATGGCGCCTGGGTGACGTTCTCCCAAATCGACTTTCCATTCACCGTGAGTGCGTTCTTGTGAAGTGCCGCATTTTCGCCGAGTTCCCGCAGCACTGCCGGCAAGCCGCCGGCGTAGAAGTAGTCTTCCATCAGATACTGTCCCGACGGCTGCAGATTGACGAGGCAAGGCAGGCGTTGGCCGAGGTGGTCGAAGTCATCGAGGCACAGCGGGACTCCTATGCGACCGGCAATCGCGATCAGGTGAATCACCGCGTTCGTCGATCCTCCGATCGCGGCGTTCGCGCGAATTGCATTTTCGAATGCCTCGCGCTTCAGGATTTGTGACATGCGCAGATCGTCGCGCACCATTTGCACGATTCGTCTTCCCGTGAGTTGTGCGAGTGTGTAGCGGCGAGCATCGACCGCAGGAATGGCCGCGTTGCCCGGCAAACTCATGCCAAGCGCCTCCACCATGTTCGCCATTGTGGAAGCCGTACCCATGGTCATGCAGTGACCCTTGGAACGATGCATGCAGCTCTCGGCATCAACGTAATCGTCGACCTTCATCTTTCCGGTGCGTACGTCATCGGTCATTTGCCACAGGCTCGTGCCCGATCCCAGATCGTGTCCTTGAAATTTTCCGGAGAGCATGGGACCCCCTGAGAGACCTATCGTCGGCAAATCGCATGAGGCAGCACCCATCAGGAGCGATGGGGTGGTCTTGTCGCATCCCATAAGCAAAACGACGCCATCGATGGGATTGCCGCGGATCGATTCCTCCACATCCATGCTGGCCAGATTGCGAAAGAACATCGCGGTCGGCCGAAGCATGGTCTCTCCCAGGGACATGACGGGAAATTCCAGAGGAAACCCACCCGCCTCCCAAACTCCGCGTTTCACGTATTCGGCGATCTCGCGGAAGTGCGCGTTGCAAGGCGTCAGTTCGGACCAGGTATTGCAGATGCCAATTACGGATCGGCCATCAAACAGATCTCGCGGCCATCCCTGATTCTTGATCCAGCTTCGATATAGGAAGCCGTCTTTGCCTTCGCGCCCAAACCATTCCTGACTTCGTAGTCGTTTCATGGGTTAATCCTGAAAAAATCTGGATGATTGCCGGTCGTGCCACCGAAAGACAGATCTGCATCATAGCGCAGCCATACCACCGGCGACATGAGCAAACGTAACCCCGTCTCGGGGCAGACGAGAGACCTTTGGAATCGCAAAGTGGACCATCGAAAAAACCGTCATGAACACGCCTGATGCGCCCAGGAACTCGGGTCAAAACAACCGTGACTGGGCGCGCAATTTCCAGTAAACGATTACCAGAAAAGCGCTATAATCCGGTTCGCATTGATCAGGAAAATTTCGAGGTTTTTTCCATGGCGGACAAAAAGGCATTTTCGCGCAGACAATTTGTGGCATCAGCGGTGTCGGCAGCCGCGCTCGCTTCCGTGTCTACCGGGCGAGTATTCGCCCGCACCAACGCACGAGCAGCAGCTTCGCCACAAGGCGTCCCTTTCGCCGATAATCCACCCTTCAAAGATCAGGGCGTCGAGAATCTCGTCAAGTCTCCTTACGCCAAGCTGCGCAATATTCCGGTGCATGCAGTAACCATTCGAACGGGGTTTTGGTCGCCCCGGCGTGAGATCAACGTCACCAAAAGCATTCCGACCATGCACGATCTGCTCGAGTCCAATGGGCGCATGAACAACTTCCGCCGGCTCGTGGGCAAAGGAACCGGACCTCAGCATGGCCCCGTATTTTCGGACTCCGATGTCTATAAATGGACCGAGGCCGTCGGCTTCGCGCTGCAATCCGGCGATCTGCCCGACATTCGCGCCGAAGCGGAAAAAGCCATCGACGAAGTCGTCGCCGTGCAGGAACCGAACGGTTATTTGAACACCTATTATCAGGAAGACAAGAAGCCCCTGCGCATGGAGGTAGAGACCCAAACCACTGGACATGAACTTTACAACCTTGGGCACATGCTGCAGGGCGCAATCGCCTACTACCGCGGCACGGGCGACCGCAAGCTTCTGGACGCTGGCATTCGCTTCGTGAACGACTTCCTCGATGCCAACTACGGTCCCGCTCCCAAGAAACCCATCGTCTCCGGACACCCTGAAATCGAAATGGGCTTGATCGAGCTTTATCGGATCACGGGTGACAAGCGGCAGCTCGACCTCGCCGGCTACATTCTGGGCGGGGACACGCGACTGCATCTTCCGGAACATCGAACCATTTACATGTATAGCGGAACGCCTTTCACCGCCCGGACAAAGCTGGAGGGACACGCGGTGCGCGCGATGTACGCATGTTGCGGGGCAACCGACTACTACATGGAGACCGGCGACGCCACCTACTGGAAGACGCTGAACACGCTCTGGAACGATCTCAACACAACCAAAATGTACGTGACCGGAGGTGTTGGCTCACGCTCCGATGGCGAAGCATTCGGCGACGCTTACGAGCTGCCGAATTTTCGCGCATACGGCGAGAGCTGTGCAGCCATCGGCAACATGATGTGGAACTGGCGCATGCTGGCCGCTACCGGAGAGGCCAAGTACACCGACGTGATCGAGCGCGCTCTCTACAATGGCATCAACTCCGGCATGTCCCTCGATGGCGTGCTTTACTGCTACCGCAACCCGCTGGCGTTTGATCCGTCAACAGGTGACAAGATCCGCAACGATTGGTACGACGTAACCTGCTGTCCACCGAATCTCGAGCGCACCTTCGCCTCCCTTCCCGGCTACTTCTACAGCACGAGCAAGGATGGCATTTACGCCCACTTTTACGACAATTCAGAACTTGATTGGCACCTTGAGAATGGCACAGGTCTCAAAGTCTCCCAGAAGACGAACTACCCCTGGGACGGCCGTGTGGAAATAACCGTCACGCCGGCCCAGGCATCGGATTTCACCTTCTACGTGCGCATTCCGGGATGGGCTGACAGCGCGCAAGTGAACGTGAACGGCAAGTCGGTGTCAGGCGCCAGGCCTGGCGAGTATTTAGCGATCCAGCGGAACTGGTCTTCCGGGGACAAAATCAACCTGCAGATGGAAATGCCCACTCATCTCATACAGGGGAATCCTAAAATTGCGGATGACACAGGGCGTGTTGCCGTGCAACGAGGACCGATCATCTATTGCCTGGAAGAGGTCGACCAGCCGAGCGGTACTTCCCTCAGCGATGTTGCACTAAATCTCAGCTCAAAATCTGCCGAGCAATTCCAAAGCAAGCTTGAGTCGAATCTGCTGGGCGGAGTCGTCGTACTTCAACACACGGGAGTCGTGTACGAAAGGGATGCATCCGAAAATGCTCTCTACTCCCGCTACACCGGTAAGCCGTCGAAGACGCACAAAGTTCCGCTTACCTTTATTCCCTACTACGCATGGGCGAACCGGCATCCAACGTCGATGCAGGTCTGGAATGCCATCTACAAGGCGTGATCGGGTGAGAAAGATAATCATCGATTTCTCGCGACGAACAGCCGCCGTACCTGATGGGGAACTGTCCGCCTCATGACCCGACTCATACAGATCCGCCGGGGCAATATCCGCCGTGTTGCGGTGGTCGAAGAACCGCGCCTGCGCCTCATAGCGGACTGTAACTCGGTCTACGAACTGGCGCAGCACGCGATTGCAGCCAATCAGTCGTTGAGCCAATCGGTACTCCAGCGAGCCACGAACGACCTCCTCGACTACGATCCGATCTACAACGGAGAGTCTCCCTGGCAAATACTTCCACCCATCGACCATCCTGACGAACCAGCGCGCTGCATGGTCTCCGGAACCGGCCTGACACACCTGGGCAGCGCGCGCGGCCGTCATGCCATGCACGCGCTCCCCGCCGAAGAGATGACCGACAGCATGAAGATGTTTCGCTGGGGTGTGGAGGGAGGACGTCCGCCCGCAGGAACGATCGGGATACCGCCGGAGTGGTTCTACAAAGGTACGGGTACAAGCCTGCGTGCACATGGCGGGCCGCTCGAAATCCCCGACTTTGCGGAGGACGGTGGTGAAGAGGCCGAGATCGCTGGCGTCTATCTAATTGGGGCCGATGGTCAGCCGCGCCGCGTCGGACTGGCGGCTGGAAATGAATTCTCCGATCATCGCTTTGAGAAAAAGAACTACTTAAACCTGGCAGGCTCGAAGTTGCGGACCTGTGCGCTCGGTCCTGAATTAGTCGTGGATCCTCAATTCGACTCCGTACCTGTGGAAGTCACCATCGAGCGCGGAGGCAGCGTTCTCTGGTGCAAACAATTTCGCACTGGCCAAGCCGAGATGTGTCATAGCCTGCAGAACGTGGAGCATCATCACTTCAAATTTGAGGCTCATCGCCGCCCCGGAGACGTGCATGTGCACTTCTTCGGTACCGACTGTCTGAGCTTTGGAGATGGCATACAGCTGCAGGATGGAGACACCATTCAAATCGCGTTCGAAGGCTTTGGTCGTCCTTTGCGGAATTCCGTGCGGGTTGGGAAGTCGGCGGCAGAATTGGTGCGTGTCTTTCCCTTGTAGCGAATAAAGCAGCATGCCGAACGTAAGACCAACCGATATGCCCACACTGAGCCAGTAAAGAGTCGGACCTCTCTCATATTAGTAGTTCAGCTTGAGACCAAACTGGATGACGCGCGGATCTGCCGCGGTCGCCGTAATGGTTCCGAATGCACTTTTACTTGTTTGATTGCTTGGCGGAAGTACACCATTCGGCTGTGCGAAGGCAGGGGTGTTTGTCAGGTTGAAGATCTCGGCACGAAACTCGAGGTCCACTTGTTCCCGGAGGCGCGTGTGCTTGATGAAGGCGATATCAGCGTCCCTGTAGTTGGGGCCGCGCACCGGATTCCGCGAGGCATTGCCTAACGTAAATTGTGGAGCTTCCTGGAATGCAGCCGTGTTGAACCATTTGTCGGGAGTGCGCTGATCTGAGGGCAAATTGGGGGATGCGATGACTTTAGGGCGCTGCACTCCGAATCCTGCGAATGCATTGAAATTCGTGGTCTGGGTTATGGCAAACGGCATGCCCGATTGCAGCAGCACAATGCCGGTTATCTGCCATCCATTCGCCAAGACTCCCCAGACGCCCGATGGATTGAGGCTGTGGCCCCGGCCAACGGGTATCTCCCAGGTTGAACTAGCGACAAAAATATTCGGAATGTCGCCGGTTGACGAGTCTCGATCGCGACGTAGATTAAAACTGTCGGCCACCGGAAAATTCGCCACAGGCCCGGTCAGGATCGATGCATCGAAAACCGATGAAGCGGTATCGATCAACTTGGAATGCGTGTAGCTCACCAGATAAGACAATCCGTGCGAGAGTCTTTGCTCCAGCTTTGCTTCAAACCCGTGGTACACCGTACTGCCAATATTGTTCCGGTACGGTGCAACGGTCAGGAACCTGGGAAATGGCTTCAACAGTTGGCCGGCCGGAATGGTGGGGTCGCCGAGAGACGAGGATCTTGGAATCTGCCCAAAAAAAGGATTCGTCACCTGTTGCGTCAACGATGATCCCATCGCCAATTGATCTACGGTGAGCTGGTTGATGTTCACATCGGGGATTCCAACGTGCGTGATGTGCGAACCCACGTAGGCAACTTCAAAAGACATATTGCGAGTCAGTTCGCGTTGGACGGCGAGATTCCATTGCTGTGCATACCCGGAGCCAAGATCCCGATTCACTGTGAACACGCCCTGCCCGAGACCAGCATCTGGAGTCAACGGGATCGGAGCGACACTTGGACCGGTTGAGAGAACGAATGCCGGGTTGATGTTGTCCAAGGTGCGTTGGCTGGTCGTCTGCAGGAAGGGAAACTGTGGGACCGTAAAAGGCGTTGTGATTCCGGTTTGCTCGATCCAAACCAGACCATAACCGGCGCGGATTACCGTTTTCTCCTGGAGCATGTACGAGAGGCCGAGCCGCGGCCCGACGTCATGCCAGTGCAATTCACGCGCAGTGTCCCGATACCCATTGTTCCCCAGGTAATCGAGTTGCTGGGTGGTGGTATTGAAGATGGCGCCCTGATTATCAACTTCAGTGGAGGGAAAATTGAGTGTCCATCGAACGCCTGCGTTTAAGGTAAGTCGACGCGTAGCTTTCCAATCGTCCTGGACAAAATATTCCTGAATGTGAGCACGGGGACGCAGAACTTTTCCCTGCAGATCGATTGAGAACGTCTGCACCTGGCCGAGAAGGAAACTCGCCAAGGGGTCGCCTCCCGTGGCCTTGGCGGTACCTATGGCGGGCTTGTTGGTGAACAGCTGTGAAAACGCAAATGAACCTGTGGGATTGGGGGGCTGAATTACATCCAGCCGCTCCCAGCGAAAGTCCAGTCCGAACTTGATCGCATGTTTTCCCATCAGGTGTGAAACGGAATCGACAAGTTCCGTCACATCGGTGCGGAAATTTGAGTTCGTATTGGAGGGCGCTCCTATTTGCTGATATCCAGCAATATTGAAGATGGGTAAGGCATTGTTGAACGCTCCATTGGTCGGGATTCCCGGAATCTGCAGACTGTCCGATGGAGATGAGTCGAGTTGCACTCCACGGCGCTGGAACGAGCGCCGGGTGTAACCGAACCGCAGATCATTGAGCGTCTTAGAGCTGAAGGTGTGGATGTAGCTGCCCACAACCTGCTGGCCCAGCGTGTCGGTCAATCCGATTACGCCGGTCGTGATGTTGCCGCTTCCGTCCGGGAGAAAAGGGACAGGCTGATCCACGTCATGAAAGTACGAATACCGGCCAAACGTCTGGTTTCGATCGGAGAACTTGTGATCTAACCGTATGTCGAATTGATTTTGGTGGTCCTGGTCGTTTCCGACGAGTGTAAAGTTGTTCGCCGTTCCAGACTTGGTTGGCAACGGGTAGCGGTTCAGCACAACCAGTGCCGCTGTATCGATCCGGTCTATGGGAATGATGTTCGTGGGAGCAAAAGGCGATCGTGTGGCTCCGCCCGGAACTGGAACAGTGGTTTCAGGATCGAATAGCACGGGGTTTGTAGAGCCGTACAGTTCGGTGAAATCGCCTTGTCGCTCTAGTACGGTTGGCACAGTCGACGTGCGAACCGTCCCAATGGCTTGTTTCGCGCCCTGGTAGTCAACAAAGAAGAACGTACGGTTCTTCACGATCGGGCCACCTAAGGCTGCTCCGTATTGATTTCGACGAAATTCTGGCTTTTTCTGGGGTGAACGAGCGAAGTAGTTCCGTGCATTCAAGCTCTCATTACGGAAAAACTCGTAGATGCTGCCGTGGAATCCGTTCGATCCACCCCGGGTGGACAGGTTGACGACGCCGCCATTGAACCTCCCAAACTCTGCCGACACAGCATTGGTCTGGACATTGAATTCCTGAATCGAATCAATGATTGGAAAGAACACTACCTGGCCAGGTTCGGGCTGAAGCGCGCTGATTCCATCGAACAGGTACTCGTTCGTGCGGGGTCGGCCACCATTGATTCTTGGCAACAGTGTTCCCGGCGGAAGCGTAACGCCTGGTGAGAGGGCCGCGAGTTGAACGAACGTGCGGCCATTCAGGGGCAGTTGTAGGACCTTCTCCTGATCGATGGATTGCGTAATGCTTCCACTCTCGGTTTGCAATAATGGAGCATCGCCCGAAACGGTGACGCTCTCTTTAACGTCGCCGACGGCGAGTTTCAGATCCAGTCGAGTCCGCTCGCCAGTGGTCAGGGTGATGCCCGTGCGTATGAGTTTCTGAAACCCGGTAGCCTCTGCAGCCAATGAGTACAATCCGGGAGAGAGATTCGTGAAAACGTAAAGTCCAGATTCACCAGTCGTCGTTTCCGAGGAAACCCCGGTCTGCACCTCAGTGGCCGTAACCTTCGCTCCGGCAAGCAGGCCTCCTGAACTATCCGATACTTGCCCCGTCAAATCAACGCTTCCCGCCTGGGCGATAGCCAAGTTTGTTAGCGGACACAAAAACATGAGCAGCAGGAGGAAGCGCGACTTTCTCGGAATCATGAACAGTCCTCACGAGGTTAAATTCACCGGAAGGTCTCTCCGAAAGGCCGGTGTCTACGCCATGGCGGGGGCCACAGGTTGTTCTTCGAAACGGCAAGGGTCACTAAAAGAGCTTCTCGAGAGCATCGAGAAGCTCAAGCGGCGTGAGAGAGAACCCTGTACCGAGCCGCCAGGCGCGCATCAGTACAGAAAGGAATTGATTAAATGTGAAGTGTGTAGTCCTGTCAAACCATGCTAAACCGTCTCATACATGAGTCGGAAAAAGATGGATTTGGGGTGGAGAGGATGCACGGTTTGCCGATGACTCTCAAACGCGGAGAATCATGACCTCAGTAGACTTGATGAGCGCTGCCGCTTGCTGCCCGACCCGCAACCTCATCTCTCGCACCGCATCCGCTGTGATCACGGACGTAATGCGCTGTCCGCCGATGGAGAGGGTAACCTGCGCCATGAGGCCATCTAGGGTAAGAGCTACAATCCGTCCCACCAATTGATTGCGCGCACTGATGCGCCTGAAATCGGCCCGTCGCTGCGGCAGTGGGGCGCGGCTGCGCGAAACATGAAGATGCTTATCCAGTTCACGCTCCGGAACCCGATGGTGGCCACCGGGGGTAGTGACCGTTTGAATCTTCTTCAGGAGGATCCACCGCTTCAACGTGGAGTAACTGATTCCAAGTGCCTTGGCTGCGTCGCGCGGCCTCATGAGCCTGACATTTGGGTCTCGCATATCGACCTCCGCAATCGTTCTCAGTCGTGGCGAAAACAAGTTCTCGTTACTTTGCGGGTTCCGATTGGACGGGCACGCCGAACCCGTACGCTCGTAATATTTCCTGCGTCTCGGAGCGTCGCACAAATTGCAGAAACTCCTGACTGGCACCCTTTGCCTGTGACGACTTCAGAATCACGCAGGCCTGCTCAATGGGCGGATAGGCGTCCGCGGGAACTTCCTTGAATCGGCCCTTATCTTTCATGTTGGGCCCAAGTGCTAAGGACAAGGCCACGATCCCAACGTCGGCCGCTCCGGAGGCGACAAAAGACGCAGTTTGAGAGACGTTTTCGCCCAGTACAAGTTTTTCGGATATCTTGTCGTAGACTCCCTCTTTCTTCAAGGCGGCTACAGCGGCCTGGCCGTAAGGCGCGTGCTGCGGATTGGCGATGGCGATCTTTTTGACAGCTGGATTCAGAAGGCTTCGCGCGCCAGTGTTTATGTCGAGTTTGGAGTCGGCTGGAACCCACACTACGATCTTGCCGGTGGCGTATTCGAAATAACTCCCCGGTTCGACCAGGCCTGCCGTATCAAGTTTCCTGGGATAGTCGAGATTGGCCGAAAAGAAAATATCGAAGGGAGCGCCGTTCTGAAGCTGCGCAAAGAAATTCCCGGAAGAACCAAAGCTCAGCTTGACAGTCTTTCCGGATTCCTTCTCGAAACGAGCAGCGATGTCCTGCAGTGCGAATTGGAGGTCGGCTGCCGCCGCCACCTTGATCTCCTGTGCCAGGGCAGTCCGCGCTAGCACCAACATCAAAACGATTACAACGACACTGCGTCGTCTCATAAGCGGACCTCATCGGCAACAAAAGGACGCCGTAGTCGATGGTTTAGTCCATTATTGCAGGCTCTGTCAATACGGTTTGAGCTGGTTCACAGAGAGCTTTTTTCGCGCGGGAAAATGAGAGGAGAAGAAAAAGCGCGGCGGGGACTGCCAACTGCCCGCAAGGATCACACTTTACTAAATTCTATCAAGCTACTTGGCGTAATTCTCGCGTCTCTTCCAGACCAGAGATTGATTCCTCAGCCGAATCTCCCCGCCATTCGCCGCGGAAAATTGGAGAGCCAGTTCGTGGTGGTTACCCTCTAGGAAGTCGGTCGAGTACACGGTGACTTCCATGGGGTCGCCAGCGGATTGCACCTTCACTTTATCAATCCACTGCACGCTCGATCTATCGTTGCGGCCGGTCACAATGATCAAAAATGTGGGCGAGAGCTCGAGAAATCTGTCCCTGTAACGGGATCGTCCGAAGTCCATACCCCGTCCAGCTGAGCTGGCAGCATCGGGGAGGTGTTCTTATCGCATCCAGCGCAGGCAAGCAGGACGACGAGGATCGCGGTCACGCGAAACGTTTTCATCGCAGACCCTCTTCCGGCCCCTTCTGCCGCGACCGCCAGGATGGCGATTGTTCGTTCCGGCGTGAGCCCTTTGCGGTAAGGACGATCCGAGGTCAGTGCGTCGTAGCAATCCGCGATGGCGAAAACTCGGGCGTGCAAGCTGATGTCCTCGCCGGCCAGTCCTTCCGGATAGCCCTTGCCGTTGAACCATTCGTGATGCTGAGCAACGATGGGCAAGGCCTCTCGGAATGCAGCGATAGGCTCAAGAATGCGTACGCCAGTACGAACGTGATCCTTCATGATCGCCATTTCGTCAGCAGTCAGCTTAGCGGGTTTATCCAGGACGGTGGGTGGGGTTCCGACCTTTCTAATGTCATGCAGCAAGCCGCCCATGCGCATGATTTCAAGCTGCTGGACGGCAATTCTGAGCCAACCGCAGGCCGCCAATGGACAACGCGGGTGGGGTCCTCAGCAATGCCTCTCTCCTAAGCTGTTGAGCAACAAGCTGCTAGGGCAGACTTCCCCAAAA
>Ga0126372_10000827_pt1 | contig 11685 bp, 12 predicted proteins | sample PanSoiMetaPlot_6_FD_92762 | JGI IMG/M metagenome (GOLD analysis project Ga0126372, IMG submission 92762) | Tropical forest soil microbial communities from Panama - MetaG Plot_6 | ecosystem: Environmental > Terrestrial > Soil > Tropical forest > Bulk soil | place: Panama | collected 2016-02-17
CCCGCACGCCCAGCCAATGGGTCTTGGAATCCGACTTCCCGGACGTCGCGGCGGCGAAGCACATGTCGGCCGCCTTGTAGACGTCCTCGAGCGTCACCTCGCGTCCACCGAGACCGCAGATGAACGACACCAGCGGCGGCCGACGCTCGGAATTATACAGGGCCGCCCGGATCTCGTTGGCGACCACGCCCGACCCGAACGGCGAGCCAAACGAATAATCGCGATCGATGATGCCGATCGCCTTGGCCCGGGAGAGCGCCGCGACGAGCTTGTCGGTCGGGAACGGCCGGAACCACCGCAGCCGAACCAGGCCGACCTTCTTGCCCTTGGCGCGCATCTCGCGGATGGCGACCTTGAGCGAGAGCGAGATCGTGCCCATGCCGACCAGGATGATGTCGGCGTCATCGGCCATGTACTCCTCGAACCACGGATTTTCCGGCCCGCGGCCGAACACCCGGCGGAAGTCGGCGTACGCCTCCTCGATCACGGTGACCGCGCGGCCCATCGCCTCGTTGTTTTGCCGCCGGATCTCGATGACCCAGTCCTCGTTCGCCTGCGGCGCGACCGTGATCGGGTTGTCGGGATGCAGCAAGAGATCGCCGCGGTCGTAGCGCGGCAGGAAGCGGTCGACCTTCGACTTGGGCGGCACCATCGTCAGCGCCTGCGAGTGCGTGAGGAACGCGCCGTCTGCCGAGATCGCCAGCGGCAGGAACACGCGCCGGTCTTCGGCCACCCGGTAGGCGATCAACGTGGTGTCCAGCGCCTCCTGCGCGGTGTCGACCCAGCAGAGCATCCAGCCCACGTCCCTCACCACCAGCGCATCGTTGTGCTCGACGCCGAACGCGCCCGGATCGTCGAGGGCGCGGTTGCCGACCAGACACACCATCGGCACGCGCAGCGGCGGCGTGACCACCAGGCACTCCATCGCGTACATCCAGCCGACGCCGGACGAGCCGCAGAAGACGCGCGCGCCGACCGTGGAGGCGTGCTTCACGATCTCGAACTGGCTGTGCTCGCCCTCGGCCACGATGTACTCGGCCACCAGCTGGCCGCCCGAGATCTTCTTGGCGATGGCCTGCATGACCGTGTCGTACGGGCGGATCGGGTATGCCGTGACGACGTCCAGGTCGGCGAGGGCGAGGGCCTCGGCGACCGCTTCGCTCCCGGAGATCAGGAGCTCTTTGTCCTCTTCGCTGCTCGCGGCCCGAGCTGCCGGTGTGACGACCGCCATTGCGCTATTCCTCCGTGTGTTCGGCCTATGCTGCGCGGCTCTAGATCTTCTTGTGTTCGGCGTTCTCGCCCGGGATGCCCGCAGTGATCTCGGCGCCGCCATCCTCGAAGCTCTTCTCGAGCTCCTTCTCGTACTGACCGCGGAACCGGAACCCGTGCGAGCGGACGGTCGTCTTCTTGTCGCCGATCTTCTCGCCCAACCAGGTCTGATACTTCTGCTTGTCCTTGCGCCACATCTCCCACTGGCTCGCGTTGTCCTCGAACACCGACTCGTTGACCATCGTGATGCAGTTCTCGACGGGGCACACCGCCTCGCAGACGCCGCAGCCGCAGCACGCCTCCATGTTGGCGTCGTAGGTGTTGTCGGGCATCACGTCGAAGCAGGAGTCGGGACACTGGATCCAGCAGAGCGTGCACTTCACGCACGTATCGAAGTTGATGACCGGACGCATCGTCCGCGTCGTGAACTTCTTGAAGTACGGGTTGCGCTCGGGCACGTACCCCTTCCCGGCCTCCTTGGGCTTGCCGACCGGGATCGCCGGGATCGTGACGCCTTCGCGCATCTCCCACCACTTCGGCATCTCGAACGAGTACGGGATCTCGGCGTTGCCCTCGGTCATCTTGACCTCGCGGCTCTCGAGACGCTCGTACGCCTTCTTCGCCGAGTTGACCTTCAGGTCGGATCCCCACTCGATCTCGCGGATGGCGTCGCTCACGCCCTCTAGCGTGAGGAACGACGGCGCGATCTTGGCGAGCGCGCCGAGGACCCGCACCTCGGTGTGGTCCTCGCGGTAGACCCACAGGCCGGAGAAGGACGCCTTGGCGCGGATGAGCGCCAGCTTGTAGGGCGCGTCCTTCTTGTGGATGTCCTTCAGGAGGCTCTCGTAGCTCTGTAGCGACGTCATCAGCACCGTACCGTTGGGCTCGGTGAGCTTGTTGATCGGCTGCAGCCCGTACCACGCCCACGACTCGACGCCCTTCGAGAGCGTGTCGTCGACGACCACTGTGACGTCGACGTGCTTGGGCTCGTAGCGCGCCATATTCTGCTCGAGCTCTTCCTTGGTATCGGCGACGATCGCAAAGTCCTTGGCAGGGATGCCGTTACGCTGCGGGCTGTCGCCGTACCGGCCGAACGCGATGCCCCACCGGCCCGACTTGCGTGCCGACAGCACGATCCCGCGCGTGATGCGGGCAGCGAGGTTCTTCTGGAAGATACCGCGATAGACGACTTCACAGATCAGGGCTGCCATTCGCTCCTCCTAAGCTCGCCGGTCGCATGGACATTCATCGTGGTCGGCTGGTCTGACCAGAGAGGTTACGGCCCGGCTCCGGTGCTGTCAAGACCGGTATTCCTTGGTGGGCCCGCCCTCCGGAAACCGGAACCGCCCCGGGGCTAGCCGAGCTTACCCAGGAAGCCGGTCAGGGCGTTGGTGAACGCGGCGGGCTGCTCCATGTTCGACAAATGCGCCGCGGACTTGAGGATCACCAGCTGAGAGCCGTGGATCTTCTCGTTCATGACTTTCGACGCCGCCACCGGAGTCCCCTGGTCGTCCTCGCCAACGATGATCAAGGTCGGCAGCTGGATGGCGCCGATGCGGTCGGTGAGGTTGAGGCCCGAGATCGCCTGGCAGCAGCCGATGTAGCCGGCCGGTGGCGTCGAGCGGATCATCGTGCGCACCTTGTCGACGACGGGACCGCCCTTGTCCTTGTACGGCGCGGTGAACCAGCGGGCGAGCGTCGGCTCGACGAGCGGCTCCATCCCCTTCGTCTCGGCGGTGTGGATGCGCTCGTCCCACAGGGGCTTGGCTTCGGGCGGGATCCGGCTCGACGTGTCGCAGAGGGAAAGACTCGCGAAGAGCTCCGGCGCCTTGAGCGCGAGCGTCTGGCCGATCATGCCGCCCATCGAGAGACCCACCCAGTGCGTGCGCTGGATCCCGAGGGCACGCAGGAGCGCCTGCGCGTCGTCCGCGAGCAGATCGAGCGAGTACCCGCCCCTGGGCGCATCGGTTCCGCCGTGCCCGCGCGTGTCGTAGGACAGGACGCGCCAGCGCGCGGTGAGCGCCGAGAGCTGCGGTTCCCACATCGCGAGGGTCGTTGCCAGTGAGTGGCTCAACGTCACGACCGGCGCGTTGGCCGGGCCGTCGAGCGTGTAGTTCATCGAGATGCCGTTCGCCGTGATCTTCATCGCCTCATCCTCCGACTCTTCCGTTCATGAGCGCGCATCGAGCGTCCACTGGAGCGCGTCGGCGGCGCGGTCGTCGTTCGGGCGGCCGCGCTTGCGGAGCTCGGCGATGACCTGACGCCGAGCCTCAGCGGGCCGATTCTGCCCCAGCTTGAACTTCGCGCGCCAGCGATTGATGTCGAGCTTCACCGCCGCGAGCTGCGCCATCGCGCCGCGATAGAGAGGGCTCTCGGGGTCGAGAGGACGAAAGCCGCCTTCGGGCTGGTACCGAGCGAGGAGGCGCTCCTGCTGGGCCGCGACCGCCGCCGGGTCCTCCACCACGGTCGCCTCGCACTCGAAGATCACGGTGCGGTGGTACGCGGTGGCCGCGCCGGCGTACTCGCGCGACACCCAGTACGACGGAATCACCGCGAGGATCTCGTCGACCTCGAGCACGCAGCGCGGCCGAGCCTTCAGATCGTTGATCTGCTCGTCGGATCGCACGAGGTGCAGGTCGAAGGTCTTTCCGTCGTAGACAAACGGATAGAGACCCACGTGGGGGATCGCCTCGTCGGCCACCGTGATCAGGCGGGCCAGCTCCTGCGACTGCACGAGGCGGTCGACCGCGTCGCGCGGAACGTCCGAGTAGTAGTCGTGGAAGATCACGCGGCGGTTCGATACCGGCGGACCAGATCGCAGAAATACTGGTGCACCGTCGTCGTGTCGGTGAGCTCGGGGTGAAACGTCGCGACGAGGACGCCATCCTGCTGGGCCATCACCGGCTCGCCGCCGTGCTCGGCGAGGACCTGCACGTCCGGCCCCATTCGTCTGATGCGGGGAGCCCTGATGAACACCATCTCGAGCGGCACGGGCTTCTTGTCCAGGTTCGCCGTCCCGGCCGCCTCGAACGATTCGCGCTGGCGGCCGTACGCGTTGCGCTCGACGGCGACGTCGATCAACCCGAGCGAGAACTGCTTGGGGCTCTCGACCTCTCGCGCCAGGAGGATGAGCCCCGCGCATGTGCCGAAGATCGGCTTGCCGGCGCCGTGGAATTTCTCGAGCGCGGGCACGAAGCCCCAGGCGTCCATGAGCTTGAGCAGGGTCGTGGACTCACCACCCGGCATGATGAGCCCGTCAACCTGGTCGAGCTGCTCCGGCTTGCGCACCTCGACCGCTTCGACCCCACATTTCTCCAGCGCGCGGGCGTGGAGCGCGAAGTCGCCCTGGAGGGCGAGTACGCCGATCCGCATCGTTGTTCCGTCTACCAGCCTCTGGTTTGAAGCAGATCCTTCTCCGCCAGCTTCGAGGTCTCGATGCCGACCATCGCGTCGCCGAGGTCCTCGCTGACACGCGCGAGCACGTCGGCATCCTTGAAGTGAGTCGTCGCCTGCACGATGGCCTTGGCGCGCTTCGCCGGGTCGCTCGACTTGAAGATACCGGAGCCGACGAACACGGCTTCCGCGCCGAGCTGCATCATGAGCGCGGCGTCGGCCGGCGTCGCGATGCCGCCCGCCGAAAAATTCGGCACCGGCAGCTTGCCGGCCTTCGCGACCCAGCGCACGAGGTCGTAAGGCGCGCCGAGCGTCTTCGCCTCGGTCATCAGCTCCTCGGGGCCGAGCATCGTCAGGCGGCGCATGCCGGAGATGACGGCGCGCATGTGGCGGACGGCCTCGACGATGTTGCCGGAGCCGGCCTCGCCCTTGGTGCGGATCATCGCCGCGCCTTCGCCGATGCGCCGCAGGGCCTCGCCCAGATCACGGCAGCCGCACACGAACGGGATGCGGAACGCGAACTTGTCGATGTGGAAGTGCTCGTCGGCCGGCGTCAGCACCTCGGACTCGTCGATGTAATCGACCGCCAGCGCCTCGAGGATCTGCGCCTCGACGAAGTGCCCGATCCGCGCCTTCGCCATGACCGGGATCGTCACCGCCTTCTGGATCTCCTGGATCTTTTTCACCGGCGACATCCGGGCGACGCCACCGTCCCGGCGGATGTCGGACGGCACCCGCTCGAGCGCCATGACGGACGCCGCGCCCGCGTCCTCGGCGATCTTGGCCTGCTCGGCGTTGGTAACGTCCATGATGACCCCGCCCTTGAGCATTTCGGCGAGGCCGATGTGCTTGCGGTCAGCGATTCGCAGTCCGTTCAGTTCCGCCATGTCCTGTCTCCTTTTTTCGGCGCGCCCAGCCGGGGGATCCCCTCCCGCGACGGCCTTGGGCGCGCAAGACCACTTCTCTGCGCGCCAGCTAGACGACGGGCACCGCCGCGCGCTCCACCCGTTCCCGGCCCCGAAGCCGGGTGCGCGCAGCCTTGATCGTTTCGGCGAGACGCCGGATTCCCTCGTCGATCCGGCCGGCTGCCACCGACGAGAACGAGAGCCGCAGTGTACGCTGACCGCCGCCGTCCACGAAGAAGGGCGCGCCGGGCGTGAAGGCGACGCCGCGCTCGATCGCTTGCGGCAGGAGCGCGCGCGCGTCCATGCCGGACGGCAGGGTGACCAGCAGCGAGAACCCTCCCTGCGGCTCGGTCCACGTGACCTCGGACGGCATGCGCCGGCGCAGCGCCGTCAGCAGGAGCGAGCGGCGCCGCGCGTATTCCGCCGCGACGCGCGTGGCGTGGCGGTCCAGGAGCTTGCGCTCGCAGAACCGGTGCACCGCGGCCTGGATCAGGGCGCTCGTGTGCAGATCCGCGAGCTGCTTGGCCGCCTGCAGCCGCTCGAGAATCGGCGGGGGGCCGACGAGCCAGCCCAGGCGTAGCCCCGGGAACAGGATCTTCGAGAACGTGCCGATGTAGATGACGACGCCGCCCCGATCGACCGCCTTGAGGGGCAAGGTGGGCGCGTCACCGTAAAAGAGGCTGCCGTCGAACCCGTCCTCGACGATCGGCACCTGGTGGCGCGCGGCCACGTCGAGCAGACGCCGAGCGGTCTGGGGCGCCACGGCCAATCCTGTGGGATTGTGGGCGCTCGGCTGACAGTAAAAGAGCTTCGGGGTATGACGCTCGAGCAGCCGCTCGAACACCTCGGCCCGCGGCCCCGTGGCGTCCCACGGCACGCTGAGCAGCTGCGCGCCGAACGACCGGAAGACCTGCATCGCGCGCGGATAGGTCGGCTGCTCGATTGCGACGAAGTCGCCCGGATCGATCAAGGTGCGGGCGATCAGGTCGAAGCCTTGCTGGGAGCCGTTGACGATCAGGATCTCTTCGGGCCGCGCCTCGAGGCCGAACCGAAGGAGATACGTCGACAGATAGCGCCGCAGCGGCGGATAGCCACCGGCCGGGTAGTACTGAAGAAGCGCCGACCCCTCCTCGCGTATGACCTGATTCAGCACGCGCCGGAAGGCCTCGGTCGGAAAGAGCCCGCTGTCCGGCATGCCGCCCGCGAACGAGACGACGGCGCCGTTGGACGGGATCGGCGTCACCGCCCGCGAGCGCTCGTCGTCGGCGCCGAGGATCTGCGCGCTGCGCGAGAAGAGGCCGGACCAGTCGAGCGCGACCGGCGGCGCGACGGACGACGCGACCGGCGCTGCCCCGCCCGCGGGTCGCTCCGCGACGAAGGTGCCCTGCCCGACGTGCGCGCGCGCCCAGCCGGTCGCCACCAGCTCCTCGTACGCCAGCGCGACCGTGCCACGGTTGACGCCGAGCTGCCGGGCCAGCTCGCGCGTGGCCGGCAGCTTCATACCGGGCGTCAGCAGACGCTCGTGAATGAGGCGCTCGAGGTGCGCCTGGATCTGGCGCGGCAGCGCCGTGGGCTTGTCGCGATCGAGTGGAATGTTCATGGTCTCCGCTCGCCAAGCCATTTTGGCTCGATTCGAGTTTTGGTCAAGGGCCAATTGGCCTGATTGGGCCAGGCCATTTCCCGGGGCCGAGTCCAGGCACGGGCGCGCCGGGTACAATGCCCTCCGGGCTCGCGGCGTCGGAGCGACGCCGATACGAGGCGGGCCTGCGAAAGGGGCGGGCATGGCGGCGGGTGAGGCGCCGATCAAGCAGGCCGTGAAGTGGATGGACGAGCAGCTTCACGAAAAGCCCGGCGCGGACCGGGTGAAGCTGGTCGACGAAGCGTCGCGGCGCTTCGATCTGTCGCCGCTCGACGCCGAGTTCCTGTTCCGTCACCTCGCCGAGCGGGCGCCGACGAAGTGAGCGACAGCCAGGCTCGGCGCGTCCAGGCGCAGTTCGGCGCAAGCGCGGCGGCGTACGTGACGAGCCCGCTCCACGCCGCGGGCGAGGATCTCGATCGGCTCCTGGCCTGGGGCGCCGCCCGGCGCGCCGATCGCGTGCTCGACGTCGCGACCGGCGGCGGCCACACCGCGCTCGCCTTCGCGTCCGTCGTGCGCCGGGTCGTCGCGTACGATCTGACCGAGCCGATGCTCGCGGCGGCGCGCGCGCACGTCCGGGCGCGTGGCGCCGCCGCCGTCGAGTTCGTCGCCGGCGACGCGAGCGCCCTGCCCTTCCGCGACGAGTCCTTCGACGTCGTCACCTGCCGGACGGCCGCGCATCACTTCGCCGACGTGGCCGGCGCCGTGCGGCAGATCCAGCGCGTCCTGCGCGCGGGCGGCTCGCTCCTACTTCAGGACATCTTGGGCCACGACGACGCCGACGCCGGCGCGTTCATCCTCGAGGTCGAGAAGCGCCGCGATCCGTCGCACGTACGAAGCTACCGGGCCGCGGAGTGGAAGGCGTTCCTGCGCGCGGCGGGCCTGACCGTCATGGAGGACTCCGTCATCTGGAAGCTCCGCGAGTGGAGCGAGTGGACCGGCCGGATGCGCATGACCCCCGAGGCGCGTCGTGACCTCGAGGAGTTCGTGCGCCGTGCGCCCGAGAAGTGTCGCGCCGCGTTCGAGTTCCGGCTGACGCCGGACGCCGTCGTCTCGTTCAACGACCGGCAGATCTTGATTCGCGCAGACCGGGACTGAGCTCGCGCCGCCGGCGCGCCGCGCCGATCAGCCTCGGTGCGACTTCAAGCGCACGATGGTCGCGCCGGCCCCGCCGCGCTCGGGCGGCGCGTCCGCGTAGCCGGCGACGAGCGGGTGCCGGGCGAGGACGCCCTGGACGATCCTTCGCTGAACGCCGATTCCTCGGCCGTGGATCAGGCGCACCTCGGCGAATCCCTTGGCATGAGCGGCATCGAGATACTCGGCGACGACGGACGCCACGTCGCGCGGCGCGAAGGCGTGGAGGTCCAGCGCATCCTCGATCGGAATGCGGACCGGCTCGTCGGCTACAGCCGGGGCCCTCCGAGCACGTGCTCCTTCCAGTGGTCGAAGGTCAGGAGATCCTCCCCCGACAGCTTGCACTGTCAGAAGGTGGCGGCTCGCTCGAAGAATGTCACGTCCACCACGCCGACCTTCTCGGCCCGCGCGGTCTCGGCGACTTTCTCCGCCACCATCTGACGCACGAACGGAATCGGGATCCGACTCAGCCGGTGCAGGACCTCGTCCGTGCAGCGGATCCGCGTACCGGGCAGGACGGGTCCTTCCGCGACGACCGCGTCGGCTTCTCGTTCCGGGTGCTCGCAGGTCTCGGGCACGAGCTGTTGCAGTCGCAGCGACACGTAGTCGGTCACCCAGGCCTGGATGCCGCGGCGCGCCTCATCGACGCTCGGCGCTGCGCGATCGAGCTTTTCGTTGACGGTGCCAAGGAGCTGCTCCAGCCGGCCCAGCTTCGACTCGAGCGCGGCCAGGCGTGCCTCCACGTTCGCGTCGCTCATCGAATCCTCCGAGCTCCCGCGCCGCTCACGCGGCCGCGGGGCGGCGAGTATGCCAGTCGGTGATGCGCTGATAGGCGTCGACGGTCCGCAGCACGGTGGCCTCGTCGAACGGCCGCCCCACGATCTGCAAGCCGATCGGCAGGCCGCCCGCGGTGAAGCCGCACGGTGCGGCGCACGCCGGGTGGCCGGAGAAGTTGAACGGGCGCGTGCACCGCAGCAGCGCCGCGCGGACGTCCGACGGGCCGTCGCCGAGCGTCGTCTCGCGCTCGCCCAGGACGGGCGCCGCGATCGGTGTCGCCGGCGCGAGCAGCACGTCTCGACGGGCGAGCGCCTCGTCGACCTCGCGGGTCAAGAGCGCTCGGATCTGCTGACTCCTGACGTAGTGCGCCCCGGTGACGAAAGCGCCAAGGCGGAGGCGTTCGCGCACGTCAGGCTGGTAGTCCTGAGCTCGCGCCCGCATCCACGGCGCGTGATAGGCCAGCGCCTCCGACGCGACGATCACCGCCGAGGCGGTGGCCACGTGAGCCACGTGGGTCAAGCTCACCTCGTCGACGACCGCGCCCGCGCCCTCGAGCGCCTTCGCGGCGGACTCCACCGCGGCGCGCACGTCCGGCGTCGCCGCGTCGGTGAAGCTCGCGCGGAGCAGCCCCACCCGCAGGCCCTTCACGTCGCCGGTGAGCGCCGCGCCGTAGTCGGGCACGGGCAGCACGCTCGTCGTCGGGTCCGCCGGATCGTAGCCTGCGATCGCGCCGAGCATCAGCGCGCAGTCGCGCGCCGAGCGCGTCATGGGGCCCACGTGGTCCATCGACCATGCGAGCGGCAGCACCCCCGCGCGGCTCACACGGCCGTAGGTCGGCTTGAGCCCGGTGATGCCGCAGAGCGAGGCCGGGATCCGGATCGAGCCGCCGGTGTCGGAGCCGAGCGAGCCCGGCGCGAGTCCCGCGGCGACCGCGGCGCCCGACCCGGAAGACGAGCCGCCGGCGACGCGGTGCGCATCGGCGCTCCACGGATTGCGCGTGTCGCCGTAGTGCGCGTTGAGGCCCTCGGGCCCATAGGCGAACTCGTGCATATTGAGCTTGCCGAGCAGGATCGCGCCGGCGCGCGCGAGCCGCGCGACGACGCTCGCGTCGTCGCCCGGTACCGAGTCGGCGAGGATTTTGGAGCCGCCGGTGGTGCGAACGCCCTTCGTCGAGTAGAGATCTTTCGGCGCCCACGGCACACCGTGGAGCGGGCCGAGTGTCCGCCCCGAAACCAGATCGGCCTCCGCGGCCCGCGCCGCCTCGAGCGCCGCGTCGGGGCAGACCGTGATGAAGGCGCGAAGCTTGGGATCGAGCGCGGCGATGCGGTCGAGGTGGGCCTGGACGACCTCGACGGGCGAGACCTGCTTGGTCGCGATCATCCGGCCGAGGTCGGCCATGGACGCCCAGCAGAGATCGCTCACTCAGAGCACCCGGTACTGCGTGGTCGGCTCGACGGCGCCGAGCGGCAGCCGCTCCAGCTCGGCCAGCGACTCGAGAAGCCGCTGCACGGCTGGACGGATCGCGTCGAGCTCGGCGTCGGTCCAGGCGAACCCGGCGAGCGCCGCAGTGCGCCTCAGCGAGTCGACGCTTATTTCCATGCGCGCGAGCATACCACTAGAATGTGAGGCCATGGCCCTCCCGCTGACGTTCGTCGCCGATCCGCGCGATCCCGCCGCGCGCCGAACCTTGACCGTGGCGCCCGGCACGACGATCCTCAAGGCGGCGCACGCGGCCGGCATCGACATCACGGCCACGTGCGGCGGCCGCGGGCGGTGCACGTCGTGCCGGATCAAGTTTCTCGCGGGCCTGCCGCCACCGCCGACGATCATGGATGAGGTCCAGCTCGGCGACGATCTCGTCCGCGAAGGTTATCGCCTCGCCTGCCAGTGCGTCCTCCACGAGGCCGTCACCGTCCAGCCGGCGCCCCCGCTCGACGAGCGCTCGTTCCAGATCCTCGGCGCCGGACCCGGTGTGCGCCAGCTCGGCCGGGTCACGCTCGACTCCGGGGTCGCCAAGCAGGTCGTCAAGGTCACCCTGCCGCGCGAGGAGCACCATCAGACCTCCGACCTCGAGCAGCTGCTCGAGGCGGTCGGTCTCACCACCGCCGACGTCAGCCCGGCCGTCGTGCAGGGGTTGCCGTCCGCGCTCCGGGACGACCCGGCCGGCGTGACCGTCGCGACGTTCACACCCGGCGGCGAGGCGGGCGGCCCCTCACGCGAGCGCGCCCGCATCGTCGCGGTGGAGCGCGGCGACACCGCCGCGATGAAGTTCGGTCTGGCGATCGACATCGGCACGACGAGCGTCGTCACCACCTTGGTCGAGCTCGAGTCGGGCGAGCAGCTCGCGTCGGTGTCGAGTCTCAATCCGCAAACCGTGTTCGGCGGCGATCTCATGTCGCGCATCGCGTTCGCGCAGTTCAATCCCGGCAATCTGCGCAAGCTCCACACCCGGATCGTCGGCCTCCTGAACCAGCACATCGAAGAGATCTGCCGAGAGTCGGGCGTGCTCGCGAAGTGGATCTACAAGGTGGTCGTCGTCGGCAACACGTGCATGCACCACATCCTGCTCGG
>Ga0126372_10000828_pt1 | contig 11682 bp, 13 predicted proteins | sample PanSoiMetaPlot_6_FD_92762 | JGI IMG/M metagenome (GOLD analysis project Ga0126372, IMG submission 92762) | Tropical forest soil microbial communities from Panama - MetaG Plot_6 | ecosystem: Environmental > Terrestrial > Soil > Tropical forest > Bulk soil | place: Panama | collected 2016-02-17
GGAGGTCGACCCGACCAACCGCAGGAGGCTGCTCATCACACTCTCACCGGAGGGCATCGAACTGGTCGACCGGGTCGTCGAGGGCCACCTCGCCAACGAACGCCGGCTGCTGGCCGGGCTCGATCCCGACGAGCAGCGGCAACTCAACGACCTGCTCCGCAAGCTGCTCCTGTCACTGGGCGACACCCTCGACACGGCGCGGCTGACCGACGCCAGCTAGTGTCAGTGTGGGCCGCGGTGAGCCCATGACCAGGCGTAGCGGGCGTCCTCACAAGCGGTCGCGGCCGGGCCCAGGTTCAGCGGATTGAAGGTGTCGACCATGACGGCGGTCTCGTCGAAATAGTCGACGCCCAGCGCCGCCTCGACCGCGCCCGGCTGCGGGCCGTGCGTGCAACCCGACGGGTGCAGTGAGATCGACCCGATGCCGATGCCTGAGCCCCTGCGCGCCTCGTAGTTGCCGCCGACGTAGAAAATCATCTCGTCCGAGTCGACGTTGGCGTGGTTGTACGGCACCGGGACGGCCAGCGGGTGGTAGTCGACCTTTCGCGGGCAGAACGAGCAGACCACGAAGCGGGGGCCTTCGAAGCTCTGGTGCACCGGCGGCGGCTGGTGCACCCGCCCGGTGATCGGCTCGAAGTCGCGGATGTTGAAAGCCCACGGGTACAGGCAGCCGTCCCAGCCGGCGACGTCGAATGGGTGGTTGGCGTAGGTGAACCTGGTCACGCCGGTGCGATGGCGCACGAGCACCGGCACGTCCTCGCCCTCGACCAGCAGTGGCGACTGCGGCGCGCGCAGGTCCCGCTCGCAGTACGGCGCGTGCTCCAGGAACTGGCCTCTGGCGGACAGGTAGCGCTTGGGCGGGCCGATGTGGCCGGTCGCCTCGAGCACCAGCAGCCGCAGTTCCGTGTCTGGCACCACCCGGTATGTGGTGGAGGTGGGCAGCACGATGTAGTCACCGTCACTCACGGCGAGTGTGCCGTAGATCGTCTCTATCGTGCCGCTGCCGGCCTGCACGTACAGCAACTCGTCGCCAGCGGCGTTGCGGTACAGCGGGCTCGGCGCGCTGGCCGCGACGAAGCAGATCGACACGTCGGCGTTGCCGAACAGCAGGCGGCGGCCGGTGATGGCGTCGACGGTCTCGGTGTCCTCCCACTTCAGGTCGCCGGTGCGGAAGTGGCGGGGCTTGAGCGGCAAGTTGGCGCTGGTCGTGCGGTCCTCGTCTGGAACGGTTCGGGCGTCGACGATCGCGGTTGGCAGGTTGCCGTGGTAGAGCAGCGCCGAGTCCGAGGAGAAACCCTCGACGCCCATCAGCTCCTCGGCGTATAAATCACCGTTGGGCTTGCGGAACTGGGTGTGCCGCTTGGGCGGGATCTCGCCGACTGCGCGGTAGTACGGCATCTGGCCTCCAGGCGGTGCGCCTTGCCGGTCGTCCGCCTGGCGACCGTTGGTCAGCCGCTCGTGGCGGCCGTTGACCGCGAGCAGCGGTCACCGACTGTCGTCCGAATAGCGGACAACTTTGTCCGAGCATCGTGCTGCTACTAGGGTGCCACGCGTGTCAACGGCACCTGAATTGCAACCCGCTGAGGGTATCCGTCCGCTGTTCGCCAAGCTGGTGGACGACGCCGCCCTGTTCCCGCCGGGCAGCGCGCCGATGCCAGCCGCCGTCCGGGGCCACCTGGATGCGCTAGCCGGTGATCACGCCGGCATGCTGGGCGTATTCCTGTGCCCGGCATCGCGGCTGCCGGAGCTGATCGTTGAGGTGGTGAAGGCGAAACCCGCCGAACCGGTGCCGGTCTCGCTGGTGGTGGACAACGGACTCGGCGGCGTGCCGAAGGCGGTGTCCACCCTGGAGTCCCGCCGCAACATGCTGCGGCTGCGGATGGTCGAGATGACCGCTCCATCCGATGTGGACGCGACGTGGCTGGAGCGGGTGTCCGAGTTCGTGCCGGAGGACGTGATCCGAGTGGTCGAACCGGTGCGACCCAGCTCGGCCGACCGCTCGGCGTGGATCGACGGCGTGCGCAGAGTGGCTCGCTACGGCTGCTGGCCCAAGCTGCGCTGCGGCGGGCCGCGCGCCGGGGCGTTCCCGGCCATAGAGGAAGTCTCGGACTTTCTGACCGCGGTGTGCGCTGAGAACGTCCCGTTCAAGGCCAGCGCTGGCCTGCACCACGCGATCCGCTACCGCGACGAGGAGACCGGGTTCGTCCACCACGGGTTTGTCAACCTGATGGTCGGTGTGGCCAGGACGCTCGCGGGGCGCGACACCGCCGCGGCGCTGCGGTCCACCGACACCGACGCGCTGGTCGCCGAGCTGAGAGAGATGTCGGACTCGACGGCCCGCTCGGTGCGCCAGGCGTTCGCCTCCTACGGCTCGTGCTCGCTGGCGGATCCGGTCACGGACCTCACCCGATTGGGACTGCTATGAGCTGGATCACAGACCCGGCCTTTGCCGCGAGCGAGCCGTTCGGGCCGCAGACGTTGCCCTACGGGGTGTTCTCCACCGCGGACAACGGGTTCCGCTCCGTCGGGGTGCGTGTCGGCGACCACGTGCTGGACATCTCGGAGTTGCCGTCCCTGCCATCGCGGGAGCTGCTCGTCGGGGGCAGCCTGGACGCACTGCTGGCGGCGGGTCACCCGGCGTGGTCCACGCTGCGCGCGGCACTGACGGATATGGTCCTCGCCGCCGCCGCGCCGCCGGGCGCCGTGCTGCACCCGCTGCCGTCGGTGCGGCTGCACCTGCCGTTCACGGTGGCCGACTACGTCGACTTCTACTCATCGCGCCACCACGCGGAGAACGCCGGGCGGATCTTCCGCCCGGACGCCGCCGAACCACTGCTGCCGAACTGGACGCACCTGCCGGTCGCCTACCACGGCCGGGCCGGCACGGTGGTCGTGTCCGGAACTCCCGTGGTGCGCCCGTCCGGCCAGAGCAAACCCCACAACGCCGACTCGCCGGTGTGCGGGCCGACGCGGCGGCTCGACGTCGAGGCCGAGGTCGGGTTCGTGTGTGGTGGCCCGGTGCGCTCGCGGGTGCCGGTCGACGACGTCGCCGAGCACGTGTTCGGGGTGGCGCTGGTGAACGACTGGTCGGCGCGCGACATCCAGGCGTGGGAGTCCCAGCCGCTCGGGCCCTTTCTCGGCAAGTCGTTCGCGACCTCGATCTCGGCGTGGGTGACGCCGTTGGAGGCGCTGGAGTCCGCGCGGGTCTTACTGGCGCCGCCGCCGCACCCGTTGGTGCCCTATCTGGACGGCACCGCGCCGTGGGGGCTGGACCTCTCGCTGCAGGTGCGCTGGAACGGCACGATGGTGTCGCGGCCCCCGTTCGCCTCAATGTCATGGTCGTGCGCGCAGCAGCTGGCGCACCTGACGGTCAACGGTGCCACCGTCCGGCCGGGTGATCTGTTCGCCTCCGGCACGGTGTCCGGGCCCTCGCGCGACCAGGTCGGCTCGTTCCTGGAGTTGACCTGGGGTGGGCGGGAGCCGGTCACGCTCGACTCCGGGCAGTCGCGGACCTTCCTGGAGGACGGCGACACGGTCGAGATCACCGCGACGGCACCCGGTCCGGCCGGCTCGATCGTCGGGCTCGGCGCGGTCACCGGGCGGGTCGTACCGGGCCCGACTGAGTGAGGCTGCGGTGGCGATGTCGACGTCGACAGAGAGTTCGCTGACCTTCGAGCGCGGGCTTGCGCTGCTGCAGGCGGTGGCCGACGCGGACGGCGAACCGCCCACGATCAGCGAGCTGGCCGAGCGAATCGGCGTCTCCCGCGCCGCGGTGTACCGGCTGCTCGGGCCCCTGCAGTCGCGCGGCCTGGTCCGCAGGGACGGCTCACGGGTTCGGCTAGGCCTCGGGGTGCTGCAGCTGGCCGGGCGGGTGCTGCCGCAGCTGCGGGTCGCCGCGATGCCGGTGCTGCGAGCGCTGGCCGAGGAGGTCGGCGCGACCGCGCACCTGACCGTCGCCGATGGCGACGACGCGCAGGCGGTCGCGGTCGTGGAGCCGTCCTGGACCGATTTTCACGTGGCCTATCGCGTAGGTTCCCGCCACCCACTGCGCCGCGGCGCCGCCGGTAAGGCCATCCTGCTGCGTCCGGACGACCCCGAATGGGCCTGCACCGTCGGCGAGTTACAGTCAGGGGCCCATGGCGTGGCCGCACCCCTTCGTGGTGTGCCGGGGCTACGCGCCAGTGTGGGCGTCGTCGCCCTGCAACCCCTGGACCCCTCCGCCGTAGGCCCCCAAGTAGTGGCCGCCGCCCGCACCCTAACCACCACCCTCACCTAACCCCCACGCGCCACGCCCCCTCCCCGCGTGGCGCATTAGCCCCGGCGTGTGGTGCGTTTGGCCGGGCGTGTGGTGCGTTTGGCCGGGCGTGTGGTGCGTTCCGGCTCGGGTGTCTGGCGCGTTCCAGTCGGCCGGGATGCGGCGACAGCTGCGTACACGCTTCATGCTGATCGGAGTGTTAGCTCTTCGGGGATCGGGCGTGTCACAACACCTTCACCTAACGCGTTCGAGCAGCCGTGGGGCATACCGTTCCGCACCGCCACCCACTCACGTCATGCGACTCGTGCCGGTGACTGAGTGGGCGGGTTGCTCGTAGGCCAGAACCTTGGATTCGGTCGCTTGCCGCGCGGGTCTCCCCGGACTGCCAGCATCATCACCCCTACCGTGACTGCCTTGACTGCGCATGGAGCCATCCGACTCCCGCTGCTCAGCGGGACGAAGCACCCGACGCCCCGGCGTCCATGCGCCACACGTCCGACCCAAACGCACCACACACCGGACCCAAACGCGCCACACGCCGGGCGAATCGCGCCACACGCCCGGCGGAATGCGCCACACGCCGGGGCGAAACGCGCCACATGCCGGGCGAATCGCGCCACACGCCCGGCGGAACGCGCCACACGCCCGGCGGAACGCGCCACACGCCCGGGGTGGGTGGGGGGCTGTTTAGGGTGGTGGTGTGGGACAGATCGCTTATTTGGGGCCGGAGGGCACGTTTACCGAGCAGGCGTTGCGTGGGCTGCCCGAGGCCGATGGGGCGCGGTTGCTGCCGGCGGATGGCGTGGGCGCCGCGCTCGACGCGGTCCGGAAGGGCCAGGCCGAAGCGGCCTGCGTGCCGATCGAGAACTCCGTGGAGGGCTCGGTGGCGGCGACCCTGGACGCGCTCGCCGAGGGCGAGCCGCTCGTGGCCGTGCGGGAGACCGTGCTGCCGGTGCGGTTCTCGATTCTGGTCCGGCCGGGCACCGCCATCGACGAGGTTCGCACCGTGACCACGATTCCGCACGCCGCGGCCCAGGTGCGGGGCTGGCTGGCGGCCAACCTGCCGGATGCGGCGATGCTGCCGGCCTACTCGACTGCCGCGGCGGCGCTGGCGGTCAGTAAGGGCGAGGCGGACGCCGCGGTTTCGGCCCCGGTCGCGCTGCGGCACTACCCGCTGCGGGCGCTGGCCACCGACGTGGCCGACGTGCCCGACGCCGTGACCCGGTTCCTGCTGGTGCGGCCACCGGGTGAGCTGCTGGCGCCGACCGGCGCGGACCGTACGTCACTGATGGCGGTCACCGAGGACCGCATCGGTGCCCTGCTGCGGGTGTTGACCGAATTCGCGGTGCGGGGGATCAACTTGAGCCGCATCGAGTCCAGGCCGACCAAGGGGCGCCTTGGCGAGTACCGGTTTTTCCTCGACTGCGACGGGCATATCGAGGATGCCAGGATCGGCGAAGCGCTGGCGGCGGTGCACCGCAGGTGCGAGGGAGTGCGCTTCCTCGGCTCCTACCCGCGCGTCGGCGGGGGACTGGCCGCGGTGGCGCCCGGCGCGTCGGACAGCGACTTCGAGATCGCGCAGGCGTGGCTCGCCGATGTCAGGGCTGGCCGCGGTGCGTGAGAGGCGTGGTGCGTGAGAGGTGAGGTTGGTTCTGGTCCGCCACGGTCAGACCCTGTCCAACGTTCGGCATGTGCTGGACTCGCGGCCGCCCGGGCCGCCGTTGACCAGCGAGGGTCGGCGGCAGGCGGCGAGTATGGCGCAGCGGCTGGCGGGTGAGCCGGTGGTCGCCGTGTATGCGTCGGTCGCGCTGCGCGCCAGGCAGACTGCCGAGGCGATCGCCCGATCGCATGGCCTGGAGGTGATCGTCCGTGACGGTCTTCAGGAGGTGGACGTCGGTGACCTGGAGGGGCGCGATGACCTGCGGGCGATCGAGGAGTTCCTGAGCGTGTACCGGTCCTGGCATGCCGGCAACATCGATGTCCCGGTTCCCGGCGGCGAGTCCGGCCAGCAGCTGCTTGACCGGTTCCTGCCGGTCGTTGACCGGATCCGGGCCGAGCACGCCGAGCGCAACGGGGGCGTCGTCGTGCTGGTCAGCCACGGCGCCGCGATCCGGCTCACGGCCAAGACGCTCGCGTCCAATGTGGACAGTATGTTCGCGGACGCGCACATCGTGCCGAACGCCGGCGCCGTCGTGCTCGAACTCGACGACGCCGGCTGGCAGTGCCTCAGCTGGGACCGCGTGGCCGCCTTGCCGCCAGGGGTGCAGCCCTAGCGAACACGGTGACGCCAGCGTGCGGCGGTACCGACTCCGGCAAGGTGAAGCGCCAGGCAGAGCAGCCCGGCGAACAGCAGCGTCTGGGCGTCGAACGCGTCGCTGACCTTGACATTGGCCAGGTCGAACAGCAGCGACAGACCGAAGATCACCGCAGCGAGGATGGCTAACATCGGGATGCTCCTTAGCAGTGTGCAACCACTACAGGATGTAGTTGGGGTTGCTGTACCCGAGCCGGCCGGTATTCAATCCCGGCCGAGGTCAGGGCCCTGCGTTGGAAGGCGTCAGGCCCAACCCAGCTCGTGCAGCCGGTCGTCGTCGATCCCGAAATGGTGCGCGATCTCGTGCACGACGGTGACCGCGACCTCGTCCATGACCTCCTGTTCAGAGGCGCAGATGGCCAGGATCGGCTCGCGGAAGATCGTGATTCGGTCCGGCAGCAGGCCGGCGTAGTTGGTGTCCCGCATGGTGAGGGCGACGCCCTCGTACAGCCCGAGCAGGCCGTGGTGCTCGGGGTGCCGGTCCGCCACGAGAACGACGACGTTGCTCATCGCGGCGGTCAGGTCGGCGGGGACGAGATCGAGCGCCTCGCTCACGAGCTCATCGAAGCGCTTGCCGGACATCTCTACGGGCATGCCCTCACGGTCCCGCGGAGGTCTCGGGTTCCGATGACTCCGGGCCCGGCGCCGGGGAGGCTGGTGCCGCCGGTTGGGCGGCCAGTTCGGGCGGCTGGGCGGCCGGCACGGGTGGCGGCTCCACGGGCGCTCCCGGAGTGACGGTGATCGCCGCCGGAGGCGCCGGGGTCAAGCCGATCTGGACATCGCCGCGTACCCCGCCGGTGATCGGCGCGAAGCCCGACTTGTCCGGCAGCAGCGCGCCGAGCTTGCAGTCCACCTTGCGGGTGCCGGCCGACCAGCTCTCCAGCTTGAGACTGTCCCAGTAAACGGTGAGCTTCTTCTCTGCCGCGAGGCCCGGCTTGCCGGCGTACTGGTCGGCCAGTTTGGTGCACGCGCCCACCAGCACCTCATCCTGCTTGGGCTCCGGCGGGTACTCCGGGCTCGGCAGCAGCGCCGCGAGATCGACGTTGCCGACCACCTCGACCGCGTGTGGCTGCGCGCAGTCGACCGGATCCCCGACGTCGACGCCGTCTATGCCCAGGCACGTGCCGGGCACGTGAACGTTGGCCTGGTCCGTGCTCTTCGCGCCGTTGACGGCGTGGAACAGGGCGCCGGATCTGGCGTTCACCTGTAGTCCGCAGTGCAGGGAGCGGTCGCCGGCTCGCCAGCCGGACTGGCTCGGTTTCAGCGCGCCCACGGTGAGACGTCCGAAGGGGTCGAACATGCCACCCAGGTACTCGATGGCCAGCGGGGTGCAGTGCTGCTGTACGACGCCGTGCCAGGCCTGGTCGGTCGGGAAGGCCGCGGCCGGCCCGAAGTTCGTTGTCAGGTCGACGTTGCCGACTATCTCGAACAGGTGACCGCTGGCGCAGTCGATGGTTCGCGCGTCGCCGGCATCGGCTCTCGTCCAGTCCAGGCAGGATCCGGCCGGCGCGTTGAAGGCCGCTCGTTCGGCTCCGGTGGGCCCGCTGCCGGGCAGGCTGATGCCCTGCGCGGTGAACATCAGTGCCAGCACCGAGCCGGCGACGGCGCCAACACCCACCCACAGGGCGCCTCGTGGTTGGCGCCTGCTGGTGGTCGGCTCGTCGGCTCGCGCGGCCCGGTCCGGTTCGATCTGGTTCGCCATTGCGACCCCATAATGCCGAACCCATCGCCAAAGTGTCTCGTTCAGGTCACGACCGATCTGCCAGTAGCCCGCTGGGTGCGAGCGGCGGCGTACGACCGGTACGGTGCCCGCGGGAGATGAGCAGATGACTGATCCGAACGAGCCGAACCGGCCTGCTCAGCAACCGCCGGAGCAGCAGCCGTCCGAGTGGCCACCAACCGAGCAGCCACCGGCGCCGCAACCACCAGTGCAGCCGCCGCCGGAGCAACCACCGGTGCCACGACCACCGGTAGAGCCGCCGCCCTTGCGACCAGCGGCATCAGGACCATCGGTAGAGCCGCCGCCGGAGCAACCAGCGGCGCAGCGGCGCGGGCAGATCCGTCATCAGGACCCGGAAACGGCCAGACCACGGCCGCCAACCCTCGGCGAGCAGCGGGCCAGACAGGCCGCCCAGCTCAAGCGTGAGCAGTCCATCGCGGCGGACGCGGCGCGCCGGCGCAAGCGGCGCAAGCGGCTGCTCATCGGCGGCGGCGTCACCGTGGGTGTGGTCTCGGCCATTGCGATCTGGTACGCCGCAGCCACGCCGGACAAGGTGACGGCCTACTGCGTCGGTGATGACGATGTCGTCGTCAACGACAGCAACTGTGACGAGCGCTTCGTCAATACCAGTGGCGGCTACTCTTCCGGCGGGTTCTTCTTCGTCGGCGGCCGGCAGTACCACTACCACTACGGGGGAAACCCGACCGTAATCGGGCGGCGCGTCTCCGGCGGATCCACGATCAAGCCGCAGAGCGCGACCATCACCACAGTGTCCGGCAAAACAATCCAGCGCGGCGGCTTCGGTATCCGCGGCATCTCCGGCAAGAGCTGAGCCATGCGACGGGAACTGTCGACGCCGCGCCGGGACTGGCAGCGCATCGTCGAGTCGCAGGGCATGGTGTACGGCACGCCGGCGACGGGCCCAGGTGGCGTCGAGCGCCCCTACTGGGACGAGTCGGTGCACTACGTCTTCGAGCTGGACGAGGTGCTCTCGCTGGAGGCCGACGTCGAGTTGCTGCACTCGATGTGCCTGGAGGCGGTCGACCAGGTCGTCACCGCCGAGCGGTACCGCGAGTTCGGCCTTCCGGAATGGGTGTGGCCGGCGATCGCCGAGTCGTGGCGCCGGCACGACCCGCATCTGTACGGGCGGTTCGACCTGCGCTATGACGGCTCGGGCCCGGCCAAACTGCTCGAGTACAACGCCGACACCCCGACCTCGCTGCTGGAGGCGTCGGTGATCCAGTGGAACTGGCTCACCGATCTTCACGAGGGCGACGACCAGTGGAACTCGGTGCATGAAAAGCTCGTGGCCCGGTGGGCGGAGATCGCCGACCGGCTGCCGGCCGGCGAGGTGCACTTCACCTGGTCGGCCGGCGACTCCACCGGCGAGGACCATGTGACAACGGCCTACCTGCAGGAGACGGCGGCCGAGGCCGGGCTGAACACCGTCGGGTTGGCCATCGAGGAGATCGGTTGGGACCCGGACCTCTCGCGGTTCGTGGACCTGGAAGAAGCCCCGATGAGCTGCGTGCTCAAGCTCTACCCGTGGGAGTGGCTGATCGACGACCCGTTCGGCAAGCACGCCGTTGCCACGCTGCCCGGCACGCTCTGGCTGGAGCCGCTGTGGAAGATGCTGCTGTCGAACAAGGCGTTGCTGGCCGTGCTGTGGCAGATGTATCCGGGGCACCCCAACCTGCTGCCGGCGTTCCTGGACGACCCGGGCATGCTCACCGAGTATGTGCGAAAGCCCCGGCTGGGCCGGGAAGGCGCCAACATCAGCATCGTCGCGCCGGACATGCATCATGAGACCGGCGGCGGCTACGGCGACGAGGGCTACGTCTACCAGCTGTTCGATCCGCTGCCGGAGTTCGGCGGCTTCCGTCCCGCGCTCGGCGCGTGGATCGTCGGTGACGAATCCGCGGGCCTTGGCATTCGCGAGACGGTCGGCCTGGTGACCGACGACGGCGCCGCGTTCGTTCCCCACCGCATTCCACAGTCCTGACTCCCTGACTCGGAAACAGTCCTGATTCGGAGGATTACGTGACCTCGCTGCTCGCGGCGATCGACGCTGAGTACTTCAAGGCCATCGGGGCGGGCGTCGGCTCCATTGTGCTGTACGCCATTCTGGGCGTTGGTCTGGTCCTTGTCGGCTTCTACGCCGTCGACGTGACCACCCCTGGCAAGCTCAACGAGCTCGTGCGCTCCGGGGCACCTAACGCAGTGGCGGTCACCTCGGCCGGAATGGTCAGCATGGCGTTGATCATTATCACGGCCATCTGGGTCTCCGGTGGGCGGCTGGCCGAGGGGTTGCTCAACGCGCTCATCTTCGGCGTGGTCGGCATCGTCGTGCAGGTCGCCGGGGTCCGGCTGCTGGAGTGGGTGACCGGCATCAACATCGGCCGGGTGCTGGGCGCCGACCAGTACACGCCGTCCGTGCTCGTCGTGTGCGGTGCGCACCTGGCCTTGGGCCTTGTCGTCGCCGTTGCGATCATCTGAGGGTCCTGATCAAGAACTGTCGCGGTCAAATGAAAGCTGCTCATGTCCCCGTACCCTCTACAGGGTGCAGCAGCCAAAACTTGTCGCGTGTGACGTTGACGGGACGCTGCTCGACTGGACGGCCAAGGCGAGCCCCCGGACCGCGGATGTGGTGCGCAGGGTGGTCGCGGCCGGCGTCCCGTTCGTCCTGGCCACCGGCCGCCCGCCGCGGTGGATCCCGCCGGTGGTCGACGAGCTGGGGCACGCCGGGCTCGCGGTGTGCGCCAACGGCGCTCTGCTCTACGACGCCGCCGCCGACGGCGTCCTGGACACGATCACGCTGCCGCCGCTGCGGCTACGGGAGCTGGCCGAGCTGCTTGCGCGGGCGATTCCCGGCTGCCTGTTCGCCGCCGAGCGACCGACCCGCTCGGCCAGGGAGGAGCCGCATGAGTTCGTCGTCGAGTTGGACTACGAGCACCCATGGGTCGGCCCGGAGACGGTGATCATGCCGCGCGCCGAGCTGCTCGGCCACGAGGCCGTCAAGTTGCTCGTCCGGCACAGCGAGATGACCAGCGAGGCGATGGCGCAGGCCGCGTCCGCGCTGGTCGGCGACTGTGCCTACGTCACGTTCTCCACGAGTGAGGGGCTCCTGGAGCTGTCCGCGCCCGGTGTCAGCAAGGGCAGCGGGCTGGCCTCGCTCGCCCGGCGCCTCGGCGTGGCCGCCGAGGAGGTCATCGCTTTCGGCGACATGCCCAACGATGCGTCGATGCTGAGCTGGGCCGGGCACGGTGTCGCCATGGCCAACGCGCACCCCACGGTCCTGAGGGTCGCCGACGAGGTGACAGCGCCCAACACCCATGACGGCGTCGCGCTCGTGCTTGAGCGCTGGTTCTAGGTTCCGGACGCGTCCGCGTGGCA
>Ga0126372_10000829_pt1 | contig 11674 bp, 10 predicted proteins | sample PanSoiMetaPlot_6_FD_92762 | JGI IMG/M metagenome (GOLD analysis project Ga0126372, IMG submission 92762) | Tropical forest soil microbial communities from Panama - MetaG Plot_6 | ecosystem: Environmental > Terrestrial > Soil > Tropical forest > Bulk soil | place: Panama | collected 2016-02-17
GGTGGTCAGGCACTGATGGCGATCTGGTATCACTTCGCCCTGATGTTCGAAGCACTGTTCATATTGACGGTGCTCGATGCGGGAACGCGAGTGGGGCGCTTTATGTTGCAGGATGCCCTCGCCCACGTGTGGAAGCCGCTGGGCCGGACGAGTTGGTACCCGAGCATCCTGTCGACCAGCGCGCTGATCGTTGCGGCCTGGGGATATTTTCTCTGGCAGGGGGTAAAGGATCCCCTGGGCGGGATCAACTCGCTGTGGCCGTTGTTCGGGATCTCTAACCAGCTGCTGGCGACGGTGGCCTTGTGCGTTGCCACAACCATCATCGTGAAGATGGGGCGGGCCCGCTACGCGCTGGTCACGCTGGCGCCTCTCGTCTGGCTGGTGTCAGTGACGTTCACGGCGTCTTACCAGAAAGTCTTCGATCCCAATCCCCGCATTGGCTTTCTTTCGCACGCGCGGCAATTGGTTGCGGCCGCGGGACCTGGCAATGCGCGGCTGATCTTTAACGACCGGCTGGATGCCGTCGTCACGGGAATATTGATCGTGATGGTCACGCTGGTTCTGTTCGAATCGAGCCGAGAATGGATGAAAGTGCTCCTTGGCCACAAACAAGCAACAGTGAAGGAAAGTCCGTTTGTCATGACACGCTTCGCTACCGAGGAGCAAGGATGACGCACCTGAGGAAAGGAATGCGGCTGGCGCTGGCTGCTCTGCGCGAGATCTTCGACGAGTCGGCGTACGCGCGATTTCTCGAACGCAAAGGGCTGGTCAACTCCCGGGAAGCCTATGCGGATTTTCTGCAGGAGCAGTTTGTCGCCCGCGCACGCCGGCCAAAGTGTTGTTGACCTCGACTACCTGGCTTGGGCCGCGGCAGCTTCGGCTGCTTTGAGCAGCCCGTCGAGATCGCTCCTGTTGAGGAACCGTCCCCGGATGATGACGGCAAAGATCTTCGTCGTATTCTGAATGTCCTTCAGGGGATCGGCGTTCAGGAGCACGAGGCTGGCGTTCTTTCCCGGTTGGACGGTGCCGAGCGAGTTCTCCAGACCGAGGAATCGAGCCGGGTTGATGGTTGCCGTCCGCAATGCCTCGAGGGGGCTGAGTCCAGCTTGTACAAACAATGCGAGCTCGTCGTGCACGCTGAATCCGGGATAAACGAATGCTATCGACGAATCAGTCCCGGCCAGAAACCTCACGCCTTCGCGGCGAGCAATTGGAATCTGCTGCAAGGTTTTCTCGAACTGGCGCTTACGAAAGGCAATGTACGCCGGCGTTCGATACCTGGTCAGCATTCCCCGTTCGGGCTTCCACCATTCCTGCTGGGTTGCAGGTATGTACTTTAATCGCGGGTCGGGCTGCCGGCTGATGTCGTCGACGAACGTGAGAGCGTGATCGGTTACCAGGGTCGGATCGAGATAAGTGCCGTTGCGGACAAACGCCTGGTAGAGCGCGTGGGCACGCTCATCGCTGAAGTGATCGAGAAGGTAATTTCCTTTCTTCGCGATGGACTCTGGAATCAGCTGAAAATTCTTGGTGCGCATGGCTTCGGCGAAGACGTCGTTCTTTTTTTCCGACTCCATCACCTCATCTTCAACGGTGGAGGCCCCGCGCAGTCCAACCTGGTGCTCGATGCTGCGTTGTCCTGCATTAGTGGCCTGCAACGTGGCCACACGAACCGGAACGTGGCCGACGAGCGGCAGGTTTACCTTCTTCACTTCGTCGGCGATCGCCAGGTAGGCATCAACGGGAATGCCGTCGTGGACCTTGATGCAATCGGCTCCGGCCGCTTTGAGGGATTGGACGGTGCGGCGCGCATCGTCGGGCGTACTGACGGAGACAGAGATTGGAGGATTGGTGGGCTCGGGGCCGTCGACGATGGGTCCACAAGCGACAATTTGCGGACCGAGAATTTGCCCGTTCGCAATCTGCTCGCGGGCGCGGAACACGTCTTTGGCGACTCCACCCATGTTGCGGATACCAAGCACGCCGTTGGCGACGAGCATGTTGAACTCACGAATGCCGGGCTCGCCTTCGAAGTGCTGGTGCATATCCCAAAGGCCGGGTATTGCGAATTTGCCCGAGCCGTCAACCACGGTGGCGTTAGGCGGGAGACGGTAGCGTTCGCGGCTGGTGTGGGTGGCTACGATCTTGCCATCGGCGATGACAAGAGTGATGTCGCGTTGAACTGCGCCGTGTACAACATCGACGATGTTGACGTGAGCGACGACCAAAGGCGGCTCCGCCGCGAGCGGCAACGCGGACAGAACTAGCCAGACTACGGCCACAGCAAATACAGGTTTCAGCAAGGGGATGTCCTCACGACTGAGACACCAATTCCGACCAAACGGTTCCCGCAATCGAGACAGACGCCTCTCGAAGGGACTAGGAGCGGGAGCGATGAAAGCGGTACACTGCCTTTCAAATGCGAGTCCTGGGTATTGATTGTGGCACGGAGTTCACCGGGTACGGAGTGGTGGAGCTTTCTGACGAAGACAAGCTGTGCTGCTGCTCCCATGGCGTAATCAAGCTCTCGCCGCGCGATCCACTGCCGGCACGTCTTCTGCACATATTCAAGCGGCTGGCGGAGTTGATTGAGACGTATCATCCCGACAAGGTCGCGATCGAAGATGTTTTCTACGCAGTGAACGTGAAGTCGGCATTCAAGCTGGGGCAGGTGCGGGGCGTGGCCATGCTGGCAGCTTCGTCCGCGAGTCTTGAGGTGTCGGAATATTCGCCGTTATCGATCAAGTCAGCAGTAGTCGGGTACGGCAAGGCGGAGAAGCAGCAGGTGCAGCAAATGGTGACACACCTTCTGGAACTGGCCGAGCCTCCGGAGTCTCCCGATGCCGCCGACGCGCTCGCCATCGCTATCTGCCACCTGCACACATTTGCCACCCTCGAACGCATGCGAGCCGTCGGACGTTGAGCGCGCTTGACGAGGTCGAACCAAATCGCCAATCATGATTTCCGTAGGCGCAAAAAAAAGAATGGGTTCCAAAGTAATCTTTCTGTTCTTAATGAGTTGCGGCTTGGCGGTCGCCGCCCAGACTGCGGCTCCTGCTGACCCTACCGTAGGCTTCACGCTCGACTTTCCCGGATCCATCCCGGGGCGCTATTCGATCACTGTGGCATCTTCCGGGAAGGCTTCCTATACCTCCGGTCCCTCAAGCGCTTCCGGGCCCTCGGGTGCGAACGCCAGTAGTAGCGCGACAACGAAGACTAGCGCAAGCGATGACTCGGACGATCCGAGCAGTGATTCTGAGACCGTGTCCAATGCGGCCAGCCAGGAGACGTTCCATTACGAATTCACCGTCAGCGAAGGGACGCGGAGACGGATATTCGACCTGGCGGAGCGGGCTCACTACTTCGACGGCAACCTCGATTACAACAAGCACAAACTGGCCAACACCGGTTCTAAAACGCTGACATACCAGGATGGTCGCGTGAATCACCATTCGACCTACAACTACACGACCAACCAGCCGGCGCAACAGCTCACCGTGCTTTTCCAGAACATGTCGGCAACGCTGGAATTCGGGCGCCGGCTCAGCGACGACTATCGGCATCAGAAACTGGCGCTAGAGCAGGAACTGAAGAGGATGGAGGAGATGGCCAAGGGGAACAATCTGGAGGAGCTGCAGGCTGTCAGCCCCATCCTGAAGCAGATCCTGTCCGATAAAAGCGTGATCAACGTGACGCGCGCGCGCGCGGAACGTCTTCTGGCTCTCGCGGCATCAGGAAGTAGGCGTGAGAGATAGGTTGCCTTCAGGCCTGCTCTGTTCAACCAGCAAACAATTTGCGCGCCCGATGCAGAGATGCTCTGCGCACCTCATGCTCGCAAGTCATGCAGCGCCGCCAAAGCTGCATCGACTTCCGCGGGCGAAACGAGAAGCCCTGGCGAGAGCCGGGCATAAAGCGTTTTATAAGGCGTCACGCTGGCGATGATATTTTTCTTTCTGAGCGCGGTCACCACGTTGTCAGAGCTCATCCCCTGGACATCAAAACAAACAATGCCCGCAGAGAGTTCGTCGGACATGGGCGTGTAGAGCTTGATGTGCGGCATCCCGGCCATGCCTTCCTTGAGCTGACGATTCAACGAGTGAATGCGCTCACTTATCCGCTGCTTGGTAATCGCCTGGTGGAAATTGAAGGCGCGGTCCAGCGCCCAGCGATGCTCAAAAGAGTGGAAGCCGCCGGGCGACATCGTAGCTCCGATCGGGACACGTTCTGGCTTGCGAATCTCCATCCACATCTCGTAGGTGGGGTCGTCGAACGTGGGGATGGTAGCGGAAGCGGCGTTCCAGGCCGTCGGCGTGCCCCAGACCAGGCCGGTACCGCGCGGTCCGAACATCCACTTGTGACAGCCGGCGACAAAGAAATCGCAGCCCAGATCAGGCATAGTGGTGCCGTCGACACCGAGTCCGTGGACTCCATCGACGCATAGAAGCACACGGTCCTTCTCGTCGCGTCCCGCGTTGATTGGCTTCAACGCGTCGGCGATGGCGCGGATCGGGAGCTTGACTCCAGTACAGGAGTGGACCCAGGTGACAGCCAGCACGCGGGTTTTGGGGGTGACGGCGCGGATTGCGTTGCCCACGATCTCAGCCAGGGATTTTTCGGCGGCGTCACGGTATAACGGGACGCGGCGAACCGTGGCACCGTCCCGCTCGGCCCGCAAGCGGAGCGAGATTTCCGTGGAGTAGTGGTCGTGCGTAGTGGTGAGAACTTCCTGATCTTTGCGGAGCTTCAGACCGCCGTACAGCAAGCCCAAACCCATCGTGGTGCTGTCGGTCAGGGCGATGTCGGCTGGGTCGACGCCCAGATAGTGGCCCGCCGCCGCTACAACATTTGCTTCAGCCTTCTGCACGTTGGCAAACCAATACTCAATGGGGTTGGCGTCAAAAGCGCGCCGATATTCCTCGATCGCATCGCGGACCGGTTTGGGATGCGAGGCCAGGAAGAAGCCTGACATGTGGATCAGGCCCGGCGCCAGGTTGAAGTTGCTGCGCACCTCCTCCCAATTGGGCTGAGTCGTCGGTGGTTTCACCCCCGGCCAAGCCTGGACCTTCTGCAAAGCGGAAGTTAGGGCGGCAGCCCCCAAAACAGCGCCACTGCGGACTAGGAAATCCCGACGATACATGAGCGCCCCCTTCAGCGAACCCGAGAAGGATGCCGAGAATTGTACACTTCGGACACGCTGCGTAAGCCGCCCGGAGCGCTGGGGTTATCGCTACAGGCACCCTATTCTGGATTCAGAGCTTGTGTTTGGAACCCCACGGCGGACGGCCGTGAGTGGCTCTGAATCGATGCATCTAAATGAAGGTATTCGTGTTCTAATAAGTATCGCGGGAATGTACTGGGGGCACCATGAAGCGGAGATTAGGCACTACGTTTCCGGCTTTGACGGCACTGATATTCGGTTTATTCGCCGGAGCGGCATGGGCCGACTCGCAAGCACGTATCGTGCGCCTGAGCGACGTCCAAGGCAGCGTGAAGATCGACCGCAACCTTGGGCAGGGATACGAGAAGGCATTCCTCAACACGCCAATTACCCAAGGGATGAAGCTGCAGACGAGTGAAGACTCGCGAGCGGAAGTGGAGTTTGAAGACGGCAGCGTCATTCACCTGGCGCCCAATACCGTCCTGGTATTCAAGGAACTGGCACTCGCCGACTCCGGAGGCAAGATAAGCACTGTCGAGGTGCGCGAAGGCCAGGCCTACTTCAACTTAAGGGGAGCGAACAAGGACGAATTCGCGGTCACGTTCATCCACCAGAAAACTGCTCTAACTGGTCCGGCTCATTTTCGCGTGCGCGTAAACGACACGGACGCGTCGTTGGCGGTGTTTACGGGCGATGTCAAAGTCGAGGGCTCGGCGGGCGAGCTTGAAGTCGGCAAGAAGCAGACGGCAACGTTTGACCTGCTCAACGACGAGCAAGCTAAGCTGGAAAAGAATATTGAAAGCGATCCGTTCGACGCCTGGGACAAGCAGGAAAGCCAATACCACGAGCGTTACACGAATGCCAGCGTGAACAACGCCATGCCGGCGTATGGCATGAGCGACCTGTCATATTACGGGAACTATTTGGATGTGCCGGGCTACGGACTGATGTGGCAACCCTACTTCGCCGGGCCGGGTTGGGATCCGTTCCTGGATGGTGCCTGGATGTGGTATCCGGGCTTTGGCTTTACCTGGGTCTCGGCGTATCCGTGGGGATGGCTGCCTTACCACTATGGTGGTTGGGAATTCATTCCGGGTTTCGGGTGGTTCTGGAATCCGGGCAGTACATTTTTCGTATTTAACCCCGTGGTGCCCGTGATTCGTCCGCCGCTTCACTATGTGCCACCGCGGCCGCCACTACCGAGTGCTCCGCACACGACGGTGGTAGTGGGACGAGGCCCGGTCAGTGGCGGGAGTGTGTTGGGCGGCAGGTCCACCCTTGTGGTGCGGGGCCCCAACGCGGGATTGGGCATACCGCGCGGCATCACGAACCTCAGCAAGGTGAATCGGGATTTCACTCGTACCGGTGCTGTCGCTATGCCATCGACGACGCGCGTCACTTCGGGTGGGGTGCACACAGGCATGGCTAGCGTGGGTCGAATCTCCGCTGCCGACAGCATGAGCGGAGCGCATGTGAGTACGGGTGCCAGAGCGAGCAGCGTCAGCACCGGACACGCGAGTTCGTCTCACTCCGGCTCCCATCACTGAGCTGAAAGCAATTTCAGAACGACCAGGAAGGCGACGTACAGTCGCCCCTTCTTATTGAACGGGCTTGGCGCAGACTAGACTGCGCGAGGTTTCCTGATGCCCGATCTTTAGCGCTGGTCCGCCAATCCTCAGCGTCCAACCTACATCACTGCCAGGCCCGCATATCCCACCACGACCTCACGATCGCCGGAAACATCGGCGGAGGTCCCGTAGCAGATCAGCTCAGCCCTGGTTGCGCCCAGCTGCTTGGCGGCGGTGAGCATAGTGACAGTGGGACCGTAACCGCACATGGTGATGTTTTCGTTCGTGACGACGTCGTAGAGCCCGCGCGGGTCAAGCTGGAGAATCTTATCGATCGCGCGGCCGTCTTTCTGGCGCGTAATAACGTCAGACTCGTAGTGGTTCATGTCGCTGGAGGCGATGATCATGACGCGCTTACCAATCGAGGAAATCGCCTCGGCGATGGCTTCACCGAGCAGGCTGAGGGGCTCGAAGCGTCCGGTCCCGATTGCGATCGGGACGAAGGTGAAATCGGTGAGCCGCTCCTGCAGAAACGGCAGCTGCACCTCGGTGGCGTGCTCGGCGCGGTGGGCCTCGGCGTCTTCGTTGAGCAGGGGAAAGATTCGTTTCAGCCGGGAGGCGATTTCAGGGTCGACGGAGACTCTCCCGAGCGGCGTCTGCCACTCGCCTTCGCTCATGATGGACAGCGGAGTACCTCTCCCGGTGTGGTTGGGGCAGAGGATGATCAAACGCGAGGGCCAGTCGAGTTGGGAGTAGACGGCTCCGGCAACACGGCCCGAGTACATGTATCCGGCATGAGGAATCACGCAACCTAAAGCGGCAACCGGTTTCTCGGAGAGTGAGAGGTGGGACGAGATTTCGCTGCGCAGTTTCTTGGGATCACGCGGATAGAAGCGTCCCGCAACGGCGGGCTCGCGCACGACGCTCACTGACATGGTTCACCTCGTGGCCAGAAAGCCAGTGCTTACGGCAATGAAGGTTTCTTTCCGTCGCGAAAGTTCTGTCCATCGACGGAGAGCAAGGCGCGGAACAGAGCCGCGCTTTTTTCCAACGACAGAGCTTCGGCGCGCAGAGTCGGCTTGACGCCCGATCGTTCAAGTGCCGACTTCAGCAGCTCTGGCTTGTACTGTGCCTTTAGATTGTTCCACAAAGTCTTGCGCTTTTGTCCGAAAGATAGTCTGAGAAAGCTAATGAAAGGTTCTTGTTCGACCCGCAGCTTATCGAGTTGAGGAGAAACGATCAAGCGCAATACGGTGGAAAGCACCTTCGGCGGCGGGCTGAACGCGGCCGGAGCGAGCGTAAAAAGCTTCTCAACCTTGGTGTAGAGCTGCGCGGTCGCCGACAACAGTCCGTACTCGCTGCTTCCCGGTCGGGCGGCAATGCGATCGGCAACTTCACGCTGCAGCATGAGAACCATCAGGGAAAAGTGTCGGTAATATTCGAACAAGCGCAACAATATGTCGGATGTGATGTAGTAGGGGAGGTTGCCGATCACCCGCACCTGCTCGGGTACATATTCGAGGCCGGGGCGGGAGGTGCCCGGCTTCGGGCCGAACAAGGTGTCGAAATCAATGGATAAGATATCGCCTTCGATGACTTCAAGGTTGGGCGTCGTCGCAAACTGCATGCGCAACTGAGCGGCCAGCACGCGATCGAATTCGATAGCGATCACGCGGCGGGCACGGCGAACGAGGAGGTCGGTGAGAGAGCCGGTCCCGGGACCAATCTCAAGCACAGTGCTGCTCGAGATATCTCCCAGCGCGTCGACGATGCGCTCGGCAGCAGCGTGATCGCGCAGGAAGTGCTGGCCCAATTTTGGTTTCTTGCTGCGACGATTGCGCGAAATTGTCATCGATCCTTTCGGCACATTGACCCTCTCTCGTCTCCGCATTTACACTCACTAGTCATCCCACAAACCGTCAACGCGGGAAGCAGTGTGCTTAGCCGGCCCTGCACCATGATAGCGTGGGCGACGGCGACCGGGGTATGTTCGGAGGACTCATACTACATGCATATCGCTTTTGTTGCTTCGGAGTGCGTGCCCTTTTCGAAGACAGGTGGATTAGCGGACGTAGTTGGCGCGCTGCCCAAAGCGCTGGCCGATCTGGGACACCAGGTCAGCGTTTATCTGCCGCGCTACAAACAGACCAAGCTGACCGATACGCGGGTCGTGGCGCGCAGCATTACAGTACCCTTCGATGATCGCTATCGTTTTTGCTCGGTGGTAAGCGGAGGAAACCAGGCTGGAGTCAACTTCTATTTCATCGACTACCCGCCATATTTTGACCGGGACTCGCTCTATGGAACGCCGGCCGGGGACTATCCCGATAATGCCGAGCGCTTTGCGCTTTTTTCGCGCGCAGTGCTGGAAGCATCAAAGATCATTGCCGTGCCGGATGTGTTTCATTGTCACGATTGGCAATCGGCACTGGTGCCCGTGATGCTGCGCACGCTCTACGCGGAAGACCCCGCTTTCCGCGATGTCGCGTCCACCTTCACAATTCACAACATGGGCTACCAGGGTCTGTTTCCCTCAGAAATTCTGCCGCTTCTGGTCCTGCCTTGGGACCTGTTCACGATGACCAAGATGGAGTACTTCGGCCAGGTGAATTTTCTCAAGGGCGCACTGGTGTTTTCGGATTTCATAACCACCGTCAGCCGCAAATACAGCCAGGAGATTCAGACCGCCGAGTACGGTTTCGGCCTCGAAGGAGTGCTGCGAGCGCGGGCCGCAACGGTAACGGGCATCTTGAACGGCGTCGACTACGACGAATGGAGCCCGGAGAAAGATAAGTTCACCGTGGCCAGGTATTCGCCGCAGGAGTTGAGCGGCAAGGCGAAGTGCAAAGACGATCTGCTCAAGGCCTTTGGCGTGACGGACGCTAACCCAAAGCTGCCGGTAATCGGGATCGTGTCGCGCTTCGCTGCACAAAAAGGATTCGACCTGATTGCTCAGATCATGGATCGGCTCGCGCGCGAAGAAATGATCGTGGTGGCGCTGGGAAGCGGCGATAAAGAATACGAAGAAATGTTTCTCCGTCTAAACCGGCAGTTCCCGCAAAAGATCGCGGTCAAGATTGCGTACAACAACGAACTGGCGCACAAGATCGAAGCCGGCAGCGACATGTTCCTGATGCCGTCGAAGTACGAACCCTGCGGGCTGAACCAGATCTATAGCCTGAAGTACGGCACGGTTCCCGTCGCCCGGGCCACCGGAGGGCTCGATGACACGATCGAGCCTTGGGACGCGCGCACGGGGAAGGGAACCGGCTTCAAGTTCACGGACTACAGCGGGGAATCGCTGCTGCTCACTATCAAACAGGCGCTGAATGCTCACCGCGATCCTTCCGCATGGAAGACGCTCATGCTCAACGGCATGGCGAAAGACTTCTCATGGACTGCGTCGGCCCGAGAGTACGTTCGGATCTACGAGCGCGTGCGGCAGTTGCGTGCCGCGCATGCGGCGTAGGGAATAAGTTCCACTTGTAAAATTTCCACGTTCTGGCAAGCGTAATAATGAGCCAGAGCCAGTGTCTCCCGGTCCTAGCGTGTCGATCAGCCTCGGACTCGAATACAATCGCTTTCTGAGTCCCAGGCCGCCATGCAGTCTCTTCTCAGGACGATCTTTCACGTCGACATGGATGCGTTCTTTGTGTCCGTAGAAGAACTGTACGATCCCGCACTGAAGGGGAAGGCGGTGGTGGTCGGCGGGCAGAAGAACGAGCGCGGCGTGGTCTCGGCGGCATCGTACGAGGCCCGCAAGTTCGGAGTGCACTCCGCGATGCCACTGCGCACGGCCGCCAAACTGTGCCCGCACGCCATCTTTGTGGACGGGCATCCAGAGCGATACCGCGAATGTTCGCACAAGGTCCATGCGGTGTTGAGCCGTTTCTCGCCACAGGTTGAGATGGCCTCGATTGACGAGGCGTACATCGACATGACGGGCACGGACCGGCTTCAGGGTCCTCCACTACGTGCCGCCCACACCTTGCACCGGGCGATGAAAGAAGAGACGCAACTGAATTGCTCAGTTGGGATTGGCAGTTCGCGACTGGTGGCAAAAGTTTCTTCCGCGCAGGCCAAGCCGAATGGCGTGCTCTGGGTGATCGCAGGCCAGGAAGCGAGGTTCCTGGCACCCCTCGATGTTCGCAGCATTCCAGGTGTGGGCAAGGTCATGGAACAGAACTTGCTTTCGCTGGGCGTGCGAAAGGTCGGCGATCTGGCCCGGCTGGAGGCATCGGTGCTCGAAGAGCGATTCGGGAAGTGGGGACTCGCTCTCGCTGGGAAAGCACAGGGCAAAGACGCCGGTGGATGGTTCGACAACGATGTCGGCGAGGACGTTGCCGCCAAGTCGATGAGCCACGAGCACACTTACAACGAAGACACCGCTGACCAGGATCAACTCGAATCGACGCTCATGCGACTGTCGGAGATGGTGGGACGGCGTTTGCGGGAAGGTGGTGTGTATACCCGCACGATCCAGCTGAAACTTCGTTACAGCGATTTCACAACGATCACGCGCGCGCATACGCTTGCGGTCGCAACTCAACTCGACAACGAAATTTTCGTCCAGGCACGTTTACTGTTCCGCAGGAACTGGCGCAAGTCAACGCCAGTGCGGCTGCTGGGCGTGCAAGCGTCGGGGTTGGAGGATCAGGCCCCGCAAATTGACTTGCTGGAAGGCGACCGACAACAGCGGTGGAAGCAGGCGCTTTCGGCGGCAGATCGGCTGCGCGACAAGTATGGTGAGGCGAGCGTCTCGCTGGCGTCGGGAATAAAGGGAAGCTTCCGTGAGCGCACGCATGAAAACCCGGTGGGTCTGCCGGGGAAAAGCCCAGAGAAGAAAATCCCGCCCGGGCAAAAGTAGGTCGGACTTATCACGCTCAGCTGTCAGCTTTCGGCTCCCAGTCCAGGTATCAGGCGGAGAATCTCAGCGTTGAAGCGGCTA
>Ga0126372_10000832_pt1 | contig 11664 bp, 9 predicted proteins | sample PanSoiMetaPlot_6_FD_92762 | JGI IMG/M metagenome (GOLD analysis project Ga0126372, IMG submission 92762) | Tropical forest soil microbial communities from Panama - MetaG Plot_6 | ecosystem: Environmental > Terrestrial > Soil > Tropical forest > Bulk soil | place: Panama | collected 2016-02-17
CGCAGGCTGAATTCGTTTCGTTTGGCGTGTCCGCCAAAGTCATCATGATTATCGAGAATCAAGATGCGGGCATCCGGCTTTCGCGCACGCCAAAAATAAGCAGCCGCCAAGCCACTAATTCCGCCCCCGACGATCACGAGATCGTACGTTTCGCCTGTATCGACAGGCTTGCCGGCGGATTTCCAGAAATTGCCGTCGCGCAAATCGTGAGCAGCCTCAAATGAGCCGATGTGACCGCCGCGCAGTCCCGTAAGGGCAGGAGGATAGTAGCCAGGTTTATCTTGCGGAGCGGTTTCGTTAGCGCTGTCTGCCCAAATCAGACTCGGGAGAAAACCATCGCCAATAGCAGCCCCTAAACCAATAGCCACTCCATTCAGAAAATCGCGACGCGTGATCCGGCGATTCATCCCGAGCTCGCGGTCGCGCTGGGTAGTCATAAGATGGAGGAGACTACCTTACTATAAATCGGTAATGTTTGAACAGGGGTGCGTAGAACAAACGGAATACCCCGCGTGATCAAAAACGGTCGCCTGACAGTTTACGAACAACCATTGCTGTCTAATTCATGAAGTCTCTTGATCGCGGCAGGATTCTTTTTCTCGGATGCCGCTAGTAAGAGGACTCGGGCTTGAACGCAGTTTACGGGGACTCCATCACCACGCAGGTAGCGGTCCGCGAGAACCACGGCTGCATTTGTATCTCCCGCCTGGACCGCGGACCACAATTGCTGGGCAGTGGCGGAAGACTTCTTAGCAATAATGGCCTCTGCTTCGCGAGGCTGAGTCGGTTTGGACATAATGTTAGAGTTGCGGTTCACTTGCGAAAACGGAGAAGAGGAAACCGGCGAGATGCTCTTGGGAGAGCCGCTTGCGGTACTGCCCCAATAAGAATGGGTCGCTGTCGATCGCTGTGCATTCAGCGGTGCAGAGACATTTACTGGCGAAGGATTGCTTGCCGTGGTCGGAGCCGCCTGAATCTGTGGCGCCTCGAAAGCTGTGCTGTCCTGGGTGGTGGTGGCGGCCGGAGCGTTGGAGCTTTCGATCCGATTTCTGCCGCCGAAATAGCTGGCGATAGGAATAGCGATAACAGAAGCAAGGAGAGCTCCAAGCACTGCGCCCAAATACAAATTCTTACGACTAACCGCGAGATGGCGCTGCAAAGAGATTAAGTCAGTTGACTCCACTGGAGGATGCATAGAAGAGTCTTTCTCCACCGGATGGTCAAGCAGACGAAACACCGGCGAACTTTCTGCTTTTTCCATGGCGCTGTGACCCAGGTCAGAAGGTACCCCTTCCGACTTAACTGTGGACCGTTCGGAATCCAGCTTCGCCAACGCAGCAGCAAAGAACCGCCCTTTTCCTCGCGATTCTTTGGGCGGGAATCCCATCGAGTAAGTACGGATATGCTTCGCGGCCCGTTCGCTAAGATTCTGAAACCGTAAACCGCCCGCTTTTGTCTCTGCATCGAGCCAGGCTACTTCGCCGGCCGCCTCGATGCGGTCGCGCAGATTCAGCGAAAACCAGAATTGAACATTTTTGACGTGACCCAGCGGAGCAAATGTTGCGAAACACAAACCGCCTTCGGAAATATTCAGAATTTGGCCACCATCGTCGCCAAAGATTTGAATGAATCCAAATTTTGAAAGAGGTTTTCTTTCTTGCCTACGGCTCTTCTTAAACATGTTGAAAAATTTCCCCAATTCTTCGGCGCGGTTTTCGGACGGGCGGGATAAAGAATTACCGTGCAAAATGGGCCTGGGCAGGAGTGAGGCCGAACTGAGAGCTATTGCAACTGTATTTTACTTGGACTCTTACCGTTTGAAAATGGTTTTTCGAGGAAATTTCGACATGTGGGCGAAAAAAGACCAAAGATTTGGCTGGGAGGCGCGGATACTGGATGACAAGCCAAAACACTCCCTGAACCTTAGGTTCTGCCATGAATCCGTTCGCTTCCGTTCGCCTCTGAGGTAACCTCCAGTACGCAAGGCTTAGCGTATATTAGCGGCGTCCGACAAAAGCAGCCGCTGTTTATTTATTAGCGCAGCGCTAATGCAACCCTTGCACACATCATGGGTGGGGTCGCCCAGGCCCAGCAGACAATCAACGTTCCCGCTGACCAGCCCACGATCCGGGCAGCCATTAACGCTGCCACCAACGGCGATACTATCCTCGTTGCACCTGGGACGTACGCAGAGAACATCAATTTTGGCGCCAAGGCCATCACTGTCGCCAGTTCCGGCGGTCCCTCGGTAACGACAATTGATGGCGGCGCTCACTATCGTCGACAACGGATTGGGAAGCCCGCACTCCGTTTCGTTTAGTGGCACCGGGGTAGACTTCTCCGTCTCCGCTGCCCCTTCGAGCGCTACGATAAACTCTGGGTCTCACGCGAATTATGCGGTGACGGTGAGCGAGCTGGGTGGCCCCTTCGACCACCACGTTTCGCTGTCCTACTCCGGCCTGCCGGCACAATCGAGTTGTTCTTTCTCGCCTTCCGGCTGGGGCCTCCGGGACGCAACCAGGTACGTACACAATTACCATCACTGGTAGTTTCAACCCGCAGGTGCATAGCACCACGGTTACGCTCGTCGTGAACTGATCCTGTGACGCGAAAAGCCTTCTTTGAGGCGAGCGCTGTGTCCATCGACGTTTCTTCTTGTATCGTGGGCCAACTGCGGGACTAATTTAGGGCACGCATTGGCGTGCAGCTCTAATCGATTGGTTTACGGGGGAAAGAATTTTGGCTGGGAGGCCTGGACTCGAACCAGGATACCCAGAGTCAGAGTCTGGTGTCCTACCAATTGGACGACCTCCCAGCCGGCGGAGGCAGAACAAAAACGAATCGCAGCAAGTACCCGATGATCGGGACAGCCACGATTCACCTTTATTAGGTTAAACGGGAATGAAAAATCCGTCAACCAAACCGCGTCTATTTGCTTTTGGCAAATCTATTGTTGGTCGCGCACAGGAATCATCTGGCCATTTTTCATAGTGAACTGTGCGCCCCCCCAGACGATGCGGTTTGACGCAAAGCTGGCGAGCCAAATCACAAAGTGAAAGGCGTCTCGCAACGGAACGAGCCACCAGCACTTTCGAACAGTGTCATCGCGCAGAACGCGCACGCCGACGCCCCATGTTACGGCCATCCTGAATATCAGGTATGCAGCAATACAAGCCACGGCAACTGTTTTTGTCTGAGCAAAAAGGGCCGCGAGCAACGCCCAAGGCAGGCCATGCGTAAAGATTAGTCCCAGATAGGAGATCGGGCGGCAGAGACGGACCGTGCGCGCCCAGCGCAACTGGTGATCCCAAAAGCCCTGAAGCGTTTGTGCCGGATACATTGTCGCGACTACTTCGCTGGAAAGAATCAGCTCGCCACCCGACTCAGCGATGCGATTCCCAAGTTCGTAGTCGTCTGCTAACAAGTGTGCAATGGGTTCGAAGCCGCCGATACGTTGAATCCATGATTTCGTCGTGACGATCGATGCGCCAAGTGCAAAATTGAGTCCTTCAGTACGTTCGGCGACGAGTACGCCCGCAGCAAAATCGGTCGCCGCACCGAGCGCTTCAAGTTCCCCGAAGAAACTATTTTGCGCAACACCGCGATAAAGACTAGTGACTGCCCCAGTCCCGCCATTTTCAAACGGCTCAATTACATTGCGAAGGTAATCGGGACCGACGCGTATGTCGCCATCCGTTATGACAAGGATTTCGTGGCTTGCCTCGCGCGTCATGAGCGCGAGATTGTTCACTTTGCGGTTCTCGCCGAGGAACGGTGCGCCCGTGATGAGCCGGATCTTGCGTTCGGGATACTCTGAGATGAGCCTGCGGATGAGGGGCACGGCCGGATCTGAATCGTCGTTGGCGGCAAAGAATATTTCATAGTTCGGGTAGTTTTGTTTGCAAAAGCTGGCGAAATTCGCTTGAGAACCAAAATCAACACCATGAACCGGCTTGAGCACGCTTACGTGCGGTGAGAATTCAGAGAAGCCCTTTTGTTTCGCGCGTCGCGAAAAGCGCAAAGCCGAGAAGAAAGCCGCAAGGTAGAACCCGAGCGAGCAGAAAAACATAAGCCACACAAAATAGTGGCCAAGCACGGACGCGACGTGCTCTAGCTCCCGGGGATGAAACTGGGCAAACATTCGGTGCAGCTTTACGTCTTTCCTCTCCCTCTCTCAGTTTAATGGCCACTGCCATCCGTGTGAAATGGATAGAGAGAGCTTTTCCAGGACAAGCACGGTAAAGCAATTAATCTCTGCTGAGGACCTAACGACCCGTAGATAACGCCATGCGGTGACGAATCGCGCGGAAAATCGCGTGCGTGGCGCATAAATGAAGATCCTCAATGTGTTGCATATTGTCGGAAGGAACGACGAAGCAAAGATCGGCGAGCGCCTTCACCCGGCCGCCGGAATAACCGGTGACCGCAAATGTTCGCAAGCCCAGTTTTCGAGCCATTTCCAGTCCCTTCACGACATTTGGCGAATTGCCGCTGCCGGAGATGGCGAGGACGGCGTCTCTTTTTTTGGCAAGGTCGGCAAGTTGCTCTGAAAAGACATCTTCATAGGCCAAATCGTTTGCCAACGCCGTCATGAGAGGTACGTTATCCGAAAGTGAGACAGTGCGAAAGCGCGGGCGATTTGCCGTGACTGTGCCCTTTCCAAAATCACACGCCAGGTGTGATGCAAGCGCAGCGCTGCCTCCGTTGCCAAAAATATAGAGCGTGCCGCCCTGCTCATAGTTTTCCCAAATGGCGTCGGTCATGCGATCGATGATGGCCAAATCAACCTGCGCCAGTACGGATTGCAGAGAAGCGAAATAGTCCTTCGCCGTAGCGAGAGGGTTCGGAGCAGTCGCCTTGGTCGAATCGTTCAATGAAGCCTCTCAATCTCGCTCCGCTGGGGGAGTATAGCTTGGTGAACCAGCGCCAATAAAGCTTCCGATTCTCATGCTGGCACCAGTTTTCCCTTCTTAACTTTGTATTTGATACCGCGCCATTCAATTTGGCTGGTGAAAAAACCAGCGGCCCATACTGCAAAATTAATCGCGTCACGAAAAGGTGTTAGCCACCAGGACTTGCGTGTGACAGGATCACGCAAACCCCAGACGCCGGCAAGCCAGACCTGCACAAGACGCAATACCAAGTAGCTCGAGGCATATCCAAGCGCACAACCCATTGTTGGCGCCGCCGCAACGGCCAGAATCGTCCACGGCAATCCAAACGTGAAGAGCAGCCCCCAATATCCGACAGGCCGAACGTTGCGCAGTCCGATAGCCCAGCGCAGCTCGTGTCGCAAAAGCGTGTACATCGACTCGCGCGGAAAAACCATGTCAACCGGTGCCGATAATAGCTTGATAGCAAGTCCGCGTGCGGCGATCCGGTTACCCAATTCAAAATCATCCGAATGGACGTTCACCATATCCTCGAAGCCACCGATCGCCTGCAGGTGCGTTTTGGTGGTGGCCATCGTCCAGCCGAACGCGAACTGAACTTTGCCCTCGATTTTACGAGCGACGAGAGCATTGGGAACCGTCTCTGCTGAGACCACGAGCGCTTCCAATTGGGCGCCCAGGCCGCCCTCGGTAATTCCGCGAAAAAACGACGTCACGGCGCCGACGTTCGAATCGGCAAACTTTGTCGCAATTCGCCTTAAGTACAAAGAGTCGGCTCGAACATCACTGTCGCTGACTACCAGGATTTCGTGCTTAGCCGCGCGGGTTAGAGCGGCAAGGTTGTTCAGTTTTCGATTCGGTCCGAGTTGCGGAACGTCCTGAATTAAGCGAATAGTGCGTTCCGGAAAATCTCTCTGTAATTGCTCAATCACCGGAAGGACTGGATCATTGGCGTCCGCCACGGCAAACAAAATTTCATATTCCGAATAATTCTGCCGGCAAAAACTCGCGAAGTTTTCGTAAGCGTCGCGATCCACTCCTCGGACCGGTTTAAGAATGCTGACTGGTGGCAATCCGAAATCAGGAAGGTCTTCCGGACGGTGGGCCTGACGAAAATAGTCCCAGCAACAATAGATCGCAATAAGGTAGTAAGCCAGCGGTGCTAGCGCTATCAGCAGAATGGCCCAGCGAAATGCGGCGAGGGCCATGGGTCACGACCCCCTCGAAGGGAGAGACGCGCTAACCTGATTTGCTGGAGGCCGGTTCGAATAGACCGCCTTGCCTCCGCTTTCGGCAAGAACAAACGCGCCAGACGGCAGGTGCTTTGCCGCCTCCGCACGCTTGTCCGACGGGACAAACAGAAGCACTTGATTTGGCCCGTCCCAAACATGCAGGAACCCTTCGTCAGTCAGGAAAGTCGGTGGCGCGTCCGGATAGTATGACCCTGGTTCCAGATTGTTGTAGCGTCCGTTCCAAATTAACAATCTTCGGCCCGTATAGAACGCCACGCTGGAACTCGCGTCAAACTCGCCATAAATCGCAACGATTTTGTGTCCGTCGTCTGCCAAGGGCTTAACCTTATCCACAAGCGGCTTGGAAGAGAGATATGGACCAAAGACGCCGAGCGCAATATTCGCGGCGAAGAAAAACAGCGCCATTGTCGCCGCCATCGCGATCGTCGCAGCAACCGGCCTACCGTACCTACGAAACCCCCAAGCAGTGCCGAAGCCAACCAGAAAAGCAATTGCTGCGAGTGCCGCGGGCAGGCGCAGGACAGCAAAGGCTTGTGGTGTCAGGTCGAGAATGTGCGCCATCGAGACGCGATAGAAATCGTTTTCATGTTGTTCGAGGAGTGTTGAGATGTCACCTGTTGTCTGAAGGTGCGCCGATTTGACTAACAGCGCAATCAGGACCGCGGCAAGAACGAATCCGACAAGAGCGAGAGCTCCTTGCACGCGGACCAACCAACCTTTGCCTTCTTCCTCCGACTTGGCCAGGCCGATACCCAGCAACATTGCAAGCGCAGGCCATGCCCCAAATGCGTAGTACTCCATTCGCGATCCAAATGTCAGGGAGAAAAACAGCAGAATGAATCCTGCCCAGAGTTGCAGCAGCAACCGAGCTTGCTGTTCGACCGACAGCTCTTTCCAGGATGCCGGCTTACCAAGCCGCCGGAATGCTGCTGCAAGAAAGATGCTCCACGGGAACAGCCAAATCAGATGCGCACCGAGCCAAAGCCACAAGGGAACGGCTTCATAGTCCGGCGGATAGCGAGTGCCCACGGCACGCTTGAAATGCTCGTTAATGAAATAAGACCAAAAAAATGTTTTTGCCTGAAGGCTGGCAAGAATGTGCCAGGGCGCTGCAAGCACCAGGAAGATGAGCGCACTGGAAAACAAATGGAGCTCGCGCAACCTCCGCCAACTGCGGGTTGCAATGATAAACAAACCCAATATGGCAACAGGAAAAATGACGCCGATGAGACCACGCGTGAGCATGGCGAGGGCGGTGACAGCGGCTGCACCCCAATAAGCGCGGCGCGGCTCGAGTGAACCGGTCCATCCCCGCAAGAACAGATAGAAGATGACGGTGAATTCGAGCGCATAAATCCCTTCCGGAATCATGATGCGCGTAAACAGAAAGAAACCGGCTCCAGTAAGCACGGCAAGCCCGCTGTATAATCCGGCTCGCACACCAAAGAAACGCCGCGCGAATGAATTTACAACCAAGGCAAGCCCGATCATGGACAGCGCAACGGGAAGTCTCGTGGCGAATTCATTCCTTCCAAAGATCCCGTAACTCACCGCGACAGCCCAATAATGCAGCGGCGCTTTCATGAGGTAGCGAATACCGTTCATGTAAAGAATCACGGCATCATGGCGTTGCAACATTTCCCAAGAAACCATCGCGTGCGAAGCGTCTGCGTCATCGAGCAAGCCGGGGAACCCTGCGTTGCCGATATACACGATCGAGCCCAACAAAAAGACAATCATCGCCGCCATCGCGCGGGTGAGCTTTCCGTTTTGATCTTCGGAAATCGCTGAAGGATTCATGAATCAACGGACAGGAATGCTGTCCAAGGAAACAAGCGCGACGCCGATGCAAACGAGTACCACGCCGGTCCAGCGCGCCGTGTTGACTTCTTCTTTCAAAATGTATTTTGCTCCGAGAGTTCCCACCACGTTGCTCAGCGCCGAAGCCGGAATGACAAAGCTGATGGGCTGCCAGGAAAGTAAAATCAGCAAAGCGTAAAACGAAAACGCCATCAAAGGTATACCGGCCCAGAACCAGCCGTTGCAGACAGCTCGTCCGAGAAATTGCAGCACTTGCCGAGGCCGCAGACGCTCCGGCTCGCCGGTTGCCTTCATGCCGTAAGTCAAAGCAATTTCGCCGCCGGTGCTGGTGCACAAAAAGAGACCAAGCAGAAGGAATGTTGCGGTCATGCTGCCGCCTTTTCCGGCGACGCGACTACTTCCGTAGTGCGCGGCTTCGTCTGCCCAACCAACATAACGCCAATGCAAATCAGAATGACGCCAATCCACCGCCGCGGCGAAACACTCTCATGTAGGAAGATCACAGCGAGAAAGGTAAGTAGCGCATAACCGAACGCGCCTGCAGGCATGACGTAGCTGTAATCCGCCCAGCTCAACACAGTCATGTAGCAAATCATAAATCCGAGCAAAAAGAGAATGCCCAACCAAATGATGGGGTTTGTCACCGTCAGCCGGAATGCGTGGGCGAGGCCGCTGCCACTGAACTCCACGACCCCAATGTCCGTCATGCCGCGTTTCAGCAACAGGTCACCGGTATTGGCGCACACAACCATCGCCAAGACCATGACCAGCGTCTTAATCCTCAGCCTGCTCTCGCGTCCCATCGTTTAATTGTAGCTAGTCGTTTCCGGATGCAGAAGGTGTCTCCGGCACACTGATCATGGGCTTCGGAGCGTCGCCGCCTTGACGAACCCACTTCCAGCGCTCCGCACGCAACTTCAAGAAGCTGGTTGCCTCGTGATACAGCCGTTTGCGCTCATGGCCATCCCACAAAGCTTCACGCACGATCCGCCAAACCACGCGCGGACGGAAATAGTATTCATCATAGAAGCGGTTTACCGCACCCATCATCTCCGCTTTCGAAAGATGCGGATATTCGATGTGCGGCAACTGGTGGCCACCATTATCCGCTAGCGCTTCCACGCGCAGAAAACCTTCCTTGGACATCTGATCGTGGAGTTCCGTCCCCGGCATGGCGTGCGCCAGAGAAACCTGAATTGTTTCGCAATCGAGTTCCTTGGCGAAATCAATTGTCTTCTCGATGGTCTCTTTCGTCTCGCCGGGCAAACCGATAATGAAATCGCCGTGAACCTTTATGCCGACCTTCTTGCAGTTCTTCATGAACTCGCGGGCCATATCCACGGTCGCGCCCTTTTTGATGTTCTTGAGAATCTGCGGATCGCCCGATTCAAAGCCGACAATGAAGAGGCGCGCCCCGCCATCGGCCATCGCCTTCAACTCTTCATACTTGCTATGGCAGCGGGCCGTGCAGGACCACTGAAACTTCAGCGGCTTGAATTTCTGGCTAAGTTCGATAGCGCGATCCTTGCGGATATTAAAGGTATCGTCGTCGAAGAAAATTTCTTTCATCTGCGGGAAGTATTCAAGCGTCTTCTTCACTTCCGCAACGACATTGTCCACCGAGCGCGTGCGCCAGGCGTGACCCGAAATCGTCTGCGGCCACATGCAGAACGTGCACATCGCCGGGCAGCCGCGAGTGGTATAGAAAGAAACGAAAGGGTGCAGCAAGAATGGCACGTTGTAGCGTTCAATCTGCAAATCGCGCTTATAAATATCCGACGCAAACGGCAGCGCGTCGAGTTCTTCTGTATGCAACTGAGGCCGCATTGTGTTGTGAACGACCTTGCCGTCTTTGCGGAAGCTCGCCCCGGCGATTTGTTCGAGCGGCTTGCCGTGTGCGTACTCGGCGACCGCATGGTCGAATTCGCCGCGCACCACAAAATCAATGTCTTCGCTGGAATTTAGAGTCTCATCCGGGCGAATGTGTCCGTGCGGACCAACGAAGGCGATCTTGATCGTGGGATTTGCTTCTTTGATCTTGCGAATCAGCTTGAGGTCGCTGTGAAATCCAACGGTCGAAGTATAAAGAACAAGGAATTCGTAGCTCTTGCTGATTTCAATCGTCTGCTGCCAATTCACCTTATGAGGCGAGGCATCCAGCAAACGGCTGCCTGGGATCAATCCGGCCGGGTACGTGAGCCAAACTGGGTACCAATACGACTCAATTTCTCTCGTTGCGGGCCACCGCGAACTTGCCCCACCGTCAAAATTCTCAAAGCTCGGCGGGTTCAACAACAAAGTCTTCATTACATCAGGCATTCATCACCCTCAGTTTCTAAATCCCTGGAACTAAATTACTTGGCGTCTGCGGCTTAGTGGGCCCTGCCCGGCCGCACTTCGAGACAACTCCCCACCATTCTAGTGTACCCGACTTGCTCAGTTCGCCAAACCACAAATCGCCCATGTTCCGAACAGTTATAGGATGCGTCCAGCCAGCTGTACGTTGTGGCTTTTCTGCACTGCACGTACGGAAATTAGAACGTTACATCTGAATGCGCTTTTGTGAGGCGCTCCCAAATAGCTTTGATCCATTCCAAGTGTTCGGGTTTCATCAAAACAGAGCGCAAACAAGTTACCATTTCACTCGAATTTGCGTCTGCAAAACTCACTTCGCTCCAAAAGCGAACCGGAAGTTCGGCAACGGCCAGATGCAAATCGCGATTTGCCGCAGCTGCAAAAATCTTGCGAGATCGAGTGGACGTTTTTGCGCTATCCGTCTCTCGCGGCAAGAAAACAACAATATCCAGTTCGGGTTCGAACGCCGGGACAAAGCGATCATCTTGTTTGAGTCGCTTGTACAACTCCAGTGCCGCCTCTCTACTCGCCTCCAATCCCTTTGCAAATTCTCCGCCCGCCTTCAGCGGCAATAGCTTTTGTGTTGCCCACAAGGCGGCTGCTGCCGCCCCCGGTCGTGAGCACTCAAGACTAATCTCGCCCAAGTGCAATTCGGCGGAACTGAAATATGTGTACGGCGATTCATGTTTATAGAGCTTCCCCACCGACGCGTCCCTGAAGATGACACAGCCACATCCGTAAGGTTGCAGTCCATGCTTGTGCGGATCAATAACCACGGAATCCGCCTCTTTGATTCCTGAAAAAGACTCTTTTGTTTTTACGGCCAGATTTTTCGCAAGGGCAAAGTACCCTCCATACGCAGCGTCCACATGGATCCGAAATCCGTAGCGCTTGCGCAATTCCAGAATCTCCGTTAGCGGATCCACGGAGCCCGTCGCGGTCGTGCCCAGTGTTGCGACGACAGTGCCTATGTCATTCTTCACTAGTCGGTTCTCCAGCGCACCCAAATCCATCCGCCCGTGCGAATCGCACCGAACCTCTTCAAACTCCAATTTCAAAACTCCGCTGATTCGTTTGTGCGTATAGTGCGCCTGCTCGCTGGCAAGAATCCTCTTCCCGGGATGGATTTGCCCGGCCACCCAAAGAGCCTCCAGATTGGCTATCGTGCCGCCGCCGCATAGGTGACCAAGGAACTCCTTCCACCCAAACATTGCCGCAATTTCCCCGACAGCTTCTTTTTCCAATGCAGAAGTTGCCCTGCCTCCATCCAGCGCGTGATTGTTTGGATTGATGTACATTGCAAGCGCGTATGCGAGCCGTGCAACAGGATGGGGCGGCTTCAG
>Ga0126372_10000835_pt1 | contig 11655 bp, 11 predicted proteins | sample PanSoiMetaPlot_6_FD_92762 | JGI IMG/M metagenome (GOLD analysis project Ga0126372, IMG submission 92762) | Tropical forest soil microbial communities from Panama - MetaG Plot_6 | ecosystem: Environmental > Terrestrial > Soil > Tropical forest > Bulk soil | place: Panama | collected 2016-02-17
CACGATTCCGGTCACGCCCGCCGACTGCGTGAACAGCCGAGCCTGCTGTAGGCCGTTCTGTCCAGTGGTCGCATCCATCACCAGGAGCGTCTCATGTGGCGCTCCTGGCACGATTCGTTGCGCCGTCCGCCGCAACTTCTCAAGTTCCGCCATCAGGCTGGCCTTGGTGTGCAGGCGCCCGGCCGTGTCGACGATCACATAGTCGGTCTTGCGGGCGGTCGCTGCTTGCAGCGTGTCAAAAATCACTGCCGAGGGATCGCCTCCGGCGCGGCTCTTGATCACTTCCGTGCCCGTGCGCTGTCCCCACACTTCCAGTTGCTCGATGGCTGCCGCTCGAAACGTGTCGGCGGCGCACAGCAGGACCGTTTTTCCATCCCCGCGGAACACCTGCGCCAGCTTGCCGATGGTCGTAGTCTTGCCCGTGCCGTTTACTCCGACCACCAGGATCACCTCCGGTGTGCCCTCCACTTTCTGCACCGGGCGCGCGTTGCCACTCTCGAGGATCGCCAGCAACTGTTCCTTGATCAGCCGCTTGAGTTCGTCGACGTCTTTGATCTGCTTGCGGTCGGCCTTCTCGCGCAGGTTGTTCAGGACCTCCTGCGTGGTCGTAGTGCCCAGGTCGGCACCGATCAGCGAGGCCTCTAGGTCGTCGAGCGTCGTGCGGTCAATTTCTTTCGTGAACGCCACGGCCTGCTCGATGCGCTCGCTCAGGTTCTCGCGCGTGCGCGTGACCGCTTCCTTCATGCGGTCAAGAAAGCCCGGCTTCTGTTCCAAACTGCCAAAAAGAGTCTGAATCATATGAACTAAGAGTGCTGCTACCTTCTGGATGCAATTATAGAAGCGGGTGAGGGCCAGCGTCGGCTGGCGATCGGATTATTAGACGCGCGTTGTGCTGATAGCGGCGATAACTTCCTGGCGGTCGGCGGGCGGAGGCGTGGGGACTGCCGCAGTCGCGATCTCAGCCGGTTTCGGAGTTTTCTGGACGCGGATCTCTCCACGATCAAACACGGCGGTCAATGCGGCCACGCATTTCGGGTCCAACCGCTTGCCCGCCAGCGAATTGATAATTCCGATCGCGTCCACCGCATCGTGTGCCACCTGGTACGGACGGTCGGTGGTCACCGCGTCAAAAGTATCGGCGACCGCGATGATGCGGGCCAGCAGAGGAACCTGGTCGTCCTTCAAGCCGTAAGGATAGCCCCGTCCGTCGAGCGACTCGTGGTGCAACTCGATACCGGGCAGCATCTCGCGCAACTGTTTCACCGGGCGCAAGATGTTGGCGCCCTTGGTGGTATGCGTCTTCATGATCTCGAATTCGGCCGGAGTCAACGCGCCCGGCTTCTTCAGGATGCGGTCTTCAATTCCGATTTTGCCCACATCATGCAGCAAGGCCGAGATACGCAGCGTCTCGATGAAATCGTTTTCCAGACCGAGTTCGCGCGCGATGAGAATCGAGTAGCGGGTCACACGGTCGGAGTGGCCCTTGGTATAGGGATCCTTTTCGTCGACCGCGCCGGCTAGCATCTGGATCGAGCCCATGAACAGCGCGCGATTTTCTTCCGCTGCGCGCTTGAGATCGAGAACAAACTGCTCGATCTCCTCCGACATCGTATTGAAGGTTTCCGCCAGCTCGCCGATTTCCGTGCGGGTCTTTACGTGCACGCGCTGCGTGAAGTCGCCGTTGGCGATGGCCCGGCTCGAGCGCGTCAGAATGTCCAGCGGGTTCGTGATGCGGCGCGCGACGTAAATGCTCAAGCCGATGCTCAGGACCGTCGCGAGAAGGGCGAGCAGCCTCGCCGTGCGTTGCATCTCGTAAACCCCGCGGTACGCTTCACGGCGCGGCTTCTGTACCACGACTGCCCAGTCAAGCGCCGTAACCGGGCTATAAGTGCCCAGCATTTCGGTGAGGCGCCGGCCGTCCTTGATGTTGAATTCCTTGGTAGCGGCCAACTGCGCTTTGCCGCCCTCGTCCACGAAGTTGCGGACGATTTCCAGCCGGCTCATGTCTTGTCCGGTCGCGTACTCGGATGATGCGCCCGCAACCAGTCGTCCCTGGCTGTCGACGACGTAGGGCGTGAGTCCGCCCAGGCTGACTTCCTGCAGGCGCTTGATGAGGAACTGCAGATCGACTACGCCGCCAATCATGCCGAGGAAGCGTCCGCCATACATGATCGGTGTGCTGGCGAGAACCACCGTGCGCGCGTCTTTGCCTGATCCGATGGTCAGCGCTTGCCCGTTATAGACCCGGCCTTCCTGCGCAGCCAGGTACGCGCTCTCCAATTCTTTTTGCAGGAAGGCATCGGGCGCGATGCGCCCCGCCGAGATGCCCTTGGCTTCGGAGTTCAGAAGCGTTGCGTAAGCGATATCGGCGGACGAGGAAACGAAATTTTCCAGCAGCGCCCTGAGTTCCGGCGCCGAAATATTCTGCGAACTAATGTCGCCACCGCTCGCGACCTGGATGGCGGACGACAGGTTGGTCAATGCCATCTGCACCGATTCCTGGTGCTGCGAGATGTCGTCGGCCAGCGAGCGCGTCACGGTGTTCTGCAGCAGCATCTCGTTGGTCTTCAACCGGTCGCGGTTGATGGCCACTACCTGGGTTGAGTAGAAATACATGGGCACGACACTGATGCCGACAAGAACGCCCAGGATTACATACAGGATGGGGATGCGTGCTGGTAGTGGCAGTCTCAAGGTATAGTCGGCCTTGCGACCGCAAACGAAGCGGCGTTCGACGCAAGGACTGGCAAAAATTGTACCGGGAAAAAGCTCCGAACCGGGCTATGGACGCGCGTTCTCGCGTTACGGAAGTACCTGACAAATTCTGACGTTTCGACGCAAACTGCAAGCCTTTCAGAGAGATAGAAGCTCACGGCCCTAAGAGTGAGAAAGAGGTTTATCTAGAGAGCGAGAGAATGAGAGATGCCTAACCAGGAGAATCCGAGCAGCGCGAAGGGGTGGGGCTACCTCGTCGTCTGGGAGTTCCACGTACGTCCGGCACAACGCAATCGCTTCGAGCAGGTTTACGGACCCGCAGGCGATTGGGTCAGGTTTTTTGCTCAGGATTCGAGCTACCTCGGGAGTGAGTTAACGCGTGACTTGAAGACTCCAGGCCGGTACCTCACCCTGGATTTCTGGATTTCCGAGCAAGCGTATCGCACGTTTCGTGAACGCCATCAGGCTGAGTATCAGGCCATCGACAAACGCTGCGAGGAGATGACGGAGAGGGAAACGGCGCTGGGCGAGTTTGCCAGGATCATACTTGCCGCGGAGCGTCCCGTGCCTGATGAATGAGAGTGAGGAGCCATGACTTCAACCAAGAAGACAGCGAGAATCGCGGGCCGGCTGTATCTGGTGAACGGGATCACCGGCTACTTCAGCATCGTGTACGTCCTTCGCCGGTTGATCGTATCGGGGAATGCGGTTGCAACCGCCGCCAACATCCTGGGTTCCCAGAGGCTTTTCCGCCTCGGCATCGCTGCCGAAGTTATTTGCGGCAGCGGAGTTTATCTACCTGCTCTGGGTTCTGTACCGATTACTCAGCGGGGTGAGCAAGACGCATGCTTCGCTGATGGTGATATGGGGTCTGGCTTTCGTGCCCATTATGTGCATGAATGCTGTCAGCGACATCGCTGCCTTTACGTTCTTCCGTTGGCGCGAACTTCCTGTCGGTATTCGACCAGCCACAACGCGAATCCCTGGGCATTTTGTTCCTCGATGTGCGTAGCTATGGCTACGAAGTCGGCTGGATCTTCGGCCTCTAGCTTTTTCACTTCGGCGTTTGTGTATGGAGGTCGCGCTTCCTGCCACGTTTCCTTGGCGTCCTGCTCATGGCTGCATGTTTCGGCCACCTGGGAAACAGCCTTGCGCCACTGGCTTTTGCCCAGTTACGAAGATGCTGTAGCCCGGATCGCGAACGTTCCGTTAACCCTTGGGGAACCCGCGATTATCTTGTGGCTCTTGATCATGGGAGCAAAGACTCAACCCCTGGAAGCTCCGCCTGATTGCATATATCTAGGAGATAAGAGTATACCGCTGGGCTGGTTTAGGCGCGATTCAAGAGGCTTCCGAGCTTCGAATGTTAGGCCTGTCCCGAGGACTGGTCGTCGATCTGCAGGGCATCTTAGGCCACTAGAAATGCCATTCTGCGCGACGGTCAGACCCACTCTCCAGGCCTTGGAACGGTTTCCTCATATATTTCTAGTAGCTATTATAGTCCGTGTTTACAGAGACTAAATTATGGCAGCTGAACGACTTCCGCTCTTTCCTTGTGGCAAGAAAGCATGAAAAAAGCGCAGAACGGACGATGGACGATGAAGGAGAACTATCCGGTTACGGCGGCTTCGCTTTTGCCGCTACGCGTCATGAGGTCGTGAATCGCTTCCCGTGGTGACTTGCCGTTATGCAGGATGGCGTACATCTGTTCGCTGATCGGCATTTCGATGCCGCGGGCGTGCGCCAATCCAACGGCAGCGTTCGTGGTGAGCACGCCCTCGGCGACCATGCCGTGCATTCCTGCGATGATTTCGGGCAGCTTCCGGCCACGGCCCAGTTCCACGCCTACGCTGCGATTACGGGAGAGGCCACCCGTGCAGGTAAGCACCAGGTCTCCGAGTCCGGCCAAACCGGCCATCGTTTCACGACGTCCGCCGCAGGCAACGGCCAGCCGTGTCATTTCCGCGAGGCCGCGGGTAATCAGCGCCGCGACCGAGTTGTGTCCCAGGCCAAGCCCGTCGCAGATGCCAGCCGCGATGGCGATGACGTTCTTCAACGCTCCGCCGAGTTCCACGCCGACGACATCGTCATTGGTATAGACACGGAACGAGGGGCTACTGAACTCACGCTGCGCGGTCTGGGCGAGATCGCTGTCCTGAGACGCAATGGTGATGGCCGTGGGATCGCCGCGGGCAACCTCCTTGGCGAAGGAGGGCCCGCTCAAAGCGCCGATGCGGGGAGGGAATCCGCCCTCACCTCCGACGACCTGCGCAATGATTTCCGCCATGCGTAGCAGCGTGCCCTCTTCGATGCCCTTGGTCGCGCTGACGAAAAGCATGTTCGACTTCAGGTGAGGACGCATGCTCTGGAACAAGCGGCGGCAATGGTGCGAGGGCATGACGCTGATCACCATCTGGGCATCATGCAAAGCCTCCTCGAGGCTGTTGGTGCAGGAGACCGATGCGGGGATCGGATGTTCGGGAAGGAAAAGCTCGTTGATGCGGCGCGTGGCAACCGATTCGCGCACTTCTTTCTCAAACGCCCACAGGTGGATGGCGTGCGCGCCCGTACGCCCGAGAACAATGGCCAGACCCGTGCCCCAGGCGCCGGCTCCAATGATGGCGATTCTGCTCATCCCCGTCCTGCCCGGAAACGGTTTTCGGTTCCTGCCATTAAGCGTCGCATGTTCGTGCGATGTTTGAAGATGATCAGCGTCGAAGCGGTTGCCATCGACGCCAGCGCGAACGGAAGGCTTCGATATCCGTCCAGTAACCACGCCAGCAGCGGGAAGACCGCGACGGCGACGATCGAACCGAGAGAGATGTAGCGGAAAAGCGCGACCAGGAAAATGAAAATGCCGATCATGACCAGGATCGCTTTCGGGGCCAACATGATAAACGCTCCCAGGCCGGTGGCGACGCCTTTGCCGCCGCGAAACTTGAGCCAGATGGGAAAGATGTGTCCCGCGACCGCGAACAAGGCGGCCAGCGCCGGGAGCACGGGGGACACGCCGCCAGCGGATGGCGCAATCCAGTAGCGTGTGATCAGGACTGCCGCGAGCCCTTTCAGGGCATCCAGCAACAAGGTGATGATACCCAGTGCGGGCGAAGTGCGAGCGACGTTGGTCGCGCCAATGTTGCCGCTACCGCTTTTGCGGATGTCCGCTCCGCGAAACAGACGCACCAGGATGTACCCGAAGGGAATCGACCCGAGCAGGTAGGCCATGGCGGCGGTAAGGAAGATAGTCGACATGAATCAAGAAAAATGCAAGGACCAGTCTCAATTCAAAGAGCCCGAGTTTCGATGTTTCAAAGTTTCGACAACTGAGTGTTTCAAAGTTTCAAAGTTTCGACATTTGAAAGTTGATCTTTGGTATTTCAGACTCGAAGCTCCGGGGTCTGATCTTTGACACCCTGAAACTTTTGAAACATTGAAACTTGAGCTTGAACTCGAAACTTCGAAACCTTGTCAACGAACCGAACTTCGACCTGGAACCGACTACAACGCAAACCTCTGAAGTCTCGTGTATTGCGATCCGCCGCGCGAGAGCTGGCTCTGAAACAGAAAGAACTCGCGGGCGGTCATGGTACCAAACTCGGGTGGGGCGACGGCAGCCAATTTCCGTGCCAGCTGATCGAATCTGTTATTAGGCCCGTCGCCCTTTTGCCGGCGCGGTGCGCCCGATTTGCCTCCGCGCGCCAGCGTGAGATGCGGGCTGAAGGCATGAGTTTCCTTCGGGATGCCAAGGGCTGACATGGCGTCGTCGATGGCGGCGGCGAGGGCTCCGAGTTCCGAACCAGCTTCGATACCAACCCAGAAAACTCGGGGAGCCTTCGGGGTCGGAAAGAAACCGTGAGCGCGGAATAAAAGGTCGAAAGGCTGGCCAGCGATTGTGGCCAGCTGCTGCTTGATCTGGGCGACGCTGTCGTCCGGCTTCTCGCCAATGAACTTCAAAGTAATGTGCAGCGAATCTGGTTTGACCCAGCGCGCCTCGGGAGCAAAGCCCCGCACGCCATCCATGAAGCCGGCAATGCGTTGTCGGATGGCGTCGTCGATGTCGAGCGCAATGAAAAGGCGCATAAGAGCAGCTATTAGCTATCAGCTCTCAACCGCCAGAACGGGGCATTGCAACTGCGGCTGATGGCTGATAGCTGAAAGCGTTAAATCAATTTTCTTCTCACCATATCCAGCGCCTGCTGGCTGGCGAACCATCGAATACGTTTGCGGTCGCCGGGGAAGGTGCGTTCGATGACGTCGGTGCTGCCTTCACTCGCCAGCGCGTGGAACACCAGCCCGACCGGTTTTTCAGGTGTTCCGCCGGTTGGACCTGCGATCCCGGTGATTCCCACGCCGAAGGTTGCCTTGCACTTGGCACGTATCCCTTCTGCAAGCCGAGCGGCGACTTCGCGGCTCACGGCGCCGTGTTGCTTGATGAGTTCGGCCGGGACACCGGCGAACTTAGTCTTCAACTGGTTGGAATAGACGACGGCTCCCCCGGCGAAGTAACGCGAACTGCCGGCAATAGAGGTGATGCGCTCGGCAAGCAGTCCCCCCGTGCAGGACTCGGCCGCGGCCAGGGTTGCGCCGCGCATCTGCAGATAGAGCCCGACGATCTGCTCCATGGTTTCACCCTGGCTCGAGAAAACGGCATCGCCTAGTTCGTTTTCGAGTTCGAGAGCGAGCTGGTCGACGCGTTGCTGCGCTTTCTCGGGCGAATCGGCGCACGTCTTGAGGTGGAGCTGAACCTCTCCCGCGCCGGCCAGGATCGTGGTCTGGACGTCGGTATAGCGCTGGTAGATGGGGGCAACGCGGGCATCGGCGGCGGACTCGGCCATCATGCCGATCCGAAGCTCGCGCGTCGCGATGAACGCCCTGGGCAATTTGGCGTGCAGGCGCTCGCGGCATTGTTCGTCGAACATTCTCTTCAACTCGTGCGGCGGGCCGGGGAGCAACAGGATGATCTTTTCGCATTCGTCGAATGTGCCGGTAAGCCACTGGCCGACGGCGCTGCCGACAGGATTGGGCAGGATGGTGGCCCCCGCGATGAGGTCCGCTTGCTTGGCGTTGTTAGGCGTCATCCTGATCTTGCGGGAAGCAAAGCGCTGCTCAAGGCTGTCGAGGAGTTGCTGGTCGCGATGAAGCTCGAGGCCGAGGGCATCAGCGACGGCCTCGCGGGTGAGGTCGTCTTCCGTGGGGCCAAGCCCGCCCATAAAGATGATCACGTCGGCGCGGGAAAAGGCGATCCCAGCGGCGCGCGTGAGGTGCTGGCGGCTGTCGCCCACGATCGTTTTGAAAGCGACGTCGATGCCAAGCTGGTTGAGGCGCTCCGTGAGGAAAAGGGAATTGGTGTCCTGCCGGTAGGGAGTGAGTAGCTCCGAGCCGATGGCGACGATCTCAGCGAGCACGCAGGAAGTGTAAACGATCTTCCCGTGATTTTCGGATCATCCTGTTGCCGGGTGGCCTCCATTCCGATGACAAGTCCGGTACGGACGATGATAATGACGCGGCAAGATTAGGGCAGGAGGAAACATGCCGAATCGCTGGGCGTTGTGGCTGGGCATTGGGGCAATCGGATTGTTCGCGGTCGCGAGGAACGCGGGCTCACAGGAGCAGACTCTGCAACCCGACGCAAAGAAGCACGTGGTCGTCCCGGTAATTGCTCCCAGAGCCGAGGACGTTTCGAGCATCGATGGCATCGTCAAGGCAACCTACGAGACAATTTCCGGAGGCGTCGGTGTGTCGCGACAGTGGGGACGGGATCGGACGCTTTACGTTCCCGGCATACGTTTTGTCGCACTCGAGCCCGACCCGAAGGCCGGCGCCCTGAAAACGCACATCAGCACGCACCAGGAGTACGTGGATGAGGAGGATGCTTCCTTCGTGAAAGACGGATTCACGGAACGCGAACTGGGACGTGAAACCCATCGCTTCGGGAACATCGCGACGGTGCTCAGCAGCTACGAGGGAAAAGTGGCGTCGGGAAAAGTTGTGGCGCGCGGCGTTCAGATTTACCAGCTGTACAACGACGGCAAGCGGTGGTGGATCGCGTCGCTCGAGTGGAACGAAGAGAGTCCCGAGAATCCGATTCCGCCGGAGCTGCTGCTCAAAAAGTAATGCACGTCACAGAAAGACAGATCTCCCGTCGTCTAGTCGCCAGAACTGACGGCCGCAACTACTGCGTCAAAAGGACGCAGCCACTCCACGGGCGTTCTCCCTGGGCACCATTCTGTTCAGGGAACAATGCAAAGAGGCGCATGTACCAGGGCAGACGCTTGAGGCGGGCGGCAGAATGAAGCATGGAGCGGACTTCTGCCACCTGCCAGCCGTAACGCGAGAAAAATGCTGGTCCCTCAGTCGGACCGAACTTGAGAGGCGCGCCGGCGGCTTGCAACTGCGTCCCGATGGTCCGCTGCAGGCGTTTGAGGAGGCCGGGAGAGCAGAGGTCCGTCGCCCATTGTCGGACAGTCGGTTGCGCGGCCAGATCAACCGCGAGCGCCCCGACTTCGTCGGCCGACAGATAGACGATCAACCCTTCCGTGATGATCAATACACTCTTCGCCGACTGGCCCATTCGCGCAAATGCCTCGCGACGGGCTTCCAGCTGGGAAAGATCCAATCGCACGCGCTCCAGCCGGCAAACAGGCTTTTCATTGCGGAGAACTTCGTCCTTGTAGTCGAGAATGCCGGGCAGATCGACTTCAATCCAGCGCAGCTGAGAGGGAAGCTGCATGTAGTAAGGACGGGCGTCGAGACCGCAAGCCAGATTGATGATGGTGTCGGTGTCCTCGCGAATCGCGCGCTCGATGTACTGGTTGAACAAAAAAGTGCGGGTGATGTAGGCCCACTCGTGGGAGCGCGAGTAGCCAAGTTTCGCGGCAATCTCCTCGCCTTGTTTGCCGGCGAGCCGGCGCGCAAAGGAATCGTGAAACAGGGCATTCGGGCGCTCGTTCTCGCGAGCACGAAACATGGCGACCCATCGGGCTGTGTCGGAGATGTCCCGGATTAGAGGGGCGGACGGCATGGGAAGGGATTGTAACCGATTGGTGGAACGGAGGTTGGCGGGGAGCATGGATCCTTCGCTAGGCTCAGTACGACCACGAATAGCAGGAGGGCAAAGAAAGGGATTGCTTCAGCGTTGGAGCTACCTTAGTAGTGATTAAGGGCGCTTACTCTGGAGGAAGCGAGAGGCCTTGCTTGTCCCAGGCCAGGTGATGAAGGGCGCTGGTGGTGGCGAGGACGGCGGAGCGGCCCGGCGAAAAAGCCAGGCCGACGAGGTTGTGTCCGGCGACTTCGAGCGAAGCTTTGGCCTGGGAAGTGATTCTCACGATGCCGCGCTTGCCCGCCAGTGAAGCCGCCACGTATAGATTTCCTTCCGAGTCAAATGCAAGGCCCTGCGGGCGACCGAGGCCGCGGAAGAAAGTCGAGACGCTGCCGTGAGGATCAATCCGGTAGACGGAATCGAAACTGGAAGTAGTCGGTCCGGTCACGAATAGATCTCCGTGGGTGCTGAAAGCGAGGTGATAGGCCGAGACACTCGGTTCTAGAGTGGCGAAAACAAAAGTCTGGCGCTCGCGGTCGATCTTGAAAATCGTTCCCTCGCGATCGCCCACGTAGAGATTCTGCTCGCGATCAAAAGCGATACCCGTCGCAGTCCCCATGCCTTCGGCGTAGGAGGACATGGTGCCGTTGGGCGCGACGCGGTAAACCGTCCCGTCATGGCGCGAGGAAACGTACATCTGGCCCTCGCGGTCGAAAGCGATCGAGGTCGCGTTCATCATGTCGGGAAGAAAGGGCTTGACATCGTAATCGGTGTCGATTTTGAAGATGGCGACAGGAACTTTCTGGCCGCGCGAGCCGGAAAAGGTGACGTAGATGTTGCCTTCGGCATCGAGCGCGGGATTGGTGACCGGGTGCAGGTTTTCGGCGATCGGGGCGGCGATCCGGACCTGATGAGGATTGCTGATGTGATCGTTGGCCGCCACCACGACCGGGCCGGAAGTCGCGCCCTCAGGGACACGGGCCACGAGGAACTCATCCGCGCTGATGAGGACCGAGCCTTCGATGTCGCCGAACTGGACACGAGGACGGCGCAGTTCGTGGGGGCGAAGGGCCTTGCCCAGAATTCGAATCTCGCCGCCGGGCAAAGCGGCGGAAGGCTGCACCGTCTCGATGTGCGGCTTGCCGTTGACGTTCTTTTTGCCTAACAGGCGGTCCGAAATCGCCATGGTTACAGTTTAGATGCGTTGCGGCTTAGATGTGAACAGAAAGATGCTCAGGGCAACAAGCGGAGGTGCAGAAGCAAGTGCATTACGAGCAGGGCGTAGATACCGGCGCCGATGTCGTCGACCAAGATTCCTGTGCCTTCGGGCAGGCGCTCGAGCATACGGATGGGCGGCGGCTTCAGGATGTCGAAGGCGCGGAAGAGCAGAAAGGCGGCGAGGAGCGTCTTCCAGGTTACGGGCGCAGCGATCAGAGTGATCAACTGGCCAACCACCTCGTCTATTACCACGAACTGGGGGTCTTTCACCCGGGTTGCGCGCGCGACCCGGGTGGCGGCGGGGATTCCTATAGCGGTGGCGAGTACGGCCAGTCCAATGACGGCCGGGGTTTGCCACGAAGGTGGGATCCAGCGGGTCAGAATCCACCAGAGGAGGATGGTCGAAGCTGATCCCCAGGTTCCGGGACCGGGGTGCAGGCGTCCGGCGCCGAAGAAGGTCGCGGTAAGCCATGCCCAGCCAGCGGCAGGCGGACCTGCCGGCAGCTGTATGTTTTGGCCTGCTGGGTCAGTGACGGGGTTTTTCATCCTGGTCGGGGATCGGATCAGAGTCGTCGCCGGTGTCAGGCAACGGTGACGATATCACGTATTGGCCATTCGCCCACTTGCCGAGGTCGATCAGCCGGCAACGCTCGCTGCAGAAGGGGAACTCGGGATCGGTGTTC
>Ga0126372_10000836_pt1 | contig 11654 bp, 8 predicted proteins | sample PanSoiMetaPlot_6_FD_92762 | JGI IMG/M metagenome (GOLD analysis project Ga0126372, IMG submission 92762) | Tropical forest soil microbial communities from Panama - MetaG Plot_6 | ecosystem: Environmental > Terrestrial > Soil > Tropical forest > Bulk soil | place: Panama | collected 2016-02-17
ACCCTCGACTTCGCGGGCGGGCGCCGTACCGAAACTCCCGTGGAGATGACCAAAGCCGACGAGACGGCCTTCTTCAACGCCAGGGATGTCGATAGCAATGGCATCGGCGATGGTAACGATTGCGGCGGCGTTCTCAATCCAGTCGATGGCACCACCACGTTCCCCTGCACGCACCGCATCGATATCAAGCCGAGCTTCCCGTTCCCGAAGACCATCAACCCGGGTACGGAGGCCAACATCACAGTCGCGATCTTCAGTGAAGTGAGTGGCAATCAGGTCTGGAATGCCCCGGCGCAGGTCATGTTGAATAACCTTGCCGCGTTCCCCCTTACGTTCAGCGTGGAAACTTTCGTGACTTCAGTGAAGGTCAACAACCAGGGCGGCGGGACGTGCTCGGTGTCAGACGTGCCGGACCCGATCACGGGTCAGAAGGACAACGTCAAGGACTTGAAGTGTCAGTTTCCGATATCGGCGGATTTACCGAAGGGTACGCACTTCGGCGTCGTGTCCGGGTTCTTCAAGGTCAGCCCCGCCGACCCGAACAGCGAGATACGGGCGTTCAGTGCGAGACAGGAGGTGACCATTCAGTAGGGTCTGCACCGGGCAACTACGAAGCATTCGACACCCTCGGCGCGTGGGACGCCAATGAGGAGAGCATCGTGAAAGGCAACAGGATCTTAATCGGTCTACTGGCGATGACGGCGATACTCGCGTTGTCGGCCACAACGGCGCACGCTGGCAATGGGGGACTGCCGTCCGCGCTGACATCCTTCTTCGCGTGCTACTCGATCAACGGAAAGGACTCCGGACAGACTGTCGATATCGAAAACGCGGTCGAGTCGCCCATCGCGACCCCGAACCGAACGGGTGTTAGGATCGGGAGCGGCACACTGGCTTGCACGATTATCAGGATGCTGGTGCCATCGAACGCGAAGACCCAGTTCCTCGCCGAGCCTAATCCGACTCAGGAGCTGGGCTTCAACGCAATCAAGTGCTATTCCGTTACCGGCCCCGGTGGCACGCTCTTCCAGGGGACGACAGGCACCTTCACGTTCGAAGACACCATCTTTGGCACCTTGGGGACGCTGCCCTTCCTACCGAACGGCAGCCCGAGCCCTCGCCCCGGTAGCCTGGGCCCCGAGGCAGGTATCACGGTCTCCCAGCTCAAGTATATTTGCGGGCCCGCCATAGTGGAGTGATGCCCGATCCGAGTCCGGAGGGCAGGTTCGCCCTGTCCTCCGGACTCCATGCGATCGGTCACAGCTCGATTGCGCGCGGAATCGGTTCCGCCCCTTTCGCTGGAGAAGCGACGACCGGAGGGATATGCGCGGCCCAGCGCGTTGCGGCTTCGAAGGCGGCCGCAGCCCGGAGGACGGCCGCCTCCTGACGGCGCCGACCGACGATCTGCAGGCCGACGGGCAATCCGCTCCGCGTGAAGCCGCAGGGCACCGAGATCGCGGGCAAGCCGGTCAGCGTGATCGCGTACGTCAGGGAGAACCACTGGAAGTAGTTGTCCAGCGGCTTGCCGTTGATCTCGGTCGGATACGGCTGCTCGACCGGAAAGGGTTTCAGCGCGACCGTCGGTAGCACAAGCAGATCCCTGCTCGCCATGAAGGTGCGCACGCGCTGCCAGAGTGCCGATCGCAAGAGCTCACTGCGGGCAATGTCTCGCGTCGTCAGCCCGAGACCGCGCTCGACGTCCGAAACGAGATCCTTCTGCATCTGCTCCCGCCACTGGGGGAGCTTGTCGGCGTGCAGGGCGACCATTGTGACCGCTCGGGTACCCCGTATGATGTCGGGGACCTCCGAGAACGACGGACACGCCGCCTCCACCCGGGCGCCGAGCTTGCGAAAAAGCCTGACCGCCTCTTCGGCGACACGGCGGACCTCTTCGTCCACGGGAATCAGGCCGTCCAGGTCCGGCGTCCAGGCAATCCGCGAGCCCTTGATCGAGGGACTCTTCACCGCGCGCGTGAAGTGGCTCGAATCGACCTCATAGGAGAGTGGGTGCCGATCGTCGGGGCCGGCCATTGCCGCGAGCATGAGGGCGACATCGGCGACGGTACGCGCGATCGGTCCGGCGACCCCGAGAGTGTCCCAGACCAACGCGCGCGGATGTGACGGCACCAGCCCCGGTGTCGTTCGGAAGCCCACGACGCCGCAGAAAGACGCTGGCACTCGAAGGGACCCGCCGAGGTCCGAGCCCTGGGCGAGAGGGCCCATACCGGTGGCAACACCTACCGCGGCGCCTCCGCTCGAGCCGCCACAGCTCAGCGCAGGATTCCATGGATTGCGGGTGGCGCCGAACACGGCATTGAACGTGTTTCCGCCGGCCCCGAACTCGGGGCTGTTGGTCTTGCCGATCACGATGGCGCCGGCCGCCTTGAGTCGTTGGACCACGAGGTCGTCCTCGTCTGGAACGTGGTCCTTGTAAATGAGCGACCCCCACGTCGTGCGAATTCCCTTGGTGGCATACAGATCTTTGATCGATACCGGCACGCCGTGGAGGGGGCCCAGCGTTGTCGACTTTCGGCCCAGCATCCGCGTCGCTCGGCGGGCAGCAGTCAGCGCTGCTTCGCGCGCCACCGTGACGAAAGCGTTCACGGCGGGATTCACGGTATCGATGCGGGCGAGGACCGCCTGCATGACCTCGAGCGGTGAGACCTTGCGCGCGCGATACAGATACTTGAGGTCGGCAGCCGATACAAAACAGATGTCGTCGTGACTAATCATCAGCGGCCGAGATCATGGCGAGCCTCCGTGGTGATGTCGAGAGTCGCAGTGCGTTCACACTCCGGCCACGGCCGGCGACGAGCGTACGAAGCTCGGCCGCCGTTTGAAGACGAGCCAGCGCGTCAGCCATTCGACCGGCCCCACGGCGAAATAGGAGAGCCACGCGGAGGACGCCAGGAGCTGGAACGTCCAGATTGCGATGACGATCGCGAGCTGGCCGGCCCGATCGACCCGGCCGAAAAGACCGAAGCCGTGACCGTAGAAGATCGTCGTGCAGATGACCGACTGGAGTAGATAGTTGGTGAGGGCCATGCGTCCCACGGCGGCCACGGCGCGCAGCGGCCAGCCGCGCTGGCAGACGAGCATCACAAGGGCCACCCAGCCCAGCGCCACCAGGAGATTGCCCCAGTAGTGCAGCTGCTCGCTGACCAGCACGAAATCGAGAAGATCCCACCTCGTCGCGTAGCTTCGCCAGAGCCCGACCGCGATCAGGAGCATGCCGGCTCCGAATCCGATCACCGCCATCCATAGATAGAACGCGCGGGACCGGACCGCGCTGAGTACACGGAGCTTGAACAGCCCCATGCCCATGAGCATGAGGCCCATGAGCTGCCAGAGGAGCCGCGTGACGAAGGACACCGTCTCGTTCTCGAGCGCCGCCGGCACTCGCTGCGCCATCTGCTCCGTCCATCCGCCCCGGTACTGGGCGATCTCGAGCGCGATGGTCTCCGGCTGCGGCGTCCACTGAGCGCGCCACGCCGCGAGCGCCGCCGGATCGGACTGCGCGGTAGACCACGTCAGCGTGATCGAGATGACCGATGCAGTGGCGAAAGACAAGACGCCCAGCACCAGGAGCGTGCGGGGCGGCAGCCTGCGGGCGAAGAAGACGACCACGCCGCTCAGCGCCAGCGGCACGAGCATGTCGCCGTACCAGAGGACGTACGCGTGCAGGAGACCGAGGCCCAGCAGCACCACCATGCGTCTCATGTGGGTACGCCAGGCCGGGATTTCTCGGCCTCCCTCCTCACTCGCCATCATCACGATGCTGACGCCGAGCAGCATCGCGAAGATCGTGACGAACTTTCCGTCCGCGAGCAGAGACGTGAGGAGCCACGCCCACCAGTTGAGCCCCTGGAACTCGCCGTAGGCCGTTGGGTTCCAGCGGGCGAGGCTCGGGAACGCGAACAGCTGGATGTGGACCGCGAGCATGCCCAGCACGCCCACACCGCGGAGAACGTCGAGCGATCGGATCCGCGTCGACGTTTGCACGATCGGCACGCGGCGCTCAGTCAACGCTGACGACGCTCAGCCCGTGCGACTGCAGCATCTCCTCGACATGCTTGCGGTGTCGCTCGTCACCCATTGCCGGCGAGCTACCGTCATCCATGACGACGCGTAGCGGGCCGTCGGACCCGAGCACGCGATTCAGGTAGTCGTAGAGAGTGCGATGTTCGCGCGCCACGACCAGCTGGTGTCCGAGCTCGCTCAGTGACGAGACGGCGTGCTGGAGCCATCGCGGCATGTCCATCGCGATGAAGAGGCGTGTGGCGATCAGAAGATGGTGTTCCGCGCCGTCGCGGTCACCGCCGCGGACGTACAGACGGCCGATTCCCAGATGGTTGCGCGCGAGCAGCGGGCGCATGTGCAGCTCCTCCGCGAGCGCGATCGCCGCCCGGTAGTAGTGTTCAGCCTCATCGTGCTGTTGAGCGTTGCGCGCGCTCGCCTCGGCGACCACGTGCAGCGCGGCCGCCGCGTCGCCGCGCTGACCCCGTTCACGGGCAAGGCTGAGCGCCCGCTGCGCTGTGGTGAGAGCCTCGTCCACGCGATCGCCGACGAGATAGGCCTCCCCGAGCAGCGCGAGCACCGCGGCGTGCTGCATCAATCTCCGTTTCGACTCGACCTCGTCCGCGGCGGCGCGCACCAGCTCCACGCCCTCCTCGATGCGCCCGGCCAGGAGAGCCGCGGCGCCCAGGAAGCGCACGGCCTGCGGATAGAGGAGCGTGAAGTTTCCCTCGCGGGTGATGCTGCAAGCGCGCTCGAGGACCGGGTTCGCCGTGTCGAGGTCTCCCCTGAGCAGCGCGATGTATCCAAGCCCGATGGAAGCGACTGCCGTGCTATACGGGCTTTCGGCGAGATCGATCCCCTGCCGGCCGGCGGCCACTCCCTCCTCGAATTCCCCGAGCTCGGCGAGACAGCGCGCGAGCCAGGCGAAGTTGACCGCTTGATACGCCGCCCACGACCCGGTCGCGGTACCGCCGAGGCTTCGCCAGTCGGGCTCCGCCGACTGCGCCACGTTGCGCAATGCCTCGGAGGCGCGGGGATAGTCGCCCAGGGCGTGACAGGTCAGGCCGACGATATGATTGGCCTGGACGCTGAGCGGCAGATCCTCGAGCTTTTCACCCTGGGCCAGCGCCTGCTCGGCCAGCGTTCGCGCCTCGCCGAACCGCCCGGTCTGGCGGAAGTATTCGGCGGTGTGAATGGAAACCCAGCCGAGCCGGCGAGAGTCGGAGATCGCGGTGGCCATCGCCTCCGCTTCCTGGAGATAGCCCAGCATCTTGTCGAACTCTCCGAGGGTGTAGAGCGCCCCGCGGAGCTCGATGCGCACATCGATTTCGTGTTCTCGTGTTTCCGGTGTGGCCGGCAGATGGCGCAGGGCCTGGAGCGCCTCCTCGAGCGAGGCCAGCGCCTCGCGGTGCGCCGACCTGGCCTGAGCCTTGGCGGCTGCCCATCTCAGATAGGCCACGGCCTTTGCCCACACATGCCCGCGGCCGAAGTGATAGGCGACCAGCTCCACCACGTCGTCGAGGCTTCCGGCAAACAGCTCTTCGAGACCGACCCCGGCCGCCTTGTGGTATGTCCGTCGACGCCGCTCCAGGACCCCGCCGTAGACGACGTCCTGAGTCAGCGCGTGCTTGAAGCTGTACATCGGCTCGGGCGCCGCGGCGCTCGGGAAGACGAAGTCCAGCTCATGGAGCTCTCTGAGATGCGCCGCGACCTGCTGGGGCGCGACGTCGAGAACGCGAGAGACCAGCGACACTCCAAATCGCCGACCGACCACCGCGGCTCCTTGCAACGTCTGCTTGAGCCCTTCGCCGAGCCGGTCGACACGCGCGGCGATGATGTCGTGAATGTTCGCGGGCACCGCGACGTCGGCGCGGCTGAGCCACGCCTCGCCATTCTCGATCGCGAGACCGCCGGTCTCCTGGAGCTGGCGGAGGATCTCTTCCACGTAGAGCGGATTGCCCTCGCTACGCTCCGCAAGGAATCGGAACAGCGGCTCCGAGACCTCCTCGGCGGCCAGCAGCGTCTGGACCATTCCGCGGACGTCGGCTGCACCGAGGCCTTCGAGCGTGATCGTCTCGGCGAGCGGCGCGGCGAGCCAGGACGCCGCGTAGCCCGGGCGAGCCGTCAGCACCACCAACACACGATGCCCGAGCACGTGGGTCGCGAGATACTCCAGGAACTCCTCCGAGGCCGTGTCGATCCAGTGCATGTTCTCGACGACCAGAACGAGCGGCCCGAGCTCGCTGACTGCCAGAAACACATCGCGAACCGCGGCGAAGGTCCGATCCTTCAGCTGAGGCGCTGACAGCCGGTTGAGGAATTCGGGCGCTGCGGAGACGCCGAGGAAGTGGCCGAGCAGGATGCGCTGCTCCTCACCCTCCAGGCCGAGGAACTGGTGCAGCTCGGCCACGCGGGTCCGGATCTGGTCGGCCGCGACGCCCTCGAAGAGGCCGAGCTGGCGTCGCAGCAAGTCGACGATCGGACGGTACGCCATGGAGCGGCCGTAGGAAGCGCACGTCGCTTCCAGGACCTGAGTGCCTTCGGCCTCGACCCGATGCAAGAACTCGTAGAGCAGCCGCGATTTGCCCACCCCCGGATCGCCCATGAGCAGCGCAATCGCGCTGTGGCGGTCGGCAACCCGACGATGGATGTCGGCGAGGCGCCGGAGCTCGTGGTCACGGCCTGCCAGTGGAGTGAGCTCGCGATCCTTGGACACCTCCAGCCGGCCCTGGTCACGTCGCTCGCCGCTCACCGCATAGGCGCGAACCGGCTCGGTCTTGCCTTTGACTTGAAAATCGCCCAGGTCCTCGAAAACGAAGGCTCGGTTACGGAGATCTTGGGTTCGCCGGCTCGTGACGATCTGGCCGGGCGCGGCGATCGCGAGCAGCCGCGCGGCGAGGTTGGTGGTGTCGCCGACCGCCGTGTAGTCCATACGAAGATCGTGTCCGATGGCGCCGACGACCACGGGGCCGGTGTTGATGCCCATGCGCATCCGGAACTCGATGCCGTGGACGCGCTTGACATCCGCGGCGAGCGGCTTGAGCCCGTCTTGAATCGCGAGCGCCGCGCTCAGCGCGCGCTGGGCGTGATCCTCGTGGGCGATCGGCGCCCCGAAGAGCGCCATCACGCCATCACCGAGGAACTGATTGACCGTTCCTTCATAACGGTGGACCGCTTCGAGGATCACCTCGAACACGCGGTCCATGATCGCGTGCACGTCCTCGGGGTCGAGCTTCTCGGACATCGCCGTGAATCCGGACACGTCCGAGAACATCACCGTGACGATCTTCCGTTCGCCCTCGATGGCTCCCTTGGAGGTCAGGATCTTCTCGGCGAGATGCCGCGGTGTGTAGGCCTCCGGAGAGGCAAAGCGCGCAGAGGTCGCCGCGGGTGCCACCGGGGTGGCGGCCGCGACCGGCGAGGCTGGGGTGGTTGCGGCGGGTGCCGCCGCGGCGCCGGTCAGGCGCTGCCCGCACTCGCTGCAGAACTTGTTGGTGGGAGGGTTAGCCGTCCGGCACGCGGGACAGAGCGACTGGAGTCGAGTCCCGCACTCCCCGCAGAACTTGGTTCCTGGGGGATTGACGTGGCGGCACTGTGAGCACTCCATCCTATGGTTCCACTGCGTGACCCCCTAGCAATACACCCCAAAGGCCGAAAGCGGTAGCCTTAAGGCGCCGAAGCCCGATACGCCCGATCGGGCAAAAATCCTTCTCGCGCGCGCGGATTCGGGCATGAATTCGGGTGCGCTTCGGCCTCACCGCTTCGTTTTTCAAACAGTTACGGCTGGCACGCGGGTTGCGATTGCTGGGAGTCGTCATGGCGATCGTGAACCTCCTAGCCTCCGAAAAAGCGGCGCAGACGCCGGCCCTGACGCCGAGGCCGGGCTGTCTACAGTGCGCCGTGGATCGGCTGGCCGGCCGAAACTACTGCGGAGCCTGCGGCAATCTGCTGCGCCCGCGCTGCGAGCGCAAGCAGGTCACCGTGCTCTTCGTGGACGTCTCGGGCTTCACCGCCTTGTCCGAGCAGCTCGATCCCGAGCAGGTCAGCGAGATCATGCAGCGGACCTTCGATGTCGCACTGGAAGCCGTCCACGAGCAGGGTGGAACCGTGAACCAGTTTCTGGGCGACGGCGTGATGGCCCTCTTCGGCGATGCGCTGGGCGAGCACCACGCCAGCCGGGCGCTGAGCGCCGCCTCGGCAATACAGGATCGCCTGGAGGCGGTGCGCGACGACGTCTATCGGAGCTATGGCCTCGAGTTTCGGATTCGCATGAGCGTCAACACGGGGCCCGTAGTCGTCGGCACCATCGGCGCCGCGCTGCGCACCGACTACACCGCTACGGGAAACACGGTGGCCATCGCCTCGCGGCTGCTCCGTGTTGCGAGACCGGGGCAGATCGTGCTCACCGGGTCCACCCGGGAGCTGGCCGACCGCGGTCGTGACTTCGTGGCGCTCGGGACGATGGCGCCGACGGAGACAGGCGAGATCGAGCTCTACGAGCTGAGCAGCGAGGTGGTGTACGCCGGGTACGACGGCTGAGCGCGCTCTCGTCAGCCGCGCGTGGTATCGACGTCGATCCCGTGCTCGAGCAGCTTCTTGCGGAGCGTGTTGCGGTTGATCCCGAGGATCTGCGCCGCTCGCACCTGATTGCCGGCCGTCTCGCGCAGGACCGCGCGCAGCAGCGGCTTCTCGACGAGCCCGATCATCAGGTCGTAGAGGTTGGCGCTCGCGTGCTCGCGCAGGCCGCGGACGCACTCGACGAGCTTGCGCTCGATGACTTCCTCCAGTGGCGCGTCGACGCTGACCGAGGCCGCCGCTGACACCGGGCCGATCGGCAGGTGCTCGGGCAGGATGATCCCGGACGTCGCCATCACCATCGCGCGCTGGATGACGTTCTCCAGCTCGCGCACGTTGCCGGGCCAGTCGTAGCCGACCAGCCGATCCAGCGCCTCGGGGGCGACGCCGCGCTCGCCGAGCTCGCCCGCGTATTTCGCAAGCAGGTGCTCGATCAGGAGCGGGATGTCCCGTCGCCGCTCGCGCAACGTCGGCAGGTTCACGGTGACCACGTTGAGCCGGTAGTACAGATCCTCGCGGAAGCGCCCTTCCTTCATCAGCGCCTCCAGATCGCGGTTGGTCGCGGCCAGCACGCGCACGTCGATGCGAATGGATTCCTGTCCGCCCAGGCGCTCGATGGTTCGCTCCTGGAGCGCGCGCAAGAGCTTGGTCTGCAGCTCCACCGGCATGTCGCCGATCTCGTCCAGGTAGAGCGTCCCGCCGTGCGCGAGCTCGAGCTTGCCGAGCCTGCGCTCTTTCGCATCGGTGAACGCGCCGCGCTCGTGCCCGAACATCTCCGATTCGAGCAGCGTGGCCGGGATCGCCGCGCAGGAGACCGCCACGAACGGTCGCCCGGCACGCCGGCTGTAGTGATGGATCGCGCTGGCAACCAGCTCCTTGCCGGTGCCGGACTCACCGCGCAGGAGCACGGTCACGTCGCTGGCCGCGACGCGTCCGATGGTCTTGTACACCTCCTGCATGCGCGGGTGCCGGCCGATGATCGCGCCGAACTCCCACACATCCTGCAGCCCGCTCCTGAGGCGCGTCACCTCCTGCGTGAGCCGGCGCGCCGTGAGCGCCCGCTCGGTGAGCAGGAGCACCTCGTCGAGGTCGAACGGCTTTGCGAGATAGTCGTAGGCGCCGCGCTGCATCGCCTGGATCGCCGTGTCCATGGTGCCGTGGGCGGTCATCACGACCACGCAGGCGTCCGCGTGGATCTCGCGCAGGCGGCCTAGCGCGGTGAGGCCGTCGACGCCCGGCATCCGCACGTCGAGAAAGACGACGTCGAAGGGTTCCGTCTCGAAGGCGTGGACGGCCGCGGTGCCGTCCTTGACGGCCACGACCTCGTAGCCCGCCTGGCGCAGGCCCTTCTCGAGGACCCAGCGAAGGCTGTCCTCGTCGTCGGCCACCAGGATGCGGGCCTTGCTCATTTCGCGATCGGCAGGAAGCACGTGACGCTCGTGCCGCGGCCCTCGGCGCTCTCCACCTGGATCGCGCCGCGGTGCTCCTCGAGAATGCGGTGGCAGATCGAGAGGCCGAGACCGAGGCCCTTGTCCTTGGTCGTGAAGAACGGATCGAAGATACGCGCGCGGACGGCAGCCGGGATGCCCAGGCCCTCGTCGGTCACCTGCGCCTCGACCATGCTGCGCTGGCCGGCGCCGAGGTCCATCTTGCCGAAGAGCGGGTTCAAGCTCACGCGCGTCGTCAGGGTGAGGCGCCCGCCGCGCTCCATGGCGTCGAGCCCGTTGCGCACGAGATTGTGGAACACCTGCAGCAGCCGGTCCTCGTCGCCGAGGATCGGCGGCAGGCTCGGGTCGTAGCGCCGGACCAGACTGACGCCGCGCTCGCGCGCGCCCTCCTCGTTCAGCAACGTGACCCGCTCGAGAAGCTGGTGGAGATTCAGCGGCACCGCGCGCAGCTGGATCGGCCGCGCCAGATCGAGGAGCGACTCGATGATGCGGTTCACGCGGTCGACCTCGGTCAGGAGCACGTCCGTGTACTCGGCGAGCCGCGACTCGGCGCCGAGCTCGCGCCGCAGGAGCTGCACGGCGCCGCGGATCGCGCCCAGCGGGTTGCGCACCTCGTGGGCGAGCCCGACCACCATGCGTCCCGCCGCTGCCAGGGTCTCGCCGCGGCGAACTTCCGCCTCGAGCTGGTGGATCCGAGAGAGATCGCGAAGCACCACCACGGCCGCTTCGACCTGGCCGTCACGGCCGCAGAGCGGGGCCGTCACGACCGAGACTGGCACGCGCCGGCCGTCGGCGCGCTCGACGACGCTCTCGGCCTCGGAGCGGCTCTCGCCGGTGGCGAGCGTCTCACCGAGACGGCGCACGACCGAGGCATCCGGTGAGAAGACCTCCTTGACGTAGCGGCCCTCCGCGCGCCGCGCCGAGCGCTCGGTGAGGACCTCGGCCGCGGAGTTCCAGAAGACGATGCGTAGATCGGTGTCGACGGCGATCACCGCGTCCGGAAGGCCGGCGAGAACGGCCTCGTAGTTCATTGGAGCGGGGTCCGTGAGGCCGGCTTGGGCCGAGGGTGGCCTGAGACAGACGCGGCGAAGCTCCGCACGCCCGATCGTTCGGGATACGGGATTTGACTCTGGTTCACGTTTACGGGCGCGAGGCTCCGCACGCCCGATCGTTCGGGATACGGGATTTGGCTCTGGTTCACGCTTACGGGCGCGAGGCTCCGCACGCCCGATCGTTCGGGATACGGGATTTGGCTCTGGTTCACGTTTACGGGCGCGAAGCACCGCACGCCCGATCGTTCGGGATACGGGATTTGGCTCTGGTTCACGATCATCGGGCCCGCCCACACCGCGCGCTCATCGCGCGAGTTCGAGATCGGGCGCAGCGTTCATGGTCAGGGGCGCCCGCTCGCCGGCCGCGAGACGGACCGTGCCCGCCGCCGTGATCATCGCCGCGTTGTCCGTGCAGAGACTGCGCGGCGGGATGTGCAGACGCAGGCCATGCTCGATCGCCGCCGCGTCGAGGGCCTCTCGCAGCGGCGTGTTGGCCGCCACCCCGCCGGTCAGAACGACCCGCTTGATGCCGTGGTGCAGCGCGGCTTTGACGGTCTTGCGC
>Ga0126372_10000840_pt1 | contig 11644 bp, 6 predicted proteins | sample PanSoiMetaPlot_6_FD_92762 | JGI IMG/M metagenome (GOLD analysis project Ga0126372, IMG submission 92762) | Tropical forest soil microbial communities from Panama - MetaG Plot_6 | ecosystem: Environmental > Terrestrial > Soil > Tropical forest > Bulk soil | place: Panama | collected 2016-02-17
GCAGAAGGACCAAGAATACGCTGAGACTCCTTGAACATCTCCGCCGCCTCGGCAAAAAAGCGCAGCTCAAGCAGAATTACTCCACACTGAAACGCAAGCTCATTTTCGCGCTGCGTCACGGGAAAATGATTGGCCCAGGTCTTGAGAACTGCATCGCGGAGATCGTAGCGCTCAATCGTAACTGTGCGCAGTTGAGGGCCCAGCACCGGAAAAAACCTCATCAGGGCAATCGGGTCCCAGCGCGTCAGCCGCAGCGCAGACAGAATCTGCGGTACAGACATCTCTTGCATATGAGGGTTCAGCCATCCCAACAGTGTGAAAACATCATCCGGCCCTAAAACGGCCTGCGCCTCACGATAAGCCAGCGCCGTAGCTGGAAATCGGTCGCTCGGCCTGCCCTGGATGAACGCACAGATGTTCAGGCTGGAAGAGTGTTTCTCCGGCAACAGCGCTTCGCCACCGCTGGCGCGGATATATTTAGCGATTGCATCGAAATTGACCATCTGAGAAAAACAATTTGAGGCGTGGAAATCGAGGGTCGGCGGACCCTGGATCAGCGACCATTCTTCCTCGTGCGCGAATCCCTTGTCTGCGGCCAACACGAGCATTCTGCCATCAGCGAATCTGCTGATTTCCTCCAAAACCCGCAGCGCAGCGCTGGGAAACAGAACGGTCGAAGCGGAGAATTTCTTTCGATAGTGTTCCAGGATCTGATTCCAGGATTGATTCGGATAGCGCTGCTGTGCCACGTCGACATTCTTGTAGGAGAGCTGCAGACTGGAGAGCACTTCGGCGGCATCAGCCGGTGCTGCGGTGGTCACCAGAGCTTCGAAAAGTTTGCCTTCCTGAATGACAAAAGCATCTTGAGGAAAGCTGTCAAAGACATAGTTCGCGATCACCACCAAAGGCCCCGGTGACCGCAGAAATTCAGACTTGATTTCGCTTCCTACCTCAAACCGTTCGAATTGCAGCATTCCAGACTGGGTGAATTCAGAAAAATAGCGATTTGTGCGCCAGATTTCCGGAAAGGAATCGGAGCAATCGGTCATGCAATAACGTACTGTCTCCGGAGCGATGTCCCGGGATCGCAAAAGGGCCGTCAGATGCCGCAGGAACAGATATGAAAATTTTCCCACTCCGGCGCCGAGTTCGAAAATACGGAGCGGCTTGGTGGCTGAAAGATCGGGGCAATCAGAAAGAAAATTGAAAACAATGCGGGCGTATATCTCAGCAATGAAGGGGTTATTGGTGATGAACTGCGGAACCATATCCTCAGTCCAGGCTTTCAGGCCGCGGTGAACGTAGAAATCGCGTTGCAACCGCCAGATCACGGAGCTGGAAAGTGGGACATCAGATTCCAGTAGAACGGATTGTGCATCGGGCATCAGCAAAAACATTACCACTGATGGGCGCGGATGATGTTAATTTTGAGATTTCCGATGATCGGGCGCCGACACGCCCATTTTTGCAGACACCATCTTAGCCGGGTGAAAGCGCGGCTGCTGTTGTCGCGCGCCGCCTCGCTGCCCTCGGGATAAAGTGAAGTAGCCTTCTGAGTTACGGAACCGTTGGCCGAGTTCGGGCTCTGAGAAGGAACCAGAGGCTGGCGCCTATCGCGGCGACGAGGAAACAAAGAACCATGATGCCAATCCACCTCAATTGTTGGCGGGGAACGAACATGTTTGGGTGCAGTATATCGGCGATTGGTGTGCGATATTTGGCTGTTACAATGCCCTTGTCAAAGGTGATGGTGTAGTGCTGCCAGAAATCGCTGAATTTACATACTGAGCTGGTTTTGTCAGGCGAAGTCGGCCAACAGGCATCACGTAGATATAGTCTGTGAACACCCTCTGGAGTGAGTTTGTCTCCAATGTTGAAGGAATTGTAGAGGTCGCGCTGGTCGTGTAAAAGTGCGATGGACGCAACCAGAATCACAAAGTTGGCGGCCGCAGCTACGACGATGATCTGGGCGATCCGTTTCATACTCCTCACTCCAATGCGGAAGCATTCTGCCTGAACTGTGCAGAAGTCAGTTTCCCATCGGCAAATTCCATCCAGCATCCATCGACCATCAGGACGCCCCCATCGAGCTCTTCGACAAAAGGCTCGGTGCCGGCATGAATTACCTTTAATGCTTCTTGCAGGCCCATGCCGTTTCTTACCGATTGACAGGTTTTCCACCCGGAGGCATAGGCCGCTTCGCCGACTCGATCGTTGTATCCGTGCCTGGGATAGACAAGCAGGAAATACGCAACTACCAGGCTGAGGATGCCGGCAGCCCACCAGGAGAGGACGGCAAGTAGCCTAGGGTAAAGGATCATAGTCTACCAGTTTCTCCGCTGCAGCTTTTGCAGCCCGCAATTGTGCCGGTGTCAAGTTACTCCCCGGCGAGTTACAAACAGGAATGAAAACAAGAAAATCACGGGTCTGACACATGAGATTGCTAGTGGGTTTGACGTGAGGCAACTGCAAAACGTGTCCTATTTCGTGCTCCATAACCCCGCTAGCATCCGGACCGTACAGAATCTGATTGCTAATCTTCCAGTCACCCGGTATCGCCCCAAAATCAGCCCCAGTAAAAGTAACACTGGACACAAGCCCACCAGTCCCGCTGTTGAAAACGTTCTCCATCTCTCCACCAGCGTTGGCTATGTTGCTCCCCCCACCCTGGTAGATAAAGGAAACCGCTAAGTTCCCGCCCGGCAGCAGAAATACGTTTGGAGTACCAAAATTACTGTCCCCGCCCAGGATGTTCGTCAGGCTGGCGGGATCCGGATCGAAGCCCCAAGGACTAATGTCAAAATAAAAAATGTACGAAGAGCCCTTCGTCAGTTGCGATTGCCCGCTCAGGAGCCCAGGATGACCGGGTTGAGTCATGTGCAGTCCACGCGTTTTGCCGTCAAATGTCGGGTAGGGTTGGACCAGAGTGAGAGCGTCGGCCGCAGTAAGGGAGTCGTGCGGCGCAATGGCGCTTATGAAAAAGATGTCTATTCCTTTCGGCTGGCCAAATCTGGAGTTGTAATTTTTCGTCAGCTGCCAGAAATAAAAAGCATTGCTGACTTGCGGGAGCACCAGGGGGCCGTCCTGGTCCTGGATGGAAGACAAGTTTTGGGGATTCGGGGTTGGCGGATCCCCAATAGTAGCCGGGCACTGATTGCCTGACATGCATGGGTTTTCTACGGTAGGCGGGCCCGACGGGAACCTTATGAGAATGCCTTTCTTCCGCCAATAATCGATGCCCTCGTTTACATCCGCCTGTATGTGAGCCTGCGCGACCACTGCATCACTAAATCGATGGACGCGAGTCGGGATGCTCGTTTTGGCCCGGCAGTCATCCACAATCCGAGGGTAAACGCTTTGCGGCCAATCGAAAGGCGTTGCCTGAGTTAAAGTCAGATTTTGGGCAAAAGAAACTTTGAAAAATTGGCCAAGATCAAAGTATTCGAGCTGGTTTGAGTTGGGCGTTCCATCCGAATTCAGGTCCCAATCATCCAGCGAGGATCCTCCTGAAGGATTGAAGCGTATGACTGTGTCTCCGCTGCCTAGGTTGTATTTGGCGACTAAACCTCCTCCATCCGTTGCGCCAACCAGCTGAAGATCGACCACGCCATCAGGTGCATTCCATGTCCATTTCCGGGAGCCGCTTAGATCCATGGCCGCAATGGTTAGCAGGTCAGTTGCAAAAAACCCCTGATCTCCTAACACAATGTCCACTTCATTGATGCCATTGTTGGCTGTTTGAAATGGCAAAGTGATGTCGGTTGATCCGTGACCAACGTGGTATTCGACATGCCTGTCTGAAAATCCAGTCTGTGCCCAAGCGGCAAGCCACCCTCCCTGGCCATCGGAGATTAGATCCAGAAGGGATGGGAAGATGTTGCGCCCGTCAGCAAGAACGGAAGTGAGAGTTTGGAACGGAGCATTGGTCGTCGATCCTGCTTTTGCCTGGAGTATCGACAAAACCACGCCCGGTGTCTGCAACTGTGATCCGCCTCCACAGCCGCTCGATTCAATTTGGTTGCGGATGAGAGTCTCGACGAACACGCTATTATCAGGCCCAACATGTGGATTGCTCATGGACGAGTCGCTGGTTGAAAATTTCTGTTCCCCACCGTTGCATGTATTGATCAATGTGCGACTACCGTCGGGCACTGTGTACAGGGTGCTTTTTGCGCCAGTATCAGCATCCAGTGCGATAAGCGACCATCGCAGTGTTGTGTTACTCCCCAAGGAAGGGACAGGGACATTGAGCCCTTCTCGAAGATAAACCTTTCCATCCTGTCCCACTGCAATCTTGGGAAAGTCCAGTTGGGTGTTGGGCGGGAAATCATATTCCCACCGCGGTGCGCCAGTTTGTTCGTCCAAGTCAATAATTCGCCTGCCAAAGGGATCATCAAAGAGAATCCCCCCGTGGCCGTCAGGAGTTCCTCGAAGAGATGGCGCTCCAGTTGACCATAGTTGCTGTCCATCAATTGTGAGGCCTCGAACCACCGTGCCACTTGATCCAGACTCGATGGAATAAAAATCAGGAGCGCCAGCTACCGGTCGAGCTTGCACGATCTGTTGCACATTGTTCCCTGTTGCAGGAGGAACGGACCAGCTTGCGGTACCAATTGGAAGCGTAACGCCTGCAAACACGTTCACAGTCTGTTGTGCAGTTACATTGCTCACCCTCGCGGTCAAAGTCACCTGACCAGCCGCCACGCCGGTAAGAGTGCCTGACCCATCTTCCGCGAGGCTCGCAATCGTGCTGTCACTTACTGACCAGGAAGCATCTGGGCGGAGTCTGCCCTGATCGTCAGTTGCAGAAAACGATTTGACATCATCTACCAGCATGGTCACGTTCATCGGGTTGATAGTCAGGGATGCAGGTCCCGGGAGAGGCACGACCGAGACCACATGCAGATTCGACGCTGCTACATTGCCGGCAGCATCCAACGCCCGCACCCTTATCAAATTGACACCAGCGCTGAGTGCAATGTTGCAGGAAAAGCTTCCAGCGTTTACAGGTGTTGTGGTTCCGTTACAACTCACCGAGGAAAGGCCTGAAAGAGCATCACTAACGGTTCCGGAGACTGAAACCGTCGTAGCTGTGACCATACTCTCAGCAGGTGCAGTCACTGACAGCGCTGGCGTACTCTGATCAATGTTGAGGGTTATGCTGGCTGAAGCAGTATTCCCGTTCGCATCCGTGACGGCACCGCTGACCACCTGGGCTGCCCCTTCAGACGAGACAACTTGCTGAGCTGGGCAACTGACAACTGCCGCACTACCGGCGTTGCAGGTAAATGTCACGGTTACGTTGGTGTTATTCCAGCCATTAGCATTGGCAGCGGGAGATACCGAAACACTTATCGTTGGCGGCGTGTTCGCCCCCGCCACCGTGATGCGTCCGGTGGCTGTGGCTCCTCCCAACCTCGCCGTGATGGTCGCATTTCCATTGCCTACGCCCGTGCTCAGTCCACCGGCGCCAATAGTTGCCACGGCTGTGTTAGAGGAGCTCCACGTAACTGAAGATGTTAGGTTCTGCGTGCTGCTGTCCGTATATGTGCCTGTGGCCGTGAACGCCTGCGTTCCCCCCACGGTTGTGCCGCCCAATGTCGGCTGAACCGCTAAACTGGTCAATACCGGCGGTTGCACCGTAAGGGTGGCCGACGAACTCAGGGATCCTGATGCAGCCTGAATCGTAGTGGTTCCTGCCGTCAATCCTGTGGCTAGTCCAATCGAACTGACAGTGGCTACCTGAGTTGTGGCAGAGGTCCAGCTTACGGTAGCACTAACGTCCTGACTGGTTCCGTCTGAGAATGCTCCAGTTGCCCCAAATTTTTGCGCGAGACCCGCGGGAACAGTCCCGTTTACAGGGCTTATAGTGATACCTACAAGAATTGGTGGTCCAACCCTTAAGCTCGTAGTTCCACAGATTGATCCGGTACAGGCGCTCACAGTGACTGTTCCACTCGCCACAGCATAAGCTAGCCCATGGTTGCTTGCGTCACTTGTAACGGTAGCAACGGTGTTATCTGACGAACTCCAGGTTACCGATTGCAGCACCTGCGTGCTTACACCTGAGAATGTTCCGGTAGCCGTCAACTGTAAAGTGGCTCCGGCGATGAAGCTTCGATTCGCAGGAGAAATGGCAATGGACGTGAGGCCTGAAGGAGTCAAAGCAGCGGGCTGGTAAGCCTCATTGCTCGTCAGTGTGACTCCCTGGTTGATTCCTCCAGCAAACGAGACATTTCCATTCGGCAGCAGGATGGCACTATGCCCGGCTCTCGCAGCACTCAGCGCAGCGGCAGCGGAGAATGTATTAGCTGCCGGATCGTACACTTCAACGTTGGACTCTGACGTGCACGTTGTGGTACAGGAATTATAACCACCGGCGAGAAGCACCTGCCCGTTGTTCAGCAGGGTCGCAGTGTGGTTTGCTCGAGCGCTACTCATCGTTCCCGCCGAACTGAACGCGTTATGGCTCTCGTCATACAATTCAGCACTGGCGACCGGACAGCCCGGAGAAATGCAGGTCGACCCTCCCGCTACCAGCACCTTGCCATTGTTCAGTAAGGTAGCCGTGGGGTGATAGCGGGCAACTGCGAGGTTTCCTGAATTAAAGAAGAAGTCAAACGTCGGATTGTAGGTCTCGCTCGCGGCACTAAGGTTGGAACCGTCGAAACCGCCTACAATTAGAACCCTGCCATCGGGCAGTAAACTCGCTGCTGCTCCAAAGCGCGCGTTCGACAGTGTCCCGCTGCTCAAATTGAACAGCCCTGAGCTTGGATCAAAGATCTCAGCACTGTTCAAAGCTGTACAAGCGGTGGCCGAAGTACAAGTCTCACCTCCCACAATCAATACTCGGCCATCATTCATTACTGTCATTGTGTGGCCAGATCTACTCACGTTCATATTGCCGGCCGAGGTAAATATCCCTGCTGACGGATCGTACAGCTCAGCGCTCGATAGAGAAGTACAACTGTTGGACGCATTGCAAGTAAAGCCACCGGCAATCAAGACCTTGCCGTTGGCCAATAGAACCGCTGGCGCCGAACGTGCAGTCGCCATGGATCCGGTATTGCTGAAAACGTTGGACCCTGGGTCGAAGGTTTCAGCAGAGCTGAGATATGTGCAACTATTCGCGTTTGTGCAACTCACGCCTCCTGCCAGCAAGGCTCGTCCACTGTTAAGCAGAGTGGCATTGTGCAGGTAGCGGCCGGTATTCAAACCATTTGCCACTGTGAACGGCACGCCATTACTGCTGACTCCTCCAGCCGCCGTAACCACTACGTTGCCAGTCGTTGTACCTGACGGAACGACAGCGGAGATACTCGTGTCGGACCAACCATTGATATTTGCATATTGGCCATTGAAGGTTACTGACCAGCTATTAGCCCCAAAGTTTGAACCCGTGATCGTGACTGTCCCTCCCACGGGACCAGAATTGGGCGAGAGCGAACTAATATTCGGTGCGGGCACAACACTGAAATTCAATGTATTACTGGCAGTCCCACCAGCACTTGTCAACACTAGATTGCCTGTGCTCGCCCCTGAAGGCACAAAGACCGTAACTGATGTTGGACCCCAACTCACTATCTGAGTCGCATTTACTCCATTAAAACTGACTGAGCCAATGTTGCCGCCCATGCTGGAACCGGCGATATTCACAGTCGAACCTACGGCGGCAGAATTCGGGAACAGACTCGTGATCGACGGCTGAATCGTGAAAAGCACCCCATTGCTGGTCACGCCGCCCGATGCTGTTACAACTACGTTGCCGGTAGTACCCGCCGATGGCACGGTCACGCCAATACTGGTGTCGCTCCATGAGGTGATTGGAGCACTTACCCCGTTGAATGTAACTTTGCGATTAGACAAATTTGGTCCAAAGTTGGATCCGGTTATCGTGACCGACGATCCCGCAGCTCCGCCGGTAGAAGAAAGACTGGTAATGCTCGGGGGCGGCACTACGGTAAAAGTGAACGCGTTGCTGGTGGTGAGACCTGCATTGGTCGTTACAACCATGCTTCCACTGCTGGCGCCTGTCGGCACAGTTACAAACACATTGTTCGTGGACCAGGAGTTCACACTTACAGGTGCGCCGTTCAGGGTAATCCCTCCTGTTCCCTGCGATGGCCCAAACCCAGCTCCACTGATATTAACAACCGACCCGACCGCACCGCTCGAAGGAAGAAGCACATTGATCGAAGGAAGAACCGTAAAGAAAACACCGTTGCTCTGGACTCCTCCGGCAGTGACTGTAACATTGCCACTCGTGGCTATGAACGGCACATTGGCCGAGATGCTCGTATCACTCCAGGAATTTACGGTTGCAGTGACGCCGTTGAACTTCACATTTCCATTGCCCTGGACAGACCCAAACCCGCTTCCTGAAATAGTGATCGGTAAGCTAGACCCGAAACCCGCATATTGGCTTGTCGGGCTGAGCGAGGTGATAGTCTGGCCCAGGGCAGCCAAACTACACCAAAGAACTGCCACGACAAGCGGAAAAAGTCTTCTGAGAAGATGCATGGCTGTCTCCAGATTCACTACTTGCGGGAAATTAAACGCAAGACAAGTTTGGGTTATGGTCGCCGAATGTGAGCAGCCAGCATCCGGATTCGATTGGAGGTGATAACGAGCTGAATGTAATCGCAAGCCAGAATTGTTGTCAATCCTGAATTGGTACATGTACCGATTTAGGAACTGGACGAGTGTCCGCAACTGCTCGAGTGCAGGCCATGTGCTGACATCGTGATTGCCGTCTTGAACAGACCTATCCACCACAACACTTTCACTAATGAATGGTGGCGGAATAAAAAAGACGGCGTAAAACGCCGTCTTGGAGGGGTAGGGTTTAACACTCTTTTAGCTCCTCGCCGGAAACACTCCCTGCAGCGCGATGATGAACGTCAACCCCAGAAACGGCGGCATGTTGTTGTGCGGCAAATCCCCGCCAGCAATTGACAGGCCGACCGGGTTCATTTGCACTTGGGCTGCGTTGCCGGGAGCATAGAGATTGCCGAAGCCTTTCTGTCCTGATGCCCATGCATTTTGCGGCGGATCAGTTGCGTTCGGTGTCCCTGAAGCCTGGGCCGTGTGGGAGTGGGCAGGCATTTCCGTTTGCAGTAGAGTCACGGTCTGCTCGCCTGCTGTCTCTCCCAGATCGCGCAGGCTTAAGCCTGGGCCCTGTCCAGCCTGCATCGGTGTGCAGCCCTGAAGATTAGGCAAAGCAAAGTTGCTCTTACCGTCTCCGCCATAGGTTGTGCCAAGAAGTGAGAACAAAGCAGTGTTCTGGCTGATGGGCATGAGTTGGCCATCACACAGGGCCCAACCCTTGGGAGCAAAATTTCCTGTAAAGATTCTAATCTCAGCAAGAAATGGATTTGACATCGCAGTCCTTCTCCTTTGCTAGTTCTGACTGGGGAATATCCCCTGCAGCGCGATGATAAAGTTCAGCACCAGATACGGCGACATGTTCTCGTGCGGCTGGTTCCCACCGGTGGCTGTTACACACGCCGGATTCATCGCATTATTGCCGGTCGAATTATAGAGGTTGGCATTGACGCACCATAAATCCCCGCCAGCGCCGGGAAGGGTGGGAGTCGCGGAAGAACCCACCGGAACATGGGTATGCGCTGGAAGCTCAGAGATGTTCAGCGTATGGGCGGTCTCGCCCCCCAACTCGCCTAGCACAATGCCGTTCCCCACGTGCATCGGACTGCGTCCCTGCAGGTTGGGCAGGCCAAACGTCGTTCTTCCGTCGCCTCCATAGGTCGTCCCCAGGATCGAAAAGAGCGCCTGGTTCTGGCTGATGGGCAATAACTGACCATTACAAAAAGTCCAGCCCTTGGGTGGAAAGTTCCAACTGATGATCTTGATTTCACCTAAAAATGGCTCTGACATTGGTAGCTCCTAGCTGCTAGCTCCTGGCTGCTAGCTGATCAAATAAACCGCGAACCCCTTAGCCTTAAATCACTGAACGCGAATCTTGTTCTCTTAATTTTTACGTTTGGCTCGGAAAAACCCCAAACAACGACAAAATAAAGTTGATCACCAGAAAAGGAATCATGTTGTCGTGGGGCTGCGAGCTACCGGTCGATCCTATCGCGTTGGGGCTCATTGCAACTCCGGGTGCAGCGCTGCTGTACGCGCTCCCAATAGTCTGCGTTGCGCTTGCCCACACGCCTCCTTGCGGCGTGTTCTGATTGCCCCCGACCCCCGGATTCGAGAAGCACGTCGGCACATGGCTGTGAGCCGGAATCTGGCTCGTCGTCAGGGTTACTGACTCGACTCCACCGCTCTGACCCAAAGCAAACCCTGGCCCAACGTGAATCGGTACGCGGCTCTGCAAATTAGGCAACGCAAAGGTGGTCTGGCCATCACCACCGTAGGTCGTCCCGATCAGTTGGAACAACGTGGGATTCTGGTCGATGGGTAGTAATGCCCCGTTGCAGAACGACCACCCGGCTGGAGCAAAGTTTCCGGCAAACATTCGAATCTCACCAACGAACGGCCCTGACATAGTGTTGTCTCCTCAATCTCGCGATTTCTGTTTTATGACTTCCTTGAATTTTTGATTTTCAAAATTCATCAATCACAATTCACAAACCACAAATCTGATTTAACCGCAACTCAGAAATTATTTAATTTGGCGAGTGGGTAATCTATCATTCCAAGACCTGTTTGGGAACACATTTTGCAAAAAATTTACGGTCTGTAAATTTCGTTTTTACGTTACTTTAACCTGGGGTTCTGCTTTTCTGTTTGTATTTGCTTTAGGTGGGCGGCCCAACCGAAACTTAAGGCCGACCACCAAATTGTTTTCTTACAGCACCTGGATCGTTACGCTCGTGCTGGCCGTATCTCCTGTGGTTGGACTGGTTGCCGTCACATTGATGGGGAAGCTGCCAGTGAAAGGCGGGGGCGGACTTGCTGTCCCACCGCAACCCGCGAGAGCGAACAGAATCATCAATCCCGCGAATGCAAAAGCCAGGCGCAAGCGGACAGCCTTGGCTCTCTTCCTTGCTAATACCAACCCAGCGATGCCGAACACTGGAATCAACGCTGCATACAGCGGCGGTGTTCTTCGGTAGTCGGGCGGCAACGCTGAACTCGGCCCGGCAACAGTCACAGTCATGGTCACCGTTGTGCTGAGCTGATTGGTTGACGGCGGATTGAAGCTGATTGTCACGCCCGGCGGCAAGTTCCCATTAAAGCCCATATTAATGGTGCCCTCGCCGGGGGTCGACTGTACTAAGAAGTCCATCGAGCCAGAACCAGCAGGATGGATCTGCAAGCTGCCACCAAGTGAGTCAATCTGTATTGGCGGGCCAATGTGCGTGGGATCATTAGCGGTGTGGCTGTTTGGATCGCCACCACCGGAAACCGTAGCCGAGTTAGTCACGTTGGCCTGGATGTTCTTAGGCACAGTTACCGTTAGTGTTATAGCCGGATAGCTCGACCCCGGCGCCAATGAATCGCTGCGGGTGCAGGTCAGAGTAGCCAGATCGCAGGTCCAGCCCGTGCCGCTCATGGCTGTCGGAACCAGCGTATTCGGCACGTTGGGCAGTGTGTCAGTGACTGTTACCGTACCGACAGTCGGGCCTGCAATAGCACCGTCACTGACAGTGATGGTGTAGTTGTTACCCGTGGA
>Ga0126372_10000841_pt1 | contig 11633 bp, 10 predicted proteins | sample PanSoiMetaPlot_6_FD_92762 | JGI IMG/M metagenome (GOLD analysis project Ga0126372, IMG submission 92762) | Tropical forest soil microbial communities from Panama - MetaG Plot_6 | ecosystem: Environmental > Terrestrial > Soil > Tropical forest > Bulk soil | place: Panama | collected 2016-02-17
ACCATGCACATCGAGTGTTCGACTGAGCCCAACCTTCAGCTCCCCACAGAGGTCGTCGAGGCCATTGGCGAGCGTTATCGTCAACACGCCCCTCCCCGCGTTGTCATGGCCCTTGGCGGCTCGCATCCCGCCAAGGACTGGCCAATGCCGCATTGGGTGCAATTCTTGAGCGAGCTGCGTGCGCGCATGTCGGGCACCATTTTCGTGATCGGCGGTCCGACTCACGCCGAGCGGGCGCAACATTTGATTACTTCGACACGGGGAACGCCAACCGTGAACGCCTGCGATCTGACCATCCTCGAGTCGGCGGCGCTGATGCATGGCGCCGACCTGTTTGTCGGTCCGGATTCCGGGCCGATGAACGTCGCGGCAGCGGTCGGCATCCCGTCGTTCGGCCTGTTCGGAGCGACCCGGGTGCTAACCTATTCAAAGTTCATCAATCCGATTCTCCCCGACGACGGCGGCCCGGCGACCCTCGATGGCATGCAGCGAATTTCGCCGGGCCAAGTCCTCGAGCGCATTGCCCCGTATCTCATCGGCTCAGTTAACAAAGATGCCGACGGGTGATGGGTTGGCCTAATCAGGCATCCAGCTTCATCCTGGCCGATAGAATCTGGTCGGGATCGGTTACGGGCTCGCCGCGCTTGATCTTGTCGACGTTCTGCATGCCCTCAACAACCGTTCCCCAAACCGTGTACTGGCCATTGAGCCACGGAGAGTCCTCAAAACAGATAAAGAACTGGCTATCGGCGGAATCCGGACTCTGGGACCGCGCCATTGAGACGGTGCCGCGGACATGAGGTTCGCTGGAAAACTCTGCCTTAAGCTTGACGCCCGAGCCTCCGGTCCCGGTGCCGGTCGGATCTCCGGTCTGAGCCATGAACCCGTCGATCACGCGATGGAACACGACCCCGTCGTAGAAGCCTTCGCGAACCAGTTGGCGGATCCGATCGACATGACGGGGAGCAAGCTCGGGCCGCATCGCCACCACGACCGTGCCTTGGCTGGTCTCGAGGATGAGTAGGTTTTCGGGATCATGGGCCATTTGACGCGTTCCATTCGGTTCCATCAATCATTTGGCGTCGGCCGCGAGCTGAACGCGGACGATTCGGTCGGGATCTGGGACCATCCCATTGTTGGCTTCCGCGCCTTTCTTGATCCGATCAACGACGTCCATGCCCGACACCACTTCGCCAATCACCGTGTATTTGCCATTAAGGCTCGGCACGTCGCCGTACATAATAAAGAACTGGCTATTGGCCGAGTTCGGGCTGGGGCCGCGAGCCATGCCGACAACCCCACGGGTGAACGGGACATCGGAGAATTCGGCCGGGAGATCCGGATATTTCGACTTGCCGGTGCCGGTCCCCGTCGGATCCCCGGTTTGCGCCATGAAGCCGGCAATCACCCGGTGGAATGGCGCGTTATCGTAGAACTTCTCCCGCGTCAACGTCTTGATTCGCTCCGCATGTTTGGGCGCCAGATCGGGCCGCAGCCGAATAACGACGCGCCCGGAACTGGTATCGAGGAGAATCGCATTCTGCGGGTCTACTCCCGACGGTAGGGGAGCCGCGAGCGTCAGCGTTGCCCACGACAACGTGACCAGGATTGTGACAAGACGGATCATGACATCTCCCACGGTCAAGGGGCGGATTTTCCAGCGAACTTGGCTTTCAGGCGGGCGAGGACCGGCGGCGGCACGAAGGCCCCGACATCGCCGCCCATGGAGGCGATTTGCCGCACGAGCGTGGCGGTGATCGGGCGGACCGTCGATGAGGCGGGCAAGAACACAGTCTGGATGTCAGGGGAAAGCGCGGCGTTCATGCCGGCCATCTGCATCTCAGCATCAAGGTCGGTCCCGTCCCGAACGCCACGTATCAGCATGCAGGCGCCTTCCCGCCTTGCCACCGACACCGCAAGGTCTGCAAACGTGGTGCACTTGAGCGCGCAGCCAAAGCTGTTGGTTACGGGGCGGCAGACCTCCTCGAGCATGCTCAGCCGTTCGTCGGCGGAAAACAGCGGGGTCTTGCCTGGATGAATGCCGATGGCTAGCACCAGTTGGTCGGCCAGGCGAGCGGCCTGCCGAACCACGTCAAGGTGCCCAAGGGTGATCGGGTCGAAGGACCCGGCGTAAAGCGCGACACGGAGCATCGCGGCGGTCTACCTCCAGCCCCGCGGAACCGCAAGGCCGCCGTGCCCACGACCTACGCCCCGCCGTCAGCTCGCACCAACCGCAACTTCTGCCTGCACCGGCGTCACGCTCGACCGCTCTCACCGAGCCGCCGGGCCCGCCCGAGCGGGAATCGGTGGACCAGGGAACCCAGGCCTGACAACAGAGCGGTCTCGATCCCCGGCTCGATCTTGATGCCACGAATAATCATGAAAATGCCGCCGCTGAAGGTGAGTACCAGCGACCCATAAAGGACGACGACGGCGACCTCGGTCCGCACGGCCCACACGTTGCACGCAAACCCGATCATCCGCACCACCGACACGCCCGCCACCGCAGCGCCCAGCGCGAACGCGCGGCTCTGGCGAGTGGTGGCCGGCGTACCGAGCACCGCGAAGGCGATCACGGCGAATACCAGCGGATAGATAGGCGCCACAATCCGCTCATGAAATTCGGCGCGAAACTGGCCGGGCTGTTCCTTGTAGACCGGATCCTTCGGATCCGGAAAAGCCAGGTCCCAAAGATACCTTTCGCGCGGGGCGAGACGGGTCATCTGCGACTGCGACGCACTACTAAAGCGCGACATATCGAAGGCGTAGCGGTCAAACAGCACAAGGGTCGGGTCCCGCTTGCCCGCCTCAAGCCGTTGTACGCTGCCATGTTCGAGCACCAAAAAAGTCCCGTTTTCGTTCTTCACGATTTCCCCAGAATCCGCAAGAAAACTGGCTCGCTCGGTGGCGGCACGCTGGTCGTCGATGAAGATGCCAAGCAGTTGTCCGTTGGCCCTGCGCTCGCGGATGTGGAATGTAAGACCACTCTCGACCGTCGTGAATCTTCCAGGCTGAACGATGGTGGTCAACAAATCCGCCTTCACTTTGGTCATAGAGTCCCGCAAGTCGCGTTGCAGTTTTGGCGACAGGTAGGCGGCCACAAAGCCTACAAATAGCGCAACGACGGCCGCAACCATTACAAACGGACGGAACGTTCGCCACGGTGACATTCCCGCGGCGTTCATCACAATAAATTCGGAATCGCTGCTTAGTTTGTTCAGCGCATAGGAGACCGCGACAACGAAAGCAATCGGTGCGATGACGAGCATCAGAATGGGAATGAGTAAACTGGTGATGCCGAGGAACACAAGAATAGTCTGACCTTGGCTCGTCATCAGATCGAAGTCCTTCAGGGCCTGCGTAAGCCAAACGATCATCGTCAGGCTTATGAGGACCATGAGGAACGCGGCAAATGTGATCCTGAAAATATAGCGATCGATCGATCCCATCATGTCAGCGCAGTCCGTTGGGGCACCGCCCAGGAGCCTAAGGAAAACCTCGGATCGTGTAAATACAATCGGCATCGACACAGGGGTCAACCCACCTTGGCTGGCGCGGCGAACGTCGAGAGACCGTTGCACCGACCCGGTTCCACGGGGCTTGGCTTTGTGTCCGGCTCCTCCTGTCACGCAGGATGCGCAAGGTCACGCGGGACGCAGTGACAGACGGATCTCGGTCGGCTGGCTCTTGCGGACGAGAAGCAAAAGCGGGCCGGCGATCCGGTGGGCTCTTTCACGATGTTCATACGCCAGGGGGCCCTGCGGTTAGCAACACGACGGGGTCGATTTGCCGGAATCCAAGGGACAAAGAGGACCTCGTGTCAAGCGGGGTTTGGCGCAGGACAAGACTGCGGGCGGCGCGCAAGCCAGCAATGGCGATCACTTGACCCGGTGCATCGAGGTCACGGTGATGTCTCAATCCGCTGTCACGCCGAGGCGTCAGCGTCGATCGATGGGGGCGGAGGGACGTGGCGTGGCCGTCGAATCCACGGAAAGCCTGGGTCGAACCTATGTGTTCATGGTCTTGGCCGCATTGGTGGTGATCAGCATCGATCAGACCGTGACGCGGACGCTAATCTCAACGGCCAGGATTGGCCTTGACGGGACCCTTGGCGCGGCGGGTGGGCTGGCGGTGCTCAAACTTATGGGTTTCGCTCGACGGTTGCCATGAACTGCTCGGTCGGAACCCCTGTCGGCGCCCCGACACTTTTGACAACACGCTCCCGAAGACAGCGTCGGTCGGCGGCCTGTTGACGGAGGGTCCGGATGACGTTGCGCCCACTACAAATTGTACACACGGACGCGCGATCGGCGGGACGCGATGGAGTGCGGAGACGCCGACAGAGCGAATGTCGACCTCCATCAGCTCGCCGCAGGCATATTCCGGGTCCGCCGTAATTTGGACCCGGCCCTGCCAAAATCTCCCGAAGATGCCGCAATTTAGGATGTGATGACAGATCAACGATCCAACGCCCTGCATCAGGAAATCGCCGCATTTATTTTTTAACCATGCTGCTGGGGACCGCAAACGCGGCAAACAATCCGATCGAAAGCCATAGCAGACGGTCGTGTTTACCGGCTCCGATGAAGATCACTGGGAGGGCGAGCTGACGCACGGATGCTGTGCGCAGATGTTTCTATTTGTCCATCGCTGCTGTCGCCGGGTACGGCGTAGACAGGACGGGGGAAAGGCCGATGACGTGCGGGGTGTTTCAAGCTGTAGGCGCTCTTGTTCGACGCAGCGCTGTGGCCATTCCTAAGGTCAGTTCCCAAGCGGCTCGCTGTCGATCCTCCTGCTCCCATCAGTTGAAGGATTGGAGGATGGGGGAATGAGCCGTAGGAGGCCTCGGAAACGCAAGACTGACTACGGAACGATCGTTTTGCATTGGTTGCTGGTCGGGTCTCTGGTGGTTGCGGTCGTCACCGGACTGCGAATTGCCGCGGAAGCGCCCGATCGGACCTGGATCAACTCGATCGATGGTCTGTTGCCGACGAGTACAGTATGGACTGGCCATATTCCGGCTGCGGTCGCGCTCACGGCCATCGCGGTCGCGTACGCAACCTATGTGCCGCTCGCGGGTCTTGTTCGGCGCATTCGACTCGACCGGGTGCGGCTACGCGGACTGTTCGGGAACAAACAACAGAGATGGGGCGCGATTAACGTCATCCTCTACTGGGGCTTCTATGCGACCCTTCTGGTTCAGCTGGCGACCGGCGGGCTTCTTTATTTCAGCTACGCCAACGCTTTCCTGCTCGACGTCCATTGGTACGGGATGTGGGTCATTTTTGGCTATGCTGGCCTGCACGTAATATCCCACTGGGTGTTGGGCGGGGCCCAACAGCTGCTTCGCATTGTTAGACCTGCGTCGCTTTCGCCACCGACGCCGCCCTTCGATCCCGCGGAGATCTTCGCGCTTCTTGATCAACCTGCCAAAGCGGCGAAGCCCGCCCCGACCCCACGACCCGCCCCGACCCCACGACCCGCCCCGGCCCCACGACCCGCCCCGGCCCCACGACCCGCGCAGACCGCGCGACCTGCACCGGTTCCCGCGCGCGAGCCGCGCGCGGAGCGCGATCAAGCTCCGCGCCGCAAATCTGTACGGCAGGCCGACACGTCGGCGTGGGACCACGTACCTGCGCGACCGAACGCGCCGCGCGATGCTGAGGGCCCACCCCCGCGAAACTGGCCCGAGGCAGGGCCACGTCGACCGCAGCGACGACGCGGACCGGTGCTTCAAGCCAACCCGTTCATCGTTGCGACCGCAGTGGCGCTCGTTGGCGTAACCGTTCTGGTTACCGTTGATCGACAGATGGTCGACACCATAAAAGTCCGCCGCATCGCCAAAAGCGAGGCACCTGTGCTCGATGGTGACGCCTCCGACGCCGTGTGGCGGACGGTGCGGCCGTTTTACATCCTTACTGAGCAAGGCGGAAATTTCGACGGCAAGGGCGAGACCACGGTCGAAATTCGCGCCGTCCATGATGGCGAACGCGCCTATTTTCTGTTCGTCTGGGATGATCCAACCCGTTCGCTTAAGCAACTGCCGCTGCAGAAGGCGGCTGATGGATGGCATTTGCTCCACGATGGCTACGAGATCGGCGATGAGCATGCCTACAGCGAGGACAAATTTTCGGTGTTGTTGACCAAACTTGACGTCGTTCTCGCAGGTGACCGGACCTTTCACGCCGGTCCCGAGCCGATTGCCGGCAAGCCTGCGACGCTCTCCGGACGCGGACTGCACTACACCACGCAAGACAACCAATACGTCGACGTCTGGGAGTGGAGAGCGACGAGCGGTGGCGCGTTCGGTTACATGGATGACCTCCATTTCGGCCCCCCGGTCGCCGCGACGCAAGCGCAGCTCGAGGGCAAGACACCCTATCGGGGCGGGTTCGAGCCGGACCCTGGCTCGGCAAACTTCTCCGATAATTTCGATCCGCAGCGCCCCGGCGGCTATCGCCGCCCCATCATGCCACGTCGACTGCCGAAGGATTACAAGGCCATGACCGCCGCGATGGGTCAGATCGATCTTGATCCCCACCACGGTGAGAGCGACGGCGCGCGCTGGTACATGACGGACGCAGAATCAGTCGCATATTCGCCGGACGCCGACGCTCAAATACCGGTCGGCACGGTCGTCCCCGGCGTCATCATCGCCGGCGAGTATTCAGGCGATCGCGCCGACGTTCGTTGCGCGGCGCGTTGGGCGGCCGGCAGATGGGTACTTGAGACGACGCGGTTGCTTGACACCAAGAGCAAATACGACACTGCAATCAGCACAGGGACTTTCATGAGAGTCGTCGCATTTGATCACTCCCAAATTCGTCACACCAGACACACCCGACCCATTCGGCTCGAGGTGGAATGATGGCTAAAACTTGCAAAGTCCGTGTCAACGACGACGTATTTGCCGCCAATCGTGGCGATCTTCTGCTCGACGCGGCGCTGATGAATGGGGTTGACATTCCCCATGATTGTCGCTCGGGCCATTGCGGGACGTGTCTCGTGCGGGTGATGGAGGGACGGGTCTTCGGCGGACAAACCGTCGATCCCAAGACCGTCCATGCCTGTCAATGCCGGGTGATTTCCGACTTGGTGGTCGCCGTCGAAGAGGTGCCTGACGTCGAAACCGTATCCGCCCGGGTGGTGCACCTGGAGACGCGCGCGTCGGACGTGACCGAAGTCTGCCTCGGATTGTCGCGACCGTTGTTCCGCTTTCCCGGACAGTATTGTCGGGTGCAGTTCCGCGGCTTTCCCGCGCGGTGCTACAGCCCCACGGTGCCGCTCGACGCGCCTGCGGACCAGCGGCTCATGCACCTTCACGTTCGCATGGTGCCGAACGGGCGCGTGTCCTCGGCCTTGGGGAGAGAGATCCGTGAAGGTCACCGGGTGAAGATCACGGGTCCGTTGGGGTCGGCGTATTTGCGACCGAATCATCGTCATCGGCTGGTCCTCATCGCCGGTGGCACTGGTTTTGCGCCAATCTGGTCGATCGCTGACGCAGCCATGCGGGAGCGCCCCGACCGGGAACTGGTGCTCATCGTGGGCGCACGCGACGTCGAGGGGCTCTATATGATTCCGGCGCTGTGTCGACTGGCCCGCTGCCGGAACACCACCATCATTCCCGTGATTTCCGAGGGCCAGAGCACATCACCCGCGGTGCGCACAGGCATGCCAACCGAGTACATGCCCAAATTGACGGCCCGTGACGTCATCTTCACATCAGGGCCACCCCCCATGGTCAAAGCCATCGCCGAGCTAGCCCAGGCTGCAGGCGCCGCCTGCTATGCGGACCCGTTCGTTCCGGCCGGCACCACAACCGACGAGCCGGGTGTTCTGTCGCGCGCGCTTGCTTGGTTCAACAGCGAAAGGCCGGCCGCATCCGCCCGGCTTAAGCCCGCGAAGCCAAAACGTCCGCAGCAAGGGCCCGCCCCCGCCTACGCGCCAACCAAAACCTACGGACCGCGTCCAAGCTATGCGGCTCCGTTTGGCCCGTCGCGGCGTTACGCAACAGAGTCATAGTTCCTCGGCCCGGTGAATGCGGTAGCGCGCGGCGCCACCCTATATCGCTCGATCATGTGATCGAGGTCACACGCCCCCGTTCCCCGGTGCGCTATTCGTCGCCCACTGGTTCGCCCCACCCAAGTGTGATGGGGCCATCAATGGGGGATGGGATGCTGAAGCTCGTTCTTGTGGTTACGGGTGCAGCCCTGATCGCTGGTGCCATTGTTTCGGCGCCGGCGTTGAGCTCTAACGTTGAACGGGGTACTCTGGCGCGCAAGGGCGATCGGCTAGACCTTGCGGCGCGGGTCGCGCACGATCCGCCCCGCGCTTGGCCATATGATCAGGTCTATCTCCAGCACGCGGGTAAGCCGGTTCGGCTGGTGACCACCGACAACCTCTAAGGCCGCCGGCGGAGCCACCGAAGTTCAATCTTCGCCCTCGCCGTTCTCTTCAGAAAGCCGCTCGACGGACACCACACGCTCGCCATCTTGGGTCGCGAACACGATCACTCCTTGGGTGCCGCGGCCGGCGATCCGGATGCCATCGACTGGGCAGCGGATAAGCTGACCGCGGTCGGTGACCAGCATGATCTGATCGCTTTCTTCGACCGGGAAGGAGGCGACGATGCTCCCGATCTTCTCCTTGATGGTGCCGTCCTTTTCGCGGACATCCATGGCGACTACGCCTTTGCCCCCGCGTTTCGTGGTCCGGTATTGGTAGGACGAAGAGCGCTTACCATACCCCTTCTCGGTAACCGTCAGCACCAATTGCTCGGCTGCCGACAACTCGACATAGCGTTGCTCCCCGAGCTCGATTGCTCCATTTGATTCCTCGCCGTCAGCCACCATTTCATCGGCCGCATCGCCGTTGGTGCCGCGGCGCACCGCGAGGGCGCGCTTGAGATAGGCGACGCGTTCCTCGGCGCTGGCGTCGACGTGACGCAGAATTGACAACGAGATCACCTTGTCGCCCTCGTCGAGGGCAATCCCACGCACGCCCATGGAGGTGCGGCCCTGGAACACGCGAACATCGCCGACTGGAAAGCGAACGCACTGCCCGTGCGCGGAGGTCAGCAGAATATCGTCCTTCTCGGTGCAAATCTGGATGTCGACGATTGCCTCCCCGTCATCGAGTTTCATGGCAATGATTCCCGAGCGCCGGACATCGACAAAATCCGAAAGTTTGTTGCGCCGCACGGTTCCCCGCGTGGTCGCAAACATCACATCGAGCGCGCCCCAACTCGATTCGTCTTCTGGCAGCGGCATGATCGTGGTGATGCGCTCACCCTGCTCCATGGGAAGGATGTTGATGAGGGCTTTGCCCCGCGCCTGGGGCGCAGCCAGCGGCAAGCGCCAAACCTTTTCCTTGTAGACCAGACCGCGCGAAGAAAAGAACAGCACGGGAGCGTGGGTCGAAGCGACGAACAGCCGGCTGACGAAATCTTCGTCCCGTGTTTGCATACCGGCACGGCCACGCCCCCCGCGCTTCTGCGCCCGATAGGTCGAAAGCGGAACGCGCTTGACGTAACCCAGATGCGATACCGTCACTACCATATCTTCGCGGCGGATGAGGTCCTCGTCCTCGACCTCGCCTTCCTGTTCGACAATCATGGTGCGGCGGGGAGTCGCGAAGGCGCTCTTCACCGCAGTGAGCTCGTCTTTGACGATCGTCTGGATGCGCGCACGCGAGCGCAGGATGTCGAGATAGTCGGTAATCTGTGCTCGAAGTGTTTCTAGCTCCTCGGCGATCTCGTCACGTCCCAGTGCGGTTAGTCGCTGCAATCGCAGCTCAAGGATGGCCTTTGCCTGTTCGAGTGATAGTCGCGCTGTACCGTCCTCGGCAATCCGGTGACGGGGATCATCGATGAGAACGATCAATGACGCCACGGTCGCGGCCGGCCAGTCACGGCTCATCAACGCCTCGCGAGCCGCATTGGGATCGCGCGCGCTGCGGATCAACCTGATCACCTCGTCAATGTTGGCCACCGCGATGGCCAGCCCCACCAAGACGTGGGCGCGATCGCGCGCCTTGCTGAGCAGGTATTTGGTCCGCCGTGAAACGACCTCTTCGCGGAACGCGACGAAGATGCGGAGCAGGTCCTTGAGATTGAGAAGCTGCGGCTTGCCACTATCGAGCGCAACCATGTTGGCCCCGAAGGTCGACTGCAGCGGGGTAAAACGGTAGAGCTGATTGAGCACAACGTCCGGAACGGCTTCGCGCCGCAGTTCGATGACGACCCGATAGCCATCGCGATCGGATTCATCCCGCAGGTCGGCAATGCCCTCGATCCGCTTCTCGCGAACGAGCTCGGCGATCTTCTCGACCATTGCGGCCTTGTTGACCTGGTAGGGGATCTCGGTAACGATAATTGCCTCGCGCTCCTTGCGGACCGTTTCGATCGACAGTTTGGCGCGCATGACGATCGAGCCACGGCCGAGATGATAGGCGCCGCGGATCCCCACACGTCCGAGAATGACCCCGCCCGTGGGAAAATCCGGGCCCGGAACGATGACGTTCAGGTCCTCGATTGAGAGCTCGGGATTGTCGATCAGCGCAATGCAGGCATCGACGACTTCGCCAAGATTGTGCGGGGGAATGTTGGTTGCCATCCCAACCGCGATTCCCCCGGCACCATTCACCAGCAGATTGGGATACCGCGCCGGTAGGACCAGCGGCTCCTTTTCGGTGTTATCGTAGTTATCCTGGAAATCGACGGTGTCTTTGTCGATATCGTCGAGCAAGGCCACGGCGGCGCGAGCGAGCCGGGACTCGGTGTAGCGCATCGCCGCCGGCGGATCGTTATCGATTGAGCCGAAATTGCCCTGACCGTCGATGAGCGGCAGCCGCATCGAGAAGTCTTGTGCCATGCGAACCAGGGCGTCGTAGATGGCCGCATCCCCGTGGGGATGATACCGGCCCATCACGTCACCGACGATGCGCGCCGACTTGACATATTTCTTGTCGGGCGTGTGGCCGTTCTCATGCATCGAATAGAGGATGCGACGATGCACCGGCTTGAGGCCGTCACGGGCATCGGGCAGCGCGCGCGCCACGATCACGCTCATGGCGTAATCGAGATACGAGCGCTTCATCTCCTCGGCGATGGAGACAGGGCGAACGTCGGAGGGATCCCCCGATTTTGGAGTTTCAGGCTCGGACAAAGGATTAGATTTCCAGCATTTGGCGAAGGCCGCTTCTATAGCCGATTCAATCGCTCAAAGCCACCCTCAAGGCGAGGGACAGCGATCTTTTTTCTCAATAAATCTCAATCGGTTATAGCGCGTACCCGTGGTCGAAATCGAAGCCCCCTATTGGGCGCAGCCCCTCCCCTTGTCGCCCTGACTTTAGGGCCCGGGGCCAAAGACCACTGCGTGCATGATACGGCCTGGGACGAATGTGAAGGCGCCCGCGATGAGCAGACCGCCGACGAACAAACTGAGCATTGCCCATTGATGGTTGGCAACCCTTCCGCGCCGCGCGTGCCTGACCGCCAACGGCAACGTGACCAGCGTGAAGATTGAGAGCAAATGGATGGGACTCCAGAGCCCCCACACCCTAATCTGATGAATGAGAAACGAACTAAGGGCGACCGTCAGCATCAACAGCACCCAGATCCATCCCATGAGCCG
>Ga0126372_10000842_pt1 | contig 11622 bp, 9 predicted proteins | sample PanSoiMetaPlot_6_FD_92762 | JGI IMG/M metagenome (GOLD analysis project Ga0126372, IMG submission 92762) | Tropical forest soil microbial communities from Panama - MetaG Plot_6 | ecosystem: Environmental > Terrestrial > Soil > Tropical forest > Bulk soil | place: Panama | collected 2016-02-17
GAAACCAATTTAACCACAAAGGACGCGAAGATTGGAGGTTCAGATTGCAGAGGCAGATTTCAGGTTTTGAGAGAGGGTTAGTCGCCGGATCAGACACGGCCTGCTGGCCGCATGCTGTCTGGTCAAGATATGCATCACGGATTGCGCAATTTCATTCGATGGATTCTTCTGCGAGGCTACGCAAGAGATTCGCCAATCCGTCAAACCGTCAATCCGAAAATCTGAAACAGAGGTGGAGAGATTCCCGGTCGCGACGAGCCTGCTATCTTTCTTTTGATATCGTCTTGATGTCCATGCTTCGCCACAGGTACCAGCACGCCACACTGCGATACGGAGCCCAGCATCGCGCGATCTTCTCCATCTGGGCCGGCTTGGGCAGTTTGCGCTTCTTGTAATGTTTGCGAATCGCCATCTGCACGCCCAGGTCGCCCACGGGCAGCACGTCCGGACGCCGCAAGGCGAACATCAGAAACATGTGCGCAGTCCACACTCCGATGCCTTTGACCTGCGTAAGTTCCGCTATCACTTCTTCATCCGTCAGTTCTGGCAGGCGAGCGAAATCCAGCGCTCCGGACTTCGTCTTCGCCGCCAGATCGCGCAAGTAGGCTGTCTTCTGCTTCGACAATCCCACGCCTCGCATCTCGGCGTCGTTAAGTTTCAGAATTCCTTCAGGCACCAGCGGTTCGCCCGCCAGCGCGGCAAATCGATTGAAGATCGTGACCGCCGCCTTGCCGTTGAGTTGCTGGTAGATGATGGCCTCGGCCAGGCTGTGGAACTCCGGTTCGCCATACTCCATGCGGTAAGTGCCAACTCTCTCGATGATGGCACGCAGGACCGGATCAGACTTTTTCAGATGCAGGATTGCTTTGCGCATGGCGCACTACGATACGCTTTTTGTTCGCCCTTAGCAAGCCCCCAATATCCCCGGGCGACGACGCAATATCAGGATTGCGCACCTGCTGGCAACTCGGCGCCAGAGGTTGCGACAGTGGCTGTGCGCCAAGCACAAGCTGCGAGGGCAGGCAAGCAAGCAGTTTTCCATTACCGTCCTGCGGCCTTGTCGAACTTACTACTCGGACAAGAAGCTCCCGTGCGCGAAACCGTGAACCTTTCTCTGGGAGCCGGATGCGCGAGATGCGCCTGTCCGGTTCGATGAGCGGGAACAGGAAACAGAGCTTATATTTACACGTTCCAAGGGCACTTCAAGCGTGACCCGGCAAACGGGTGCGATGCGAAACTTGAACTTCCGTCCAAGGTGATTGTGAGCACGAAGTTGCCTTAGTCACCGGCCTTTATTGCCGGTAAATCGCCGTCAATACCCGGCGTTATCAAGATGTTGTGGTCACTCTGGCAGCTCAGTTGACCAGAGAGAAGGCGGTCTTGAGGTCGCAATCTGCGACCACAACCCTGCGACTTGCAGCAGCGCCCGGAAACTGTGAAACTTGAAACTCGAAACTCCGACTCTCCAAACTTGAACCTCCGGAACTCAGCTTCGCGCCTCACCTTCCAGCCGCTCAGCCCAAAAAACTGGGCTGACCTCGAAACGCTCTTCGGTCCGCGCGGCGCCTCCGGAGGCTGCTGGTGCATGTGGTGGCGGCTCCAGCGCTCTGACTTTGAAGAGAAAAAAGGTGACCCGAACCGCAAGGCATTTCGCAAGGTCGTCGCCTCTGGCCAGCCAACCGGTGTGATCGCCTATTCCGGAGGCGAACCCGTCGGCTGGTGCGCGCTCTCTCCGCGCGGCAACTATCCCCGGCTTGAGGGATCGCGCATTCTCAAGCCGGTCGACGATGAGCCCGTCTGGTGCGTAACTTGTTTTTATATTGCGCGGGGATGGCGGAAAAGCGGCCTGACCGCCGAACTCCTGTGCGCCGCCGCCCGCTACGCCAAAAAAAATGGTGCGAAGATTGTCGAAGGCTACCCGGTCGATCCCCGCCATCAAGATTATCCGGACACCTTTGCTTACCACGGCCTTGTGTCGGCCTTCCGCAAAGCAGGATTCAAGGAGGTCGCCCGCCGATCCGCTTCCCGTCCAGTGATGAGGCTGATCGTGAATCGCTAGCCGCTTCTGTGAAACCTTGAACCTAGAAACGTTTGAAACCTGATTTTTGAACCCTGACCTCGGAAACCGAAAAAGTGCACAGATCCTTCGCTTCGCTCAGGATGACAATCGAATTTGGGGCCGTGGGATCTTAAGCGGGTCTTCGTTTTTCGGTCTGGGAGTTCTTTTGGGCGGGCCGCCTGGTGAGATCCGCGCTGCCAAGACTTCATTACTTCGCTTGGAAATTTCATCATCGCTGCGAGTTGAGCATGGTTCAGATGTTTCCTCTTGATGTCATCCTGAGCGAAGCGAAGGATTTATGCATTTTTTCGCGGTCCAATCCGCTCTCCACGACTCCAACTTTGATCCTTGAAACTTCGCAACTTGAAACTCGAAACTGCCTTTCTTACACCACTACCGCCTCCCTGTACTCGCCAAACACCTTGCGCATGGCGTCAGAAATCTCTCCGACTGTCGCCAAGGCTTCCACTGCGCCGATGATCGCCGGCATCAGGTTCGCTCCCGAACGCGCTGCCTCTTCCACCTCGCGCAAAGCCGCCTCCCAAGCGGCCTTATCGCGACGCATCCGCAGAGCCCGAATTCGCTCCACCTGCTTGCGTTCCAGCGCTTCGTCAATTCGCAGCAGCGGTATCGGCTTCTCTTCGTCGATTGTGAAACGGTTCACACCCACCACCACCGCCTGTTCTCGATCCACCGCCTGCTGGTAGTCGTACGCGGCGTTCTGAATCTCCTGCTGGACGTATCCCCGCTCAATCGCCTTCAGCATCCCGCCCAGCGCTTCGATCTTGTCGAGGTATTCCTTCGCGCGCTGTTCGATCTCATTGGTCAGCCACTCGACGTAATACGACCCGGCCAGCGGATCGATCGTCTGCGGAACCCCCGACTCGTATGCGATGACCTGTTGCGTACGGAGCGCGATTCGCGCGGCCTGCTCCGTGGGCAAGGCGAGTGCTTCGTCGAAGGAATTGGTATGCAGCGACTGCGTCCCGCCCAGCACCGCCGACAAAGCCTGCAACGCGGTCCGCACGATGTTGTTCTCTGGTTGCTGTGCCGTCAGCGTCGATCCCGCCGTCTGCGTATGAAAGCGCAACATCCACGACCGCGGATTCTTCGCCTTGAAACGGTCGCGCATGATGTAGGCCCACATCCTTCGCGCCGAGCGGTACTTCGCCACCTCTTCCAGGAAATTACTGTGCGCGTTGAAAAAGAACGAGAGCCTGGGCGCGAACCTGTCCACATCCAGCCCCGCGTCAATCGCCGCCTGAACATATGCGATGCCGTTGCTCAGCGTGAACGCCACTTCCTGCACGGCTGTCGATCCGGCTTCGCGCATGTGGTAGCCCGAGATCGAGATCGTGTTCCACTCCGGTACGTTCTCGTTTGCCCAGGCAAGCAGGTCTGTAATGATGCGCATCGCCTGCTGCGGCGGATAGATATACGTTCCGCGCGCGATGTACTCCTTCAGCACGTCGTTCTGCACCGTGCCCGAAAGCTTGCGGATGTCCCCGCCTTTTCGCTTCGCCACCGCCACGTACAAAGCGAGGAGAATCGACCCGGTCGCATTGATCGTCATCGATGTCGAGATCTTCGTGAGGTCGATCCCCTCAAACAGCCGCTCCATGTCTTCGATGGAGTCTATCGCCACGCCCACCTTGCCCACTTCGCCCATCGCAAGCGTGTTGTCCGAGTCCAGTCCGATCTGCGTGGGCAAGTCGAAGGCCACCGACAGCCCCATCGTCCCGTTTGCCAGCAGATACTTGTAGCGCTTGTTCGATTCCTCGGCGTCCCCCATGCCCGCGTACTGCCGCATGGTCCAGAGCCGTCCCCGGTACATGCTGGCCTGGACTCCGCGAGTAAATGGGAATTCGCCGGGATAGCCGGCCTCTTTTTCCTGTTCCCACCCCTCCAGGTCGGAAGGCGTGTACAGCGGCCGGACGGGAATGTTCGACGATGTTTTGGGCTCGCCGGAATCGTTCGGCCGGCTGGCCTGGGACTTCATGTCCTTCTCGGATTTGACCTTCTCCGTCATGTGGTTAGAGCTTTCTGCGTGCCCGCCAGAATGAACTTACCCCGAACCATGCGAATGTCAGGGTGAAAGCAATCGCCAGCACCACTCGGCCCGAACCGGTTTTTCCGGCCTGGTATTTGGCGTACTCGCGCGCGAAGGCCAGACCCCCGATTGCACTCAAGCTTAGGAAAACAAAGCCGGTTACTTCTAGCCACAGAATGCCAAGAACCCTTGCGAACGAGGTGGCGGTCACTCTGGCTCCGCGCCACAGTGCGCCCAGCCAGCGACTTTTCCCCGCCTGCTGGATCGCAATCCGCGCGACAATGCCTAATTTTTGCCCCGTCGAAACCTTCATCTTCGGTGCATTTTAGCAGTGTACGGGGGTACAATAGCGCGCCTAGGAGTCGGGTCACGAAACCAGGTGACCGGACTCACCATCTAATGTGATGGAGGCTTGAGGTGGTCGCCGCCCAGGCCAGAACCTCGGGGGTGACATCGTGGATCAGGAACTGAAAAAACTTATGAAGGAATTGGGCGAGGCCATCAACGAATCCCTTGCCGATTCCGACCAGATCGCCGACGTGGTTTCGCGTATCAAGGACGGCGGCTACGACATCTTCCTGGTTCTCGAGGCTACGATCGGTTTCAGCAAGCAGGGCGAGAAGACTGCCGACAAGACCTCGCTCGTCACCACCCTCAGCACCAAGCCCGAGCTTAAAGTCAGCGATCAGGATGTAAAGTTCCTTAAATCCCTCCGCATCAAGATCGACGACGAGGTCGTCTGAGCCATAACGCCGCTTTTTCCGTCGGGCCATGCAGGAATCTGCTGTCTTCTAGAACGAGTTGGGGGGCGATCTGCGTATCAACTAGCGTAAAGAACCTCCTGAAGACTTCCTGGAAAGTCACTTGATCGCCACTTTGATTGCCACCGCCCTCAGCACCTGGTTTTATTATCTCGGCCTGGCGCGGATGCTGTGGCCCGCCCATCCTCGGATGGCGGCTTTCGTCATCACGCTCGACGCCACGCTCGCGGTTCAAATTTTCTGGCCGTCCGCCCCCCCCAACCCGATCCGCCGTCATCAAACCAGCGTCGCGCTGCGACCGACCTTTAGCCTGTTGTGCTAGTATCACTGGTCGCGCGGTTCAAACTGGCCGCATCATCTGTTGTATGAACCGCGGTCGCCCGCTCCCTGCGAGGCCGGGACTACCATGAAGGACACCCTGGGAGTGCTGCTGGCTGGTGGCGCCGGCGAGCGGCTCTATCCCCTCACTCGCGATCGTGCCAAGCCCGCTGTCACCTTCGGCGGCATTTACCGCATCATCGATATCACGCTTTCCAACTGCGTTAATTCCGATCTCCGCCGCGTTTTCATCCTCACCCAGTACAAAGCTCTTTCGCTCAACCGCCATATCCGCGAAGGCTGGAACATCTTGGCCCGCGAGATGGGTGAGTTCATCGAAATCCTGCCTCCCATGAAGCGGGTCAGCGAAAACTGGTACATGGGCACCGCCGACGCCGTATATCAGAACATTTACTCCATTGGCTCGGAACAGCCGAAGCATGTGCTCATCCTGTCCGGCGACCATATCTACAAGATGAATTACGAGCGCATGCTCAAGCAGCATCGCGACTCGGGCGCCGACGTGACGCTGGCTACGATCCTCATCGATCCCGAAGAGACCTTCCGCTTCGGCGTGGTCGACATGGATCATGACAGCCGCGTGACCGGGTTCGAAGAAAAACCAAAGCAGACCAGCCTGCGGTCGCCGCACAATCCCGATATGGTCTCCGGATCGATGGGCGTCTATCTATTTAATACCGACGTCCTGATCCCGGTTCTCCTGAAAGACGCCGAAGACCCCAATTCCAGTCACGACTTCGGGCACGATATCCTGCCGCGCATGATCAACGACTACCGCGTCTATGCCTTCAATTTTGTCGACGAGAACAAGAAGGAAGCGCTGTACTGGCGCGACGTAGGTACGCTGGAAGCTTTTTACGAAGCCAACATGGACATCGTTTCCGTGTCGCCGGTCTTCAACCTGTACGACGAGCAGTGGCCCATCCGCACTCACCAGCGCCAGTATCCGCCTGCGAAGTTTGTCTTCGCCGAGCCCGGACGCACCGGCACAGCCGTCGACTCCATGGTGTCGTCCGGATGCATTATTTCCGGTAGCATGGTGCGCAACAGCGTGCTCTCGCCCGATGTTCGCGTGAACTCTTACACCGAAGTCGATTCCAGCATCCTGTTCTCGCATGTGAACGTGGGCCGCCACTGCCGCATCCGCCGTGCGATCCTCGACCGCGACGTTCACATCCCGGAAGGCACCACTATCGGCTACGACACTGAAGCCGACCGCCAGCGCTACTTCGTCACCGAAACCGGAATCACGGTTGTGACGCGCGACTACTCGCTATTTGAAAATCCCGTAACCGTGGATTACTTCACCTCAGAATGATCAACGCGATGTCATCTGGAAAGATGTCATCCTCGCTGATGTCATCCTGAGCGAAGCGAAGGATCCATGCACTTTGGGATGTCATCCCACGATTCAAATGTCGTCCTGAGCGCAGCGAATGAGCTGCTTTGAGAGCGACGAAGGTACGCACCTGTGCTTCACCTCAACGTTGTCATCCTGAGCGTAGCGAAGGACCTGCTTTTACCGATGGCGACACGCAAAGCGCAGCCTACACCCGGCCCTTCCTCACATAGGAACCGGCCGAGCGCAGCGCGCCCCGCACTCGTGCCACCACGCCGCGAGCGAACATCGCGTCCACGAACCCCTCCATCTGACGCGCGAACGCCTCGCTGTATCCATACCACCATACGCGCTTCACTCCCGGCAGGCGCTCTGCATCCACGTACTTTACGCACACCATCTCTTCCAGACCGAACTTGCCGTGCGTGCGCCCCCGTCCGCTTGCTTTTACGCCTCCGTGCGGCGCCTCGCTGATGCCGAAGCAGGTGATGACGTCGTTGATCATCACTGTGCCCGCTGCGATCTTTTTCGCTATAGCATTACCGCGCGCGCGATCCGACGTCCACACACTGGCGGCCAGCCCGTAGTCCGAATCGTTCGCCAGCCGGATTGCATCCTCGTCGCTGTCGAAGGCCATCACCGGCAGCACCGGCCCGAACGTCTCCTCCCGCATGATGCGCATCTCGTGCGTGACATCGGCCAGCACCGTTGGGGCGTAAAAATTCGATCCCAGCTCAGGTAATCTCTTTCCTCCAGTCACGACGCGCGCGCCCTTCGCCTTCGCATCATCCACGTGCGACTCGACAATCCGGAGCTGCCGCTCATGAATCAGTGGGCCGACATCGGTTTCCGGTTCGAGCCCATTGCCCACCCGCAGCTTGCGCGTCTTCTCCGCGCAGGCCTCGACGAACTTCTCGTGGACGCTTCTATGGACGTAGCAACGCTCCACCGACAGGCACGCCTGCCCCGCGTTGACGAATGCGCCCCAGACCGCGCCGCTAGACGTCACTTCGAGATCGGCGTCGTCCAGCACTAGCATCGGGTCTTTGCCCCCCAGTTCGAGAACGACCGGCAGCAGGCGGGCGGCGGCTGTCTGCGCCACGCGCTTTCCCGTAGGCACACTTCCGGTGAATACAAGCTTGTCGATGGCTGAGTTGATCAGCGCTGCCCCACTTCGCCCGTCGCCGATCACAACCTGGAAAACATCCGTGGGCACTCCCGCCTCGTGCAGCAACTTCGCCAGTTCGAGCGCGCACAACGATGTGAACTCGGACGGCTTCACCACCACCGCATTTCCCGCCACTAGCGCCGCCAGAGCTTCGGTGGACGGGATGGAAAACGGATAGTTCCACGGCGAGATGATTCCGATCACGCCATAGGGCTCGCGCACAAGGCATCCTGACTTGGTTTTCATCGCCAGGCCGCCATGAGGAACATCCTCCTGTCGCAGCAGCCTGTAAGCGTTCCCGATCAGAAACCGAGCGCTGTCCAAAACGACCACGATTTCCGTCAGCAACGCTTCGACGTATGGCTTGCCGGCCTCTTGCGTGATAACACGCGCGGCTTCCCACTTCCTCTCGTGCAGCTTTCGCTGGAATTCGCCAAGAATCCTGATCCGCGCCTCGACTCCCCGCGCGTTCCACTCCGTCTGTGCCGCCTTGGCGCGCGCCACTGCTGCCTGCACTTCAACTTCGGTCGCGCACTCGAAGGATCGAAGTGTCTCGCCGGTTGCAGGATTCACCGACATAATCGGTTGAGCCGCGATTTGCAGATCAGTAGCCATGCGACGCAGTTTACGCGGGCTCGGGCGCCCGCGCCACACTAACAGTACTCCACATTCACCAGGAATAATCCGCTTGCCGGAGCTGTTGCTCCTGCCGCCGACCGGTTCCGCGCTTCCAGGATCCGCTTCACATCCTCTAGTTGCAATGTGCCTTTCCCCACCAGGATGAACGTTCCCACCAGGTTGCGCACCATGTGATGAAGGAAGCCGTTGCCGCGCACCGTGTAGATGAGTTCGTCTCCCTCGCGTGTCCATGCCGAGGAAAAAATCGTCCGCACATTCGACGCGCTTTCCTGGTTCTCGCCCACCTCAGGATCGACCGCGGCAAACGATGTGAAATCATGTTCGCCCGCAACCACGCCGCCGGCAGCCACCATCGGCGATTCCTGGAGCGGATACGGATAGTGCCACCGGTAACGCGCCAAAAATGGAGAACAGATCGCAGCCCGCAGGATCCGGTAACAATACGTCTTTGCGCGCACCGACTTGCGCGCGTGAAAATCCGCTGGCACTTCCGTTGTCTCGAGCACGCGGATCGATCCAGGCAGCATGTCGTTGAGCCCCTTCGTCAGATTTTCCGTCGGGATGGGCGACGCGATGGCGAAGCTGGCCACCTGCGCCAGCGCATGCACTCCCGCATCGGTTCGTCCTGAACCCTGGGGCAAGACCTTTTCCCCGGTCAACCGTCCAATAGCCGTGGCCAGCGTGCCTTGGACTGTGTTGCGGTCGGGCTGGACCTGCCAACCCGAAAACTCGGCTCCGTCATAGGACAGGACCAGCTTGAAATTGCGCATGCCGTTTTCTTCGGAATCTTCCTCGGGCTACTCTCATCTATGTTCTTTACGGCATTGACAAACTTTTACTTTTCCTCTCGCCCCGGCGCCGCCCGGCGCGATGGGGCTCAGCTATACTATTTGCTTTCCCGGCAAATTCGGAGCATGCCGATCGACGATAATGCTCGCGCGCTAAAAGATTGAACCCAGACTGCCTGTTTTACGTATTTCCTGGTGATTCTAGGGAACTTTTTTGTCTTTCGCTTGCCAGCTATGTTCAATGGAGATGACCGCATGCAATTCTCGCTAAGCCGCGCCTGTCGCCAGCTTCTGCCGTGGATTTTCGTCAGCTTGCTGTCCGCGGCCGGTGTGGCACAGAACTCCGCTCCGGCCCCGCAGTCCAGCCTCGACGCCCCTCAGCCCCGCCGGTTCGTGCTGAAGGACTATTCCAAGCCACGCAACCATTTTCCCAATCTCATCGGCCCCTACCAGGAGCAGAGCGTCCCCCCGCCTGTTCTTTCCAACACGGCCCGCATCGATCGCATGATGCAGAACGGCAAGTTGACGCTCTCGCTTCGCGATGCCATTTCTTTGGCGCTCGAAAACAACCTCGACATCGCGATTGCCCGTTATAACCTCAATATCGCGGACACCGACATCATGTTGGCCCGCTCCGGCCAGGCAACGCGCGGCGTCAACACCGGCGTCGTGCAGGGCACGCCGGGCGGCGGGGTCGGCGGCATCGGCGGCACCACCACGACCGGGTCACAGGGCGGTGGCGCCGGCGGAACCACGGCAGGCGCGGGCGGCGCCGGCACCGGCAGCTCGGGATTGGTCACCTCCACCTTGGGCGTAGGCTCTGCCGTTCCTTCGTTCGACCCGATTATTACCGGTACGTTGCAACTAGATCACAACACCACCCAGTCCACGAGTGCATTCTCCGCCGTTCCCCTGGCTAACGCCAATACCAGCACGGTAAATTTTGGCTACACGCAAGGGTTTCACTGGGGTACGGTCATGAGCCTCGGCTTCAATAACAGCCGCGTAACCACCAACCAGCCTTTCTCGCTCTTGACGCCGCAGCTCAGCTCCGGCTTCCGCTTTACGCTTTCCCAGCCCTTGCTGCAAGGGTTTGGCATGCTCTCCAATACGCGCTTCATTCGCATCGCCAAGAATAACCGCGAAATCTCCGATGTCGCATTTCGCCTCCAGGTCATCACCACCGTGAACCAGATCCAGAACATTTACTGGGACCTGGTGAACGCGTACGAAAACGTCAAGGTGCAGGAGCAATCCGTCGCGCTCGCGCAAAAGACGCTTTCCGACAACAAGAAGCAGGTCGAGATCGGCACCCTGGCTCCCATTGAGATCGTGCGCGCACAAAGCGTCGTAGCCACCAATCAACAGGCCTTGATCACCGCGCAGACCAACTTGTCGTTGCAGCAGCTGCTCATGAAGAACGCGCTCAGCCGCACTTTGATCGATCCCCGGCTGGCCGATGCCGCGGTAGTTCCGACTGATACCATGCAGATTCCTCAGCAGGAAGAGGTCGAACCGATTCAGGACCTGGTCAATGCCGCGCTGGGGCATCGCGCCGAACTGGCCGAGTCTCGTATCGATCTGACCAACCGCGACATCACCAACAAGTCGGCTAAAAATGCCTTGCTCCCGAGTCTGAGCCTCTTTGCCTACTACGGGGGTTCGGGTGTCGGCGGCAACATTAATCCGAATACGCCGATCTGTCCCGCCACCAACGGCGGCTTCTGCGTGAACCCACAGGACATTCCTCCCAGCATCCGCAACGGCAATGTCAGCTTCGGGGGCACGTTCGGGCAGTTGTTCGATTCCACTTCTCCCGATAAAGGCGCCGGTCTGTCGCTGACCATTCCGCTGCGCAACCGTGCCGCGCAGGCCAACCAGGTGCGCGCCGAACTGGAATACAGCCAGGCGCAGATGCGGCTCCAGCAGCTGGAAAACCAGGTTCGCATCGAGGTCCGCAACGCTCAATTTGCGTTGCAACAAAATCGTGCTCAGGTTCAGGCCGCGCAGGCCGCAGTCGATCTGGCCAAGGAATCTCTTGACGCCGAACAGAAAAAATACGCGCTCGGTGCTTCCACCAACATCCTGGTTCTGCAGGCGCAGACGTCTTTGACGCAGGCGGAATCGAATCTGCTGGCTGCCAAGTCTGCTTACGAAAAATCACGGGTAGAGATGGATCGCTCCATCGGTTTGACGTTGAACCATCTCGGCATCGAGATTGCTGACGCCGAGCGCGGACAGGTCACAAAAGAACCAACCGTGCCTTACGTGATCCCGCGTGCGCAAGAACCGACGCAGCCACCGCCAGGTCAACCCGTGGATCAATCCCAGCCGCCGCAGGCTCAGCCCCAGGCGCAACCGACAACGCCGCAGGCACAGCCTCCGGTCACCCAGCCGCAGCCTGATCAGCCGCAACCGCAGCCTGATCAACCGCAGCCTCAATCGGATCAGCCGAAAGGAAAGTAGTCACTCAGAAGTC
>Ga0126372_10000843_pt1 | contig 11611 bp, 9 predicted proteins | sample PanSoiMetaPlot_6_FD_92762 | JGI IMG/M metagenome (GOLD analysis project Ga0126372, IMG submission 92762) | Tropical forest soil microbial communities from Panama - MetaG Plot_6 | ecosystem: Environmental > Terrestrial > Soil > Tropical forest > Bulk soil | place: Panama | collected 2016-02-17
AACCGAGAAAATGAAGATTCCTTCTGGCCGGCGATGTCAAGCAAAGTGGAAGGAAGACTGGCGCGGGCGGCGGTGGCTTACGGCATCACCGGAATTTCTCCGGGAAGAAATATTCAGCTGATCCCGTATGGGTTGCTCAATTCTTTTCATAGCCTGAATACGTCGGATCCCGCAGTGCCTCACTTCGATAACCGGTTTGCCGGCGGGAAGGTCGGGCTCGACTCGAAATTCATCTTGCGGGAGAGCCTGGTCATGGACTTAACCGCGAATCCGGATTTCAGCCAGGTGGAATCGGATGACCCTCAGGTCACGGTGAACCAGAGGTTCGAGGTTTTCTTTCCCGAAAAGCGCCCATTCTTCATGGAGAATGCGGATTACTTCCGCACGCCCATAGACCTGCTGTTCACGCGGCGCATTGCCGATCCGGATTTCGGAACGCGCTTGAGTGGTCGCATTGGTCAATACGGGGTGGGGTTGCTGCTCGCCGACGACAAGTCTCCCGGCGAGATGGTCGCGCCGGCTGATCCGGACTACCACCAGAAGGCTTATTTTGCAATTGCGCGGGTGAATCGCGACATTTTTCGGCAATCCACGATTGGCGCCATCTACACGGACCGCGAGTTCCATGGAACTTTCAACCGTATTGGCGGATTGGATACCCGTCTCAAAATCTCGAATAACTGGACGGCGATGCTACAAGGCGTGGTCAGCTCGACGCGCAACGTAGACGGTTCTTATCAGGCCGGGCCCGCCTACAAAGCCGATGTAGTGAGAACGGGTTTGAATTTTAATTACGAGGCCATCTACAACGACTTCAGTCCGGGATTCACCACCGAGCCGGGATTCGTGAACCGCGTCGATATTCGTGAAATTCAGCAGACCGCCAGCTATCGTTTTCGGCCAAGGGGCAGTGTGGTGGTGGATTGGGGGCCCGATGTGGTGACCGATCAGATTTGGGACCACAGTGGCTTACGGCTGGACACCTCGTACATCGCAAGTTTTCATCTCGATCTGAAGCGGCAAACATCCTTCTTTTTTGAGCCCTTTGTTCCCTATCGGCAGCGGTTGCGGCCTGTGGATTTTTGCGCACTGCCGGGTAATGTTGATTACAACCAGCATTACAGTGAGGTTTACGCCGGGACGGCTCTGCTGAAATCGCTTACCGCCTACGGGGAATACAACTGGGGTGACGCTATCAATTATGTTCCACCCACGAACCAGGCACCGTTCCTCGCCTTCAGCGATTGGGCGGCGGCGGGATTGATCGTGCGGCCGGTCACTTCATTGAAAGTCGACAATACCTACTACTTCACCCGCCTGAAAGTGCGCGCGGATGGGGCGGCGATCTTCAACAATCACATTATTCGCAACCGGTGGAACTGGCAAATCAATAACGAGCTGTCGCTGCGGTTCATCCTGCAGTATTCGGCCACGTTGGCAAACCAGAGTTTTACATCACTTGAAACCACCAAGGAGTTGAGCCCCCAGTTCTTGATTACTTATCTGCTTCATCCCGGAACAGCCGTGTACGTCGGATACAACAGCGACTTGCAGAATATTGATCCGTCGCTGGCCTTGGGGCCGAACGGAAATCTGCTGCGGACGCGCAATCGGTTGATGAATGATGATCGGGTGTTTTTCATTAAGGTGTCATATTTGTTCAGGTTCTGAATACGCGAGCTCATTCCGCCTTGGGTGAAACCCTCGCATCCGCGCAGAGCGCTGCGGGTGATGGGTTGCTACATTGCCGATTGCTAATTGCCAACTACTCGGTGAAAATGCAGGGAGAATGATTGCGCATCTGCGGGGACGTCTACTCGCCAAGCATCCCAACCAAGCTATCGTTGAAGCTGGAGGTGTGGGATACGACGTGGTCATCAGCGTACCCACCTTTTCCGATTTGCCGACGTTGGGGAGCGAGGTTCGACTCCACATCCACACGCACGTGCGGGAAGATGCGCTGGCGCTCTATGGATTTCTGCGGGCGGCGGAAAAGACGCTTTTCGAGAAGTTGATTACGGTCAGCGGGATTGGGCCGAAGCTGGCGATTACCATACTGAGTGGGATGCCAGCGGACGAGACCGTCGGTGCAATTCGGGGAAATGAAATTGGAAAGCTTACGCGCATTCCGGGGATCGGAAGGAAAACGGCAGAGCGCATGGTGCTGGAACTGCGGGATAAGCTGCCGACGTTTGCCGAGACTCCGGTTGCCCACCCGGCGAGTGCGATCGAAGAGGATGTGCTATCGGCCTTGGTCAATCTCGGATACCAGCGAGCGTCGGCCCAGCAGGCCTTGGCGACGGTCTCAGGTAATGGGAAGAGCGGGTCCTTCGATGTGCTCTTCCGAGAAGCACTAGCCGTCCTATCTAAATAAGCCTAATCTGTTTCTAAGTAAGACCGATCTTCATACTCGGTCGTGCCGCTTGATTCATGGCACGCGCCCTGTTACAGAGAGTTGCGGCTTGCGCACTGATTGCCCTTCCGCGAGTTAAGGCGGCGCCGCCAATCCCGCGGCAGTCACTCTACTCATGATAACCTCCCTAGTGTCATAAGCTTAGCTAATAGCTGGCGGTACGATTCATTTGCAACTACAATATTCTCTGAATCGAAGATGTGGACAGGCTCTATCCGCCCGAGACGGAGGGGCACTGGAGGACATCGTGAGTCTCACGCCTATTGGCGAACCTCGCCAGAAAATCACCGTTGCAACTCTCAAAGAAAAGAAACTTCTGCACGAGCCGATCACCTGCCTTACCGCGTACGACTATGCCAGCGCGCGACTGGTGGATGAAGGACAAATTGATGTCGTCCTGGTTGGCGACTCGCTGGCCATGACCATGCTGGGCTATGAAAACACCCTAACCGTCACGGTGGACGAGATGCTGCATCACACGCGCGCCGTGCGGCGTGGTGTAAAACATGCGCTGTTGATCGGCGACATGCCTTATGGCTCCTACCATCTCGGCCTTGACGAAGCGGTGCGCAACGCCACTCGGTTCTTGAAAGAGGCGGGGGCAGAGGCGGTCAAGATCGAGGGCGGTGAGAAGCGGGCTGACCTCGTCCGGCGCCTTATCGATGCGGAGATCCCCGTGGCCGGCCACATCGGCTTGACCCCGCAGTCGGTGAACGTGATGGGCGGCTACAAGGTGCAGGGAAAGTCGCTGGCCGATATCGAGCAACTCATGCGCGATGCGGTGGCGCTTGACCGCGCGGGTGTGGCTTGCATTTACCTGGAAGGGATTCCGCGCGAGGTCGCGGCCATGATCACGGCGGAAGTCGGGACACCGACCATCGGCATCGGCGCCGGTCCCGACTGCGATGGGCAGGTATTGGTCTTGCACGACATCCTGAACCTGACTTTTGGCGTGCCTGCCAAATTTGTGCGGCAATACGAAGATGTGGCGGCACTGATTACGCATGCAGTGCAGTCGTTTCGAGCGGATGTAGTTTCCCATCAGTATCCCTTGGATGGGGAGTCGTACCATCTGCCGAAGGAGACTCAGGTCGGGCTGGAAACCGTGCTGGAGCGCAAGCGAGCTTTGCGCAGGTAAGGACCCCGTCGTTGGTCCGGGGCTCTAACCACATGTGGCTCTCCTTGTGAGCGGCGTGGCTGCTTCCGAAGCCGTTGCCGGCAACAATGCCCGCGGGGCGCTTTGACTCGGCTAAGTCCTCGCCAAACTGGCACTTCTCAGACTGAGCCTCGACGAGATGCTAGGAACAACATCACCGTGATCTTGAACTCTTTGGCTGCCAGCCTGAGCCAAGCCCGGCATCGGTCGCCAGCGCGCATCACCCATGCCTTAGGGACGTTCTCATCACGACTTAATCAAAGGGGACTGTGCCTCGGTATCTGACTACAGTTTTACTAACGATGTATTCATGAAGATCCATCGCACAGTTGATGCGATGCGCAGCGCATCGCGCGCCGCGCGACATAACACCGGTCGCATCGGGCTTGTGCCTACCATGGGAGCATTACATGAGGGGCATCTCTCGTTAATTCGTGCGGCCAAGAATCAATGCGATGTGGTTGTGGTATCCATCTTTGTAAATCCCATCCAATTTGGACCTAACGAAGACTACTCCAAGTACCCGCAGACGTTTGAGCGCGATAGCCGGATGCTTGAGAAGGAAGGCGTTGCCTTTGCGTTTGCGCCGTCGATCGAACAGATGTATCCAGGCGGCGCGCTGAGCTATGTAACTGTCGAGGGCATGAGTGAAAAGCTCTGCGGCCGCTCGCGCCCGGGACATTTTCGCGGGGTGACGACGGTAGTTTCGAAGCTCTTTCATATTGTCGAACCCGACTTGGCTTTTTTCGGGCAGAAGGATGCGGCGCAGGTGGCTATTATCCAGCGTATGGTGAGGGATTTGAATGTGCCTGTCGAGATTGTGGTTTGCCCGATTGTTCGCGAGCCGGATGGGCTGGCGATGAGCTCGCGCAATGCCTATCTCGACCCCGCGCAGCGCAAGTCGGCGCTGGTGCTGTCGCGGACGCTTCGCCGCGTGCGGCAGGTGTTTGATCAGGGCGAGAGGAACGCGGCTAAGCTGATTGAGGCGGGGAAGCAGGTCATGGCGGAGGAGCCGTCGGTGCGGCTGGATTATTTGGAGATTGCCGATCCGGAGACCCTCGATGGAGTCGAGATGGTGTCGTCCAACGGTCTGGTCGCAATCGCTGCCTTTGTGGGTACGACGCGGTTAATTGACAATATTTTGCTGCTGCCGAGCAGATAGAAGGTTCTTTTTCCGATTGATTGGTCCGCGCAGATATCTGTAAGTGACTACTCACGACGGTAATCCTTGTGACGTGTTTCGTGACGGCGCAGAATCAGCCTGCTTGCTGCCAGAGTCCAGGTAGCCTTCGCTGCAAGGTTTTTTGGCTGATGCCTGCGCCGCCGTTACAAGAGAGGTTCTTGTGGTCCCTTGTTTCGGACATTGGGAGCTCTGCCTCTGCGAGTCACTCGCACCGGCGGCTTTTTAGTTAGCGCCGTCGCGATCTTGGATATGACCGCTAGCGCTTGAAGAACATGTTACGGATTAAAACCTACCACAGCATTTTCCCTTCGCTCGCTTCCCCCCAGGTTTGTGGAGCGAAAAATAGTGACGCCTCATGAGGGGATCCGACTGTATTGGTCGCTTTCCTTGGTAGAGACGAACCGAGCAAATTGCCTGGCACCGGCCGCCTCACATCAGAAGGAAGGTAGACACATTGAAGAATCGAAGGAAGGCCGCAATGGGACTTCTCACATTCAGCCTCCTGTCTCCGCTACTTGTCGTGCCAAGTGTTTCCCGTGCCCAAGAGTCAGCTTCCACTCTGAGCTTGATGGCGCACTTGATCTCTTTTAACCAAGACCCGCCCGTCCTCGCCAAGAGCAAGGGATTGTTCGAAGCGCAAGTCGCTGAGGACGGCACCATCTCGTTCTCTCTGTCGCACGCCAACATGAGTAGCCCGGTGGTCCAGGCTCACATTCATTTTGGAGCTAGTAAGACCAACGGCGGTGTGGTGGTGTTTCTGTGCGGTGGCGCCAAGCCTGCTTGTCCTGCATCCGGAACCGTCACCGGCACAATTACGGCTGCAGACGTCAGCGTGCTCCCGGTAACGAATCCTGACTGTGTGATGCCTCAGGGAATTCAGCCGGGCGATCTGGCGGGGTTCATTACGGCAATTCGCTCAGGCAACACTTACGTGAACGGTCATACCATGACTGTCCCAAACGGAGAAATTCGTGGCCAAGTGAAAATTCAATAGACGCGAATAGCCCATTTGGCGCCAGGGTCGAAGATGGCCACTTCCAGTCTGTCGATTCGGGGATCGATCGTCGATCAACGGTATCAATGACGAAGCACAACGGTTCGGATTCTTCGGAGGGAATCTGGGTAAACACCGGTTTCCTGGCAACGGGCGAAGAATAACGGGAAAGTTTGAACCATCATTGAACAGAGCGACCAGAATCCTTCCGGTCGCTCTTTCTTACACGCATGAGTTGACCTTCGCAGGTGCAGCCATGCTCATTTGATCTGGTGGAGCGACCGTGGAGGCCTAATTAATGGCGCTGCGAATCGAGGAACTGCGCTAAATGCATGAAACGACTTCTCGACGGCTATTTTGCATTCTGCATACACGTTTAGTGCACCGGTTATGGAGTGGCTGACCATGCTCGAGTGTCGCGGCGGATTGACCGTGACCTGTTGCGATGATTTCACGCATCAAGGTGCTCTTCCACTACCATTTGTCGAATGCCGCTTCCATCTTGTAAAATCAAAGTTTCGACTACAGGTTCTGTTTATCTTTTTGGAGAGCAGTGGAATGGCACAAGTTTGTGATATTTGCGGCAAAAGGCCGCAATTTGGGAATAATATTAGCCACGCGCACAACGTGTCCAAACGGCGGTGGAATGTCAATCTGCGGGCGGTGCGGGCCAAGGTGGGCGGGGCGAGCAAGCGCGTTCGCGTGTGCACTTCCTGTCTGCGCAGCGGCAAGGTCGTAAAAGCCTAGACCAACACCACACCATTGAGGAAGACAAAGGAACCCGTGGGGATCCTTCGTAAGCTCGTTTGCGCTTTATAGACGGTTACTCCACTCCGCGCAGAGTCACGTCGAAGATCAGGGTAGAATTTGCCGGGATTACTGGGGGATAGCCATTCGCGCCATAGGCCAAATCCGGTGGAATCTTTAGCTGACGCTTGCCGCCGACCTTCATTCCGGCTACTCCTTCGTCCCATCCCTTGATCACTTGGCCGGCGCCTAATTTGAATTCGAAGGGCTTGCCACTACCGACGGAGCTGTCGAATTTCTTGCCGTTGGTAAGCCATCCGGTGTAGTCCACCTTCACGTTATGGCCTGTTTCAGCGACAGGACCAGTACCCTGTTTGATGTCCCAGTACGTCAGGCCACTGGCAGTCTTGGTACCCGGGCCAGTGACTTTGGTTGGGCCGGCTGCAGTGGCGGATTTCTTGGCCGTTTGCGCGATGGCAAGCGTCGCCAAGGCGATTACTGCAACTATTAACGCTGATTTCATCCTCTACTCTCCTTCGGCAGTGAGCATTCAGACTATCGAGAACTGCCAGCTTCCTCAAGTGGCCTAAGTTTGAAGCGATTCAGTGCCCGCTGAACCGATCCGGCGTAGCCGATAGTGGCTGCTGACCGCTGCCTTCATGCCAATGCGATGACATCAATCTCTACCAAAACTTCCTTCGGCAACCGGGCTACCTCGACTGTAGAGCGGGCGGGCGGGGCTGAGGGGAAGTAATTTCCGTAGACTTGGTTCATGGCGGCGAAATCGTTCATGTTTTTCAGGAACACGGTCGAGCGGACAACTCTATCAAGGCTGCTGCCAGCTGCGGAGAGAATCCCGCGGAGGTTCTGCAAAACGCGCTCGGTTTGTAAGGCGACGTCGCCTGTGACCAGGGTGTTGGTTACGGGATCGAGGGCAATCTGGCCGGAGACGAAGATGAAGCCGTTGGCTTTGATCGCTTGCGAATATGGGCCGATGGCTTTCGGAGCTTCGGAGGTGGAGATGACATCGCGCATGTTAATAACTCTCGACTGTCCCCGATCAGCTGTCAGTGCTCAGACCTGATCAGAAGAAAGATTGTAGATTGGGTATCGCAGATTTCAAAACCCGGATCCCTCGTCTTGCTCGGGATGGCAATGGCGGGAACCGAAAACCCCAGCTCACCGAAATTCGCTCACGAAAACGAGGGGAGGCACGGGCATTTCTGAGGGCCGAGTGTTGAATGCTGCCAGCTAGACCTTTTGCAATCTTTGCACATCGTGCACGCCGGGAATTTTGCGGACGCCGGCAATGATCGTTTCCAGGTGCTTCAGGTCGGCGATGTCGAGGACTACGTCAATATTGGCCTGGCCGTTGCCGGTGCGCGCGTCGATGTTGCGGATGTTGGTTTTGGCGTCGCTGATAACGGCGGTGATTTGCTTCAGCATGCCCCATTTGTCGTCGCACAAAACCGTGAGCTTGACGGGATAGGCCGCAGGCAGAGCGTCTTCCTTGTCGCGAGTCCATTGCACGTCGATGCGGCGCTCGGGCTCATAGAGAAGGTTCGTGACATTCGGACAATTCCAGGAATGCACGGCAACGCCTTTGCCGCGAGTTACATAGCCGACGATATCCTCGCCGCGGATCGGATTACAGCAGCGGGCGCGGTAGACGAGCAGGTCGCCGTGACCCTTGACGGTGATCGCATTGGCATCGCCCCCGAAGACGCGGCGAACGACGCTGGCAAAGCTGTGCTTGCCGTCTTCTTCCGTCTCGGTAGTGGGTTGGGTTCCGGGCGGCGCCAGGCGGCCCAGGATCGAACGCGCGGAATACTTACCGTAACCGATGCCGGCCATCAGGTCGTCGGAACGGCCAAGGCCGTAGTCAGAGGCGAGCTTCTGCAGATCCTCCTCTTTGAGATCCTTTAGCGAGATGCGGTACTTGCGGGCTTCTTTTTCGATTAACTTGCGGCCGATTTCGATGGCGCGCTCGCGCTGGTGAATATTGAGCCAGTGTTTGATTTTGTTGCGGGCGCGGGATGACTTGACCACCGCGAGCCAGTCGCGACTTGGTTTGTGACCGGGTTGCGTGAGGATCTCGACGATGTCCCCGCTGTGCAGCTTGTGGCGGAGCGGGACCATGCGGCCGTTGACCTTGGCGCCGACGCAGCTGTGGCCTACTTCGGTATGCACGGAATAGGCGAAATCGATGGGAGTCGAATCCCGAGGCAGTACAACCACTTTTCCCTTTGGAGTAAAGGTGTAGACCTCCTCGGGATAGAGATCGATCTTCAGAGTCGAGAGAAACTCATTGGGATCGGAGACGTCGCGCTGCCAGTCGACCACCTGCCGGAGCCAAGCTAACCGCTGCTCATCCTTGGCGGAGACGGGCCCATCCTTATATTTCCAGTGGGCGGCGATGCCGTCTTCGGCGAGTTTGTGCATCTCCTCGGTGCGGATCTGAACCTCGAACGGAGTTCCGTTCTCGGTGATAACCGACGTATGCAACGACTGATAAAAATTCGGCCGGGGCATGGCGATGAAATCTTTGATGCGGCCGGGAACGGGGCGCCAGACATTGTGGATGATACCCAGGACGGCGTAGCAGTCCTGCACGGAGTGGGTAATGACGCGCATGGCGAACATGTCGTAGACCTGGTCCACGGTGATATGCTGGCGGATCAGTTTCTTGTGGATGCTCGACAAGCGCTTGATACGGCTTTCCACGCGGGCGGTGATACCCGCTTCCTTGAGTTTTTCCTGGAGTTCGTCTTGGACGGTGGCTAAGAATGCTTCGCCTTCCTTACGGCGAGCTTCCACGGCATCGTGTACTTGTTGATAGGCGATGGGATCCAGGAATCGGAAGCCGAGGTCTTCGAGCTCACCACGAATCTTGCCCATGCCCAGGCGGTGCGCAATGGGAGCATAGATATCGAGAGTTTCCTTGGCGATCTTATGCTGGCGCCCTTCTGGAAGGTGCTCCAGCGTGCGCATGTTGTGCACGCGGTCGGCCAGCTTAATAAGCACGACGCGAATATCGTCGACCATGGCCAGCATCATTTTGCGCAGGTTCTCAGCCTGTTGTTCTTCACGAGTGGCGAAATCAATCTGGCTGATTTTGGTGACGCCTTCGACGATGTGCGCCACTTGCTCGCCGAATTCCTTGCGGATGTCAGTAGTCGTGACGGAAGTGTCTTCCACCGAATCGTGCAGCAGGCCGGCGGCGATCGAGACCGGGTCCATTCTCATTTCCGCCAGTGCGCAGGCTACCTCTAAAGGATGGACGAGGTAAGGCTCACCGGAAGCGCGGCTCTGGCCCGCGTGATGTTTCAAGGAGTATTCATAAGCTTTGCGGACGATTTCCAGGTCGTCGTTGGGGCGGGCAGCCTCCAGCTTCTTCATCAGGTCACGGAAGCGGGTGACCGTGAGGACGTTGGTAGCGATTTGTTGACGCAGTGTCCCCATGGGGGATTATAAGCCGGGACTGGCGTGACCCGCGCCGACAGCGGCCCGTAACTCGATTATAGCCTTAGAACATCGTGGGTCTCTGCTGGTTGGTCGTGCGAAAAAGGCAGGCGCGACCCATCACCGAGATTTGATAAAGTTCCTTGCCATGGCAACAGGCAGGGTTCTTCTTTCGGGGGCATCGGGGCCGATCGGGAAAGCTCTGGCGCCGAAACTGCGCGAGCGGGGACACGAGGTCGTTCGGCTGGTGCGCGGCCCCGCTTCGGGAGGAACACAAATTCATTGGGACCCGGCACAGCCGGTTGATCCCGGCTCGGTAGCGGGATTCGACGCGGTCATTCACCTCGCGGGCGAGACTATCGTGGGGCGATGGACGGAAGGGAAGAAACGACGTATCCACGAGAGCCGTGCGACCGGCACGCGAAACTTGACGACTGCCTTGGCCAAGGCAGCACAGAAGCCGCAAGTGCTGGTCTCTGCATCGGCGATCGGATTCTACGGAAGCCGAGGAGACCAGATCCTACGGGAAGAGAGCTCGTCAGGACACGATTTTCTGTCGGCTGTCTGCCGTGACTGGGAAGCGAATACGCAGGCGGCTCGGCAGGTGGGAATTCGCACGGTGCAGACGCGATTCGGGCTGGTTCTAAGCCGTGACGGCGGCGCGCTGCCGAAAATGCTGCCTCCCTTCCGCGTGGGGCTCGGCGGAAATATAGGGAATGGAAAACAGTGGTGGAGCTGGATCCACATCGCGGATGTGGTTGGGGCCATTCTTCATGTCCTAGACAATGCCAGTCTCGAAGGACCGGTAAACGTGGTCGCGTCAGTCCCGGTGACCAATCGAGTGTTTACAAAGACTTTGGCTGAAACTCTCCATCGGCCGGCACTGTTTCCGATGCCGGCGTTTGCCGCGCGGCTGATTTTTGGGCAAATGGCGGACGAGCTTCTGCTGGCCAGCCAACGAGTCGAACCAGCCAGGCTTAGCGCTAGCGGCTACCGCTTCCAATTCACGGAACTGCGAAACGCGCTCGAACACTTGTGTCATTGGCATAGGACCAAGTGATAGCTTAGCTAGTGTTGAAATACAGAGTATGCTGTATTTTTTTGATACCAAGCGAACAGCATTTCAGCCTCTGCCGATCATAGGAATGATTTTCGGGCGATACTCAGGAATAGCGGACAGTCAGGTAGGGAAAATAGGCGGAATACTAGTGTGAGTGCTGGGATAATGCTGGTGGGCGAGAATCAGTAAGCTAGCTACTTAGTAATCAATAAGTCGATATCAGTAACTGCTAAGCAAGCGAGTCACAAAGCGTCCGATAAATGCTCAATCTGGGTGATGCTCGGCACAGCCTGAACGGCCGGTAACTGTGAATCTGGTGCCGCTCGATTCCAATCTGGACCAGGCTGGTCGCGCCGATCCTACTTCTTTGGCCTGAGCGCGTGACTTCTTCCAGCGTGGCGTCAATAATTATCGGCCCGTTCATGTGTCATGTTTCCGATTCCGTCAGGTCTCACGCAAAACCACTCCATTTCGATCGTTGATGACGAGCAGAGTGTTCTCGAAACGCTGCGCTAAGGTGGTTTTGAGAACGAGAGCTATGAAGTCGCCTCGGCTTTCCCCGTCCTGTGATCGCGAACCCAAGTCAGTTCTTCGGC
>Ga0126372_10000844_pt1 | contig 11609 bp, 11 predicted proteins | sample PanSoiMetaPlot_6_FD_92762 | JGI IMG/M metagenome (GOLD analysis project Ga0126372, IMG submission 92762) | Tropical forest soil microbial communities from Panama - MetaG Plot_6 | ecosystem: Environmental > Terrestrial > Soil > Tropical forest > Bulk soil | place: Panama | collected 2016-02-17
AGGTCGGCCACCCGACCGAGAGCCACCACGTGATGGCGCGCGTGTCGCACTTCCAGGAGCTCGAGAAGATGTACATCCCGGGCACGGAGGAGCGGATCAAGTCCTCGGCCGGCTTCGACGATCACCGCATGCATTAGGTAGACATCGGGGGGAGCGAGCGAGCGCCGCTCCCCCCGATTCCCCCCACCGGTCACCCGTGCCGGTGTTTGATCGATCGCGGCGCCGGCAAGCCGGCGCTCGAACTCGTGTGCTCTCGTGTTAGCGGTGTGCTGCGCGTCCGTCCTTTGTCTACTTCTCCGGCTGTTTCTCTTTCGCGTCGGGCGGGCGCTCGGCGGGCCGCTGCTGCTGGGGCGGCTGGCCGTGCTTCGTCTCTGGCGGCCGGCGATGTTGCTGCTGCTCCTGCGCGCCGTGAGGGCGAGGCTGGCGCGACTCGGCGCTGCGCGGAGGTGGCGGCGGCGGGCCGACCTTGCGGCCGGTGTCGCCTTCGTTGGTCGGCGGCCGCTTGCCCTGCGAGGAGTCCGGCGGGGCCGGCGTGCCGCGAGGACCGGGACTCGGCGCGCCACCGGGAGCGGAGCTCGGCTCCTGTCGGCGGGCGTTGGGCGTCTCGGGCCCGCGTGGTCGCTGGCCCGAGGTCGCGCCCTCCGGCGGCATGACCCCAAATGTGCGCTTCGGAGCGGGCACGATGCGCTCTTTCGCCGCAGGTGCCGTTTCACGCTCCGCGCTGAGGCCCTGAGCGCGCAGCGCCGGCGAGAAATCGCGGGGAGTCCTCGTCGCCACCACCGTGCGCTCGCGGGCTGCCGCGGGCGGCGCCAAGCTCGAGCGCTCGGCGCTCATCGCGCTGGCCGCGACTGGTTTGACCTGAAGCGGTCCACGAACCGGCGTGAGCTCGCGCACGCGCGCGTCGTCGACTCGAGTGGTTTGCACGGCACCGCGTCCGAAGCGATCCTCCGACACGCCCACGACCGCGTTGTGCACGTGCACGTTGCTGTACACGTTGATGTTGGTCACGTTCACCGTGGTCGTGCGGTTGACCACGACGTTGTTCACGACGCGCGGGCCGCCCCAGCCGCCCCACCAGGCGACACCGACGAATCCCGGTCGGCCCCACCACGGGATGACCGGCTCACCCCAGCCCAGCGGCGCCCAGTGCACGGGCCGCACGGCGACCGCGACGGGTCCGCCGAGGAACACGACCAGCGCGGGCGCGTACACGGGCCGCACGACGACGGGCCCAGGCGCCCATCCCCAGTAGCCGCGGACGAAGACCCAGCGGCCGTAGTGATAAGGGGCCCAGCCCCAGGGCGCCGCGTCGAGCCACGTCCAGCCGAAGCGCGGATCCCAGATCCAGCGCCCGGTGCTGTACGGTACCCATCCCGGCGGAACGCTCGCCGGCGCCCAGACCGGGCCGTAGTTCTCTTCGGTACGCCACGTCCCGTGCTGCGCGAGCTCCTCGGTGCCGTACACGCCCGGTGAGACGTTCTGCGCGTTGGTCGGCTGGATGACATAGGTGGTGCGCTGGTTGTTCCAGCGATCCCACGCGGTGAGCGGCGGCGCCGCGCTCGTCTCGACGGTCGGCGTCTCGGCGCCCGTGACCGCGACCTGCTGATTCGCCCCGACCGTCGTGGCCGCTCCGGCAGCGGGCGTGACGGTGGCGGCGCCGCCGCGGTGGGCCCTGAAGCTCGTCGTGTCCTCGGCGAGGTCGACGTGATAGTAACCCTTGCGGTCGATCGTGAACGCGGCGTTCGGCGTGTCGATCTCCACCGTGTGACCGGCCGGGATCTCGCGCACGTCGATGGCGGCGTGGCCCGCCGTCACCCGGAACTGCACGTAGTCCGGCTCGTCGTTGTCCAGGCCGATCTGCGTCCCGTTGCCCGCGCGCACGAACGCGCGCGGGCCGATCTGTACCTCTGCATTGCCGTCGGCGCCGGTATACAGCACGTCGCCGGGCGCGAGGGGCGTGTTGGTCTTGGCCTCCGCCCACTCCTGAGCGCCCGGCCGCCAGAAGGACACCTCGCCGTAGAGGTAGCTCACGCGCGTCGGCGCGATTTCGCCCGATTGCTCCGGTGACGGCGGGTCGGCGGCGGGAATCGTCCCCGGGCCGCTCACGGCAATTGCAAGAATGAGAAAGGCCACGACGAGCCGCCGGCTACGCATACGTGCTCCTTCTTCGTGCTGGGGTGCTTGTCTTGAGACTCGACAACCCCGTCGAATATTTACAATGTAACCTTCCGCGAGGCGGCTCACTCCATTCCGCGGTACCACCCGGGTGGGGGCTTCATGAATTGCTCGCGCTTCCAGCCTCGCGCGGAGAGACACGCTCGATAGAAGCCCTCGTAAACGATGCCGTACTGACCGGCGGATGGGCTCGGCGCCGCCTCCTTCGCGCACTCCCGGTTGTCGCGGTCGAACTGCTCCTGAGTCGCGCCGGGTTGCCCCCAGTAGAACTTGCCGCAGCCGGTGACGGCAACGGCCACGACCAGCGCGCTCAGCATGAGACCGACGATACGAGACGAGCCCATCATTGCCTCCCAGCTCCGGTTTTTGTCCGATTCGCATGTAGTGTGATACCCGTAGAGTAGCGGAACAAGCGCCCGCCGGAGTGCGCGACGAATACCTAAAAGTTGCATTTGAGCAGGAGGGCCGGCTTATGGCAGCTCGAGCCGTGTGGCGAAGAGGCTTGACGGTCGTCACCCTGTCAGTGACGTGTGTCGGCTGTGGCCATCTGGGCGCCGCTCAGCAGGTTCCCGTGAACCCGGTGGGCGTCGCCGACCTCAAGCCGACGCAGCCGGACCCGAGCGCCGGGCTCGTCGCCGTCCGCCGTGGATTCGACGCGAAGAAGTATCCCGCGATCGCGATCGTGACGTTTCCCGTAACGGACTCCGGCCTGATGAACAAAGAGGAAGCGAAGCTGACGGTGACGATTCCCGCATACTTCCAGCTCCAGATCGTGCAGCGCCTCCGCGCGACGAACGCGTTCAGCCGAGTCGACCTCGTGACGAACGGCACGGCGGCGCCGAGCGGCGCGGGACTGCTGCGGCTCGAGGGGCGCATCACGCGCCTGGCCGCCGGTGACGACACGTCGGCATGGGTCCCGTTCTCGGGCTACTCCCGCCTCGGCGATCGGATGAAGGCCCAGATCGAGACGAGCCTGGTCGATACGCGGACGGGTCAGGTCATGGCCGTCACCGCCGATCGCCGAGAGGCGCCGAACTCGGGATTCCAGACGGCGGAGTCGTATGTGGAGGAGTCATTCCAGGCCATGGCGCGAGATCTCGTGCTGTTCCTGGAGCGCCTTGCCAAGGGGGAGGTCGCCAGGAGCAACTAGATCCGACTATGGCAGTGACCTGTAGCGAGGTCCTTGGTCGACACACGGAACGTCGAATCCTTGGTCGTGGGGCACGCATACCTTCACCGCACCGGTGCACGTGCCGCCTCGCCCGTCCGATGCCATGAACGTGATCGTGTAGACGCGCCCGTCGCTGGCTCCGTCACGGTCCGCGCGTACCGTCAGTGGAGCAAGCGTCGCGTCCCCAGGCGCGCCCGGCTCGTCCTGTGACACATCGGTCGGCGTGATCGTAACGGGATCGCCGTCGGGATCGCTCACGCCGGAAATGCTGATGGAGACCATCTGCTGATTGGGCGGCCAGGCCGTCGACGGTGTGGCCAGCGCCGCGGAACAGACCGGCGGCTGGTTGCAGCTCTTGCCCGGAAACGCTGTGAGCGATAGCAAGCGTCCCGACTGATTCGTCGGATTCGTCCGGAAGGGAGAGCCCGGAAGGGACGTCAGCGCGCCGCCGTCCGCGACGGCATAGCCGTAGACGACACTGCCGTCGGCGACGTACAGGAATTTCCCGGCTTGGTCCATCGCCATTCCACTTGGGAGGAAGCTTCCAGGCGCGGCGAACGGCGAACCCGCGACCGGCGAGAGGCTTCCGTTGGACGCGACGGTAAATACGGTGACCGACTTGCTCAGCGGGTTGCTGGCAAACAGCAGTCGCTCATTCGGATTGAGCAAGACGACGTTCGAGCTGTCTCCGAAGCCCGGAGTGAACGGCGAGTCTGGGAGGGGCGTCAACGAGCCGCTGGTTGCGATGTCGAAGACGTCCACGGTGGTCGCCGCGCCCGACGTCCCCGCAAACAACTGCCGGCCGGAGCAATTGATATCGGCGCTGGTCAGGGCGCCAACCAACGCTCCGGCGAACGGTGAACCCGCAACAGGCGCGAGCGTCCCATCGGTCGCGATCCTGAACATCGCTACCGCGTTGATGCTCTGCAGAGCCGCAGCCAGGAACTTTCCGTCTGGCGAGATCTTGATGCCGTGGGCGACGGCATCCATCGCGAACGGCGAGCCAGCGACAGGCGTGAGAGCACCATCACTGCCGATGCGGAACATCGTGATGTCGCTGGAGCCGCTGTTGGCGGCCGCGAGGAAGCGCCCGTCGGGCGTACACGCGAGTGCGATCCCGGCACCGCCGACACCGCCCGTCGGAAACGGCGAGCCGGGAACGAGGGTCAGGCTACCCGAGGACGGGTTCACCGAGAAGCCGCTGACATCATCGCTCCCGGCGTTGGACACATAGATGAGCGTCGTCGCCGGACAGACCGCGGCTCGATTCACCGCGAGAAGCCCGCCTCCGACTCCTGTCCCACCGGTCGGAAACGGCGAGCCGAGAACGAGGCTCAACGTGCCGTCGCTCGCCACGGCGAACCCTGACACAGTGTTCGGGCCCGCGACATCGTCGTTCGTGTACACGAAATTGTTCTGTGCGTACAGATTCGTTGTGAAGAAGAAAACGAGAAGTAGACCCAGCCGACAACCACGATTCCACGGGAGGCTCATGGGGGCTCCTCGACTTGCTATCGGCGGCGCGATGCGCCGATGACGCCGATGTTGTAGGTTTTGGATCGAGGGGCAAATCTGATGCCCGGGCCCAGCGATCATAAGAATCCGAACGTTGCATCTGGATCACTGGGACAGTGTGGCCAATCAGCGGGCCAACTAGGCGCGGCAGTTGCCGTTGTATGATGCGTGACGTGGCTCGCTCGTGCATCCGCTAGTGGATGCGGTCGAAACGGACGTCCTGATCCTCGGCGCCGGAGGCGCCGGGCTCTGCGCCGCGCTGCACGCCGCCGATCGATCGCCGAACCTCTCCGTCACCGTGGTCGTCAAGGGATTGCTCGGCCGCGCGGGCTGCACGCGCATGGTCCAGGGCGGCTACAACGCCGTGCTGACGGCGCCGGACTCGCTCGACGCGCACTTTCTCGACACGCTCGCCGGCGGCGGCTGGATCAACGATCAGGAGCTCGTGTGGACCCTGGTCGTGGAATCGCCGGGCCGCGTGCTCGAGCTCGAATCGCGCTACGGCTGCCTCTTCGACCGCACGCCGGAGGGACGGATCCACCAGAAGCCCTTTGCCGGTCAGACGCACGATCGCACGATCCACAAGGGCGACCTCACCGGCATCGAGATCATGAATCGCCTCTCGGAGCAGGTGTCGCGGCGCCCCAACGTGCAGGCGCTCGAGGAGTGCCGGGCCGTGGAGCTTTTGCTCGACGATGCGGGCCACTGTGCCGGGGCGCTGACGCTCGACGTGCGGACCGGGCGCTTCGTCGTGGTGACGGCCCGCGCCACCCTGCTGGCGATGGGCGGCGGGCCGACGATGTACAAGGTCGTCGCCTGCTCCGCCGACAAGGCTGCCGACGGCATCGCGCTCGCGTATCGCGCCGGGCTCCCGCTGCGCGACATGGAGATGATCCAGTTCCATCCGACCGGCCTCGTCATTCCCGATTCGCTGATGACGGGGGCGCTGCTCGAGGAAGGCCTGCGCGGCGCGGGCGGCCATCTGCGCAACGGACGCGGCGAGCGCTACATGGAGCGCTACGACCCGGCGCGCATGGAGCGCTCCACCCGTGATCTCGTCGCGCGCGCGTCGTTTCTCGAGGTCGCTGAGGGGCGCGGCACGCCGAACGGTGGCGTGTGGATCGACGTCTCGCATCTCGGCGCCGAGGTCGTCGAGCGGAGCTTCCGCGGCATGGTGCGGCGCTGTCGCGACTTTGGGCGAGATCTCGCGCGCGAGCCCGTCGAGGTGGGTCCGACGACGCACTTCATGATGGGCGGCGTCGTCGTCGACACGGCATGCCGGACGGCGATCGACGGGCTCTTCGCGGCCGGCGAGGACACCGGCGGCGTGCACGGCGCCAACCGCCTCGGCGGAAACGGTGTCGCCGAGTCGACCGTGTTCGGCGGCATCGCGGGCGACGTGATGGCCGATTTCGTCACGGGCCGCACGCCGGCGCGCGACACACGGGCCGCGGTGGGCGAGATCGTGGAGCGGTTGACGGCACCGCTGGCGCGACGGGGCGGTGATCTCTACGCGCTGCAGCGAGAGCTGCGCGAGGTGATGTGGGGGCGCGCGGGGCTCGTGCGAGACGGCGCCGGGTTGAAGGCAGCCGCCGCGACGGCGGAGCGGGTCGGCGCGGAGCTCGACCGGATCGGCGTGCCCGGGGGGCCGGCGTTCAATCTGGCGTGGCAAGACTGGATCAATCTCAATAACCAGGCGGTTGTCGCGCGCCTGATCGCGACCAGCGCGCTGGCGCGCACCGAGAGTCGTGGCGCGCACTACCGGAAGGATTTCCCGTCGCCGTCGGCCGCGCCGCTCTACACGGTGCGCGTGCAGTCGCGCGCCGGCGAGACCGCCGTCTGGACGGAGCCGGTGGCCCTGACGCGGGCGACCCCGGCCGGCGCGGGGCGCGTCTCGCCGATGGTCGAGGTCGGCGACTGAACCAATACTCCAGAGGAGGCGAAGCATGGCGTTCGACGGCGAAGCGTTCGTGGATCGGTTCAACACGGTGTGGAACGGGCACGACCTCGAGGGGATTCTCGCCATGATGACCGACGACGTGATCTTCGAGGCGTCGTTCGGCAAGGATCCCTGGGGATCACGCGTCGTCGGCAAGCCGGCGGTGCGCGAGTTCCTCGAGGAGATGTTCCAGCGCGTCCCCGATATCCGCTGGGACGAGATCCGCCATTTCGCGCATCCCGATCTCGCGGTGGTGGAGTGGCTCACCACCGGGACGCCGCGCGGGTCCACGCGCTTCGAGGTGCAGGGCTGTGATCTGCTCACCCTGCACAACGGCAAGATCGCGGCGAAGCGCTCCTTCCGCAAAGGTCAGCTCTAGCCCGCGAGCCGTGAGCCGCGTTCTCAAGCGCGAATGGACCACGGCCGAAGGCTGGCGGGACACGAAGGCCGGCATGTGGGCGTGGCTGATCCAGCGCGCCGCGGCCGTGGCGCTCCTGGTCGTGATCGTCCTGCACCTGGTGAACCCGTTCAGGCGCGGCGTGCAGGCCGCGCTGCTCGCGCTGGCGCTCGTCCACGCGCTGCTCGGCGTGCGCGCGATCCTTCTCGACTTCGGCCTCGCCCACCACTGGCACCGCGCCCTCTTCGGGCTGGCGCTGGCGCTCTCGGCGCTCGTATTCGCGGTCGTCTGGGCGTGGAGGTGGTACTAGCGCGCCCGCTACAGCTACATCGGGCGCGACGACACGATCGCGGCGTACAGCTTGGTCTGACGATAGAAGTGTCGCAGCACGTAGTGCTCGTTGACGTCGTGCTGCTGGTTGTTGCTGTTCGCGGCCGGAATCCAGAGACACGGGATCCCCAGCACGTCCGTGAAGACGTGCAAGGGAAGCGTGCCGCCGAGGATCGGCAGCGCCACCGGCTCCTCGCCGCCGTGCTCCTCTAGAAGGCGCAGCAGCCAGCCGAACTCGGGCCGTGAGGGTGAGGTATAGCTCGCGGGCTGCCCGTCGGCGTCCACGGTGAACGTCACACCTTGTGCGCGGCTCTGGTGATCGGCGACCGCCCGCTGGACGATGTCGTGCATCGCGGCCACCGGCGTGTCGGGCGTCAGCCGGATGTCCAGGCGCGCGTGCGCCGTGCGGGGGATGATCGTGCGGCGCAAGGTCAGCGAGGCGCCGTCGGACATGAAGCTATTGATGTTCACGGTGGGCTTCAAGAACGGCGTCCACACCGCCTTGTCCTGCCACTTCGCGAATACCTCGCTCGCCTCGCGCCGGAATGCTTCGTGCTGGGCCGACCAGGCCCGGACGCGCTCCTCGATGTCGCCGATGAGCCGGGCGAGCGGGAGAACCGGGTTCGGCACGATGTTGCCGTAGTTGCCGGAGTGGACGGACGCGGTCTGGCCGTTGTCGGCGACGATGTTGACGGTGAGGAGCCCGCGCACGCCCATCACCAATGTCGGGGCGTTCTTCTGCTTGGGCCCGTCCGAGCCGATGAGGACGTCGGCGGCGAGCTTCGCGCGGTGGGCCCGGGCGATCGCCTCGAGGTTGGGGCTGCCGTGCTCCTCCTCGCCGTCGAGGATGATCTTGACCTTCCAGCACGCAGTGCCGGCGCGGACCGCGTCCATGGCGCCGAGGATGTTCGACAGGTGCTGGCCCTTGTTGTCTGCGCCCCCGCGCGCGACCAGGACCAGGTCGTCCAGCGCCTCGTCGCCGACCAGGCGCGGCTCGATCGCGCGCCCGTCGAGGAAATACGCCGGCACGAACGGCTCGCACTGGACGCCTTGCCACTTCCAGCGCGTGACGTCGCCGGTGGGCTGGACATCGTAGTGACCGTAGAGCAGAAGGGTCGGCGCTCCCTCGGGTCCCGGTAGCTCGCCATACAGGGCGGGCGTGCCCCGGCCGTCTTCTGGCGCCAACAGCGCGAGCTCGAGGCCGAGCTCGCGCCAGAGGGCGCGCACGGAGTCGATCATCTCGGGCGTGACCTGGCGGCTGATCGTCGGGATTCGGAGATAGCGGTCGAGAAGATCGAGCCGGTCGTGACGCGAGGACATGGAAGTGGCGGTAGTATAACGCCGACCATGACATCGTCCGTCACGCTGCGCGTCTTTCGCTGGGCACCGGGCGAGGCCGAGCGCGTCGCCGAGTATCGGGTGGCCGCGGCGACGGACACCACGGTGCTCGATGCGCTCGTCGAGGTCCAGCGTGCGCAGGATTCGACCCTGGCGTTCCGCTACGCGTGTCGCGTCGGGATGTGCGGGTCGTGTGCGATGGTCGTGAACGGGCGAGAGCGCTGGGCCTGCCGGACGCGACTCGAGTCGCTCGGCCCCGGGCCGGTTAACGTCCGTCCGCTCTATCACTTTCCGCTGCTGCGCGATCTCGTCGTCGACATGACGCCGTTCGCGGCCAGGCTGCGGGACGTCGGCGCGGCGCTGACGCCGCGCGAGAACGCCGATCCATACGCCCGGGTGTCCGGCCGGTCGGCCGAGCGCCGTGAGATCGACCTGGCGATCGAGTGCATCGGCTGCGGGATGTGCGTCTCGGCGTGCTCGATGGTCGGCCACAACGAGCGATTCCCCGGCCCCGCCGCGCTGAATCGGGCGCTGACGCTCGAGCTCGATCACCGAGACGGCGGACGTGAGGCGCGCTGGCGAGTGCTCCTGAGCGACGACGCACTCGCGCGCTGCCACGGGCAGGGCAACTGCACCGAGGTGTGTCCAATGAGCCTCTCGCCGGCCGACTCGATTCGCCGGCTCCGCCGCCTCGGTCTAACTCGTCTGCTGGGATATTCGCGCGTCACGCGAATCGGGGGGGACATGCGGGGGGCGCCGCGCCCCACCCGTGCATCCCTGTCCGGTTGATTCGCCTGGCCGATCTGACCTCACCCGGCGCCGCAAGGATTGCGCGCGATCCACGCGCCGTCGTGCTGCTTCCGCTCGGTGCGGTCGAGCAGCACGGCCCGCATTTGCCGCTCCTGGTCGACTGGCGCGGCGCCGAGGAGCTTGGTCGCAGGATCGAGCCGTACCTGCGCCGCGCCGGATGGCGTCCGGTTCTCGCCCCCTCGATTCCATACGGCGTCAGCACCCTCGCGGTCGGCTGGCCGGGGACGGTGTCGCTCTCGCGGCCGACCTTGCGCCGGCTCATCGTCGAGGTCGTCGGCGGGCTCGCGGACCACGGCTTCCGGCGATTCGTCCTGACCAACTACCAGGCCGACCCCGACCATCTGGTGGCGATCGCCGAGGCGCGGCGCGTGCTGGCCCGGCGCCGTCTTCGGGTGCTCGTCGCCGGCTTCGCACCCGGTGTGAGGCCGCCGACGCCGATGGTCAATCGCCGGGTTCAGGCGCTCATGCGGAGCCCGAATCCGGGCGCCGAGTGGCACTCGGGCGAGCTCGAGACCGCCATGATGCTCTCGGTCGAGCCGAAGCTGGTGCGCCGGCGCATCGCCCGCCGGCTGGCGCCGGCGTGGTTCGATTTTCGGCGCGGGCTCGCGCGAGGGGAGCGGAACTTTCGCGAGCTCGGCCCGGGGGGAGCCGGGTACTTCGGGTGGCCGGCGGCGGCGCGGGCGCGGACAGGCCGCGCCGTCATGGCGCTGCGAGGCCAGCTGATCGCTCGCGCGCTGATCGCGGCGCTCGGCAGGCCGCCGCGTTCTTGATTCTGTCAGCGCGGCGCGTTAGAGTAATGCGTCATTGAAATCGAACAGATGAGCCGCATCGAAGGCACACCGGGTTCGGTCGGGAGCCGGCTCGGCTCCAAACGCCGCGCAGGGAGAACCACACCGATGGCTAGCGAGGAAAAAGTCTGATGGCGAGACCGAAGATCACGGTCGTCGGTGCCGGCAACGTCGGCGCGACGGTCGCCCAGTACGCGGTGGAGAAGGAACTCGGCGACGTCGTCCTCGTGGACGTGATCGAGGGCATCCCGCAAGGCAAGTCGCTCGACCTGGCTCAGGCCGGTCCGGTGCACGGGTTCGACTCATCGTTGGTCGGCACTAACGGCTACGACGAAACGGCCGACTCCGACGTGGTCGTCATCACCGCCGGCATGGCGCGCAAGCCCGGCATGACGCGCGACGACCTTTTGTTCAAGAACGCCGAGATCGTCGGCTCGGTCGTCGAACAGGTGGCGCGCCGCTCGCGCAACGCGATCCTCGTCCTGGTCACCAACCCGCTCGACGCGATGGTGCAGCTGGCGTGGAAGAAGTCGGGGTTCCCGGCCGAGCGCGTCATCGGCATGGCCGGCGTGCTCGATTCGGCGCGCTTCCGCACGTTCATCGCCCGAGAGCTCAACGTGTCCGTCGAGAACGTCACGGCGTTCGTCCTGGGCGGTCACGGCGACACGATGGTGCCGCTGCCGCGCTATTCGACGGTGGCCGGTATCCCGATCACCGATCTCTTGTCGAAGGATCGCATCGACGCGCTCGTCACCCGGACCGCCAACGGCGGCGCCGAGATCGTGAACTTCCTCAAGTCGGGCAGCGCTTACTACGCGCCGGGCGCCGCGGCGGTCGAGATGGTCGAGGCGATCCTGAAAGACAAGAAGAAGATCCTGCCGTGCGCCGCGTATCTGAACGGCCAGTACGGCGTGCGCGGGCTCTACGTCGGCGTGCCGGTCAAGCTCGGCCGCGCGGGCGTCGAGCAGGTCGTCGAGATCAAGCTGACGCCGGACGAGCAGGCGGCGTTCAACAAGTCCGCCGAAGCGGTGCGGGAGCTGGTCGACAAGCTGAAGCTCTGAGTCGAGAAATCGGGGGATCGCCGTGAGAGACGTTCACGTCAGCGCCGTCGTCGACGCGGTCAAGAAGCTCTGCATGAGCGCCAAC
>Ga0126372_10000846_pt1 | contig 11602 bp, 10 predicted proteins | sample PanSoiMetaPlot_6_FD_92762 | JGI IMG/M metagenome (GOLD analysis project Ga0126372, IMG submission 92762) | Tropical forest soil microbial communities from Panama - MetaG Plot_6 | ecosystem: Environmental > Terrestrial > Soil > Tropical forest > Bulk soil | place: Panama | collected 2016-02-17
AAGGCCTGGGCTGCGCCCTGCTCGTTGTCGAGGAGCTGAAGCTCGCGCAGGCCGGGCGTGTCGATCACCAATCCGCCTTGCGGGAGAAAAAACAACTGCCGCGACGTGGTGGTGTGTTTGCCCCGATCATCGCCGCGCCGGACTGCTTGCGTGGCCAGTAGATTGTCGCCAAGAAGCCGGTTGATGATGGTCGACTTGCCGACGCCCGAAGAGCCGACAAAAGCTCCAGTGGAGCCGCGCGGGAGATAGGAAGGAATTGTCTCGACGCCAGTTCCGGCCAAAGCGCTAAGCAAGTGGACCGGTGAGCCGAGAGCCACGCTTTCCGCCTGCGCCACACAGGCTTCGGAGTCGGGATGCAAGTCGGCCTTGTTGAGGAGAATCACTGGGCGAGCGCCGCTGTCCCAAACGAGCGTCAGGTAGCGCTCGATGCGACGCAGGTTGAAGTCGCGGTTGAGCGCGCTCACCACAAAAACTGTGTCGAGGTTCGCTGAGATGATCTGCTCCTCCAAGCTGCGCCCTGCCGCTTTGCGGGCGAGCTTTGTCCTACGAGGCAGGATGTGTTCGATGCGGGCTCGTCCTTCCTGCGGACGCGGAGCAATCGCGACCCAGTCGCCGACGGCGGGATAGTCATCACGGCCTTCCGCCATGTAGTGAATCTTGCCGGCCACCTCGGCCAGGTATTCTTGATGAGCGCACCTGACCCGGTGCAGACCCTTGAGTTCCTCGATGACGCGCGCGGGCACGAGCGACCCGTTGTTAAGTTCCGAAAAGTGGCTTTCGAAAAAAGAATTCCAGCCCAAGTCTTCCAGGTGCACGATTCAGCTCCAGTTCCAGCAAACGTCGTTAGACCGAGAAAGAACGTTTCTCAGCGCTCAACCCGGGCCATAGTCTGGCGAAGCACAAGCCGCGGAGGCGACTTAGTCGGCTTTTTTATGCCTTCCGGCAATGCGGATGCGCCCGTCACAGTCAGGATGGAGAGCGGAAGTTGGTCTGATCGCCCTGAAGCTGGAAAAGTCTAGCGAGGAAGGATGGAGACAGACCTATACTTCCGCGTGCACACGGCAGTCATAGGCGCCTCCTGAGCTGATGTGGGTCCAAACTGCAGAGTTTTTAAGGACCAGGAAGCAACATATAAGTTGGAACCTCAGCAAGTCAAGGCCAGCGTGCTAGAGTCTGAGCGAATTGGCACGCGGGGAGAGGCTCGAATGACCAATCCAAAGACCAAAGTCAATGCCAGCGCGCTAGTTTTCATACTGCTGCTTGTAATCCCGTGGGCTGGTCCCCATGGTTTCTTCAAACCCGCTGCGACTGCCGACCTGCTCCTGTTGAACGCGCACATCTTGACGATGAACAGCCAGAATCCGACGGCCGAAGCGGTCGCGGTTCGAGGCGAACGAATTGAGTGGATCGGCGACACAGCGGAGGCTCGGAGACTCTTCCCTTCGGCGCCACGCATCCTCGACCTGCACGGGGCAACGGTCCTGCCGGGCATCATCGACGCCCACACACACATGGCGGAGCTCGGCAAGAGCTTTCTGCGAATCAACCTGAAGGATGCGGCTACGGAAAGCGAAGTCGTTGAACGTGTGAAACAGAAGGTGGCGACGGTGCTCCCCAATGAGTGGATCCTGGGTTGGGGATGGGACGAGGGCAAGTGGGCAGCACATTATCCCGACAACCGCGCCTTGAGCCGGGTGTCTCCGAACAATCCAGTGTTTCTTGTCGGCCTGCATACGTTCGCCGGCTGGGCCAACGACAAAGCGTTGCGCACCGCAGGCATCGACAGAGCTACAAAAGATCCGGAGAACGGAAAGATCTTGCGGGATGAAAAGACGGGCAAGCCCACGGGTATGCTGCTCAACCACGCGCAAGACCTGGTCACAAAGAAAATTCCTCCGATGACGCTTGAGCAGGAAAAGCAGGCTATCGCAGGTGCGGCGCGGGAATGCATTCGCAACGGCGTGTCCTCGGTTCACGAGGCGAATGTCTCGCCCCTCATGCTGCAGTCGTTTCGCGAGTTGCTGCGTGAAGGCAAGCTGCCAGTTCGTGTGTATGTGATGCTGGATGGAGCGGACCGCAGCCTGATCGACCAGTGGCTGGAACGCGGCCCCGAAATCGATCCCCAGCACCGGCTGACTGTCAAGGCGATCAAGCTTTTTGCTGACGGAGCGCTTGGCTCCCGCGGCGCCGCGCTGCTCGAGCCCTATAGCGATGCGCCGGAGACGAAAGGCCTGATGACAACTTCCGGGGAAGAGCTTTATGACGTGACTCATCGCGCCCTGGCGAAGGGATTTCAGGTGTGCACGCATGCGATTGGCGACGGCGCTAACCGCACGGTGCTCGATGCCTATGAGCGAGCGATGAAAGAGAACCCCCAGTCACGCGATGCAAGGCTAAGGATCGAGCACGCGCAGGTTCTTGCGCCCGACGACATTCCTCGCTTCGCGAAGCTGAACGTCATTCCATCGATGCAGCCGACGCACTGCACATCGGACATGGCGTGGGCCGAAAACCGCGTCGGGCCGCAAAGAATCAAGGGCGCTTACGCCTGGCAATCGCTGCTGAAAACCGGCGTGCATCTGCCGTTGAGTTCGGATTTCCCGGGAGAAACGCTCAACCCGTTCTATGGCATCTATGCGGCTGTCACACGACAAACACCGGACGGAAAGCCGCCAGGGGGATGGTATCCGGAACAGCGCCTGACTCTGGAACAGGCATTGCGCGGCTACACAATCGAGGGCGCTTATTCCGAGTTTGAGGAGAATTCGAAGGGATCGATCGAAACGGGCAAGCTTGCCGACTTCACGGTGATTTCCGAGGACATCACGAAAGCGCCGCCGCAAAAGATCCTGTCAATCAAAGTACTCAAGACTATCGTAGGCGGAAACGTCGCTTACGACGCCAACCAGGACAAGTGACCTCGCCATCCGTGCATGTACCTGGAACCTCGCCACTTCGGGACAAGCGCATCTCGGAGAGCAACGCTATCTTCCGTGAAATACCGCACCCCGCGCCTTAATTACGATACAATCCGCCCCAGAAGCACTTCTTTACAAGCGGCCGGGAGGCATAGATGGAGCTGTCTCTACCTATCATTGTTGTCATCGTCATCATTCTGCTCTACATCCTCAGCTCCATTAAGATTCTGGCGGAATATGAGCGCGGCGTGATTTTCCGCTTGGGTCGTTTGCTGGAGCGCGAAAAAGGGCCGGGAATCATCGCTGTGTTCGCGCCGTTTGACCGCATGGTGCGCGTTTCATTGCGTCAGGAAGCGCTGGAGGTTCCGCCGCAGGACATCATCACGCGAGACAACGTCACGCTGAAGGTCAACGCGGTTATTTTTCTCAGGGTGATTGATCCGCGAAAGGCAGTGGTGGAGGTTTCGAACTACGTCTATCAGACGTCGCAATTTGCACAGACAACGTTGCGTTCGGTACTGGGCGAACTCGAATTGGATGAACTGCTGGCGCATCGCGACAAGATCAACCTCCGTCTGCAGAGCATTCTGGACACACACACCGCTCCTTGGGGAGTAAAAGTGGCCAACGTCGAAGTAAAGCAAGTGGACATGCCGGAGTCGATGCTGCGTGCCATGGCCAAGCAGGCCGAGGCCGAGCGCGAGAAAAGATCAAAGATCATTCACGCCGAGGGCGAATTCTCGGCGGCACAGCGCCTGGTGGATGCGGCCCGCCTGCTGGCCACCGAACCGATCAGCGTCCAGCTTCGTTATCTGCAGACACTGACCGAAATTGGAGTGGAGAAGAACACAACCGTGGTGTTCCCTGTCCCGGTGGACTTCTTCTCCGGCATTCAAAAAATGCTGGGCGGCCAACCCAGCGAGGCGGGAGCGAAAAGCTAGGAATTAGCGGGGCGTATAGCTTGGGGAGTTATAAATATGACGGGCAATCAGGACACAGAAATCACATTAGGCACGGGCAAAATCCTCGGTCTGTTTTTTGCCCTGGTAGTCTTCTCTGCAGTCGTCTTTGGCCTCGGCTACACAATGGGGCGGAACTCCGCGAAGCTGGGACCCGGTCTGGCCGATAATCCGACGCAATCTCCGGCCCTGCCAGCGCCGGCTGTGCGGACAAACTCGAAGACCAATACGCCGCAGGGCGACGCCACCAACAAACCTGCAGAGCCTCTGACATTCTTCAAGTCCGTCGGGCAGAAGGACTCGAACGCACAGCTGTCACCCGCGGCTGCTTCCGATGCGAAGCCCACGGGCCAGGTGGCCGCGGATTCCTCGGGCAAAGCAGGCAACGCTCAAGACCCGACAGCTTCGCCCAACAGCTCTTATTACGTTCAGGTTGCAGCCGTAAGCAAGCGGGAAGACGCCGATGCGCTGGTCGACGCGTTGAAGAAAAAGCAATATCCGGCGTTCGTCGCCAATGGTTCAGCGGCTGACAAATTGTTCCGGGTGCAGGTGGGTCCTTATATCGACATTAAGGATGCCGAAGCCATGCGCCTAAAACTGGTCAGCGATGGCTACAATCCGATACTGAAAAAGTAGGCTTTAGGCTCTAGGCCCGAGGCTTCGGGTTTGAGGTTTTCGGGTCGAGACAAATCAGTCTCTGCTGAAGCGTTGTTCCCTCCAGGGGTCGCCATACAGGTGGTACCCGTTCTGCTCCCAGAAGCCTGGTTGGTCGTGATCGAGAAACTCAATTCCCCGTACCCATTTCACCGATTTCCAGGCGTACAGGTGTGGCACGATGAGCCGCAGGGGATAGCCGTGATCAGCAGAGAGCGGCTCGCCGTCATGATGCGTCGCGAACAGAACATTTTCGCGGTCGAGATCGGCTAGAGGTACGTTGGCCGTATAGCCCTGCTCGCCGTGCACCAGAACGTAAGCCACCCCCAATTTGAGCTGCACGCGCCGGAGAATTTCGCGAAACTCGACTCCGCTCCAGTGATTGTCGAAACGGCTCCAGCGCGTCACGCAGTGAAAGTCGCTCTTGAGATCGATCTTTGGCAGACGGTTGAATTCGTCCCACGTAAAGCGCAAGGGCTGCTCGACCAGCCCATACAGGCGGAAGTCCCAAGTCTTGGGGTCGAATCGTGGTACCGAGCCATAGTGCAACACCGGCCACTTCAATGTGAGTGACTGGCCTGGCGGCAGGAGTCCCTCAGCCTTTTTGCGTTTTTCGGCCTCGCGACGATCGTTGCCTTCGAAAAGCATGCTGTCCTCTCATGAGACGCTCAGGACGGAAAAATGATGCGCGCGATCCGGTGCGAGTGCCATAAGAACACTATTTTCCAAACGCTATTCCCGCGGGCAAGGGGCCAGTTGAAACGGCGGCGGAGAGAGGACCAATGTTGCCGGAGGGCGCATCGATGCTATAAGGAGTGATCGTATTGGATGAATTGTCAGACACGTAGAGAAACTTATTGGTGGGAGAAATGCCGATGGCGACAGGGGCCGCGCCCGTGTTGTACGGAGAATTCGATAGCGGTGTCAGATTCCCGTTGACCCGGGTGATGCGATAGCCGGAGATCTGATTCGAATTCTGATCGACAACATAGAGGAACTGGTTGGAGGGATCTACCGCGGCAGCGACTGGATGCAAGCCGGCCGAAAATGGCGAATTGGTCATCGGCAATAGATTGCCCACGTCGCCCGGAGTCAGGTCGATCGCAAAGCCGTTGACGTTGTTCGTGCCGCCATTGGTCACATAAATGAAGTTGCCATTCGCGCTCGTGCTGACCGCTATCGCTGTCGGAGTGGTTCCAACCGGAAGGGGCGCAAGGTTTGCTGAGGCGGGGGAAAGGACTCCGGAGGAGTCAAATGAAAAAATCGAAACTTGACCATTGGTGAAGTTGGGCAGCGTACTGTTCACCACATATAGGAAGTCGGTTGTCGAACCTCCGCTGGTGGCGCTAAAAACTCCCAACGCAGCCGGATCTTCAGTCGTCGTGTTTGGGATCGCGGGGTTGGGGGCGAAAACAAATGGCGAACCTGGAGCCGGAGTGAGCGATGCATTCGAGCCGATGGAAAACACTGCGATGCTGCCGTCAGCCTGTCCAATAAACAGGAACTTTCCGGCGGAATCCATTGTCATCGACAGCGGAGTCGCCGTCAGCGAGGGTCCAGTCGTCATAGCTCCCAACGTGCCATTTAGATCGATCGCAAAGGACAGAACGTGGCCGGCCTGTGAAGCAACATAGGCGAAAGTATGGGCCGGGTCGATGACGATGAGAGCGGCGGGCTCAGACGTGAAGGGAGAGCCGTTGATGGTAGAAAGGCCGCCGCTGTTGATGTTCGACCGGTAACCAAAAATCTGAGCGCTGCCCTGCATCACAACGTACATCGACGTCGTACTCGCAGTTGAGGATCCGCTTCGCCCGCAACTGATCAAGAAGCCTAGACACAACGCAATCAGAATGGCCACCCATGCGAGCCTCTTCAACATTTCCTCTCCGTACGATGGAATCAAAGTGCCGACACGCCATACATCACTGCGCCGCGGGGACGTTTTAGCGCCGTTGCGCTCATCACGCCCTCAATGGTGTATCAGGAATCCCCCTGGAAGAGCAACTTAGGGTTAGAAGCGGGCTCGCGAGGAAGGGATGGCCGCGTACTAAGAGCGTATCTTTTCCGGCATCAGGACCGTGCCGTCGAAGTCTCACTCTCAGGAATCGGCTCGTCCTCGGTGTAGGCCGCGACGGATCGGCTAGCCACCGGAAGGCGAATCTCAACCACTAACCCACCTCCCGAACGATTTGCAGCTTTCACGGACCCGCGATGCAGGCGGACGGCGCGGTCCGTGATCGAAAGCCCCAATCCGACGCCTCCCGTTTGTCGCACGCGCGCATCATCGATGCGATAGAAGGGGCGGAACAGTTTGTCGAGCGCCGATTCGGGCACTCCCGGACCTTCGTCACTGACACGGATCACGGCTTCAGCGCCGTTAGCGGCTGTGACCTGGTCGAGCCGCACTTCGACTTCGGTGTCTTCGCCGGTGTAGCGCATGGCATTGCGAACCACATTTTCGACCGCGCTGTGGAGCAAGTTCGCAGTTCCCATCACTACGGGATGCTCCCCGATTTCGCAGCGCACGCGGCAGTTCCGGCCCTGGGCTTCGAACTCAGCATCCTTTACGATTTCCTGCACCAGCTTGTCAAGCTGAACGGGCTCGAGTGGTGACTGCTCTTCTCCACCTTCCATGCGTGCGAGGACGAGCAGGCGGCCGATCAGTTCGTTCAACCGATTTGCTTCGAGTTCAATCCGGTTGATCGCCGATTCGGCTTCGGGCCCGGTCCGTTGCCGCGCGAGTCCAAGCGCGACGTTCAACCTCGCCAAAGGCGATCGCAGTTCATGCGAGATGTCATTCAGCAAACGCGACTGCGCATTTACCAGATTTTCCAGGCGTCCAGCCATGCCGTCGAAATCCCGGACTAGTTGTCCGATCTCGTCGCTGCCCGGTTTGCGGGAGCCGCCCGCGCGGGCTGTCAAATCGCCGGAGGCCAGCCTCTGCGTGGCAGCACGCAGCCGGATAACGGGCGAGGTCAGATATCGCGCCAGAAAAAAACAAACCAATCCCGAAGAAATGATTGCTACCAGTATTCCGATGCCCGGAGTGCGGCTCGGCGAGAACCACAGGCGAGGCGTCACCGGCCGTTCAAAAACCAGAACAAAGTGCTGCCCACTGGCAGTCGTAACCGGCTGCGTCACGCGCCGGTCGGAAATCAGCCAAGCGAAAATTCCTGAAGACTTGGACGGCGCGCCCAGAGCCAACGTCCGCGCCCATTGGGGAAAAGGGCGTCCTGACAATTCCTGTCCTGAAGGGTCAAAAAAGAAGGCGCGGGTGTGCAGTGATTTCTCAAAGACTTCCAAGTATTTCCGCAGTTCCGCTTCGCCTCCACGCGCGAAGGCCTGAGCTGCCTGGTCAGCCGTGGTAGCGCGGAAATACTCGAACCGCGGCGAATCCTGGGGGTGTATCGCGGAAGTCACCAGGATCGCCAGCACCACAAACAAGGCCTGTGCCGCCCAATAAGACAGAAAAATCTTGAGGAACAAACTTCTCATGAGGTTTTGGTATTCGCTTCCCGCGGGAGAGCGAAGATGTAGCCCACACCGCGCACTGTTTTTATGTGTTCGGCCTCGCCTTCCCGGTCTCCCAGCTTTTTCCGCACCTTGCTTACGTGCATGTCGATGCTGCGGTCAAAGGGAGAGAACTTGCGACTGAGAACGGAAGTCGCCAAACGCTCCCGCGTGACCACACGGCCGGCTTCGCGCAACAACATTTCGAGTAGGTTAAACTCCACCGAAGTCAAATCCACGAGTTGTCCTTCGTGCCGAACCGTGCGGGTGGCCGGATCCAGCTCGACTCCGGCGACTTCCACAACATCCGGCAACTGACCACCGGGTTTTCCTTCCCTGGTACGACGCAGAACCGCCCGGATTCTGGCGACCAGTTCTCGCGGATTAAACGGCTTTGGGAGATAGTCGTCGGCGCCGATTTCAAGACCGACGATGCGATCCACTTCCTCACCGCGTGCGGTCAGCAAGAGAACTGGTACCGATGACGTGCTCCGGATCCGACGCAACACTTCAAAACCGTTTATGCCCGGCAGCATGACATCAAGCACGACCAGGACATATTCTCCCGACAAGCCGCGCTCCAGGCCTCTCTCGCCGTCATACACGGCTTCCACGCGAAAGCCTTCTGAGTCCAGGAATTCACCGACCAGGCTCGCAAGTTCGACGTCATCGTCGATGATCAGAATTCGGTCCATTCCACCCTATTTTTACAACAATTCCTACGGCCACCCTTGTAAAGAATTGTCAAGAAAGGCGCTTCTGGCCTTGACGAAACTTTACCTCGTTTGACCGACTCTTTACTACTTTTGGCCCGCCCAGGTGTTTCCATTAACGCAGAATAAAAGCCTCTGCATGGAGTTTCCCCAGGGAGGGCATGTGAAATTAACTCGAACCAAGATAGTGTTGGCAGCAATGATGGTGCTTTTTTCAGTTGGCCTTTTTGCGCAGGCGAATAGCAGCGTCCAGGAAAATCAAAGCGCGCAAGGCCATAGGTTCCACCCGGGCATGATGGACCACATGGGCCGGTATCTGCAGCTTTCCGATGCGCAAAAAGCGCGGGTCAAGCAGATCAGGGCGAACGAAAAGCCCACCATTACGCCGTTGATGCAGCAACTGCACGAGAATCAAAAGCAGTTGCGGGACCTGGAACAGAGCGGGACATTCGACGAAGCGAAAGTGCGAGCATTGGCCGCTGAGCAGGCGCAAATTCAGACCAATCTCACCGTGGAAAAGTCTCGCACGCGGACCCAGATTTTTGCTCTTCTGACGCCTGAGCAAAAAACCAAGGCAATCGAAATGTCGAACCGCAGGGAACAGAGGTTCCAGAAACACGTCGAGCAGAAGGCCGAACCCGTTCAGTAGATCGTGAGGTGACAGGAGACGGTTGGACGAGCAGGATTCGGGCCCACCGATTCTTCAAGTTTGAGCGGGGAGCCGTCTGGAGACGAATGTCGTCTGGGACTCGCGAGAGGAGGGTATGAACATGGCAACAGCAGCGACTGATCAGAACCTGATTGAAGCGATCGCAACCGAACTGGCTTCCAGTGTGGAAGCGGCGGTAGATCAATGGATGGCTGAGTTTGAATCAGTTTTGCAGAATCCCCGTCTGACTGTGTTGGCGAGGCTGCAAGCGATTCAGGACGTAGTGACGCGCTACAAGTACGCGACCGGCAAAAGCGAACTGCCGGGTTCGAGGAGTGGGGCGATCAACTGATTTCCAAATCAACCGGAGATCCTCATGAATGCGGATGTTTTGTTCTCGTACTTGTTAGGCATGGACGGCGTGCTGCTCACCAGTTGCGCGGTCGTGATTGCGATTGTTGCCGTGGTTGAATTAGGACGGAGTTGTGGGACTCAGATGATCGCCATGCCGGCGCCTCTCGCTCCAACAGCGGGCGGAACGGCAATGGTGCTGCCCCGTTCCTCTACGGCCACCGCTGATCGAGCGCGGCGCTCCGGTTCTACCGAAGGACCCGCCAAACCCCAAGAAAACTGAAGCCTGTGTTGGTAGAATCACATCTACTGAAAGCGCATGGTGCCTAAAAATCTCCGCCCTCTTCTTCCCTACCTGAAGAAATACCGCTGGAGCTATGTGGCGGGAACGGTCTGCGTATTCCTGCATAACGGCATCTGGATTCTCTTTCCGCAGGTAATCCGGCGCGCGATAGACGACTTACACCTTGGAGTTACGCGGAACAAGCTGCTTACTTATTCGCTCTTACTGATCGCAGTCGCAGTGGCCAAAGGGATCTTCCAGTTCCTGACGCGCTGGGTGGTCATCGGGGTTTCGCGGGAAATCGAGTTCGACTTGCGCAACGATTTTTTCCGGCACCTGGAAACCCTCTCGTACGCTTACTACCAGCGTACTCGCACCGGTGACATCATGGCCCGGGCGACGAACGATTTGAACGCTGTGCGCATGTTGCTTGGGCCAGCGATTATGTATTCGGCGAACACGATCGTGTTTACTGCGGGCGCCCTGGCCTTCATGCTGCACATCAGCCCACGGCTCACGTTCTTCGCGTTCCTTCCGCTGCCCTTCGTCAGCATAGTCATTCAATATTTCGGCAAGCGGATCCACGAACGCTTTGAGCGCATCCAGGCGATGTTTTCTGATATCTCGGCCCGAGCCCAGGAAAACTTTTCAGGCGCACGCGTTATTCGCGCTTACGTGCAGGAGGAGCCTGAGATTGCCTCTTTTGAAAATGCGAACCAGGAATACATCCGTCGCAGCCTGAAACTAGTTCGCTTGATGGGCATGCTCTGGCCTACGCTGGAAACCATGCTCGGTTTCGCCATCGTGCTTGTGCTTTGGCTCGGTGGGCGTGAAGTGCTTCTCGGACGAATGACGGTCGGGCAATTTGTGGCGTTCAACACTTACATGGTACAGCTCACTTGGCCGATCATTGCGCTGGGATGGGTGATAAACATTTTCCAGCGCGGAACTGCGTCCATGGGTCGCATCAACGAGATTCTCGTCGAGCAACCTGAAATCGGCGACAGCGAAGCGGTGGCTTGCGGCAAAAAGGATCTCAACATCAGAGGCGAAATCGAGTTCCGCAATCTCAGCTTTGCCTATAACGGCACGCCCGTGCTCAAAAACATCGACCTGCGTATCCCCGAAGGCAGCAGCCTGGCGATCGTCGGTCCAACGGGTTCCGGTAAGACGACGCTGGTGAGCCTGATTCCGCGAATTTATGATGCCGCTCCGGGTAGCGTCCTGATTGACGGCAGTCCAATCACGGACTACGCGCTGGAGACCCTGCGGCGAAATATCGGATTTGTACCGCAGGAAACATTTTTGTTCAGTGACAGCGTGCGGGGAAACATCGCCTTCGGCAAAGACCATGCTACCGACGCGGAGGTGCGCGACGCGGCCGAAGGCGCCAGCATCGCGGCCGACATAGAAGGCTTTCAGGAGAAATACGCCACGATCGTCGGCGAGCGGGGCATCACGCTATCCGGGGGCCAAAAACAGCGGAGTGCAATTGCGCGTGCGCTCATTCGCAATCCGCGAATTCTGGTCCTAGACGACGCTCTCTCCAGCGTGGACACCCAGAC
>Ga0126372_10000847_pt1 | contig 11600 bp, 7 predicted proteins | sample PanSoiMetaPlot_6_FD_92762 | JGI IMG/M metagenome (GOLD analysis project Ga0126372, IMG submission 92762) | Tropical forest soil microbial communities from Panama - MetaG Plot_6 | ecosystem: Environmental > Terrestrial > Soil > Tropical forest > Bulk soil | place: Panama | collected 2016-02-17
AAGTAGCCGGTGCGCCAGTCCTGCCAGTTGCCGAGAGCAGCGAGCGCGGCAAATGTCGGGAGGAAGTACGTCAGGATGGAAAGAGGCAGCACCAACGACAGAGCGAGGGGATAGCTACGCTGCGGGTTTTCGACCTCCTCGGCGACGGATGAGACCTGCTCGTATCCGGAATAAAGCCAGACGCCGAGCGCCAATCCGACACCGAATACCTTGAAGAGTGGCTGGTGCGGGGGCACGAGAGGCACGAAAGGATTGTGGTGCCATCGCACCAGACCGATCCCGATCATCACGAGAATCGGGAGGATGATGAAAACTTCCAGAGCGGTTGCGAACTTGCCGACGAGTTGAATGCCACGCACGTTGATCCACGTGATCAGAGCGATGAGGGCGACGGACACGGCGTAGTGCTTCCAGCCGATGATCTTTGGGAAGTAGTGAGTGAGGTAATCGGTGAAGAGGACGGCGTACGCGCTGCCCAGCAGGAACGACGCAGACCAGTTCCACCATCCGGCGAGGAATCCCCAGAAGTTTCCGAACGCGGTGCGCACCCAGCGATAGAAGCCGCCTTCGACGGGCATCGCCGTAGTGAGCTCGGCGGAGACGAGCGAGATAGGCAGACACCAGAAGAGTGGTAGAACGAGGTGGTAGATGAGCGTGAGGCCGGGCCCGGAGGTGGTGACCATCTCTTCCAGGCCGAACGGACCGCCCGTTGTGTAGGAGTACATGACGAACACGAAATAGAACAGGCTGGCTTTTCGGATGGTGGAGATAGCGGAGCCTCCAGGCAAAGACAGAGAAGGTAGCAGAAAAGCGCGGGGTGTGGGTTCGGAATGTTTTGGTGGCTTGACATGCCTGACGGCCCGGGTTGGGTGTGGCCAGAGAAGCGCGAGGTGCAGGGATCCTACGCAGCGCTCACGATGACATCGGGAGTTTTGGTAGAACGGATGGGGCGTCGACGCGCAGAGTCGTGGGTTGACGGCGAAATGCAGGGATCCTTCACTGCGCTGACGATGACATCAAAGGAGAAAGTTTGTTAGTTCAGCATTCCCTGCAGCTGGACTGGAGGCCCAGTCATCCAATACTCGCAGGAGGACGACGAGGATGCATCACGTGCGCCAGGAGAACCTACCTTTTGCGGGTAGTTCGCATGAGTTTGTCGGAGCGGAGCAGGGCGACACCAATGTTTCTGTGTTCCTATTCCATGGAAAGCCCGGCTCTGGCCCGGGACCGCATCGTCATCCTTATGACGAGATCCAGTTCATCCGCGAAGGGCGGGGCGTGTGGACGGTCAACGGTAAGAGCTTCGAGGGCGGACCGGGAGACATCTTCGTCATCAAGGCGGGTGAGATCCACAGCTTTAAGGCGGTTGGCGATTCGCCGCTCATACAGCTCGATGTCCACCTCAGTTTCCGCTTCATCCAGGAAAACCTATAAACGTTGAGGGTTGGTTTTCTGCGAGGGCTGGCCACAACTGCGATGACGGACGTGTGTCAGGCCGCGAAGAGGCTGAGCTTGACGCCTTCGAGTTCGAGCAGCCTTTGCTTCACGTCAAGTCCACCGCCGTAGCCGCAGAGTGAGCCGTCGGATGCGATGACGCGATGGCAAGGGACGACGATCGCGATGGGATTGCGGTTGTTGGCGAGACCCACGGCGCGGAATCCCTTGGGGCGTCCTACGGTGCGAGCGATGTCGGCGTAGGTGCGGGTTTCGCCGTAAGGGATATCAAGCAGAGCATGCCAGCAGCTGATCTGGAACGGCGTACCGCGGAGATCAAGAGGAAAACTGAAGCCCTGACGCTGCCCGCGGAAATATTCATTAAGTTCGCGGGCGTACGGGCGAATGGCGGAGGCGGACTCTTCCCACGCCACTCTGGAGTTCCCCGTGAGGCGCGGAGGAAATTCGCCGCGATCGAAGGCGAGAAGCACGAGCCCACGTTCGGAGGCGGCCAAGAGAAGCGGGCCAGCGGGCGAATCCATCCGTGAATAGCGAAGGGTTTCCATAGGGCTCCTTGAGGGCAGTAGTCGAGCAGGGATCCTTCGACTACGCAAGGACTGCGCTTCGCTTTGTCCCAGCTCCGCTCAGGATGACACACATGTGTGTTCGGTTACACAAGAAAATAGGTCGCTATGAAAAGACTTCGTCACGTCTGAAAAGCTCAAACTAGGAAGGGCACGAAGGTTCACGAAGGAGGCGGCTGAGTCAGGATCATCGGATTCGTGTCCCTTCGTGAGACCTTGGTGGTGAAAAAGGAAAAAGTACAAAAGACGAAGGACACGAAGGTTCACGAAGGGGACGGCTGAGTCAGGATAACTTCCTCACACGTTCTTGCTTTAGTCAGCGGTGCTCTTCGGTGGCGGTGCGGGATTGTGAACCAACGCACCGGGATGTAGCGTGTCCGCTGCAAAAAGCAAAGCCTCCCGGGGGAGCGGGAGGCTTTTGGGGGAGGAGCCGGGGCTTTGCGGCCCCTGGTTCCTAACTTGAGTAATTACTTCGGCTGATCCGGTTTCGGCTGGTCCTGCTGCGGCTGATCCGATTTCGGCTGATCCGGTTTCGGCTGATCCGCAGGGGGATTCGCGGCCGGGGCCTGCTGATTCTCGGCCGGAGCAGCTGAGGTCGAGCCGGTTGACGGTGCCGACAGCTGCTCGAGGTCGTTCTTTAGGAGGCTGATCTCGACGCGGCCACCGTTGATGCGCTTGGTCTTCCCAGCGTCATCGGTGGAAGCGATCGGGGCGTTGCCCATGCCGACCACGTAGATCCGGTAGACCGGAATGTCATGGTTGAGCACGAGGTAACGCACGACCGAGTCGGCCATCTTCTGCGAGGTCTGGATGGCGCCCTGGCCGTGTCCGGACGAGAAGCCCTGGACCTCGACGATGTAGCCACGCTGACCCTTCAGAGGTGTCGCCATCTCATCGAGGGCGTCCTTGGCTTTCTTGCTCAGAACGGTCTGTCCGGGCTTGAAGCGGATTTCGGTCTGAGTTGAAGCCTTGTACTGATCGATGTTGCCGACGACCTGCTCGACTGTGGTCAGACGAGTTGTTGCCTGCTGCGCGGTCTGCTGCGCCATGTTGGCGCGGTTGCCGGCGTCGAGAGCATGCTGATCAGCTTCGTTGGCCTTAGCCGATGCCAGCTGGATGCCCTGCTGGGCGCGGCTGTCAACGTCTTTGATCATCTTGGTGTTCGCGGCGGTCAGCTCATCGAGCTCGTTGACGCGGTCGCGGATGGGCTGAGTCTGCCGCTGGACATACTTCTTGCGGGCAAAAGGATTCAGCTTGCCCCAGAAACCCTCGTGGGTATCGGGCTGCAACGGGGTCTTGCCGCTGGCTCCGGTAGCCTGGGGGGCGGTGGAAGCCGGCGCCGCCTGCGCGGGAGCCGACTGGCCCTGGGTAGGATTGTTTTGTGCAATGACCGGCAGAACAAGTGCGCCGGCCAGAAGCAACGCTAGGAATGCGCGAGTCTTCATTTCAACTTCCTCCGAGTGGGGAGGAGCTTCGGGGCTCCACTCCAGCACGCCTGAACGGGCGTGACGTGATTTTGAATGCGTCCCTAACGAATGACCTTGGCAAGCTGTTCGGCTTTGCCGGTTTACGCTGACGCGGCGTAAACCAGAAACTGTGAACCTACGGGCAACCTGGAACGTTGCGCCTGCCTTGCTCTATAACAGTTAAGGTGCCAAAACTCGCGACTGGGCAGATACAGCTAAGTCCTTATTTTTCTAGGAAAATTCTAGCGCATTTTGAGACGAGGCGCCGCAGGAAACGTGTTTGCAGAGTAATTTTGGCAAAAACTGATATAAAAACTGCGAGGTTTTGCAGAGCTGTTTTCGGGAGGTGGAATGGTCGAACCCGGAGTTTGCGCGCGCCGGATCAACTTCTCACTATCACTTATTCTTATCTTTCTTTTCACCTGTTCATGGTGTTACGGCTCCTCAACAGAAGGTCCTGCGCCAACTCCGCTCGCTTCTGACGCGATTCCTCCCGACCGAATGCAGCAATACTCGGACCTGGCGGTCGAGTGGATGCAGCAATACCTGCGCATCGACACGACGAATCCTCCGGGCAACGAGATGCGCACGGCTCAATTTCTGAAGAAGATCCTGGATCAGGAGGGGATCGAAAATCAGGTCTTCGAATACCTGCCCGGGCGCGCGAACCTGTGGGCACGATTGCCGCATACGGCGCCACTGTCGCGGCGGCCCATCATCCTCCTGAGTCACATGGATGTTGTCACCAGTGACGCGGTGCACTGGAAGGCGCCTCCGTTTAGCGGATCGATCGTCAACGGCGCGATTTACGGCCGGGGCGCGCAGGACATGAAAGATGAAGGGCTGGCGCAACTGGTGGTCATGGTGATGCTGAAGCGAGAGAAGGTGGCGCTCAGCCGCGACATCATCTTTCTTGCCGTGAGCGACGAAGAAGCGGGAGGCACCGGTACGGACTGGATGATCACCAATCAGCGCGACCTGCTGGGGAATGCCGAATTCCTGATCAATGAGGGCGGAGAAAATCTACTGGATGGAGGCAAGCTGAAGTATGTGGGGGTGGACGTGGGGGAGAAGTCTCCATTCTGGCTGCACGTGGTGGCGCATGGGAGGCCGGGACACGGATCGCGGCCGATTCCTGATTCGGGGCCCAATCGGCTGGTGCGCGCCTTGAGCCGCATCCTCGCGTATCACACGCCACTGAAGGTGCTACCCGTGGTGGATGAGTTTCTGAAAGACATGGCTCCCTACGAGCCGCCGGCGCGGGCGAGGAGGTTTCGCAACATCGGGCAGGCGATCCTGGACAAGAGTTTTCAGGAGGAGATCGAGCGGGACGAATCGCTGAATTTCATGTTGCGCAATACGATATCGCTGACTCGGTTCGGCGGATCCGAACAAACCAACGTGATTCCGCCCGAGGCTTGGGCGAACCTGGACGTGCGGCTGCTGCCGGGCGAGGATCCGAAACAGTTTCTGGAGTCGATCAAGAGAGTGATCGCCGACCCGAACGTAACCGTCGAACCGGAGAACAAGGAGTTCCGCGTGGCCAACGCCTCGCGAACCAATACGGCGATGTTTGATGCGTTCAAGAGAGTTTCCAAACACTATTTTCCGGGAACGCCCGTGCTGCCTAGGTTGGATAGCGGTTATACCGAGAACCAGCGCTACCGTCCGCTGGGCATTGACTGCTACGGGTTCACTCCTTATACGACGACGGCGGAGGAGGGGGCGACCGAGCACGGGAATGACGAGCGCATCCGGGTAGAGGAAGTGCGGCGCGGGCCACGCGTGCTGTACGACGTGGTGACGGCGGTGGCGGTGGCGAAGTCTGGGGGGAACTAGGTTCTTATATCGGTATCCGACGTAGGTGCAGACATCCTTCGTTGCGCATTCTGTAAAAGGTCCTTCGCTGCACTCAGGATGAGAAAACGTCTTGCGACGCGGTCACGAAGAAAGCGATCTACGCAACGCAATATTTCTTGTACTGGTCGTAAATGTAATTGTCCGTCATTCCGGCGATGTAGTCGCACACGACGCGAGCCAATGGCTCGCTGCGGGCCTTCTCCTGGTAGCTTGCAGGTAGCGTCTCGGGCTTCGACATCCAGTAAGCAAACAACTCATTGATGACGCGTTCGGCGTCTTCTTTCTCGGGTTCAAGGGCCCGACTGAAATAAAGGTTCGCGTAAAGGAAATCTTTGGCCTGGCGCCGCTGCGACTCGACCTCCCCACTCAGCGAGACCAGGCGCTCGGGATGGTTTCGGACATCGTCCAGAGTCTTGACTCCAGCGTAACGAATGCGCTCACGAGTATGGCTGATGAGGTCGCTGACCAGGCGATTCAGCATGCGCTTGAGCGCTTCGTTGAACTTCAGTTTCTCTGCGGCATCGGGAAACAGTGGTTCCACCTCACGAAAACCCTGCTCGAAACTTGCGACTCCTCCGCGGATGTCGTCAAGGCTGAGGAGATGGGCCTCGTAGCCATCGTCGAGGTCGGCCGTGTCGTAAGCGATCTCGTCGGCGAGATCGATCAGCTGGGCCTCGAGCGGAGGCCGCCGGTCGAGGAGATATTCGGCGAGCTCGGGAAATTCACGGGTGTCGTAATCGCGCGAGTGCTTGACGATGCCCTCGCGGACCTCAAAGGTAAGATTCAATCCGCGAAACGCCGCGTAGCGCAACTCAAAGTCTTCGACGATGCGCAGGGCGTGCAGGTTGTGATCGAAATTGGAGCCGTGCCGGCGCATCATGACGTCGAGGGCCTTTTCTCCGGCGTGGCCGAACGGCGGGTGGCCGAGATCGTGCGACAGGGCGAGAGCTTCGACGAGATCGGTGTTGAGCCCCAGCTGCGCGGCGATAGTGCGAGCGATCTGGGCGACTTCCAGGGTATGTGTGAGGCGGGCGCGAAAGTGGTCGGAGTAGCGGCGGGTGAAGACCTGAGTCTTGTCCTGAAGGCGGCGGAAGGCGCGGGCGTGAATGACGCGATCGCGATCGCGCTCGAAGTCGTTGCGGTAAGGGTGCGCAGGCTCGGAGTAACGGCGTCCGCGGGACTGTTCCACGCGCACGGCGTAGTCGGCGAGCATGAGAAAAGTGTAGCAGCGGACGGGTCAAAACTTAAGGCGCATCTCGGTAGTGGGAGCAAAACCCAGCGCCTCGTAGAGGGGACGGCCGTCGTTGCTGGCATGGAGATAGAAGCGAAATTCTGACTGCGGCACCAGTCGATCATGGTCTGCATGATGCGCCGGGCAACGCCGCGTCGGCGGAATTGGGGGTATGTGTAGACGTTGAGAATAGTGGCTCGGCGGCAATGTCCGTCATAGGGATGACTGGGCCAGGGGGTGATGAGTACGGCGCCGCCGCCCACGATCACGTCGGACAATGAAGCGAGCCAGCCGCGGAAAGAGCCGTCGGCGAGAGCCGAGGTGAGAAAGTCCGCAGAAGTAGAGATCATGTGGTCGAGCGCGGTGGTGTCGGTGTAGTTCATGTCCTCGTACATGCGGCGACGCTGACGCAGAATCTCCGGGATGTCATCGAGGGTGGCATCGCGAATGATGAGTTCAGGAGGAGGGCTTGTCACATGGTGAGTCTAGCAGTGTGGTGAGGGCAGGAATGCTTCGACTACTCAACGCCGCTCGCAAGCGAGCGCTCTTGCTTCGCTCAGCATGACAGAATAAAGAAAGATATTGAGGCCGGTTACTTTACCGGCTCTTCCTTCGCCAACTTGACCTTCGCCGATTCCAGTTTCTTAGCAATCTTCGTGACTTCGGTAGGATCGACCTCGGCGGAGACAGTCCGATTCCATTCGGTCAGCGCTCGCTCCCAGTGAAGTGCCGCAAGGCGCAGGCGGCCGGTCTTCTGGTACACATCGGCGATGTGGTCCTGCACGGTAGGATCGTTGGGTGTCCGCTGGATCGCTTTCGTAAGATTCTCTTCGGCTAGATCATACTTGCCGAGCTTGTAGTACACCCATCCGAGCGAATCGAGATAAGCGCCATTGGCGGGATCGAGTTCGACAGCTTTCTTGATGTAGCCGAGGGCTTCGTCGAGACGGATGCCACGGTCGGCCAGCATGTAGCCGAGGTAATTCAGAGTAGTTGCGTTTTGAGGATCGCTGGCCAGGACCTGTTTGAAGGCCTGTTCCGCTTCATCGTATTTCTTCTGCCGCTCATAGACCGAGCCCGTGATGTAGGTGACATATTCCTTGTCGTCGGGCTTGGTGGAGAGTTCACCCGCTTTATTCAGAGCTTCTTCGGCGTCCGTCCAGCGCTTCAGGCGGCTGTTCATGTTGGCCAATGCGAGATACACCTCACGGTCATCGGCGCTGCCCTTGAGCATGCCTTTGACCTGCTGGAGAGCAGTGTCGGCGTGGCCGGAGTCGGCCTCCTGAGAGGCCAAGACGAGCTTGAGACTGCGATCAGCGGGAATTTTCTGGACAGCTTCGCGGGCCGCGGCGGTCGCCTGTGGCCACTGTTTGGCTTCACGATAGGTGTCGATAATTTCCTGGTAGCCGTGCACGGCGTTGTCGTCGCCGAGCGGCAGCATCTTGCGGAAAGTATCGAGAGCACTCTGGCTGTTGCCCTGGTCGCGGTAAATGCTGCCAAGCCGCTCCAAGAACACAGCGCGGTTGCTGCGCTCGCCCTGATTGTACGAGTTGTCCGGCTTCTCGGTTTTCTCGAGGAGTTTCTGGAGTGCCTGCGCCGCCTCGTCGTAACGTCCCTGGGCCTGGTACACGGTAGCAATCTGGTAGGGAACTTCGATGGAGTCCTGAAGAAGCGACTCGGATTTCTTCAAGGTGTCGAGCGCGAGATCGAACTTGCCCTGGCGCTTGTATATCTCCGCCATCTTGATGTAGGTCTGGGCGTCTTCGGGATTCGCGTCGGCGATGATCTTGTACTGCTCCATCGCGGCGTCGGTCTGGCCGTCGTTGAGCAAGTTCTGGGCGAGACCTCGGATGGCGTCGAGGTTGTCGCGATCGAGCTCGATGGCATGGCGGTACGCCGATATCGCTTCCTTGTAATTCTTCTGCTGCTCGTAGGTGTAGCCAAGCGCTGAGTAGAGGCGGGCGGAACGGGACGAGTCAGGAACAGAATTCAGCGCCGAGATCGCCCGGTTGGAGTCACCCTCCTCGTTATAGAGATAAGCAAGAGTCGTGACTGCTTCCTCCGAGTCAGGCTGCAGCTTCACGGCGGTCTTGAATTCGCTTTCGGCTTTCTCGAGATCATTGTTCAGGCGGTATAGGCGGCCGAGCAGGAGATGATCGTCAACCAGGTTGCCTTGGTCGGTGTCCAGCTTAATGATCTGCTCGTACTGCTCGATGGCGAGCTTCAGCACGTTCTGGCTCTGATTGCCGGATTGCAGATCGCCCATCGAGCGCAAGTAGATGCGTCCGAGCAACTTGTGAGCTTCGAGGTTGTTGGGCTCGCGCTTGAGAATGTCCTGAGCTTCGAGGACTGCGTCACGAATGCGGCCGGTTCGGGCGTAGAGTTCAGCAAGCCCCGAGGTCAGATAGGCAGAAGTGGGGTCAGCGTCAATCGCGGCCCGGTACTCTTCGATCGCCTTGTTGACGAGGTCACTGCGTCCATAAACCGCCACTAACTCCTCGTAAATGTGTGCCATGGAGTAGTGGTAGTAGGCAGCGGCTTTGTCTGTTTTGCGCGCTGGGGCTGAGGGTGCGGACTTGGAATCAGTGGTGTTCCCAGCCGGTTTCGATTGTGCGAAACACGCTGCCAGGGACAACAGCAGCACGCAAGAGAGGCGAATCATTTTATTCATTCCAAAACCCTTGACCTTGCCCGTGAAATACAACCAATACTTAGCGATTGGATGCCGAACCGCTGGTGGCGGGTGCTTCTATTGTACCTTTGGAAACTCAGGAATGGCGAAAAAGCCGGGTATGTATCCAGTGAAATAATGCTCTCGGAAGGACAGGTACAAACGGGAGATTGCCAATCTGCAACTGGCCGGTTTCGCGTGCCGTACGGAGAGGGGCGGCACAGTTTCTTGACATTTCTTTACAGCTGGCAAGTGTTTTTTCAGTGCCGGAAGTGACGGACGTCGGTGAACACCATCGCCAGACCGAGCCGATCGGCGGCGGCGATCACTTCGGCATCACGGACGGAGCCGCCGGGCTGGATAATCGCGGTCGCTCCTGCTTTTGCAATTTCTTCGACGCCATCGGGAAACGGAAAGAAAGCATCGGAGGCGGCGACCGTTCCCGGAAGCGGCAAAATTGCCTTCATCGCACCGATTTTGCAAGAATCCACGCGGCTCATCTGTCCTGCGCCTATTCCGACGCTTTGCCCGTCACGGGCATAAACGATGGCGTTCGACTTAACGTGTTTGCAGATTTTCCAGCCGAATAGCAGAGCGCGCTTTTCTTCATCAGTCGGCCGACGTTGGGTCACAACCTTCAGATCGCTTTCCACAAGCTGTCGCACGTCGTTCTCCTGTACGAGGATGCCGCCAGAGACGTTTTTGAGCACCCATTTCTGAGGTGAGTGCCTGATCTCAACGAGGCGGAGGTTCTTCTTGGCAGCAAACTTCGCTTTGGCAGCGTCGTCAAAGGAAGGCGCGGCGATGGCTTCGACGAAGAGTTTAGCCATCTCTTCAGCGGCGGCCGCGTCCACGCTCCGATTGACGCCGATCACGCCTCCGAAGGCGGAGACAGGATCGCACTCGAGCGCCCGCTTGTATGCGTCAACCAGAGTCTTACCGGTAGCCGTGCCGCAGGGATTCGTGTGCTTAATCAGGGTGCAAACCACGTCGGAAAATTCCTGGGCTAGATCCCACGCTGCCTGCAGGTCAACGATGTTGTTGTAGGACAGTTCCTTGCCCTGCAACTGATGGCCGTTGGCCACACCCGTACCCGAGCCGTCGGAATACATCGCGGCTTTCTGGTGAGGGTTCTCGCCGTAGCGCAAGTCGAGATTCTTGCGAAACGACAATCGCAAAGTCTCGGGGAACCCGGCGTCGGGATGGAACTCGAAACGCCCGTTGGCGCTCACTCTCTCAAGAGTCGAGGCGATGGCTGAGTCGTATGCGGCCGTTGTGGCGAAGGCCTTCTGGGCCAGGTGCCACTTCGTATGCTGGGAGAGTTCGCCGTTGTTGGAGGTCATTTCGGCGATGATCGAGCTGTAATCAGACGGCGAGGTGACGACGGCGACGTCCTGAAAATTTTTGGCGGCGGACCGGATCATCGAAGGCCCGCCTATGTCGATGTTCTCGATCAGTTCCTCGAAGGGGACGCCGGGTTTGGCAGCGGTCTTCTCAAAGGCATAGAGATTGACAACAACCATGTCGATGGGCTGGATGCCGTGCTCGGCGACCGCGGAGCGGTGCGAAGCGCTTTCACGGCGGTGGAGGATGCCGCCGTGCACCTTGGGATGAAGGGTCTTGACGCGGCCATCCAGCATTTCGGGAAAGCCGGTGAGTTCGGAGATGTCCTTGATCGGGATGCCGGAGTCGCGAAGATGCTTGGCGGTCCCCCCCGTGGAGATCAATTCAACGCCTAATTGCGAGAGCTGGCGGGCAAAGTCGGCCAAACCAGTTTTGTCGGTGACACTCAGGATGGCGCGCTGAATCATGGACATCAGAACCTCGTTGGGAGATTGGATGAGGCGCCCTAGGAGGCAGCTAAAAAGTCTACCAGCAAGGAGCCTGTGGAAGACGGAGGCCTAGGAGAGTTGGAGCGAAAACGTTCGGAACTGGAACAGAATTCGGTTTCTGAACAGGTCAGATCGGGAAAACCTTTGTGACTGGGCGCCCGCCCAATCCAAAATAATTCAGTTAAGTGCGCTGATTTCAAAGGCGTAGCCTACGGATCAAGTTGATTCTGCGAGCATGTCCAGGGACTGGCGGTTTACGTGCCTAATTTGATGTGGCGGAGCTCGGAAGCCCCATGTCTTCAATCAGCTGCGCGAGTAAACCGCGGTCGCGAGCGTGCCGGTGACACATGGAGAGCTTTCGTAAATCCGGAATCTGACGGCAGAAGCTAATCCTTGAGCAGTTCTTGTCCAAATCCGAGCCTGGTGGAGAAGTGTGGCGACCACAGCGGCGAAGCCGGGGCGACATGGCAGCCCATAAGAAGAAGCGTACCGATTTCACGCGCTGCTTGCTTTTCTCTTTGT
>Ga0126372_10000848_pt1 | contig 11600 bp, 13 predicted proteins | sample PanSoiMetaPlot_6_FD_92762 | JGI IMG/M metagenome (GOLD analysis project Ga0126372, IMG submission 92762) | Tropical forest soil microbial communities from Panama - MetaG Plot_6 | ecosystem: Environmental > Terrestrial > Soil > Tropical forest > Bulk soil | place: Panama | collected 2016-02-17
CCAATCCGCGAGGGGCGGACATTGCATCCGCCCCTCGTTGGTTTGATCCTGTCATCGCCAGTCGCATGCTCACGTCTCAGTTTTCGGAACGTGGAGTCCCGAAAAACAATTAGCCCGTGTCATCCTGAGCGCAGCGAAGGATCTGGGCATTTGCCGATACCGGCGGAACCCTATCCCTAACCGTGCCGCCCCATGGCCAGGTTTCGTGGTTTTCGAATCGTATCATCTTGCGCGCTCGTCACCTTCTTGTCCCTCGTGCTTATTTGATCTCGCGCGTTGGAATCTACTGAGCTTCTCCCACACAATCTTCCAACGTGCAACTGTGGGATCGTTTTTCTCAACGTCGCTAAGGACCAGGCGACCATTTTCAAACGTGTAAGGGCGAATTTGACGCGAGCCGACATAGCCGGGATCACTGGCGACCTCGGGCAAATGAACAATTTGCTTTTGCTTCACATCAATTTCGTAGCGTCCACAATAGGCGAACGTGCCATCGGCCATAGCAAGCTGCTCTTCCGTCGTCGGGTGGAGATGGTCAACCCATTTCGGACGCTCGGCATTCACCAGGTCAGCGCACATATAGCCGTCGCGCTGGTACATGAGGAAGCCCTTACCCTTTGCGCCATACTGCGGATATGGGCGCCTGGTGCCATCTTTCATGGTTTGCTCGGTGGACACTAACTTCCACGTTCCCACGATTCGCTCACGAATCTCCGATTCGGTTTGGGCACAGATCGACGAACTGCAGAGTGCTAGAGCTAACAGAATGAACACGGAGTTTTTCATGGGGAATAGTTCCTCCAGGGTGAAATGCGAGCCGTCCAGAGACGGCTTGCTGAGCCCAATTACCTGCTCACTGGGGACGGGGGCCCCTCGGCCGGGTGTCCCACGTTTCGCAGTGTTGCAAAACCCGGGAGCCCCGCCAACAAACTTATGTCTTGGTTACACGACAGCCAGCAGCCAGTAGCTAGCTGCGATCGTGAGAGCCGACCGTCGGCGGCCGAAAGCTAGTAGCTGGCGCCCGCCAACCGTTATACTGACCCCAATGGGTGAGGCCGTACAGAAAACGTTCTACCTCGAGACTTTCGGCTGCCAGATGAATGTCCATGACTCGGAAAAAGTCATCGGCACGCTGATCTCCGAAGGCTATCGCCAGGTCTCGACCGTCGACGAGGCTGGGCTCATCCTCTACAACACCTGCTCCATCCGCGATAAAGCCGAGCAGAAAGTTTTTCACCGCCTCGCCGACTACAAGAAACTCGAAGCTCAGGGCAAACGCTTTGGCGTTCTCGGCTGCGTGGCGCAGCAGGAGGGCGAAAAGATTTTCGACCGCGCGCCGCACGTCTCGATGGTGTGTGGATCGGCCTCGTACCGCAACCTGCCGCAGATGCTGGTTCAGATCGAGGCAGGGAAGAGCCGCGTAACCGGACTCGACGACCGCCAGACCGACGAATGCTTCGAAACCGAATTCACCGCGCGCTCCAACCCGTATCGAGGCTACATCACCATCATCGAAGGGTGCGACAAGTTCTGCGCCTACTGCGTCGTCCCTTTCACGCGTGGCAAGGAACGCAGCCGCACGACGGATTCCGTCCTCGCCGAGGCGCGCCGCATGGCCGATGCCGGCTACAGCGAGATTCAGTTGCTCGGCCAGAATGTGAATTCTTACCGCGATCCTTCAGGAAAAATGACGTTTGCCGAACTGCTCGCGGCCGTGGGCGAACTCCAAGGCATTCGGCGGGTGCGCTTCACCACCTCGCATCCGCGCGACTTTGGCCGGGATATTGTCGAGGCCATCGATGCTAGGCCCGCGTTATGCGATCACGTGCATCTACCCGTGCAGAGCGGATCCCCACGCGTGCTTGACGCAATGCAGCGGCTCTACGACCGCGAACAATATCTGGAACGCATCGCCTGGATGAAGGCCGCGCACCGCGATATCAGCATCACAACCGACGTGATTGTAGGCTTCCCCGGCGAGACCGAGTCCGATTTCGAGCAGACCCTGAGCTTGCTCGATGAAGTCGGATACGATGGAGTGTTCTCCTTCAAGTATTCGCCGCGTCCGAACACGCCCGCCCTGCAGTACGCCGATCCGATTCCGGATGCAGAGAAGTCGCGGCGTCTCGCCGTGTTGCAGGAAAAACAGCGGGAAATCCAGCGTGAACGCTACCAGCGCCACCATGGAGCCATCCTTGAAGTAATGGTTGAAGGGAAGAACGAAGCCCGCGGTCAATGGGTGGGACGCACCTCGCAGAACAAAGTCATGAACTTCACCGTGCCTGCGGCGTCGTCCTCCACTCCGTCTCCAATTCTCAGGCACGGCCAGTACGCGCAGGTGGTGACGACCAGCAGTTTTCCCAACAGCCTCCTGGGCGAATTGGTGATATAGGTGGACGGAGGATCGGTGACGACGGAGGATGGTTGACGATGGAAGTCGAAATGAAAATCCGCGGCTTAATGATGGATCCGGTGACGAATATGCCGATCGTGATCCTGAAGGACATTGCCAGCGACTCGGTCTTGCCGATCTGGGTGGGAGTGTACGAAGCGAACGCGATCGCGCTGGAGATCGAGAAGGTCACGACGCCGCGGCCCATGACGCACGATCTGATCAAGAACGTTCTGGTAGGGCTGGATGCGCAGGTGCACAAGGTAGTGGTGACGGAGCTGCGTGAGGACACGTTTTACGCGGTGATCTGGCTGGACCGGGCGGGACAAGTGATCAGCATTGATTCACGGCCGTCGGATGCGCTGGCGCTGGCCCTGCGAATGGATTGCCCGATATTTGTCGAGGACGAAGTACTAAAGAACTCGAAACTGGCGGCCAACGTGAATGATCGAGTGACCAGCGAAGAACTGCGCAAGTGGCTCGAGGGGTTGGGGGACGACGACCTGGGTAGGTACAAGATGTAGGGGATTTGGGTGGGATCGGCAACGCGTTGGGCTGTAATTTTACATAATACTTGTTATCGGACATTATTGATCTTCGATCAAAAACTATCCCGTTGAATAGCGATCCGTCATCAAAAGCCGGCCTTTGAAGCAAGCTTTATTTCTCCCCTGACGCAGAAAGATTGGAAACAAATTCATGTTTGTTCACAAACGCTCAATCGATTTGGGTGAGTCCTCAAATGCTACGGGTTGCGGGTGGGCCGGCCAACAGCGGCGCGGGATCTGTTAGCAGAACGATATGAGGATGAAACAGAGTGCCTGCGACGCGCGTGGCAATGGCAATCAGTTCCTTCTGTCCGGAAAAGACTTTCACCTGGCGGGCGCGGGAGAGTTCCGGGAGGTTCACGGCGCGGCCCACCCGAATTTTAGCGGCGTCTTCTTCGGTCGCGGTGACGGCCGGAAATTCCGGAAGCAGTTTCCTAGGATGGATGAAGAGTTCGTCCGGGGGCGCGTGTTCGAGGGCTGCTTCTACGTCGTCGAGGGTGTGAGCGTCCGCGAGCGAGAACTCTCCTACGCCGGTGCGCCGCAACGAAGCCAGATGGGCTCCGCAGCCGAGAATCTGCCCCATGTCGTGCGCGACAGTGCGCACGTAAGTGCCCGCAGCAACCCGAGCGCGGAAACTGACGCGGTCCTGGTTAACAGCCGTGATCTCGAATTCCTTGATCTCGACGTTCACGCGCTTCAGGTCAACGTCTTTGTTCTTTCGTGCCAGTTTGTAGGCTGGGACGCCGTGCATTTTTTTGGCCGAAAACGGCGGCGGCACCTGCTCAATTGATCCCAAGAAGCGTGCAGCCATGGAACGCAGATCGTCGAGTTTTAAAGCCACGGATTGCGCGACCGACGTGGGTTCCCCATCCGCGTCGTACGAATCAGTCGAGAAGCCGAAGCGGATCACGCCTTCATACGTCTTTTCCGAATGCGTGTAGAACTGCGCCAGACGGGTCAGGTTCCCGAGCACCAGGGGCAGGACACCGGTTGCCATGGGATCGAGCGTCCCGAGATGACCGACAGCGCGCTGGCCAAAGACCCGGCGCGCGTGGTTCACCACGTCGTGCGAGGTCAATCCCGCGGGCTTGTCGATGATGAGGACGCCATTCATAGAATTCGCGCTGTGAGCACGCGGCAGGAATGAACGGGCTTGCCGCAGGTGATCAAAGCGCCGCTGATAAGCGTTTTTTCATGCAGCAGCTCAAGTGACCCAGGCGCACCGTTTCCCTTTCAACAGCCCACTGAGATAAATTACCAAATTACCCAGTTGGCGGGCTCTCCATGATTCCGATTCGCGACGATACGCCTCGATTCAGCACGCCGTTTGTGACCTATTTTCTGATCGTCATGAACCTGCTGATTTTCTTGTTCGAGGCAAGTCTTACACCCCGCGGCCTGGACCTGCTGGTTCGCCAGTTCGCGGTGATCCCGTCGCGGATTACCGGGTTCCTCGGCGGAAACCCGCGCATTGATGCGGCGTCGGCCATCGTGCCGGTTTTTACGTCCATGTTTTTGCACGGTTCCTGGCTGCATGTGATCGGTAACATGTGGTTTCTCTGGATCTTTGGCGACAACATCGAGGACTATCTGGGGCATTTCAAGTATCTGGTGTTTTACCTGGTGAGCGGAGTGGCGGCAATGTTTCTGCAAGTGGCGCTGACGCCGACATCGAACGTGCCGAACCTCGGGGCGAGTGGCGCGATTGCGGGAGTGCTGGGAGCCTATTTCATTCTTTATCCGAGGGCGCGCGTATTGACGTGGTTTCCCATTCTTTTCCTCTTTTACCTGCCGGCCTGGATCATGTTGGGCTATTGGTTCGTGGTGCAGTTTCTAAGCGGCGCGGCCACTGCGGTCACATACGCCGAACAGACCAGGGCAGGCGGTGTGGCGTTCTGGGCGCACGTCGGCGGATTTGTGGCAGGCATCGTGCTGGTGAAGGTAATGCCCCCGCGTCCGCGCAGATATAGCTATGGCGCATAATTCCCAGAGTTCAGAATGAGGCTCATGAAGATCGATAAAGAGGCCGTGCTCCGCGAACATCTGGTGGCGCTTCTCGGGGGCCGCGACGCGCATGCGACTTTTGACGATGCGATCTCGGACTTCGCAGCGGGCCTGCGTGGGAAGAAGGTGAAAGGACTTCCCTACAGCGCATGGATGCTTCTGGAACACATGCGGATCGCGCAATGGGACATCCTCCAATTCAGCCGCAAGTCAGAGCACAAATCGCCGAAGTGGCCGGAGGGGTACTGGCCGGAGTCAGCGGACCCGCCGAGTTCGGCGGCGTGGGAAAAAGGCATCCGGTCTTTTCGGGACGACCTGAAGGCCATGCAGAAACTGGTTTCAGATTCCAAGACGGATCTATACGCACGACTCCCCTGGGGGGACGGGCAGACGATTCTGCGGGAGGCGTTGCTTGTAGCCGATCACAATGCTTATCACGTAGGCCAACTGGTCGCGCTGCGGAGATTGCTGGGAGACTGGGAGTAGGCCGGTGTCGTTTGGTTTGGGTGAAAGCTGCTGAAGCTTGCGCACGCTCACCCTCACAGCGCTCCACCGGTCGGCATGATTACCACGTCTTCGATCGTGCTGTTGGCGGGCAGGAGCAGGGCGTCGATTATTGCTTGTGCCACAGTTTGGGACGACATCATTTTTTCTCGCGGTGCATCGGGCCAGAAAATCTTCCAGATTTCCGTATCGGTGGCACCGGGCATAAGAGCGACTACACGAATGCCCCGAGGTCGCAGCTCCTCCCGCAAGGTCCTGGTAAAGCCCAAGGCTCCGTGCTTCGATGCGTTGTAAGCAGACGCGCCGGGGAAGACCCGCGTCGCTGAGATCGACAGGTTATTGACGATCGTCGCCCCGCGGCGCATGAGCGGAAGAGCGGCGCGGGAAACGAGAAACACTGCGGTCAGGTTGGTGTCGATAACGTTGCGCCATTCTGCGAAGGAAAGCTTGGCGACAGGATTGTTTTTGTGAGCAGTACCGGCGTTGTTGATGAGGATGTCGAGATGTCCAAATTGTTTTTTTACGGTTGCGAGGAGTGACTCGACGGAGCGCGGGCTACGGACGTCACAGGTCTTTTCGATCACTCGAACGCCGTGACGGGCCAGTTCCCTGCCGACTTTTTTCAGAGCCTTTCCGTTGCGGGCAATGATGACGAGATGACAGCCTTGGCTCGCGAGGGCTTGGGCAACGGCCAGTCCGATGCCGCGACTGGCTCCGGTGATGAGAGCGACCTGCCCTCGGAGAGATTGAGATCGGTTGCGCATCCTGAGAGAGGGTAACAGGTTCGACGGGCCAGGACGCCCGTCCCTACATGCTCAGAGCAAGGTCGCCCGTTGCTAGAGTCCGTTGCTCTTGTTGCGGATGAGCGAGAGGAACTCGGTGCGTGTTTCCTGCTCGTTACGGAAGCAACCCAGCATCGACGAGGTGACTGCCTCGGAATGCTGTTTCTCGACGCCTCGCATCATCATGCACAGGTGGCGAGCTTCAATAACGACCCCTACACCCTGAGGTTCGATCGCCTTCTGAATGGTTTCGGCAATCTGCGTGGTGAGCCGCTCCTGAATCTGCAGCCGGCGGGAAAAGATCTCGATCAACCGTGGGACTTTGCTGAGTCCAATGACCTTACCGTTCGGAATATAAGCGACATGGACCTTCCCAAAGAAGGGCAACATGTGATGTTCGCACAAACTGAACATCTCGACATCCTTGACGATGACCATCTCGTCGTAGTTCACGCTGAACAGCGCGCCCTTGAGCATGGTCTCCGGGTCTTCGTTGTAGCCGCGGGTGAGGAAGTTCATGGCGCGGTGTACGCGTTCGGGGGTGCGAAGGAGACCTTCGCGTTCCGGGTCTTCTCCAATGCGGACGATGAGTTCGCGCACCAGTTCTTCAAAGCTGGCACTGGTCAAGGTGGCGAGTTCGGCTGGAGTTTTCATCGATATGTCCAATTAGACAACGTTGCGAATTTGCACCTCGCGAATTGATCTAGCGACTTACAAAACTTCTTAATCACAAAATCAGAGAATGTGTCCCTTCCCCGTCGTACTCAAATGAATTCATCAAAGTTTCTTCCAGGCGCACTCTATCCAGATGAGCATGCCGGAAGCGACGCTGCAAAATATCGTAAATCTGCCGACATAGGTTCTCGGTTGTCGGAACGCTCACTGTAAATTCTTTCAGCATGTTCAGGTTCTGATGGTCGAAGCGGTCGAGAATTTCGCGCGCGACGAGGTTGTCGAGATCTACCAGATTGCAGACCATGCCAGTTTGCGCGTCCACCGGTCCGCTTACCGTGACCTCGAGGTGATAGTTATGACCGTGCCCGAAAGGGTTATTGCACTTTCCGTAGGTGGCACGGTTCTCTTCGTCAGATAGTGCCTTGCTGTGGAGACGGTGAGACGCAGAGAAAAGATATCGTCGAGTGAGGTGGGCTTTCATGCTTCTCCGTAGAAATCGACGAAGAGATCGGGCGTCTCATACACCCTCACACGGTGCAGAGTGGCGGCCTTCAGCCTGGGCTGGAGGCGTTGCCAGATGGCGATAGCGATGTTCTCGGTGGTCGGGATGCGCGACGTGAATTCAGGGACTTCTTTGTTCAGGAAGCGATGATCCATCGCATCGAGGACTTCCTTTTGCATGACCTCCTTGAGCTGTTTGAGATCCACGACAAAGCCGGATTGAGGATTGATCTCACCTTTCACTGTAACTTCGAGTGTGTAATTGTGTCCGTGGCCGTTTGGGTTATTGCATTTGCCGAAGATGCGATGGTTTTCCTCCGGCGTGAGTTGCGGGTTGTTGTAGTAGTGCGAGGCAGAAAACTCGGCTTTTCGAGTGAGATAAACCATCGTCAGTTCGTTCCCCGGCTAAGTCGACCTGAAAGCGCCTTGCCGTAACTTCTTCCCTTCCAGAGAACAGTTCCCTTCTTATAAGAGAGTCGGGAGCGCGCCAAAAGATACGCAAAGATTGGCAGCCCCAGGATCGCGAACAAAGTTGAATCCCACGAAAAATGTGCCTTACGGATCCTCCGTAGGAAAAGCCCGTACATTAAGATGCCGATGACGGCAACCGCGATTGCGAGACCGGCGAGGCCCCGGCTGGCCGCGCCGATCGCGAGCGCAAGCAACGCGAGAATCAAGAGGAATTCCGCAGCCCGTCGGATCGCCAGCAAAAACGCTGACGGAAACAAGACGGCCAGGTTCTTGGTCCAGCCTTCGCGCAACTGGCCAAAGCTGCGGTACATGCGGGTTTGCACGCAGTCGCCGCCATAACGGAAGAAGATTTTCCGTCCTGATTTCTTGACGGCGCGGGCAAGAGCCACGTCTTCAAGGAGACTGGTGGCAACGGCGGCGTGGCCTCCGACGGCCTGGTAGGCCTCGCGTGAGATAAGAAGATATTGACCGTTCGCGGCCGCGGCGGGCGAAGCCGGGTCACTGACGTCGCGAGGGCGGTACGTCGAGGCCAATTCAGCAAAGATCACCGGCATAACCGACTTTTCCCAGAACCCGCGAACGTCCTGCTGTGGAGAGTAGGAGAGCAATGCGGCTTGCTGCTGACTGGCCTCGGCCAAGCTGGCTGCGAGCGATCCGGGAAGGTGAACGGTGTCAGCATCGGTGAAAAGGAGCCACGGAGCGTATGCGGCCGCGGCGCCTGCAGCCGCAGCATTGTTTTTGCCGGTCCATCCTTGAGGCAAGGGTGGTGGAGAAATCACGTGCACACCCGGGAAAGACTCAGCGATGGCGCGAGTCTGATCGGTGGAGCCGTCATCGACGACGGTGATATCGAAAGCCAACCCCGACTGAGGGGTGAGCGATGCGAGGCAAGCGCCCAAGCAGGCTTCCTCGTTGCGAGCCGGCACGATTACGGACACCTCGGAACGGGCACGAAGGTGCTCTGGCGCGGACATGGGGTAAATTAGCTATTATAGCTACGTGACACGTTTTGTTCTGAGCCTTACCCCTATCGTTCTCCTGGTGATAACGGCGTGCTATAGCGGTTCGCGGCCGCCGCGAATCGGGAGCATGGCACCGGACTTCACGGTGCAGGATGCTGATCACACGGTCTCGCTCAGCGAGTTGCGAGGAAAGATCGTGGTGCTGAATTTCTGGGCGACCTGGTGTCCACCGTGCGTGGAGGAAATGCCGTCGCTGGTAAGCATGCAACAACGGATGAAGGACAAGGGCGTCACGGTCCTGGCGGTCAGCGTTGATGCGGACGCTGAGGCTTACCACCACTTCCTGAAGAATTACAAGATCGACCTGCTCACAGTCCGCGATGCTCAGCAAAAAGCCCCGACACTTTATGGGACGTTCAAGTGGCCGGAGACGTACATCATCGATCGCAACGGCATCGTGCGGCGGAAGTTCATTGGGGCGGTGGACTGGAATTCTCGCGAGGTAGCGGAGTTCCTGGCGAAGCTGTAGCGAGTCCTTCTAGAGAGTAACCTTCCGCAAGCGCAGAGAATTGGTAATCACCGATACGGAGCTGAAGCTCATGGCGGCAGCGGCGAGGATCGGGCTGAGCAGGATACCGAAGAATGGGTAGAGAACTCCGGCCGCGATGGGGACTCCGATCAGGTTGTAGATAAAAGCGAAAAACAGGTTTTGCCGAATGTTTCTCATCGTCGCCTGGCTGAGCCTGCGGGCACGCACGATGCCGGCGAGGTCTCCCTTGACCAGAGTTACGCCGCCAGTTTCCATGGCAACGTCGGTTCCGGTTCCCATGGCGATGCCGACGTCGGCCTGAGCGAGCGCAGGCGCGTCGTTGATACCGTCGCCCGCCACGGCCACGATGTGGTTCTGCCCCTGTAGGTGCTTGACGACTTCCGATTTTTTTTGCGGCAGCACTTCGGCTTCGATGTCGGTGATGCCGAGACTGACGGCAACTGCTTCGGCGGTCGCGCGATTGTCGCCCGTCAGCATTACGATGCGGAGACCTTGCGAGCGAAGATCACGAATCGCCTGGGGGGTGGTTTGCTTGATGGGGTCGGCGACTCCCAGTAATCCGGCGAAGCGACCGCCGACTGCGATCATGACGACGGTCTGGGCTGAGCGGCGAAGTTGACCGGCGCGAGAAGCGAGGGGGGCGGTGGTGGAAACTCCCAACTCGTGCAGCCAGAGGTCATTTCCGGCGGCGACGCTCTTCCCTTCCAGTTGGCCCGCGATACCCTTTCCCGCGGCGTAAATGAAGTCCTTGACGGGCGTCAGCGCGAGACCGCGGTCCCTGGCGGCAGTCACGATAGCGGATGCTACGGGGTGTTCGCTGGAACTTTCCAGGCTTGCCGCGAGACGCAGCAACTCATCTTGACTGTAGCTTTCGACGGTGGCGATCGAAACAAGGCGCGATTTGCCCTCGGTCAGGGTACCGGTTTTGTCGACAACCAGTGTGTCCACTTTCTCGAGCAGTTCGAGGGCTTCGGCGTTCCTGATGAGGACACCGGCATTTGCGCCCCGACCGGTACCGACCATAATCGCGACTGGAGTTGCAAGACCGAGAGCACACGGGCACGCGATAATCAGGACAGCGACGGAGTTCACCAGGGCGTGCGCGAGTCGGGGTTCGGGACCGATCAGCATCCAGGCGATGAACGTAATGACGGCGACGGCGATGACAGCGGGAACGAAATAGGCAGAAACGCGGTCCGCCAGTCTCTGGATGGGAGCGCGGCTGCGCTGCGCCTGGCTCACCAGGCGAACGATCTGAGCGAGAAGGGTCTGGCTGCCGACGCGCTCTGCGCGAATCACGAGTGAGCCCAGGCCGTTCACGGTGGCTCCGATGAGTTTGTCTCCCGGCTTCTTCGCAACCGGGAAGGATTCGCCGGTGATCATCGATTCATCGACGGTGCCGGTGCCTTCGAGAACAATACCGTCAGTGGGAATCTTCTCGCCGGGGCGTACGCGAAGGCGATTACCTGGAGATACCCGTTCCAAAGGTATGTCCTCTTCCCTGCCGTTATCGTGAAGGAGCCGGGCGGTCTTGGGTGCGAGGTCGAGCAGGTCCCTGATGGCGGCACCGGTGCGGCTGCGCGCCCGCAGTTCAAGCACTTGGCCGAGAAGAACGAGGGTGGTGATCGCAGCTGCAGCCTCGAAGTAGACATCGGGTTTGCCGCTCATGCCACGGAAGGACGCGGGAAACAGCTGCGGAAATACGGTGGCGATCAGGCTATAGAGGTAGGCAACACCGGTTCCCATCCCTATCAGCGTAAACATGTTGGTGGAGCGATTCACGATGGATGTCCAGCCACGCTCAAAGAAGGACCATCCGGCCCAAAGGACCACAGGAGTCGCCAAGAGCAACTCGAGCCATGAGAGCCATCCTGCCGGGAGCGCGTGCTGGACAGGCATTCCGGGCAACATGTCGGCCATGGCGATGATCAAGAGTGGCGCAGTAAGGACCACACTGATCCAGAAGCGGCGAGTCATGTCGCGCAGTTCCGGATTCTCTTCTACCCTGGCGGTCACGGTGCGCGGCTCAAGCGCCATCCCGCAGATCGGACAATGGCCGGGAGTTGAGCGCACAATTTCCGGATGCATTGGGCAGGTGTACTCGGTGGTCGAGACAACGGGAGATTCCGGTTCCAAGGCCATCCCGCACTTCGGGCATGCTCCGGGACCAGACTTCCGGACTTCAGGGCACATGGGACAAACGTAAGCCGA
>Ga0126372_10000851_pt1 | contig 11594 bp, 11 predicted proteins | sample PanSoiMetaPlot_6_FD_92762 | JGI IMG/M metagenome (GOLD analysis project Ga0126372, IMG submission 92762) | Tropical forest soil microbial communities from Panama - MetaG Plot_6 | ecosystem: Environmental > Terrestrial > Soil > Tropical forest > Bulk soil | place: Panama | collected 2016-02-17
GGTGACGAGATCGAAATCTGGGGTGATGGCAAACAGACCCGGTCGTTTATGTACATCGACGATTGCGTTGAGGGTCTGCTCAGGCTGATGGCCTCGAGCTACCACCAGCCCCTGAATCTGGGGACCTCTCGGATGGTTACGATCGACGAACTAGTTGACCTCGTAGCCGCGACAGCGGGCAAGCAACTCGTAAAACGCCACGATCTCGCCCGACCCCAGGGCGTCCGCGGACGGAACAGTGACAATTCGAGACTGTTCCAGGTGCTTGGCTGGGAACCGTCGATATCGCTCGAATCTGGATTGGAAGAAACTTACCGCTGGATTAAAGACGAACTGACGCGCAATGACCGCCTGCCCATGCAGTATTCAAGTCAGGCCGCAGATTGAGTGATCAACACTTTGCGGACACCGAACGGGCAAGCCAACTCGGTTCTGACTTGCTGACGCAGGTCATGCTCAAGGAGGTATCCGGTCGTGGGCAATACGAAAGCACCGGTCCCTATCCCGGCAAGGCCAGGAAATCGCTTGAAATCCAGAATTCTGCCGAATTGGCTAAAAAAAACACTAAGAAGCAGCGGTGCTGCGGTGGTCCTTGATCGCTTGCGCCTTACGAGGGCAAGGATTGTCACTCACGGCCTGTCTCGCGATCGGGTCTTCGAGCAATCTGCTGAAGACAAGCTTGCTAGCGCAGCGATGTCAATCATTGTTCCGATCCGCGATGCGCCTTTGGTCACGCATCGTTGTCTGGCCAGCCTGGAGCGCTACGCGTCGGAGGCCGATATCATACTGGTCGACGACGGATCAAAACTCCCCGCAACGCTCGCCACAATTAAGGAATATAGCGAGCGAAATGAATGGAAAGTGATTTCGAACCAGACGTCGACTGGGCACAGCGCTGCCTGCGAGGCCGGTGCAAAACTGGCCAGTCAACCATATTTATGTTTGTTGAACTCAGACACGGTGATTACACCTTGGTGCTGGCTGCCAATTCTAGAAGCATTCGAAACAGATCCCATGGTTGGTGTCGCCGGGCCACGCACCAGTCGCTCAACTAACCGCCAGACCCTGGCGGTCGCTCACGATTGCCGCTTTGAATGGAACGACAGCCAGATCTGCTCCTATGCGGACCGCTTGCGACGTGCTTCCATGCTTTCACCATTCATCGATTTGCCTTGGGCCGCTGGTTTTGCGTTCTTTATTCGCCTCACTCTCTGGCAGCAATTGGGTGGTTTCGATCGGAATCTCGCGGATTACGGCAACGAACTCGACCTTTGCAAGCGTGTCAGCAAGCGCGGATACCGGATTGTGTGTGCCAGAAGAAGCTACATCCATCACCTTGCGGCTCAAAGCTATGGACAGTTAATGAGCGAGGATGAAATTCAAAAGCGGAAATCGGTTGGTGTTCAATACGTAAGGCAGAAGCACAAAGTGAGTAATGGCTGGTAGCCTCACTGACTTCGCATCCATTCCCAAGGGTTGCGTGAAGGCAGTTGGTAAAGCAAAACAGGGGCTGATTGGGGCGTTGTGCCCAGAGCCCGCCGGGGTATCGATCGAAAGTTCGGGTACGAGTGGCTTGAGGATAACTTGGTGAGCAGCAATTCGATTCCGATCAAGATTAGAAATTCGTTGACTCATTTCGGGTTTAATGCGACCGCAAGGCGATGTGCTCGAAGCGCAGCCCGGCGTCTGCGACGCGTTGGTTTATTTATTTTGTATCAAGGCATGGGACGCGAATGCCCATTCTGTGGACTGCGATTCCGTCGCTTTATCTCCTACCCGGGAGAGCCGTCGCCTCTTTTTACTCAAGAACACATCGTTGGAGGCGGGCCCTGCGAGCAGTCGCGCTGCCCGCTTTGCAGCTCGACACAACGTCAACGACTCGTTTTCCTCTATCTCAAAACGCGCACAACCATATTCACTGATACGATTCGATTGTTGCATATGGCACCAGAAAACAATCTTCAGCGCGTGCTACAGAGCTGTGCAAATATTGAATACGTTAGTGCTGACCTCAATTCGCCGCTCGCTTCTGTTCGCACAGACATTACGGCGATGTCATTTGGCGACAAGAGTTTTGACGTCGTAGTGTGCAATCACGTATTGGAACACATCCCGGACGATCGCAAAGCGATGCGGGAACTGGCTCGGGTTCTGAAGCCCGGTGGCTGGGCGGTTCTGCAGGTACCAATCGGTGCGGAACGTACCGCCACTGAAGAAGATCCTTGGATTTCAAATCCGGACGAGCAACTGCGGCGATTTGGGCAAGCCAACCATGTCCGTCTCTACGGACGGGCAGACTACGTCCGCAGGCTTGAAAACGTTGGGTTTTGCGTCGAGCAATGTAGTTTGTCAAAGCAAAACGGCGAAGCCTACGTGCGGCGTTTCGGCTTACTACAAGATGAGTATGTTTTTGTCGCTCGTAAGCCGATGAGCCGCTCGTCGCTGGGCTCGCGGTGATCGAATTTCAGGTTGGCCTGTTCTGCTGTTTCAGTTGAGACAATGGGGGAGCGCTCGATCGCTTCTTAAACTGGCCCGCGGTCTTTCCGATCGGACGCCCGTGGAGCCTGACAAGCAGTTAGGCTTATGCGAATTCTTCTCTCAGCTTACGCTTGCCGCCCAAATGCCGGTAGTGAGCCCGCTCAAGGGTGGGGCTGGGCAACTCATCTGGCGCGACGGGGGCATGAGGTTCATGTCTTAGTTGCTAAGCGTAATCAAGAGTCGGTCGAAGCGGGTTTGCGAGAACAGTTTCTTTCAAATTTGTGCTTTTCCTATGTGCCGGGGTGCGACTGGGCCAAGAGGTGGGAGGGGCTGCACTACGCTTTATGGCAGCGTGCAGCTTTGAAGACGGCGAGGAAATTATGCAGCAAAGCTCGCTATGACATTGTTCATCATGTTACTTATGCAAGCATTCATGTGCCCTCACAACTCTGGCGGCTCGGAATTCCGATGGTCTTTGGACCCGTTGGTGGAGGCCAGACTGCACCCTCGGAAATGCTCTCTTATTTCGGTGCTGGACTGGAAAGGGAACGTTTGCGCACGGTGCTGACACGAGCGCTGACCGCGTCCCCTCTCCACAGGCTCTCCTTAGCGCGAACCGGTTTCGTTCTCACAGCAAACTCTGACACTTTGAGTCTGGTGCGGGCGATGGGTTGCAATCGGGCTACACTGATGTGCGATACAGGAATATCAGACAGTTACTTTGCACAATATCCGAGGGATTTTGGACAACGTCAGGGCACAGTGAAACTGCTTTGGGTTGGCAGGTTCCTACCTCGCAAGGCGCTTCCCCTCGCGTTGGACGCGTTGCAGCGCCTCGATCCAAGCGTCACGCTGACTCTTGCAGGGGACGGACTGCCACCCGAAACTGTGTACAGGATGATTCGCGCTCGCAATCTCCAAGACCGCGTGTTTTGGAAGGGCAGTCGTTTGTCGTGGAACGAGGTGCGCACGGCCTATGCAGAACACGACGCATTTCTATTCACCAGCCTGCGGGATTCGTTCGGCTCGCAAGTCCTCGAAGCGATGGCCATGGCCCTGCCGGTAATCACTTTGGACTTGCATGGAGCGCATGATTTTGTTCCAGCAAATGCGGCGAAGAAGGTTCGAGTTGGCAATCTTGAAGAGACTCTTGACCGGCTTGTCGCCACGATCAGGGAATACGCTATGTCATCCACCCAGGAAAAAAATGAGATGTCCAGGAACGCATGGAATTTCGCCAAGACCCTCAGTTGGTCTGCGAGGACGGCGTTCGTAGAAGATTTGTATCGAAAACTCTGTTCCCCGACGGCCTCCCGCCTAGAGCAGACTATCAATCTTGCGCGCGCATCGGCGTGATCGCAAGGAGAACAGAATCATCTGGATTGTCCCGGACAACTAACTTCATATGAGTACGGCCGCCCTGGTATTTTCATCGCGCTTCTCCGCCTTCGCCCGTGGGTTCTGGTATCTCGCGGCGGTATTCGGCGTTGCGATCATCACGCTCATGGGATTCATGTTGTTGGGCGCCACACTCGTTTCATGGAGCGGCTTCATTTTCGGAATTGCATGCGCGCTGTTCATGCTCTTGCTCTGCATGGCGCCTGCTCTGGGAGGCGTGGCAACCTTCTCCAATAAGAATGCATTCTTCTTGGCGAACCTCGTAATCTGGGCGTTTCTAATGTCGTCTGAAGGGATCTTTTTTCATTTCGTGACAACCCAGAGCACTGAAGCAGGGCATTTCGACCCGAGTTCGGTTCTGGAAGCCCTGTCATGGATTGTCTGTTTCCTCGCTTTAGCCTTAGTTACAGCCTTTCGCCCGGGCTACCTCAGGAAGCTATTTCGCGGTCGGCTGAAGTGGGCATCGATATTCGGGGTGATCGCGGTTCTCTCCTGTCCTCTTTCGCCCAATATGCCGTATTCACTCGCGCTGGCATTTAAACTCTGCGTCGTTGTCGTAACTCTCTTCGCTGTACAAGATGGCATGGATGACATGTCGGCAGTCAAGCGTTTGTCCAGTGCGATGTTGGCAGGAACGCTGACAATAGTGACGTTGGGCCTTATCGTTCCGTTTACGGGAAATGGTCCTGTATTTGGCAGCACCGGACGCTTCGGCGTCATGATCGGGCTATCCGGTACCGCAGGACTCCTCCTCCTGTGGAGCGTGCTCCTCTTTGTTTGGACCAAGAAGCCGCGATTTTTCGTCATTGCCGTTTTTTCCCTGGTTCCGATGATGCTCGCTGCCGGTAAGGGAGGTATCGCGGCCAGTTTCATATCACTGCTGGCATTCTTTGCCTTCTTGAAAAAGCCGGCCCAAGCACTGGTTGCCACACTGTGTTTCGCGACAGTGTTCACTCTGGCAATTGCTTTTACTCCGTTTGGCAGCTTTATGGAAAGATACGCGGAGTCCGGAAACGCTTCCACGCTTACCGGACGGACGGCACTGTGGACCGCAGTATGGCCCGAGATTATGAAAAGGCCCATCATCGGTCATGGCTACCGCGCTTCCAGATTTGCTTCGGCCGAGGTAGAAGGCGCGTTTGCCGAGGCGGGCCACATTCATAATTCGTATCTTGAAGTTCTGTACAACAACGGCATCGTGGGCCTGATACCGGTGTTGACCATGAACATCATTATTGTGGTGAATCTCGCGCGTGTTGCCAGGCGGCCGGGTTCCCAGGAAATTCGCTGCTACGCCGCGGGTGCTCTTGCTCTGTTTGTCCATCTTCAGACGTGGGGTCTCACTGCTCCGACGTTTGGCAGTACAGCTGACATTCGGTTCATGACATTCCTGGTCCTGGTTCTGTTGAGCGAAGTTCTCAAGTCGGAAGCTGCCCGTACTCTCTCAAATGGAAATGCATAAGGAAGTTATCGTCAAAATCCGCGAAGAGAGCAGGAAACCGGTCCGCGTTGCTTGGCTCTTTCCCTCATTGGCCCGTGGTTACTACTGGCAGCCGGTATTCAAAGAATTTACGCGGTACTTGCCGGAAACAACCATCTTTACCGGGCTCTGGCCGGGTTTCGCTCACGGTTACGAGAATGCGTTCCAAGTGCGCACTCTGAGTGGTGTCAGGTTCGTGACCTTGAAGAGACGTCACGATGGTGCCAGCGGTGGATATGTACGAACGCCTCTGTCTATTCTTGCCGAATTGGGAAAATTCAAACCTGATGTCGTTTTCACGAATGGTTTTCATGGCTTCACGGTGTGCGTACTGCTCTTGAGGTTGATACGGGGAATTCGCGTCGTCATTTTCTGGGAAGGGAATGCTCCCAACTCCCTTGGCACATCCCGAATTCGCGCCATTACCCGTCGCTTGATCTCGCGCATGGCGGACGCAGCTGTGAGTAACGCAGAGGAAGGAATCCAGTATCTGCGTCAATTGGGAGTCTCCGATGACAAAGTGTTCTGCCACCCTTGCGAGGTTCCCGAAATTTCACTGCTGTGCTCGGGCGAGGAGTCTGCGCCCTTTTCCGGCCTGCGACATCCGGTATTTTTGTATGTAGGCAGCATCATTCCGCGCAAAGGTTGGCGTCATCTGATCGATGCCGCGAGCCTACTGGTCAGACAGGGATTCAAACAATTCTCCGTTGTACTGGCCGGTGGCGGCGCGCAAGAAGATGAGTTGCGCTCTGCAATTCGCGAAAACCGGCTCGAGCGCATTGTCCATCCTGTTGGCAGCGTGCCGTATCACAAACTCGGCGCATACTACCGGGACGCTGATGTGTTTGTGTCGCCAACCCGGGAGGATACCTGGGGTGTCGCCGTTCTTGAAGGCATGGCATTCGGCAAAGCTGTGCTCTGCTCGAAATATGCCGGCAGCCGACAGATGATCACTCATGGCGAAGACGGTTTCATTTTTGATCCTTACAACACCTCGGAATTGGCAGAATGCATGAAGAGATTCATTGTAGATCCTGATTCCGCGGCCAGGGTGGGACAGCGGGCGCGTGAAAAAATGATGCAGTTCACGGCGGCCCGTGCGGCTTCTGTGCTGGCGAAAGTTGCGCTAGAGCCAGCGTGATTCTCCGCTGTTCCCCGCGCGCAACTCAGGTTGATGTTCCTTGGTGACGACCCAGCGGAAACCCATGACATCCGGGCAGCAGATACGGCCTATGCACCCGCTGTTCCTATTGAGTGTCTGGCGCTCGGGATCGTCGCTGTTGCATGCGCTGCTGAATCAGCATTCGCAAATCGCCCTACTGTATGAGGGTGAGCTTCCCCAGTTGCAATCGTTGTTATGGGCACACCTTCGTGACGGTAGCTGGCATGAAAGGTGGGAATTTTACAATCAGGGACCGTCACGTCACGGGCTGAAGGTCGAACTGCCACCAGAAGTGCGGGATGTGTGGCAGGCCACTCGAATCGTTTACCAGGAATTCTGCCGGCGCAAGCAGGCGGTGATCTGGGGCGAAAAGAGCCCGCACTGGTTTGACAACGCCTTGGAAATTGCAAGGCGTTTTCCAGACGCTCGATTCATTTTTCTATGGAGAAATCTCAACGAAGTGCTCCAAAGCATTAGGCGGGCTGCTCTAAGCGAAAGATTCTTCCGAAAGCCCGGCTACATAACACGCGTGTTGCTCGGAACCGAAAAGCTGCGGCATACTTGCGATGCACTTCGCGCCCAAGGGCGATCAGTCCACGAACTTGATTATCAGGAGCTTATATCCCACCCTGTTGAGTCTATGCAGCAAATATGCAGCTTCCTCGAACTGCCTTTCGAGCCGCAGATGGCGTCGCTTGTTGGTGCTGATCGCTCAGCTACTTTTCCCGGAGAGCATCATTCCTTGGTTCGGGCAGATCGGATCTTCCCGGTCAAGAAAGAGACAGAGGTTCTTCCACTAGCGGTGCGGCAGAAAGTGGCTCGCTACGTTTGTCGGTGGCAACAAGCGCAATCCAGAAGATGGCCTCTGCTTCCGTCGAACGAGTTGGACGGTGTGCACCCCCCGAGCCGTTTCGAGTCCTTACGGGATCGCATTATCTTTCGAGCGCTATTGACCCGGGACCTCGGCGTAAAGCTGATATATGGCGCGGTGCCTCTTTCATTTGCGCGATTACTGCGATCATGTCTGCGCCAGCGAGTTCATGCAAAAAAGTTCCTCGAGGTCTCGCAATGAGTGCGTTGAGAGAGCCGGCAGAAAAAGACATGCGTGCACTTTTGGCGTTGAGTCTCCCGCCCTTCCAGAACCCGCGATCGACGAATGTTGAGGTCAGTTCGTGAGCGATAATCTCCAAACTAATGGCTTTCACGATACGCCGCCGCAACAGACGGGACCCCTCTTTGTGCTGAGTGTCTTTCGCTCGGGATCCACACTGCTCTATGCCCTGCTGAATCAGCATTCGCAGGTCTCGCTCTTATACGAAGCCGATTTGCCGCGCATGCAGCTTTTTCTGTGGGGACAGTTTCGCAATGGGGGATGGCGCCAGCGTTGGGAATTCTGGAATCAAGGACCTTCCAGACATGGAATAGCGATCGAATCTATGCCCATTCAGGTGTCGAATGTCTGGGAAGCCACTCGAATCGTTTATCAATGTGTTGCTCGTCGCAAAGGGGCGACCATCTGGGGAGAAAAATCTCCCCGTTGGTACGATTCACCTTTACAACTCGCTCGCAGGTTTCCAGATGCACGATTCATCTTTCTCTGGCGAGATCTAAACGGAGTAATCGACAGCATCGTCCGAGCCGCAGCCACGGAACGGTCCTTCGGCAAGGTCGGCTTGGCAAGAGAAGTGCTGGTTGGCACCGAGAGGTTAAGGCGGGCGTGCGACTCACTCAAGAAACAAGGCCGTCCGGTTCACGAGATTAACTACGAAGACCTCACGGCCAATCCATCACTCTGCATGCAGCAAACGTGCCACTTCTTGGGAGTAACGTTTGAAGAACGCATGACATCGCTCGAGGGAGCGGATCGTTCAGCAATTTTTCCAGGCGAGTGTCACACTCTAGTGAAAAGAGACCGCATCGTCGACCAATGTGCCAAGAAGCCTGCACTCTCTCCTGCCTTGCAAGGCAAAATCGCACGTTACATTTGTCGATGGAAGCGAATCTCCGGTGGCTATTGGCCCAAATATCCTGTGAACCTGCCTCAAGGTACAAAGCGTCTCTCCTTTCTCGAAGGTCGGTTTGACCGAACCGCTGACGACGTCCGGTTGCTTTGGGGGAAAATCGTCATCGTGCTTCTCCATCAGATTCGCCCGCTCGTCTATCACAAAAAATATGTCCGAGAGTCCAGAGTCGTTTCCGAAATCTCTTAGCTAAGGGCATTTGTCGCGGGCAACAGCCCGCGCCTTCTCGGTGCAATGCAACCGTCAACTCGATGACCTTGTCCCGCCACATACCGCAACTGGATGCCTTGCGCGGCGTCGCTGTGTTGATGGTGATGCTCTCCCACATTTCGGGAAACGTACCGTCGCTCCACCTGAATCCTGTATTCCACTATGGTTGGGTTGGTGTAGACCTGTTCTTTGTCCTCTCCGGCTTCCTTATTACAGGCATTCTCCTTCGGACAAAAAGTGAAACGGGTTACTTCACGAACTTCTATGTTCGCCGGATTCTCCGCATATGGCCGCTGTATTTCGGTCTGCTGGCTTTCGGCTTTCTGCTGGTGCCGATCCTCCAACCCCAGCTCAGGCCGACCGTCCTCGAGCGGTGCCATCCTTGGCAGAGCTATCTTTTTTTCATTCAGAACGTTTTTGTGCCGCACAGCGGCACATTTGGTCCCTTGCAAATCACATGGTCCTTGTGCGTGGAAGAGCAGTTCTACTTGCTTTGGCCTCTGGTCGTGCTGCTGCGCTCGCCTAACAGTGTTGCAAAAATCGCCATCACCGCATTCCTGTTGTCGGTAGGCCTGCGGATCGCCTCTGCCCAGCACTGGCTGGAGATCGATTTTTATCACAATACACTTTGTCGATTTGACGGATTGGCGATGGGTAGTCTTGCCGCAATTCTGTTACCCAATCTGCCGGAGAGAAGGATCCGAAAATATGCACTGTGGTTTGCAGGAGCGGCCAGCCTCGGCCTTGTCGCGAGCATGCCGCTAGGTATCGCCAAATGGTCAGTCCCGGCAATGGTCTCTATGCTCTTCGCTGCCCTCATGTGCCTGTCGATTGCGTGGCGCGGCTTTCCGAAGGTGAAATTCCTCGCCTTCACGGGGCGGATCAGCTATGGCCTTTATTTGCTTCACATTCTTGCTTATGATGTCGTCCGCGACCGTCATTTCCGGAAGCTGTTCGAACTGACACCCAGTGCGGTAATCAATGACGTTTTCGTCATGGTGTGCTCGTTGGGTCTGGCTTACGGCCTTGCCTGGTTTTCGTGGAAGGTTCTCGAGTCTCCCATGCTGTCTCTAAAGCGATATTTCGAACCAGATACCAAATCCAGGCGTCTGGCTGGACAATCCGCAATCCCCGCAGTGCAAACATAGCCAGGTCGCAATAGATCCTGCATTCACCTTCCGACAATGAGACTGCGCCCGAACCTCATCGGATGAATATATCGAAGGTCCAAACCTTTCGCAGCATCTTGTACGCCTCCTCGACGAAGGGGATTACGCTGCTCTGTACCGCGATAACGACGATGGTTGTCGCGCGCAGCCTGAATGCGAGCGACTACGGGCTGGTTGGGTTTGCGACCATCATTATCAGTTTCTTATTGCAATTTACTGATTTGGGATTGCAGCGAGCGGCCATTCGGCGCCCGGTGCTGGGGATCCACAGTCTCCAAACTGCGTTCACTCTCAAAGCAATCCTAAGCGTAGCAGCGTTCGGCGTGGCCCTTCTCATAGCGCCTTTCGGAAGGCGATTCCTCGACCATCCTGCGACTGGCACTGTAATTCGGATTCTGGCCCTGAATTTCCTGGTGAGTACCATCGGATTTGCCCCACGGGTTGCCCTCAGCCGTGTAATGAACTATCGCGCTCTGATGTTTCCTGCTGTGGTGGGGGCAATGCTCGAGTGCATTGTTGCCGTCGTCATGATTCGACTGGGTTGGAGTTACTGGGCAGTTGTCATCGCGGATGTTGTGGGAACAGCAGCGACCGGTGTCACCATGCACTTTGTGAAACCCACCGCGGTGTCTCTGCGGATCGATCGGGAGGACGCAAGAGAATATCTTCGGTTTGGTCTGCCCCTGTTCGGAAGCGGCGTTCTAATTTTCATTCTGCTGAACGTAGACAACTTCCTGGTCAGCATAAAGATGGGGAGTGCGCAGTTGGGCTACTACGCTTTGGCATTCAACTGGAGTACCTTCATATGCATGCTGCTGAATGAGACGGTCAACGCTGTGTTGCTGCCGGCGCTTTCCATAAAACAATCAGATGTGGTCGCGATGCGCCGGTGGTATCTCAAGACCATAGAGTTGACCGGCTTCATCGGAGTCATTGCCAACACTGCCCTTCTTGCTAACGCTTATTGGTTCCTCGTTACTTTCCTCGGCAGAGGTTCTGAGAAATGGTTGCCTGCTCAAACGGCTCTCGAAATCCTGTGCGTGTACGGAGTCGTGCGTGCTATCACGGTCCCTATTGGCATTTGCATCACGGTTCGGGGGCAAACTGATCTGTTGTTACGTGCAAACATTCTTGCGGGAGCGATCGAGGTCGCCCTCCTTGCGCTGGCACTGCGGAGCAACAGGATCAGCCTCGTAGCCGTTGCTGTATTTGTCGCCTATCTGACCCAGGCTGCCGTATTTTTGCCGTATCTGCGCCGGGAATTTTCCATTAGCACCAAAGAGCTGTTAAGGAGAGTCTGGCCTATTGCGCCCGCGATGGCTACTGGCGCATTGTTTACGACTCTGCTTCCAATGGAATATGGAAGCACCTACTTCGGGCTCGCGGTAAGAGGCATTTTCACGGCTTCCGTAGTCGCAGTCACGCACGGACTCTTCAGCGGGTTTCGCTGTTTCCATGAGGCGAGAGAGTTGATCACTCCACACTACCGTCGCGTCGTGAACAGTTCGCGCCTTCCCTCTGTAGCGTCCTGAGCATTCTCGGCAAATCTGACTGTCCTGCCCGGAGAACAAATGTATTCAGTCAAACTCAAGACTTGGGTGCAAACGAGGCTTTCGGTTTCAGCGTACCGACGCTTCGCGTGTCTGGCGAAGAGCACATTGGGCTGGTGGTACAGA
>Ga0126372_10000852_pt1 | contig 11582 bp, 8 predicted proteins | sample PanSoiMetaPlot_6_FD_92762 | JGI IMG/M metagenome (GOLD analysis project Ga0126372, IMG submission 92762) | Tropical forest soil microbial communities from Panama - MetaG Plot_6 | ecosystem: Environmental > Terrestrial > Soil > Tropical forest > Bulk soil | place: Panama | collected 2016-02-17
CACACTGCCACCGCAAATCTTTTTAGGAATGTTCGCTAAGAAGGCCGAATGCTATTGAGCGATCATTAACGGGAGATGAACATTGCGTGAAAGTCCCGTGAATTGGGGCGTTCCGGGCGATACCGCCGAGCTTGGCACAACGGTGCCATTCCCAAGTGCGCGGCCGAAGACTTAAGTTGTTGGCGAGCAGTTCTTGGGGGAGGGCTGTTCACCGGGCGTCCTGAGTCTCAGAAATGAGTTCGGGGCGCTTTGGTTTTTTGGGCGCGCCCAACCTGCGAGTGGGATGGGGCGGGCACGCAGTTGACTTGATGATTTCCTCACCCTACGATGGCAGTTCCTGCTTCCCACGGGCCCGGCTGCATGATTGGTCAAACCATCTCACATTATCGAGTTCAGGAAAAGCTCGGCGGCGGGGGCATGGGAGTGGTGTACAAGGCTGAGGATCTCAGCCTCAGCCGTTCCGTAGCTCTCAAATTTCTGCCAAAGGACCTCGCCCGAGATGGGCAAGCGCTGGAGCGTTTCCGGCATGAGGCGCGTTCCGCATCAGCTCTGAACCACCCCAACATCGTCACCGTGCATGAGATCGCGGAAAGCGCAGCAGGATGCTTCCTGGTTATGGAATGGATCCAGGGAGAGACCCTGCGAAAGCACATGGAGCGCGGACTCAACCTGCACAGCCTGGCGCAATATGGAATCCAGGTAGCACGAGCGCTGCGCGCGGCGCACGAGGCGGGCATCATTCATCGTGACATCAAGCCGGAAAACATCATGGTGCGCCCCGACGGCTACGTGAAGCTGGTGGACTTCGGGCTGGCCCGGGTAACAACCGTTGCGCCCGACAGCGAGACGCGATCAGTGCGACTCACGCAGGATGGGACTCTACTGGGGACGCTGGCGTACCTTTCGCCGGAACAGGCGCGGACCGAGATGCTGCAATCGGCCACAGACATCTTTTCTTTGGGCCTGGTTCTGTACGAAGCGGCGGCGGGGAGGCACCCGTTTGCGGCCTCGTCGCAATTCGCCATTGTCAACGCAATCGTGACTCAGAATCCTGTGACCCCCAGCCGGCTCAACCCTGAAATTCCGCACGCGCTAGAGCGGCTCATCCTGGCAATGCTGGAGAAAGATCCGCGCCTGCGGCCGTCGGCGGCAGAGGTCGAGCAGGTACTTTTCAGCTTGGCCAGTGCCAAGCCTGGTGGTGAGGCGCTAATCCTCAGGACGGGGGACCGCAAAACCGTGGGCCGGGGCCAGGAGTTGGCCGAATTGCAGACTGCATTTCAGGCTGCCGCCGCCGGGCGCGGCTCGCTGATCTGCGTCAAAGGCGAGCCCGGCATCGGGAAAAGCACATTGGTCGAGGAATTTGTGGCGGAGTTGTACGCCAGCAGTCAGCCCTGCAGCGTGGCGCGGGGCAGGTGCTCGGAACGCCTAGGCAGCAGCGAAGCATATCTCCCGTTCCTCGAGGCGCTAGACAGTTTGCTGCACTCGGATTCGGGCGATTCCGTCAGCCGGGTCATGAAGACGCTGGCCCCGAGCTGGTACCTGGAGGTCGCGCCCGCGCAGCATGACGAGTCGAGCATGGTCCGCTTGGCCGACGCGAAGGCAGTTTCGCAGGAGCGCCTCAAACGCGAACTGATTGCGCTCTTGCAGGAGCTCTCGAAGCTGAAACCTTTGTTGCTGTTTTTTGAGGATGTGCACTGGTCCGACCTTTCGACCGTCGACCTGCTGGCGTACGTGGCGGCGCGCTTCGAATCAATGCACGTGCTGGTGGCGGTGACCTACCGGCCGGCGGAAATGGTGCAGAGCAAGCATCCGTTGTTGCAGCTGGAGCTGGATCTGCAGTCACGCGGGCTGTGCCGGGAAATCCGGTTGGATTTTCTAGGGCAATCCGATGTCGAGAAATATCTGGCGCTGGAGTTCCCCGCCAACAAGTTTCCCACCGAATTCGCCCGTTTCATCTGGGAGAAGACGGAAGGCAATCCGTTGTTCATGGTGGACCTGCTGCGTGACCTGAAGGACCGCAAGAGCCTGGTGCTTGAGCAGGGAGCGTGGACACTGGCGCAACCGCTGGCCAAGATTCGCCACGAAATACCCGCATCAGTGCGCAGCATGATCCAGCGGAAGATTGAGAGCCTGAGCGAGGACGACCGAAAATTGCTGCAGGCGGCCAGCGTGCAGGGAGCAGAATTTCACTCTGCCGTGCTGGCGCAAGTAGTGCAAACGGATCCGGCAGAGTTGGAGGAGCGTCTCGAAACTCTGGAGCGCGTGCACTTTTTCGTGCAGAAGATCGGGGAGACGGAATTTCCCGATGGCACGCTTACCTTGCACCTACGTTTTGTGCATGCGCTCTATCAAAACGCTCTATACGCGATGCTGACTCCGACGCGGCGCGTCACCCTCAGCGCCGCAGCCGCGAAAGCGATGCTCGAGTTCCACGGGGAATCCCAGAACACGATTGCACACAGCCTGGCACTGCTGTTTGAGGCAGCGCGGGACTTCGGCCGATCGGCGGAGTTTTTCCAGATCGCAGCGCAACGCGCAGCAGGCGTGTTCGCCAACCAGGAAGCGGCCACGCTCGCCCGGAAGGGACTGGAGTTGCTGGCCAAAACGCCCGCGTCTCCGGAGCGAAGTCAGAAGGAGTTGGCGCTTCAGATCACGCTCGGACCGGTGCTGGTTTCGACGAAGGGATTCGCCAACGCCGAAGTGGAGAAGATCTATATGCGGGCGCGGAAGTTGTGCGCCGAGCAGGAAGAAACCCCGCAATCGATTCCCGTACTGTGGGGACTGTGGTCCTTTTACGAAGTTAAGGGCCAGCTTTCCATGGCACTCGAGTTGGCCGAGCAGATGTTGAACTTGGCGGAGAACTCGAAGGACCCGGTTTTTCTGCTGGAATCGCATTACGCACTCGGCGACACTCTTTTCTGGGTGGGTGATTTCGAACGGTCTTTGCATCACGTGGAGCAGGGCATCCGGCTGTACGATCCCAAAAAGCATCATGCCCTCTCGTTTGTCTATGGAGGGTATGACGCGGGTGTTGCGTGCCTGGCGTTTGCCGGGTGGGACCTGTGGATGCTCGGCCGTTCGGAGCAGGCTGTGCGGCGAACTCAGGAGAGCATCGCGCTGGCGGAGAAGCTACAACATCCGTTCAGCAAGTCGATCGCATTGTCGTTTGCTGCGCTGCTCCACCAGTTGCGAAGAGATACGGCATCTACACGAAAACTGGCGGAGGAAACCGTTTCGCTGTGTGCTGAACACGGAATCGAAACATTTCTGGAAATGGGTAAGGTGATGCTGGGGTGGGCAAAGAATGAAGAGAGTCCTGATTCCGACGGTGTGGAACTGATACGAAAGGGAATCGCGGCATGGAGAGCAACCGGAGCCGATCTTGTGGTCCCGCACTTCCAGCAGATTCTGGCGGCGGCATTGCTTGAGAACGGCGATCATGTGGGCGCGCTCGCAGCCATTGAAGAAGCGCTCGCGTTGATTCCGGCAACGGGGGACCACTCCTTTGAAGCAGAATGCCTGCGGCTCAAGGGAGACCTGCTGTGGCGACGGCGTTCTGACGGACATGATAGAGAAGAGGCGGAGAACTACCTAAAAAAAGCAGTTGCGATCAGCAGCCAGCAAAAGTCGCTGTCGCTGGAAATGCGCGCTCAGATCAGTCTTTCTCACTTGCTCACCCAGAAGGGAGATGTTCAGCGGGCGCACAAATCCGTTGCGGAAACCTACGCGAAGTTTCACGAAGATGTCGACAGCAAAGACCTCCGGCAGGCGAAGGAGGCACTCGAAGGACTGGCGTCATTGGCCTCCTGACCTCAGGTTTTGCACTCTCTCCTGGAAGTCGTGAATCAGCAAGATGAACCGATTGCGCGTGTTGGTCTGCGGAACGAATTATGGCAGAAGCTATATAACGGCGCTTTCCCGACTGCCCGACACTTTTGAACTCGCTGGAATCCTGGCCAGGGGTAGCACTCGCTCCCGGCAAGTTGCCGCTGCAAACGGAGTTCCGCTCTATGTCGATGTGCGCGACGTAGAAAAAAACATCCAGCTTGCGTGCGCGGCAATGAATTCGTCCGCGTGGCCGGTTGTCATAAAACTTCTGAGACGCAGCATCCATGTTCTTTGTGAGCATCCTCAGCGTAGCGCCGCGTTGAAGGGCGGGATCTCTATCGCGTCGCGACATAAAATCAAATTTCATCTGAACGGACACTTCGTCGACCTGCCGGCTTCGCGACGATTCGCAGCGGAGTGCTCGCGGTTACGCAAAACTGCGGCTCCGATCTTTGTGCAGGCCCTGGCGACCGAGCGATCGCTGTACGGCCTGCTGGACATCTTAAAGACTTCACTGGGAAGTGTTGAACTATCCCAGATCAAGTTCGAACGGGAAAAAGGCTTTTGCATGGTGAGCGGCGGGCTCGGACGCCTGCCGCTGAATCTCCTCGTGCAGATTTCAGGAACAAAGCGCGGCGGCCATCTGCCTGATGGCAGTCCGAAGTATCTTTTCGACTACCGCGTGACTGTTGGTTTTCCGGACGGAGTGCTCACCCTAATGTCCATGAGCGGGCCGGTGGTGTGGAACCCGGCTCCTGCCAAGAAGGGTGATCGGCAGTGGGTCACTCTTTACGATGGAACAACGACGCGCCAAGACTTGCGGGAGCAAAGAATCGAGGCCAACATGTCGGCACTGGAATCGATTTGCCGAGCAATTCTTCGCGGTCACTCGCCGGAGCGTCAACGGCCCATACACATACTGGAAGTCAGCCAGGCCTGGGAGTCGATCGCGCGAAAGCTCTACGCAGCTTGATCGGGGCGCAACGCCGCCAGTAAAGCTTTTCCCTGTGGCGTTCCAAGTCCGCCTTCCCGACTCCAACCGGAGCCGCGTTGCGAATCGTAAAGTGCCCGGATTGCGTTACGGAATCTCTCCTGGTAGAGCAGTGGAGTGAGATAACCGACGCGAACTCCAAGCTGCTCGTTGAGCAGCGCGACCAGGCTGGCCCAGAGCGGTGCAGCGGCGCTCGTACCGCAACCGGGAAAGTGCGTGCCGGCAACTACACACTTGTATCCGTGGGCGACGTCGGCCTTGCCGGAGACGTCAGGTACGGCACGTCCCCGTTTTTTTGAGGAACGCACGACCGCTGATTGCCAGCGGGGAAGAGGAAACTTCGAGCTGATCCCGTGACCGCTGGCGCCTTTGCGGTTACCCACTTTTTCTTTCCAGATAACCTCTACCGGCTTGCCATTCACCGGTCGAAACTCGGTTCCGCCGCAGGACAATACATAGGGACTAGAGGCGGGGAAAAAAGCCTGCGGTTTTGGCGCGGAGTCCGATCCATCTCCATGGTCACCGGAGGCGCAGCAGACGGTCACCCCCATCAGGGCAGCCGCCGCGAGCAGGCGGTTGGTCGCGAAAACGAACTCCTTGCGCAGAAGAGATTCGGGGGCTCCCCAACTGCAGGAGATCACGGAGGGCTGATTGTGGCGATCGTGGACCGCAGCTTCCAGGGCCTCGAACTTTCCGCGCGGGTCATTGTGGGCAAAATAGATGACGATGTGCGCCTCATTCGCCCAGGTGCCGATCAGTTCGACGTCCATCGTAGATTCGAGCGTCCATTCGATATTCTTGGGAGAGTTACGGCGGCGCTGCTCGTCATGATGCCAAAGCCCCCGGGCTTGGCGGAGGCCGCACAGTTTCACGTCGGCGCAGTAATCGCGGATGGCGTCGGCGTCAGCCGGGTTGTTCTGCTGTTCCCCGACATTGATCTGGGAGATGCGCGGGTTCTTGAGACCGAGCTGATGGAAGTATTCGGCGAGGTCGAGCTCGTAAAAACCACCCCCGAGCACGATGATGCCGATGCACTGCTTACGTCCGCGGCTGCCGGCGGGAAATGAGTACCTCTGGGCGATCTTTCGGGGATCGATGAGTCGTGGACGGCGAATCTCGGCAGCGCCGGCTATTGCCGGAAGAGCGTGGGGCGTCCGCGCGGTGAAGCCCATTACGGATTCCACTTTGCGTGCCAGATACATCGGGACACTCACGGAATGTGTGGGAGCTCGATATACGGCGCTGCTGGGCTGCGCATAGCAACCAAACTCAACGGAAAATGCGCGAGCTACCTGCGCAAGTGTGCCGCAGAGGTCGACGAGACGGCGAGTATGGCTCAGGCGCGCAAGCGTCAGGCCGTTTTCATCGGCGAATGTTTCGATGGCGGAGATGTCCGTATCGGAAGCACCGAATCGCTCGGCATACTGCTCGCGGCTGAGATAGTGGCGCTCAGCGGGAAGCTCGGTCTCCATCTTTCTTAGTTGCGCAGCGACTGCTTCTTCACCCGCACGCGGGCGCAGCAGGAGTGAAATCCTGGCGCGCTGGTTTTCGTCGGGCTGGAGCCGCAAACGCTTGCCGTTGCGCATGCGGTCAATCTCAGGTACGTGGGTAAAGCGTGTCATGGAGATACCCCCTTCTCTAACTTCCAGATGTAGTAGTTGCACAAACCTGCTGCCAGGCTGATACGCAGCGCTTCGGCGCCCCGGATGACGCAATCCACCAAGTCGCGGCTATCAGGAAGTGCTAGGCGGCGCAAGTGCTCGCAGATGCCGTCGGAACGATCAAGGGCCTGAAATACCTGTTCACTGATATCGTCCCGGCTGATGATGTTCAGAGAAGAATTGGCCAATTCCTTTTCCCGGGAATGCCAATCGACCGGTAGGGCATCGAGGTCCCAGAGATCGGCGAAGCAGAACGTTCCGCCTGGAACAAGCACGCGCGCAACCTCGGTGAGGAAAGCGCGGAAGTCGGAATAGCAATGCGCAGACTCGACATTCAAAACAACATCGAAGCTCCTGCCGGCGAAGGGCAGCTGCTGCGCGTCGCCAGCCAGAAGCCGTGTTCCGGACAATCTTGGGTTGTTTTTGGCCAGCGTCACGCTTGGCACACAGCAATCCAAACCGACGATCTGCCTCGCGTTCGTGTAGCGAGAGAGGTAATAGCAATTCCCGCCGCGCCCACATCCGACTTCAAGCACAACTTTACCGCGCAGGTCGACCTCCCGCAGCACGTGACGGACCAGGCTCAGGTGGTAGCGATAGCAAGAATCTGAAGCATGGACCCAGGACTCCGTGTTGCCCGACGCGGCAAGGCCGTAATTAAGGAACAGAAGCCCCGGGTCTGGCAGTTTTTCTGCCAGGGATCGGTAAAGTTCTCTCATGACTTGGGGCTACGGGGGAAGTAGGGCCCTGGGAAACTAGAAACCTGGTGTCTCCGACAACACTGAGGGATCGTCAGTCTCGTTGCCCTTCCACCGCTCTTTGGCGGCCTGTTTAAGATCTTCACGGGTCACATCGAAGCCGTGTTCTTTGGCAACCTTGAGCACGTGTTCCGAAGCTTCTCGTACTTTTTTGCGAAGGGCTTCGTCCTTTTGAATCTGTTCCATGAATTTATGTGCGTGTTCCTTAGACATGGCGCACTCCTTGTCGCCGCCCGTAGAGGCTCGGCGCTAGCCGGGTAATGTATATGGGAATTCGCAGGAAAACAAGCTAGAGCCTGATGTGGTCGGGGTTGAGTTGGGACTCCTGAAGGGGGGACTCCAGCCATTTGAGTTGAACCGGAAGCCAGTAAAGCCTTCCGGGGGCGAACCGCGCCCACCAAGGGCGCATGCCTGGAACGATCACTTTGACGACGGGGAGGTCAATATCGCTTCTCGTTTGGTCGAGCACCAGCATCTCTAAGTTCCACCGCCGCACAAGGTCGATACAAGCCATAACATCGTCGCGGAGATCCTTAGTTGGACGGTAAGCAAAATCGTCCAGCCGGGTGACGCGCCGATCCGGATGCAAAAAAGAATCGTCCGTCGAAGTCAAAAGAAAAGAACCAGGCTCACAGGCAAGGACTTCGGGCAGAAACTGGCTCATTTCCGTGAGCGCCTTCAGCAGAGCGAGCCTGGGATCGAGGTGCGCTCCAAATCCAAGAATGTATTTTGGCTGAGTGGAATCTTCCGACCGCGAAACCGCGGCAAATGCGGCGATGGCCGGGTTTGCGCTGATATCAAGAACGTGGATCGAACGACCAAGACTCCGGTAAGTACCTTGAAGTTTGTTGACATATTCGAGGTCGAAACTTTCAAGGTCCACCGAGGGCCGGAGGATGCGGTTATACCACCAGAGAGCGACACACTCGCGCTCCACCAACTCCAGAAAAGCGTGAAGAATTGCCTCTTCCAAATTGTTGCCGGCGCTATTTCCGTTGGAGTCTGGCCGGCAAAAGTCGTGACTGGAGTCGAAGGGATACCCAAAGTAGCAGTAGGCGGCGGGGACATATTTCTGCCGATCGTGGGTTAGGGACCAGACTGGCGTCCAGTCGATCGGCCGTCGCTCGTCGAACCGTTCAGGCACCCAGTTGAATGCGCCTTCCAGACGATTCCAGTCAGTTCGGTTGCGATACTGCTGTTTGCTGAACAGCGTGCACGAGGAAGTGTGTACCGCGTCGTTTGATAACTCGGCGTAACTGGCGACACAGCGTTCCTCGTCTCCGCGATAGATGCCGGAATAACGCTCGAGCGCCTCGCAAATCGCGCTTACCTCGCTTGCAGCACGGTTGAGGCCCTTACCCAGGACAGATCGGCCAATTGCCGGTCTAGGACTGGATCGTGACGCGCACGATTCGGGCGTCAACGTCGCACGGGCTACGTGAATCGCTCCATCCCAAGGCAGATCATATGTGCGCAGGTTGCTCACGACACTGTGTTCCGCGTCCACGAAGCGCAAGTACTTCTGGCGCGTTTCTTCCTCGGGGATGGTGCGGCTTTCAAGGCCGTTTTGCGATCGTTTCGGACGTGATTGGAGAATCACCGGGCGCACAAGGGATTATCTTATACGGTCATCTTTGAAGGAAAAGTAATCGGCGCATGTACGCAGAAAGTCCGGCAGAATAAAACTTCCGGGACTCATCGCATACATCCACGCCATCATCGGGCCCCAATCAGATCGATGTAGGCTTTCGCGATCAAACGCTCGCCGGCAATGCCGAATTCTGAGAGCAACAATTCGGCAATGGTTTTTCCTTCCGTCTCACTTTGTCCTGGGCACAGGACGACTTCCAGTTCCAAAAAGTCTCCGAGATTTTCAACTTCGTCGATGTGAATCCGCGTCTGTCCGACGAGGTAGAGCAGGCGGGTTTTCTTGACCACGCCGATCTTGTCTAACGTAGCCGTAAGGATCTCGAGAAGGACTTGTGGGTCTGAAGTACGGGCGATCAAATAATTCGAGCGGCGCGCGCCGGCAACATCAGGTCGTTCATAACGGATCAGCTCTCCGTGATCGGGTCCAAGAATACGAAGCTTGAGACGAGCTCCGGAGCAGCAAAAGAAAATGTCTTGGTGCTTAAGTACTGTCGGTTGGGAGCCACTCAACCGTGCTGCCGTCGCCTCCGCAAACCTGCGATTGTGCAAGCGTGCTTTGATCTCGATGTTGGAAGGCATTGGGTGGGACAGCGCACTGCGCATACAGAGTTTAAACCGTTCATCGCAAAATCGAGTTGTGGTTCCGGCAAGTCGACGCAACTCGACTTACAAACTATGAAGCATGCACGCGCCGGACGTTAATCCCACATACGATCACTTCTGGAAGCGTAAATTCACCCGAAAGCAATTCTTGACAAGGCGACCATACCGAGATATAAGGAGCCCAAGCAACTGAAGTAGCTTAGTGTCGAGAATCCTTCCCGTCTTCCCGCTGAGCTGACGGTCCATAAACCCTCTCACGGTTCCAAGAGCATCCTTCATTCCTGCCGTAGGAATGAGCGTCCCCTTACTTGGAAAGACTACGTCTTGAAAGGAGTTCGACAATGGTTCCACGATCAGAGCTGGTACCTATTCCCGGAAGTTATCGCGCAGCCGTATCCGATGCCAAACGGATTGGAAAAGCCAACCCAAAGGAGCGCATTCAGGTAAGCATTTACGCACGACAAAATCCAAGATCTCTGGGGACAAGCGAGGCGCTCAACCAAGCCGGTCTCGAAGCCCCCAACGACAGAAGATATCTGAGCAAGGAAGAATTTGCCGCGACCTACGGTGCAGATCCCGAAGATGTAGAGAAGATTGTTGCCTGGGCCAAAGAAAAAAACCTGAAAGTCATCGATTCGAGTGCAGCAAAACGGCGCATCCTGGTCGAGGGAACGGTTGCAGACATCGAGTCCGCTTTCGGAGTGGAACTGAACGAATACGACCATCCCGAAAGCGGCCGATACCGGGGACGGGAAGGAGAAATTCACGTTCCCGCAGCACTGTCGGGCGTGGTGGAGGGCGTGTTTGGGCTAGACACGCGTCGCGTCGGACGTCCCCGAAACTGCCGCAGCCGGGCTTTGCCAACTCCCTGGAGAGAGTTGCAAAACTTGAAGCGGGGCCACGAGGCGAAGAAGCAAAAAAGAACGCTCGCCACTCCTTCTGCTCCATGGGCCGGAACCTTCTTCCCGCCTCGGGTTGCCAGTCTTTACAACTATCCGAAAGATGCAGACGGAACGGGCCAGAATATTGGAATCTTCGCTTTCAACGGCGGCTCGATTCCGGATCCGCACGGCGGCTACAACGCCGCAGCCTTGGACACGTACTTCAAAGACGTCCTGGGCGGGCAGACGCCGGCGATCACCGACGTTGTCGTGCACGGAGCGGGAAACGATCCGGGCGCGGATACCTCGGCCTCGGCGCAACAGGGCGATGCTACGGGTGAAGTCATGCTCGATATGTGCATCGTCGGTTCAGTTGCACCGGGCGCCCACATGTTCATGTACTTCACCGAGTTCACGACGCAGGGCTGGATCGACGCGATTCAGGAAGCGATTGCCGGAGACAATGATCTGTCCGTGATTTCGATCAGTTATGGCAACCCGGAAGATGATCCCAGGGGAGCCTGGACGAAGATGGGCGCCAAGCTCGTAAGCCAGGCGTTTGAGGCGGCCGCGGCGCGAGGCATCACGATTTGCTGTGCCTCAGGCGATGATGGTTCCAAAGATCAGGTTGCCACCGGCGCTCACGTCGACTTTCCAGCCTCAAGCCCCTTTGTTCTGGGAGTCGGGGGTACCAAGCTGGTTGCTTCGAGTGATGACGATAATGCAACGATTGCAGAGGAAACGGTCTGGAACGAAGACCTCATTGGAGAGGGAGCGGGCGGTGGAGGCATCAGTGTGGTCTTCAGCAAGCCGACGTACCAGAATTCCGTAAACGTGCCTGCTTCTGTGAGTCCACATCATCCGATTGGTCGAGGTGTCCCAGACGTTGCAGCCGTCGCGGATCCTGAAACCGGCGTGGTGCGAATGAATGTGGATGGCGTACACATCGAACCAACTGGCGGAACCAGTGCATCGGCGCCGCTCTGGGCCTCGCTGATCGCCCGTCTCAACCAGAAACTCAATGCCCGGTGTGGATTCCTCAACCCTGTGTTGTATGAGAAATGCGCCAATGGAGTGCTCCATGACATTACGGATGGTAACAATGGAGCCTACAGCGCAAATGCTGGCTGGGATGCATGCACAGGTTTAGGCACGCCGGACGGAGACAAACTGTTCCAGGCCCTCACCGCTGCAGCGGGTCCGCAACGGA
>Ga0126372_10000853_pt1 | contig 11578 bp, 8 predicted proteins | sample PanSoiMetaPlot_6_FD_92762 | JGI IMG/M metagenome (GOLD analysis project Ga0126372, IMG submission 92762) | Tropical forest soil microbial communities from Panama - MetaG Plot_6 | ecosystem: Environmental > Terrestrial > Soil > Tropical forest > Bulk soil | place: Panama | collected 2016-02-17
CCAGCGGGCGCCCACGGCTCCGTTCACCATCGTGTACGCGTCGGTGTAACCGTGATACGGGCTCGTGAGGACGTCGCTCCAGAATGCCTTGTCTGAGTAGTTCACCGACAGGTTGCCCAGCCAGTGGCCATCGTCGACGTTGAAGCCCGCGTTGAACCGGTTCGTCGGCGGAACGTCGAGCTCCGAGGTCGGGTACGGATTCGGATCCGGAAGAATCGTCGGCTGCCCCTGCCAGGAGTAGTTCACAAACGCCGAGAGGTTCGTGTTTATCCGCTGATCGAGCGACAGTTCGAGACCCTTCTGGCGTAGCGGACCAAGGTTCAGATAGGTGAACGCGGTTCGCGGCAGAAAGATTCCCTGAGCGGCCAAGGCGGTGAGAATTGCGGGGGGCAGCTGCCAGCCGGGTGGCGGATTTGCCGCGGTGTATGGATCCAGACTCGGCGGCAGCGCCACGAAGTTGATGCTGTGGTTCAGATCGTTGATATAGAAGGAGGCGCCAACAGTCGTCCGGCTTTGAATCGTGCCGCTGTACGCCAGTTCGTACGCGCTCAGCGATTCTTCGGTCAGCTTCGCCTGCGGCGTCCCGCCGATCGGCAGCTCGCTCCCCACGGCCCGGACGGCGAGCGGGAAGGGCTGAGCCACCAGCGGCTGGAGGGCGGGTTGCAGCAACCCGCGCAGGCCGCTCAAATCCTGCAGCGAGATGATGTTCGCCTGCAGATAGTTGTTGATGACCGACGGCGATCGAAACGCGCGATTGAACGACACGCGGACCGAATGCTGCGGCAGCACCTTGAAGTTCGCGGACAGCCTCGGCGAAAAGAACGGATCGCTCAGGTTGCCGAACTTGTCGACGCGGCCGCCGACATTGAAGCGCACGCGGTCGAAGAAGATCTCATCCTGCACGTACGCGCCCAGTTCGTTGCGATCCTGTGCCTGCGGCGCCAGCGTGATGTCGAAGTCATTGCGCCGCACGTTGCCGCCAACCGACACGACCTGCCGGCGGCCGACTGGGAAGGCGTCGCCGGCCTCGAAGTCGAATGTCTTCGTGGTCAGGTTCATTAGGAGCGGCTGACCCGTGGCAGCATCCGGGAAAAGCAGGTTCGGTGCCTCCGCGTGCAGCCGGTTCACGAAGAAGTTGATCTTCAGCGCGTCACGCGAGTAGTTGATCCGGCCGAAGCTCAGCGTCGAGCCTGATTGGATGTCGAACGGGCCCACGCCCGTGTAAATCACGCCCTGAGTGCCAGCGACGCCACCTTCATAGGTCAGCCGGCCGTTCGGTCCGAGTTCCTGGTCGACCCGCGCATCGAACTTCGGCTGGTTGGCGCCACGGTTCCTGAAGGCCGTGCCAAACGGGCCGGTACTGTCTGCCGGATACGTCGCACCCCCAACCGTCGTCTTGCCTGTGGGATCTCGCGGATCGGGAATGATCGGAATCGTGCCGGTCGATCTCGGAAACGCGTCGGCCGCGAAATAGCCGCCCGACACGCGATACGACCACGTCGCGTTCGGTGCGTCGGCGAAGCTCGCATTGGCACCCACGAGACCGCCGGGCCCTTTCCCAACCGACGAGCCGGCATCGCGGCTCAGGAAGCCGCCGGTGAACGTCGCTTCGCCACCCTGGGCCTCACGCGGTGTCTTCGTGATGATGTTCACGACGCCTGTCAGCGCGTTGGCGCCCCAGACGGCAGAGGCCGGACCGCGGACGACCTCAATCTGCTTGATGTTGTCCATGTTGGCGGGCATCAGATCCCACAGCACGATGCCGAAGAAGTCGAGATACACCGAGCGGCCGTCGAGCAGCACGAGTTGTGTGTTCGACAGCGTGCCCGTCGCCTGGCGGCTCGTGATGTTGACGTCGCGCGCCGAAAGCTGAATGACGTTGAGGCCGGGCACGCTCCGCAGCAAATCGCCGTAGTTCTGCGCCGGCGAGCTCTGCAGCTCGGCGCTCGTCAGCACGGTCATCGTCGCGGGGGCGTCGATGAGCGCCGTGTCATTTCTGGTCGCGCTGACGACGACGTTTTCCGTGAGCGAGGCGAGCTTCAGTGTGAGCGGCGGCACGACCGCTCCGGTTTCAGACACAACCACATCGCCGCTGACCGCCTGTGAGAAGCCGACGAGTGTGGCGGTGATGCGATAGGTTCCAGCTTTGAGCCCTGCAAAACGGTACGAGCCGGTCTGACCTGAGGTCGTGAAACTACGGCCCGCCGCACCGGCAATCTGCACAGTGGCGCCAGGTACGCCGAGACCCTCCTGGTCGACGATGCTGCCAGTCACCTGTCCTGTTTGAGCTCTGGTTGGAACCGCGTACATCAGCATCACACACACGATTGGCAGCCAACGCATCATGTTTGAGTCCTGTTGGAGTTTCGGGGGAGGTGGCGCATTGTAACATGTGCCTGATGTCGTCGATTCACAGCGTTGCCGTTCTCGGAGCGGGCACGATGGGTGCGCAGATCGCCGCGCACTTTGCCAACACGGGCTTGCACGTGCTGCTCCTCGACGTCACTGTTGAGCTGGCGCGCGACGGACTGAAACGCGCGCGCGCACTCAAACCCGATCCTTTCTTTACGTCGGATACAGCCGCACTGATCACGACAGGCGGTCTCGATTCCGATCTCCACCGCGTCGCCGACGTCGATTGGATTCTCGAGGTCGTCGTCGAGCAGATCGACATCAAGCGCGCGCTCGTCGAGAAAATCGAAGCCGTGCGGCGACCAGGTACGATCGTGACGTCCAATACGTCGGGGATCCCGATTCACGCGATCGCGGAAGGACGCGGCGCCGAGTTCCGGCGTCACTGGCTCGGCACGCACTTCTTCAACCCGCCACGGTATCTGCCGCTGGTCGAAGTGATTCCGACTCGTGACACTGATCCCGACGTCGTTGCGCGCGTATCGCGATTTCTCGATCTGCGTCTGGGCAAGGGTGTGGTCGTCGCGAAGGACACGCCAAACTTCATCGCCAATCGCATCGGTTTGTATGGCCTGATCCGCATCCTCTGTACACTCGAGGCGGGTGCGTTCACGATTGAAGACATCGACGCCATCACGGGCCCGGCGCTCGGACGTCCGAAGAGCGCCACGTTTCGTACGCTGGACATCGCCGGCCTCGACGTCGTTGGACATGTCGTCCGGAATCTGACGACCCAGCTTCCTCCGGACGAAGCCCGGCACTTCGCGCTCCCGCCTTTCGTCGAGAAGCTCATCGCCACCGGCTCCATCGGTGAAAAGAGCGGCCAGGGGTTTTACAAGCGTCAGAAGACAGGCGGTGCCTCCGAGATTCTCACGCTCGATCCGGGCACGCTCACGTATCGGCCACGGCAGTCGTCGCGCCTGCCCGCACTCGAAGCTGCACGCTCGATCGAGGACGTGGCCGAGCGCACGAAGACGCTGTTCCTCGGCCGCGACAACGTCGGGGCGTTCCTGAGGTCGACGCTCGGCCCGCTGCTGCTCTACACCGCGCAGGTCGCCCCCGACATTGCCCATTCCATCGACGATGTGGATCGCGCCATGCGGTGGGGTTTCGGATGGGAACTCGGGCCGTTCGAGATCTGGGACGCGATCGGCGTCCGCGAGGTGCTTGGTGCTGTCGAGGGGGTGTCGGCTGAAAATCCTCCGCCCCTCGTCGCCGATGTGCTCAAGGCGGGACGCAACAGATTCCGGGATGGCTCGTTGCCACCGGCAGCGCCCGGCCTTCAGCTGCTCAAGAGAGCCAGAGATCGCAGGCAGGTCGTCAAGAGCAACGCTGGCGCGAGCCTGATCGACCTGAACGACGGCGTGCTGGCGGTCGAGTTCCACTCGAAGATGAACACCGTCGGCGGCGACACGATCCAGATGCTCGACGCGGGCGTCAAGGAAGCCGCCGCGAATTTCGCGGCGCTCGTTGTCGGCAACGACGCGACGAACTTCTCGGCCGGCGCCAACCTGATGCTGCTGCTCCTCGAAGCGCAGGAAGGCAACTGGGACGAAATCGACCTGATGGTCCGGTCGTTTCAGCGCAGCACGCAACAACTCCGATATGCGGATGTTCCGGTGATCGTCTGTCCGGCCGGATTGACGCTCGGTGGCGGCTGCGAAATCGCGCTTCACGGCGACCGGGTACAGGCCGCGGCAGAAAGCTACATCGGCCTGGTCGAGGTCGGCGTGGGATTAATTCCCGCCGGCGGAGGCACCAAGGAGATGCTGGCGAGAGCCGTCGAGGGGCTGCCGGATCCGCGCGCGGATCTCCTGCCGTATGTGCAGCGCGTCTTCGAGACCATCGGCTTCGCGAGGGTCTCGACGAGCGCGGCTGACGCCGCGCGAATCGGTTTTCTTCGGCCGATGGACGCCATCACGATGAACCGTGAGCGCGTCATGGCCGACGCGAAGGCGATCGCCCTCGAACGCGTACGTGAGGGCTACCGCCCGCCGGAGCCGCGGACGGCGATTCCCGTAGGCGGCGACGGCCTTCTGGCCGCGCTGAAACTGGGTGTCCACCTGGCGTGGCGCGCGGGCCGCATCAGCGATCACGACGCGCTGATTGGCCGGACGCTGGCGTGGATTCTCGCCGGCGGATCGCTTCCGCACCAGACCACCGTCGGCGAGCAGCAGCTGCTGGATCTCGAGCGCGAGGCGTTTCTCAAGCTCTGCGGCGAGCGAAAGACCCTCGAGCGCATCCAACACACGCTCAAGACGGGCAAACCGCTGCGGAATTGAGATGCGTCCGTTCATCGAACAAGGCAGCGGTCCGCCGCTTGTGCTCGTCCCCGGCATCCCCGGTCCCTGGCAGTATGTGCGCCCTGCAGTTGACTCGCTGGCTGCCTCCTTCCGCGTGCTGACGTTTTCGCTCGGGCCGGAATGCTCGATTGAGAGTGATGTGGCGCGTATCATCCGGGAGCTCGACGAACGTCGCATCGATCAGGCAATCGTGTGCGGGATCTCGTTCGGCGGTCTGGTTGCTTTGCGATTTGCCGCGATGCATGCTGCCCGCACGCGCGCGCTGGTGCTCGCGTCCGTCCCCGGACCGGGCACGAAGCTGAAAGACAAACATCGGATCTACACGCAGTGGCCCTACGTGTTTGGACCGCTGTTTCTGGCTGAAACGCCGGTTCGCCTCAGGCACGAAGTGAAGAGTGCACTGCCGGTCCCCTCCGACCAGTGGCGGTTCCGTTGGTCGCAGCTCCTGACGTTTCTCTCGGCGGGCGTCTCGCTGCGACAGATCGCGCGCCGCGCGTGCCTGATCGAAGAGGACGACATCGCGGGCGATTCCGGGCGCGTGATCGCGCCGACTCTCGTCGTGACCGGCGATCCGGCTCTCGACTGGGTTGTCCCGGTGAACGACTCCATGGGGTTCGTCAGGTTGATTCGCGGCGCCAGGCACGTGGTGCTCGATCGCACCGGTCACCTGGGTACCATCACGCAGCCTGCTGTCTTTGCCGCGGCCGTGCGTCGCTTCGTGGACAGCCTACGGACGGAGAACGACGAGGTCGCCTGATGCGCGTGCGCACGATTCCCGGGCCAGAAGGACAGCTTGAAGCGCTCCTCGACGACCCGCCTGTCGTCGGTGGTGTCAACGAGGAAGGCCTTGTGGAGCGAGGTCTCGACGGCGGTCTCCACGCGGCCGTCGTGCTCGCGCATCCCCATCCGCAGTACGGCGGCACGATGCACACAAAAGTCGTGTATCAAGCCGCCAAAGCGTTCAAGCGGATCGGCTGTGCGGTGCTCCGCTTCAACTTCCGCGGCACCGGCACGAGCGCCGGCGCGTTCGACGAAGGCCGCGGTGAAATGGACGACTTTCGCGCGGCGGTCGACTTCATGCGCGCTCAATATCCTGGCGCGCCGATTTGGGCAGCGGGCATGTCGTTTGGCGCGTGGATCGCGCTCAGCGTCGGCGCGTCAGACGCACGAGTGACGACGCTCCTCGGAATCGCGCCGCCGTTGTCCCGGTACGACTTTGAAACGGTTCGCACGAGCCCGAAACCGAAGTTCTTCATTCAGGGCGAACGAGACGAGCTGTGTCCCTTGAAAGAGATGCAAGAGTTCTACGCGCGCGCCGCCGATCCAAAGGAGCTCGTCGTCATCGACGCGGCCGATCATCTGTTCGACGGCAAGGTACTCGAGGTCGGTGATGCGATCGAAGATCTCCTCGGCGACTGGTCCGGCTGACGCGCCAGCATTGCGCGATCTGGCAGCGTGACGGTTCCTTCTCTGCTCAGCGCTGCACCCGCGGGGTGTAAACAAAATGTTGTCGGCGGCCGGCCATTCCGATACGTGCATTGAAGGAGATGATCATGCGCGTATTGCATCGAGTTGTTCTGACCCTGGGGTCATTGGGACTTATCGCCGCTTCTGCGCAGACGGCGCGAGCCGCGGACGCCGGCGACATCACGGCGGGCTATTCCTACCTGTACGATAGCGACAGCAGCACCAGCTTTCCGGCCGGATGGTTTCTCTCGGCTGGCGCTAACCTCAATGACGTCTTCGCCGTTGTCGGCGACGTTGGCGGAAGCTACAAATCGCAGTCAGCCTCCTCGGGTGGTGTGACCGTCAGTGCATCGACGAACATCTATACGTTCATGGCAGGTCCGCGCCTGATTGGCCATTCCGGCCCGCTCGGCTTCTACGGGCAGTTCCTCGTCGGTGCTGCAAGGGCATCAGGAGGGTTCAGTTCGAACATCGGCGGCACGACGATCTCCGGCAGCGCTTCGGATACGGAGCTCTGCTATGCGCCCGGAGCTGGCGTGGACTTCGGTCTCGGCAGCAACGCCGCTGCTCGAATCGGAATCAGCGAGCGTCTGATTCACTCGGACCTCGGTACTTCAAAGGAGTTTCAGCTCCAGCTCGGCCTCGTCTATCGCTTCGGCGCCGGCAGATAAGTCAGCGCCGCGATAAAATCTCAGCCTAGGTTCACTTGCCCTGTGCAGGAACGATCTATGGCTGAAGCAGTCATTGTCTCTGCCGTCCGGACAGCTGTCGGCAAGGCGCCGGCCGGAACCCTGCGGGGCACCCGGCCCGACGAGCTTGCCGCAGCTGTCATCACCGAAGCGCTTCTGCGCGCGCCAGGCATCAACGCTTCTGAAATCGACGATGTGATTCTCGGGTGCGCGATGCCGGAGGCCGAACAGGGCCTGAACGTGGCGCGCATTGCCAGCCTTCGCGCCGGCGTGCCCGTCTCCGCGCCGGCGGTCACCATCAACCGGTTCTGCTCGTCGGGCCTGCAGGCCATCGCGTTTGCCGCCGAGCGCGTGATGTGCGGGTTCAGCTCGACGATCGTTGCCGGCGGCACCGAGTCGATGAGCCTCGTCCCAATGGGCGGCAACAAGCTGTCGCCGAATCCTGCGCTTATCGACTCGTATCCCGACGTCTACCTGTCCACCGGACTTGTTGCCGAGAACCACGCGCGGCAATCGTCGATCTCACGCGAGGATCAGGACGCCTTCGCACTGCGCAGCCATCAACGCGCGGTCGCGGCGATCGACGCGGGCCGCTTCGCCGACGAGATCGTCCCGGTCACCGCGAAGCTGGTCACCCCCAGCGAGGGTAACGGCAAACCCGCGATTCGAGAGTTGTCATTCGCCGTCGACGAAGGACCGCGTCGCGACACGTCCGCCGCTGCGCTCGCCAAGCTCAGGCCGGCGTTTCACGCACACGGCACGGTGACGGCCGGCAACTCCTCGCAAACGAGCGATGGCGCCTCGGCCGTTGTGGTCACGTCGGCTCAGCACGCGCGCGAGCGCGGACTGACCCCAATTGCCAGGTTCGTCGCGTACACAACGGCGGGCGTCGAGCCCGAATTGTTTGGCCTTGGACCCGTGCCGGCCATCCGGAAGGTACTGAAGCTCGCCGGACTCACCCTAGACCAGATGGATCTCATCGAGCTCAACGAGGCGTTTGCGGCCCAGGTCCTCGCGTGTCTCAAGGAACTGCCCATCGATCCCGATCGACTGAACGTCAACGGCGGGGCGATTGCTCTCGGGCATCCGCTGGGGTGCACTGGTGCCAAGCTGACCACCACGATCCTCTATGAAATGCAGCGCCGGAAGGCGCGTTACGGCCTGGTCAGCATGTGCGTCGGCGGCGGCATGGGTGCGGCCGGGATCTTTGAGAGAATGTAGACATGGCCACTACGGAACGTTCACCGCGCACGCTCCTGAGAGGCGGCGCCTGGCTCATCGAGCCTGCCAGTGCTGATTCGGTGATGACGCCCGAGCGTCTGACCGAGGAACAGCGGCTCATCGGACAGACGACCGATCAGTTTGTCGAGCAGGAGGTCGTGCCACAGCTCCCGCAGCTCGAGCAGCACGACTGGTCGGTGGCCCGCCGGTTGATCCGCAGATGCGCCGAGCTCGACCTCCTTGGCCTCGACGTCGCCGAGGAGTACGGCGGAGTCAATCTCGACAAGGTGACTTCGCTCATCGTCAGTGAACGGATGGCGGCGTCAGCGTCATTTGGGGCAACATTCGGCGGCCAGGCGAACCTCACGGTTCTGCCGCTGTTCCTGTTCGGGACCGACGCGCAGAAACGGAAATACCTGCCGAAGCTGCTGTCGGGCGAGATCATCGGCGCGTACTGCCTCAGTGAAACCGGATCGGGATCGGATGCGCTGGGCGCGAAGACCCGAGCGGTCCGCCAGGCCGATGGCAGTTTCGTCCTGAACGGCGAGAAGATGTGGATTACCAACGGCGGGTTCGCCGACATCTTCATCGTCTTCGCAAAAGTCGACGGCGAGCAGTTCAGCGCGTTCATCGTCGAACGCGCGTTCGGCGGCGTGACGAGCGGCAAAGAAGAGCACAAGATGGGCCTGCACGGCTCGTCGACGACTGAGATCATCCTGCAGGACGTGAAGGTTCCGGGGGAGAACCTGCTCGGAGAGGTCGGTAAGGGCCACAAAGTCGCCTTCAACGTCCTGAACTTCGGCCGCTTCAAGCTCGGCGGCATGTGCAGCGGCGGCGCTCGCGGGGCGATAGGCGAGTCGGCGAAGTACGCGTCTCAACGCAAGCAATTCGGTCAGTCGATCGCGAGCTTTGGCGCCATCAAACACAAGCTCGGCGAGATGATCGCGCGGACCTACGGGATCGAGAGCCTCGTCTACCGTACGGCCGGCCTGATCGACGAGCGGATCAACGCAATGCCGCACGATGCGACCGATGGATCTGCAGCGGTGGCCGTCTTCGAAGAGTACGCGGTCGAAGCATCGATCGCCAAGGTTGCCGGGAGCGAAGTACTGAACTTCGTGCTCGACGAGAACATCCAGATTCACGGCGGCAACGGGTTCGTGCGTGATTACCCCGCCGAACGTCATTTCCGTGACGCGCGCGTGAACCGCATTTTCGAAGGCACCAACGAGATCAACCGCCTGCTGATTCCCGGCATGCTCGCCAAGCGAGCCGTCAAAGGCGAGCTCGGGATCATTCCCGCGGCCCGTGCTCTGCAGGACGAACTGCTCGGCCCGCCGTCAATGCCGTCGACCGACGATGCGCCGTTCGGCGACGAACGGCGGGCGCTTGACGCGCTCAAGAAGACCGCGCTGATGGTGTTCGGCGTCGCGATGCAGACGTACGGCACGAAGCTCGCCGACCAGCAGGAAGTCCTGATGTACATTGCCGACCTGCTGATCGACGTCTACACCGTGGAGAGCGCGCTGCTCCGGGCGATGGCCGCTCAAGGCGCCTCACGCGCATCGCTCCACGGCGACGCGGCGCGCATTCTGCTCAACGACGCGGCGGCCCGCATCGAGGTGACCGCACGCCAGTCGTTGGCCGCGATGGTCAGCGGCGACACGCTGCGGACAATGCTGGCCGGCTTGAGGCGTTTGTCGAAGTTCGTGCCGTTCGACACCGTCACGCTTCGCAGGCGCCTGGCGGACGCGGCGGTCGCGCAAGGCGGATACATTTTCCAATGAGCACTCGAGCATTCGCGGCCGTTTTGATTGCCTTGGCCCTTACGGCCTGCGGTCACACACCACCGGAAGACACCAGGGGCTACGCCCAACGTCTCGCAGACGATCGCGCGGCAAAAGACGATCTGTTCAAGAGTCGAAACGATCCGATTCCTGACGGCCGGAAGGCCGAGTTGCTTCCGCTTGCTTATTTCCCGATTGATCCCGAGTACGACGTACCGGCCTCGCTCGAGCCAAGCGACGATCCCACGATTCTCGAGGTGCCCACATCGGCCGGAACGCCGCGAAAGATGCGAAAGGCCGGGACGCTGGTGTTCTCGATCAAGGGCCAACCGCTCCGCATCACGGCATTCCACGACCTCACGACGCCTGCGAACCACTTGTCGGTGATGTTCAGCGACCTGACGAGTGGGACCGAGACATATGCGGCCGGGCGCTACCTCGATCTCGATCAGAACGCGACGGGCTTCTACGACCTCGACTTCAACCGCGCCTACAATCCGTACTGCTACTACAACGCTGGCTACGAGTGCCCGTATCCGCCACCCGAAAACCGCCTGAAGATTCCCGTCCGCGCCGGCGAACGCATGAAGCGGCCCACCACCTAGTGCCGCTCCGCGCCATCGTTTTCGACTTCGACGGCGTCATCGCGGACAGCGAGCCGCTCCACTTCCGGGCGTTTCACGACGTGCTGGCGGAGGAAGGTGTCGACCTCACCGAGCGGGCCTACTACGACAGGTACCTCGGATTCGACGACCGCGGGGTCTTCGCGACCGTGGGCTTCGAACGCGGACGGTCGTGGTCGGCCGACGACGTGAGTGGCCTCGTCGCTCGAAAGGCGGTGCGTCTCGAAGCGATCGAGCGCGACGTCTCCGTCATCTTTCCGGGGGCCGCCGACGCCATCAGGCGCGCCGCCTCCGCCATGCCGATCGCGATCGCGTCAGGCGCGCTCGGCCCTGAGATCCGCCGCATCCTCGACCACGCGGACCTCACGCGCTACTTTTCCGCGATTGTGTCGGCGGAAGACACGCCGGCGAGCAAGCCGGCACCGGATCCGTACCGGAAGGCGGTCGGGCTACTGGCCGCCATCATGGACGACGCGTCGCTGCGGGCGTCGGAATGCGTGGCGATCGAAGATTCGCGCTGGGGACTGGAGTCAGCCCGAGCCGCAGGGCTGCGCACAGTGGGCGTCACCAGCAGCTATGCTGCGGCTGAGCTCGCACTCGCGGACCTTATCATTCCCTCACTGCTCGACTTGAATCTCGAAGAGTTGCATCGACTGCTATCCTAGAGACGGTGCTTCGCGAGAACCTCGTTCACACTTTCACACACGTCGCGCTCAGCTCGGACCCCGACCTCGCGATGCCCGCCTTGCTCATCGCGCGCGTCGAACAGCCCACGCTCGACGTCCGGCCGTACCTCAGCCAGCTCGACGCGATCGGCCGGGAAGCCTGCCGGCGCGTATTGTCTGTGAAGGTCTTGGCCGACGATGCGCCGCCGAGGGTCGATCCGGACCGGTACGCCCGCATCAAGGTGCTGAACGAGTACTTGTTCGGCGAGCTGGGTTTCGCCGGCAACGTCGAGCAGTACACAGATCCGCGTAACAGTTTCCTGAATGAGGTTCTGGACCGCCGGCTTGGCATTCCCATCACGCTGTCGGTGGTTTACATCGAGGTGGCTCGCCGCGCCGGTCTCGACGTGA